>Ga0213824_1000073_pt1 | contig 86820 bp, 89 predicted proteins | sample MC6MC0906MG_FD_179892 | JGI IMG/M metagenome (GOLD analysis project Ga0213824, IMG submission 179892) | Enriched soil aggregate microbial communities from Iowa State University, Ames, United States - MC6-MC0906-MG | ecosystem: Environmental > Terrestrial > Soil > Unclassified | place: USA: Iowa...
TCAGACACAGAAACAGACATAAAAAACGCCATCCTTTCCTATGATTCTACAGAAAGAATAGCGTATTTTTTCATTTTAGGGTGACATTTCTTTTTATTAGCTTGATAGCGATAGGGTACCGCCAACAAAACGCAATTTCGTACGCTAAGAAAAAAGCCTTGCTACATAGGTAATGTAGCAAATCTTTTTTAAGTTGTTTAATTCTCGCTCCACTATCGGCTTTGTTAACTAACACTTTAATTATTTTAACAGCCTTTTGTTTAATTCCCACAAAGCCGTTTTGTTACTATCCCATTTTAAAAGCTTTACGGCTTCCTCAAAGCACAGCCATTTATAATTGAAGTGTTCTTTAGATAATTTAATATTTTTTGTAGGAACTTTAACTCCAAAAGAAAATTCTTTTATTACATAAACATCTTCGCCCCAAAGAAATTCACCAACTACATCCTCTACCGGTAGTGAAGACACAGAATCTAGTTTTATATATGGACTTTCTCTTGTAATACCAGCCTCTTCAAACGCTTCTCGTTTTGCTGATTCAATAGGAGTCTCACCATCTTCTCCACCACCAGCTATTCCTTGCCAATAACCATAATCACTTCGATTAAAAATGGCATATTGAATGGAATCATCCGTTTTTATATAAGGAAATATCAATACTTGATAGGGTGCTCTCATTGCTTAACCTCCTTCCGAAAAAATATGAACAATTTATTCACTAACTTGCTATTTTAGTAAATAAAGAGCCGACATCAAAATTCTACATTAATAATGCAGATTTATGGTGTCGCCTCTCCATTTTTAATGAATTTTATTTTTCATGAATAGGCTTACTCTCACAAGGAATTTACCTTTTTCTTTTTCTATTACTTTATTCATTTTTTATACATCCCTATCTTAGTGTGTTTTTTTCCGAAATGCTGGCGATACCTTATCTCCATCAAGCTAAGATTTTAAAATACCCCACAAAAAATGAGCTAAATCCTCCTAAATAGCTATATAGAGATAAAGTTGTTATTACAACATATTTTCCACTTTCAACTTAGTTATCATTAGAATGTTTTTCTATAAAATCAAGGATTCTGGCATTAACTTCGTTAGAGCACTCACCATTGATTGCGTGAGATGCATTTTTCCAGTTAACTATATCTATATCTTTAACGTATTTTTTCCCAGTTTCAACTGCTTTTACGGAATTGTGCATTGTACTTTTTTCAGCCATTAATGCAAGCACTGGAACATTGGTATTTTTCAAGTCTTCTTTACTAAATAGATCCGGTGCTGGTGTTTTAAGTTTATAGTTACGCATACCCGACTCGATTAACTTAGCGATAGGCTCATCGTCATTTGTTTCTGCTCCTCCAGATACATAGCTTAACATCTTTTGTCTTATAAACTTAGGTACAATAGGGACGGCAGCTGGAATAGATGCAAGAATCATCTTTATGGGCATTTGCGCAAATACAAAGACTGGGTCCAATAAACTAGCCGTAGCAATATGCTTTGGATTATATCTGGCCAAATTCATTGTTGTCCAACCTCCAATGGAGACACCCACGATATGCACTTTTTCTAAACTTAATCCTTCAATTACTTCATTTAACCATTCTGCTTGTTGTTTTTGGTTTTCAATCACCTTCGTTTGCACACTCATTCCAGGTTCACCGAGTAAATCTATCGTGTAAACAGGCCTTTTCTCCCTTAGCCCTTCTAAATTAGGTACCCACATTGGAGTAGATGCACCACGTCCAGGGAGTAAGAGTATTGGCTCCTTATGTTTGTTTTCCTCTTTAGTAAAGTAATAAGCACGAATTGTGCCGTATTTAGTTTTTATATCTTTCGTATCGTTAGGTTTTGGAAGAAGTGCCATTGATTCATCGTAGGCAATTTGAAAGTCTTCCTTTCCTTTTTCAGATGTAAAGTGACCAATCCTATTATCATCTCTCTTCACTTGAATTCCTCCTTTCTACAAATATATTGATGACAATAATCCGTTGAAAATTTATCTTCTTTAAGCCAAAACTCTCATTTAGAAAAAAGAAAAGACACCCTAAGGTGCCTTTCTCCGACTTGAACCATCTTAATTTTAATAATATATATTGGACTCCCATCCAAATATTATTTTACCATGTTAAGTTGTTTTGTTCATTGAGAAATACAATAGTTTATTTATGCTGGTCGTCTGTATTAGGTCTTTTTGTAGTCCATGCAGCGATTAATAAGAGGACAATAGCAGTGATGACACCTAAAAGTATATTAATGATAATCATCCTCCTAAGGAATATTATTATCAAAATTACATCACATTCAAACACCAAAAAGGGAATTAATGTCAATTACAAACAAGTATACCATTTACAAATTTAAAAGAATCCCCCTCAAAGCATCAGCTTTAAGGGGGTCCTCTTAGTATTTTCTCTCTTCATACAACCTATTTGCTTTATACGAGCAAACGAAAAACAAACCAATCGTAACTGGGATAAATAGCCCTGCAATTCCTCTCATTAATGCAAATGGTGTTTCAAATAAGAATGATCCTAAAAATGCTGCGCCTTGCTTATCCCATAATCCTGGCGTAAAGTATAGTTCTTTCGGATTTACAAGTGCTCCTAAATTAATTGTGTTATTAAACATAAATAGAATTAATATCGGCAAGAAACATATTGCTAATTCTAAACATGTCTTAGATAAACGCTTATACTTCCCTGCTCGTGACATTTGGTCTGAAAAAATGTCATCTTCGCTTTCCTCATTTACCTTTTTAAAATATTGCGTACCAGACCACCATTTACCGGCTATATGCTTCCAGCCACTATCTTCAAATAACGTACAATAATTAATAAAATCACTTCGTCTATTAAATATCCTATGATCTATTTTAATTTTCGTATCTTCCGGTTCTGCGATTTTAAATCTATAACCAAATGTATTACTTTTTAATTGATACCCTTTCCAAGCCATCTCTTCTAACCATTTTTCCTCTTTCTCGAAATCCAAAAAGAATTTCAATCTCCACATCATCGCTTCCCCCTAACTATACATTTAATAAGCTTTTTGTAACCCCAATAATGTGCTGCATTCTCATAAAGTCTAAATGCAATACTTCTTTCCCTCGTTCCGTAATGACATACACTTTTCTTCGCTTATCTTCACTTTTTACCGATTCTATTAACCCTTGTTTTAATAAATTTTCAACCGCACCGTAAAGTGTACCCGCTGCGATTTTCACTTGATGATTACTGAGCTCCTCCACCTTTTGCATAATTAAATATCCATGCGCTGGCTCTAATAAAGCTAAAAGAACGTAATACGTTGTTTCCGTTAATGGTAAATTTTTATCTCTATTCATAAAGACCTCCAATGTAACGATAAATATATAGCCAAACTATATAGTTCAACTGTATAGTTTTATTTTATACAGTCAAACTGTATATGTCAAATTAAGGTATAAAAAAACCTAGATCCCATAGGATCTAGGTTTTTTTAATAGGTAAACGTAATCGTCACCAAAGAATACCCTTCTTTTGCATTATACGGCTCCGCTTTATAAGAAACACGGTTTGATCCTTTTGGATAACCCATTTCTCCAATTGCCTTTTTCACATCTTGTAATGCACCATTCATTGATTGCTTATACAACACTTCAATCTTTTCTGGCTTTGCACTATAGCGCTGCTGCATTTTACTTTTTAATTCATTATAGCTATTCGCGATGTATTCATTTCCTAAATAATTTAACTTTGTATCTTTCAAAATTTGTTGGTATGCAGGAGTTTTCGTACCACCCGCCGCAATTTTATTTGTTAATGTACTATAATAGTTTGTTGTAGCTTGCGGATAGTCACCGCGGTTCCACTCATGATTTCTTGCAATTTGCTCATCTGATAAGTTGAAATATGAATACGTTACACGACCTTGTACATCTGGCACTGGATCATCAAATGTTGTATCGAGATGGTACCATTTGTTATCGATTTTCACTAAATTCCAAGCATGAGGCTGACCGTCTCCAGTGCCTACTACAAAATGATTCTCAATTCCAGCTTCTTTTAATAATTGATAGGTTAATAGTGTGTAACCTTGGCAAACGGCAAAACGATTCGCGAGTGCCTCATATGCTGTATACGCTTTATAAGACGTATCGTAAGAAACATGTTTTACAACATAATCATGAATCGCCTTCACTTTTTCATGATCATCCATTCCCGTTTGAATAATAGAAGAAACGATTGCTTTCGCTTGTTTCATCACATACTCTGTTTGTTCTTTCGATTCGCGATATGTAATCTTTAACGTAAATGTATAATTTCCAGGGGATCCCGAAAGTCCATATGAAACATTCGATCTATTATAATTTGTATACTCATTTTTACTTGCGACTTCTTTATACGCGTTAAAAAGTGTATTCATCACTTCTTCTGTATTACTATTTTTCGTTTTATATGGAAGTGTAATATTCGTTTCATACGTATTAATACGTGTTTGCACTTCATTTTTGAATGCTGCTAATAATGCCGCATCTCCTGTATCTTGCACCGCAATCTCAGGCTTTTTATATTTCAATGCATTATATAAAAACTGTGCATACTGTTCACGCGTTACCGTTTTAGCTGGTTCAAATTTCCCGTCTCCTGTACCAGATGCAATCCCGTTTGACTGTACCGCACTAATCGCGTTTTCTGCCCAAAATCCATTTGGAACATCATTAAATGTATGTTTTTGTTTAGCTGAAACTTGGAACGCATTTTGAATAATTTGCGCCATTTCTGCGCGGCTAACAGAATCTTTCGGTCTAAAACCGCCATTTCCATCACCTTTAAAAATCCCCAATTTCGTTAACGTTAAAACCTCTTCCGGAAACATTGTAGAATCTGAGCGAATATCACGATACGGATTATTTAAAGTAGACCCATCTTTTAATACATAACGAGCACCATCATTACTAAACGTACCACCTTGCTTATTCGGTACTAACACACGATAAATTAAAGCTGCAACTTGCTCCCGCGTCGCAACATCACCAAAACCAAACTTTCCATTTCCATAACCTGAAATAATATTTTTACTCGCTAAATCTTTAATCGCCGGATAGGACCAGTGCGATGTTGGTACATCAGAAAAAACGCCCGCTTTAGCAGCTTTCACATCACTGCCATTTGTATATAATAAAGCACCACCAATAAGTGATAATGATGTAATTGATTTTAATAGTTTTATGTACATAATGCATTCTCCCAATACGTCTTCTATTTTTGTTATTTTTTGTCGAAAAATCTAAAAGAATATGACAAAACACATTATACAATTAAAACTTTTCGGAGGATATATTAAATTTTAAAATATGCAAAAACTCATATTACTATAGTAATTCATACTAATATCATGCTATTTTACTTGCGAATATATAAATAAAAAGAAAAACACTAATGCAACATTGTAAATATACATATCGCTTTTTGAGCTTTTATTTCGCTAAAATGTAGCCTAAAAAACAATGCTATCTCCATTAAAATCACAATATAATCCTGAGAACATACCTTTTAACATGATTCATTGTAATTAACTTAACTTTTTATTTGCTAAGAAACTTTGCAACAGAACCTAGTAAAGTCTCAAAAAACAACTTATTATCAATCAATATTTAGTAAAAATATATTAATTCTTTAGAATTTCTTTAATTTTCATTATTCTTTGTTTAAGGTTATCCTTTATATTTATAATGTGTTTATTTGAATTTATCATATTGAGGCAGAGTTTCACATGACTATAAGCAATTCAAAAAATAGAAAAAACAAGGTTCCCATTAGATTAATTATACTGTTTTTTTGCGTCTTTTATCTATTTATGTTAATTACTATGCAGCTAAGAAAAGTACAATTTATTGATGGATATACATATAAGAATGTAGTTAAAAAACGAGAGAATGCGACAATTAATATTACAGTTCTGTGCGGGAAAACTTGGGTAAATTCAAAGGCATTAATACGGCAATTGATTGGGATCGTAATTACGGAAATGGTAACATATGAAAACGATGGAGAGAGGAAATAAAATGAATTTAGTGAACTTACGTCCTAAACAGCGGTCTAAGTATCGCATTCTACTAGGGACATGGTATTACTCTACAAAGAGGTACATTCAGTGGTTAGCAGATGGAAAAACATATGCAAAAACGTTTCAACAAGAAAAGTTACCCTATACAGCGATTCAACACCGAACGATACTACTTCGTAAGCTCAAAGATGTAGATATGTGGTATCAACAAAATAAAGTTGTTAATTTGAAGATTGCTATTAAACAACTAAATGGTATCGTCATTAGACCGGGAGAAACATTCTCTTACTGGCGTTTAATAGGTAAGCCTACGAGGAGAAAAGGGTATGTAGAGGGCATGATACTACACTATGGATCTTTTCAAGCAGGCATTGGAGGAGGGCTTTGTCAACTTTCAAATTTAATATATTGGATGACCTTACATACACCATTGACAGTAACAGAGCGATATCGTCATAGTTTTGATGTCTTTCCTGATTCCAAGCGGACCCAACCATTTGGAAGTGGAGCGACTTGTTCTTATAATTATTTGGATTTACAAATCAAAAATGAAACGGACCAATCGTATCAACTTCATCTTTATATTACAGATAAGCATTTAGTCGGTGAGTGGAGAATTGCCCATCCGCAGCTTTATCAATATGAAGTATATGAAAAAGAACACTCAATCCAATCTGCATACTGGGGTGGTTATATACGACATAATGTTATTCAGCGTAAAGTATATAATCAACAGAAACAGTTTATAGAAGACCAATATGTAACGGAGAATCACGCTATAATGATGTACGAACCACTATTAGCTTATAATAATGAGGAGGGTGAGTGAAGGTAACATTGGTGTATCAAGTATTTTTGTCTAGTAACACACTACATGCCTCTCTTCATATAATTAATAGGCACAACCCTTTTTGCAACATAACTTTTTCTTGTTAAAAAACTTTGTAACAGAACCTCTGTTTAGGTTCTAGTGTGAAAATAAAAGAATGTGATAATTAATTTTTTCTGTACATCATAAAAAATCAATTATCACATTCTTCTTTAAATGGTCTTAAGGATAATAACAATACAATTATACCAACGATACTTATCATTTCTTACAATCAAGTCTGATAAGTATTTTGTAATTTAATAAAAATCTCGTATGAGAATGTATTTTTGCTCATGCATTTCAATTAATTTGAATCATGCTACATAAATCTATTTTGATTTCTCGACATATAAATCGCTGCTATACAGAATATAACAGGACCGCTACTGACTTTCTCCCTTTGTTTTACACCTCGTATGTGGAAGTAAAAGGAAATTGTCTGGCGATATCATTTCTCGTTTTTATTGAAAATGAATTTTATATCTTCCTTTCCAATGAACTGGTTCCTAAACTAAACTGCCACGTTTCTACAATAAAAAGAGAGCTGTCTATAAGTCGGTTTCACCAACTTATAGGACAGCTCCCTCTTAATTTCACCTTATTCTATCGATGAATCCAAACTGCACCTGCAGACTTGTCTTCAGCTTGACCTACTACTTCAAACTTCAATCCTAGTTTCGGCAACTTACGTCCTGCATCTGGAATCACGCTGTTGATGTACTGCTTAGAGTCATCAAATTTTGCAACGCCTGGTAATCCTTTATAGTCAAAGATACCGCGAGTTGGCGAATCCACTCTCCATGCTGGCGCTTGATCAAATGAGAATGCCGCATCGGCAATTTGATAACGCGTACTGCTCTTCACAGTCGGTTGTCCGTTTAATGTACCTACGATTGCCTCTGGATGAGAATCTACTACTCCTAAGAATCCTTCACCTGGATGAACGCCTACCCAGTTATCTGTAAAGCTTTGATCCGCATACCATACAACCATTCCTGTATTAAAGACTGGACCACGCGCATGTTGTAACGCCGTGTCAGAACCAGCGTAATTTCTCCACTCTACATAGTAGTTATTTTTTTTCTGTTCCAATCCGTTAGATACAGTAAATCCTTTTAACGTCATTGCTGGCCCGCCTTCTGCATCATCTGAGAAAACAACTTTGCCATCTACAGTTAATGCAGCATTATCTAACGCAAATCCTTTATAAGCTACTGCAATATCTGTTAAATACTCAAATTGTAGTTTTACTTTTTTCCCTTTGAATTGGCTTAAATCGTATGTTTTATCAACCCATTTACCATCAGTTGTATCTGCGCCGCCTTTTACATCTTTTTCGCCCATTCTATCAATACGTGTCTTCGTTCCGTCTTCTGCAATCGCATATACGTCAAGGAAATCATACTTCGCTTCAAGTTCGTAGAATGCCTTATAATCAAACTTAGCATTCGTTGCATTTGTTAAGTCAAATACTGGTGTCTCAAGTGTTGTATGAATGTCATTTCCTTTTGTGCTGTAATAAAACTTCTTACCAAATGCCGATTCGATATTTTTTATATCTTTATCCGGCAAGTTAACACGAACGATTCCTGGTCGTTTTGATTTTGTAACACTTTGATCTAAATATGTTGCAACACCGACTCCCGTGCGAAGTTTATCATAATCTACCTCAACGATATTCGCCCAGTTGCCCTTCATATTCTTTTGGAAAAACTCTTTATTTTGTGGTGAGAAACTTGTTGGCTCTGTTCCTGCAATTTTTCCAGCCCAGCTGCCGCCGCTCATAATAGACCATGACTCAACAGGTTCACCTTGTCCTGAGTACTTTGTATCATACTCATCTGGTAAGCCTAAATCATGACCATACTCATGCGCAAACACACCAACCGCTCCATCTTCAGGTTCGATTGTATAATCGTATGCAGCCATCTTTCCGCCCCAATTCGAAACAGAAGATTTTGTGCCATCAATCGCATATGGTTTTGATCCAAGTTTTGAACGATGAGACCAAATTGCATCATCTTTCAATTTACCGCCGCCAGCTTCTTGACCAACGCCAGCATGTACAACCATTAAATGATCAATAATGCCATCTGGCTCGTTTTTATTTCCATCACCATCTTGATCGTATTGATCAAATTGATCATAGTCTGCTAAATTAATTCCTTTTGCTACCGCTGCTTTTAATGCTTCTTTCACAAAATCACGTGGCCCTAAAGGACCCTTGTTATCATGACCAGTTCCTGCATCCGAACCGTAATCTGAAGCTTTCCCTGGAACAGTAAGCCATTCCGTTACAGTTCCATCAACTGTGTAGCTCCCGCCAGATTGTTCTTCATAATATTGTTTAAATGTATTAATCTTCGATCCATCAAATAACGTAAATGGTTCATTACCAAATAACATTTTTTGATAATGTTCACGATTGAAGTCCTTAGAATACATGTATCCTGGCTCTTGATCAATATTGTTATGCTTAAAATCGCTAAATTCTACGAGTAAAACAAGTACTTTATCTTTTCGAACAGCACCGTTGTACTCTTCTTGCTTCGCTGGTGCAGTAGGTACTTTTCCATTTAATTTACTAGAATTCAATCCTGCACCTTGTCCAGCTACTGGCCCTACTGTTGGCTGCTGCGCCTGTTCATTTTCCTTCATTTTTGCATCTTTTACTTTTTTCATAAAATCAGAAGCTTCTTGCGTAAGACTATCTCCTGTCAAGATTTCTTTACCAGGGTTTTCCCCTTTCTTTTTCTCAACATATTTTTCGACAGCCTTTGACGTCTCAGCTTGTGATGCAGATTGATCAATTACGCCCCTTTGTTTTAGCGCTTCTGCCAAACGCTCTTCCGGTATTAAATGCTCATCTATTGGTAGAGATGATGGCGAATCAGCATACGCTGCATGACTTCCAAAAGCAAAACTACTACTTAGTACTGCCGCTGTTGCTAAAACTGATAATGGTTTTAACTTCTTATTCTTTTTCAATGCATTTCCTCCCCAGTGTCTGCGAATTATCGTTTTTTTTGCCGATAGCAACATAATATTCTCTTTATAGAGAATATTCAATGTTTTTCAACAATTAAATGTTGAGAAATATTTTTTTGTGCAGGGTGGGATACGTAGGATAGCAAAAAAGAAGACTGTTGGGACTTTATAATTATTCGAATCAAGATTTAACAATATACTTAATGCAAATTGCATCTGACTATATAAGAAAGCTTGTAGGAAACCATAAAAAAATGGACTGTAAGGTTCTCTCCCTACAATCCATCATTAATCACAATTAAAGAATATGAAGGTTCTTTAACGCAATATACCCATGTACAATCCTACATCACTTGTAACTAAAAAAGGAGTCCCAATCGACTCCTTTTTTACCTATCCCTTTTCTGTTGTGCCTAACTCTTTACCGTCTCTTATATCTATAATTTGATAACCTGCTTTTACATATAAGTCTATCGCTTTCTTGTATTGAGCCAGACCATCTTGGAATGTATAACCTTGTGTATTGTCCATACCTAACATAAGTTTTGTTGTAGCCAACTCTAATTCATCCATCGCTCTTACTATCTTCTTTTGTTGTAAATCATATTTTGAATCAGGGCTTAACTCTTTGAACTCCCTTACCACCCCTCTTACATCCATGACTGCTTTTTCAAATTCCTCTTGTACTTCATACAATGTATCGTCTTGCTTTATAATTTCATCTACTTTATTCATTGTCTTGCTCATATCAGCTACTAGTTCTCTAAAGGAAGTTTCATACTTCGACTCACCAGAATCTCCTTGTTCTTCCTTCTCTACCTCGCTGTTTGAAGCTTTAACTTCTTCTACCTTCTCGTTTGTACTACAACCTCCTAACAGTAATGTTAAAGGAGCTGCCATGCTGATAATCTTATGTTTCACTAATGTAACCTACTTTCTAGTTTCTTGATACGCTTCTTTATAATATATCAAATCTTCCTAGTCTTAACGATAGAAATAATATACTTATGCCATATTCAATTACGTTAAAACCTTGGGGGTTAGCCAGCACTCACACCAAAAAACAAAGGAACACCTAGTAACTAATTAAATTCACGTCAGAATTTTAATTAGTTATAGAAATATATTGTTAGAAATAGACTAACTGGTACTAATTAATCTGTTTATTTTTGTTTAAATTTAGTACTAAAAAGGTTATGCTGTAGCATGCCGAAAGCATCATTTATAGCCAAGTCGATTTACTTCTATTGTAAAGAAGATGGCGAAGTGTATTTTACAAACAAAGAATATGCCAAAATAAACATCAACCAAAAGAGGTGTTAATGACATGAAAAATAAAAGATGTGATAATTGCGGTTCTACTAAATTTAAAGAAGGGAAAGTTGGATTTGCTTATCATGCATATGTTTGCGAAGATACGTCTAGCTCACTCTTCACAGTGAGGGACCGTTCTAAACTATTAACAACATTCTGTTTAGAGCCCGGTGAGGTAAAATCATTCCGAGTTGAAAAACCAGAAATATTTAAGGAATAAAATATAGCCAAGACACTTAAATTATTAATACTTTTAAGTGTCTTGGCTATTAAGGTGAAGTAAATTTATAAAGAGACGCTTTGTTCCTGCAACAATATTGACTAGACTTGCAACTATGGCTGCAACAATAATTTGTATCTACTTTTAAATCTGAAGCAGCTTTCCCAACTATAGAACCTACAACACCTCTCCATACTTCTTTAACAAAAATTTAGCGGCCCAACCTGAAATGCCACCACTAGCAGAGAAGAGATTCTATTTTTCTAACACGTTAAGTTGGTGCAATCTAAATCCAATATTCTTATTGACCAAAACTTAGATCATCAAATTAGTATTCTTTCTGAAGACGTTTGTAAAAGAATACATCATCACAGTGTCAGCAAGCAAAAGTGTATTCTGCATTTCTGAAAACAGTAGATGGCAGATTGTGACCTGCTGAATCTGCTAAGAACGAATATACAAGAACATCCTTAACATCATCTTTATTTCCACTAATGATGACATCAAGAAAATCTTCTATTTGGAATTCTGGCGTAAACAACACAATCTTAGTTGTTCTGTTTGGTTCTAAAGAAACAAAAGTACGAGAGATTTCAACTAATTCATTTTGAGTTGGGAAAAAAGTGTTTCGACTTCTCTTAACAATTACCGTTACATTACTAGTATGGCAGCGCGAATCATTGTTTAACATAATGTTGAGAGCAGTTGGAATAATCCCATTTTCAGAAACTGGAACTCGAAACACTCCAGTAGATTTATGAGCCATATAATCACATCCTTTCAAAATAAAATATACTTACAATATATTAAATGCAAAAAGCGTTCATTTTGATAGGGACAAATTATATGATTAATATATCCATAATAACCCTTGGTATTACTAAGCCAATGATTTAAAAGATTAACAAATATCGCGAAAAATGCGGTAGAGAACCAATCGAATGTATATTAAAAGTAAAAAGAATAAGGTGTCTAAAACCCACCTATTTTAATCCAATGATGAGACATTATGTTAATCTTAATAGAATCGCTTTATAATATGTATAGTTGCACAAAATTGAGAAACTTAAGGAGACAGATAAATTTTATGAGGAAATTATCCATATTACTTACTTTAATTCTAGTATTAGTCAGTGTTACGGCTGCTTGCACACAAGATAAAAAAGATAGTGCCGTTGAAAATGGTCCAATAGAAGAACCAACCGCAAAAAATGAAAATGAAGAATTAATAAATTTTGAAAAAGAAGAAGATATGAGCCGCTTGGAACAAGGTATTTTATTAGTTGGTGAGAGTGCTAAGGGAGGCTATTACTTGACTGAGGTTCAAAGTGCATATTTAAATGATAGCAACGATTCTATCGTTGTTAATGTCTCTGTAAAAAATGTACGGGGTCAAATGATTGGTCTATCAGAATTAAAATATAACTTAAAAGATGAAAAAGACGGAAAGACTTATGAAGGAAAGGTGCTTGATCAAAACCCTTCTGATATACAAGTTAAACCAAATGAAACAGTAGAATTGAAAATAGCTTTTGAAGTACCAGGTACCGCAGATGAATATATGTTTTATATTGAAAGCTCTTTAGAATCACTAGATGCACACTGGAAAATTGATAAGCTGCAATCACAAAAAAACTAAGCCTAAAATACAATTTAATTGAAGAAACCTCTCAAATAAGCAAAAAGCACTGAAAAATTTGATATAGATACAAATGAAGAATATATAAAAGTCCCTCCGCCCTAAGGCAGAGGGACTTTCTAATTCCTATTTCAAACTACCCGCAATCTCCGTAAAGATCACCCCAAGCGCATGTGCACCTGCATCTGGATAGCCTAAGCTTCTTTCACCAACTGTACCGGCGCGGCCCATGCGAGCAACGATTTCTTTCGTATACTCTGCGCCTTTAACCGCTGCTTCTGCTCCTTTTTCAAAGGCAGTTTTCACGTCTACTTCGTTTGAAGCGCTAGCTAACCAAGAATCTACACATGGAGCAAGTGCATCAACAAGTGTTTTATCACCAACTACTGCCCCTCTACCGAACGATCTTTCACCGATAGATTGTATTCCTTGAAGTGCTGCTTGCAACACTTCTGCGAATTCTTTCACTGTTAGCTCAAGTTTTTCGCCAGCTGCTTTACTAGCTGCGCGGAATGCTCCGCCCCAAATTGGACCTGAAGCTCCTCCGCAATGTTCCATAATAATCATAGAACAGCCGTCAAGGAACGATCCAATCGTTACATTCTCTTGTCCTAAAATAGAATGCCACTCACGTTTTAATTGCTTAAATCCTTTTGCCACACTCATTCCGAAGTCGCCGTCACCTGCATGTGTATCTAACTCACAGAACGGTACTTCATTTTTAATAATAACGTCGCTCATTTTATCAACGAGATAAATCATGTTGTTTAATGTAATGACATTATCTTTTATAACAGCGTGCTCTTCCGCAGTTTCTAGTTCAAATGAAACTTCCTTCTCTTCTACATCTTCAAGCACATTCACGTACTCAACACTTTCAACTGGTCCATCTACTTTAAACGCAGGTGTATTGCACTCTTTCGATAGTAATGTTTTTAGCTCGTCATCTAATTTCATCACTGTTAAAGACATACCTGCCATATCGATACTCGTCATATAGTTACCGACAAATACTCTATTAATTTTAATGTTTCTAGCAGCTAATTCTCTCGTAACTGCATTGTTAAATAGGTAAAGTTCTTGCAGTGGTGTTCCGCCAAAACCATTTACTAGAAGTGCGATTTCCTCACCATCTTTTACTCCTAAATCTTTTATAAGATCATTTGTCATACGGTTAGCTAATTCATCTGCTGACATCGTTTTTTCACGTTTAATCCCTGGCTCGCCGTGAATACCAACACCATATTCCATTTCATCTTCCGCAAGTGTGAAAGTAGGTGATCCGCTCGCTGGAACTGTACAAGAAGTTAACGCTAAACCGATTGTGCGTACGTTAGCCGCTGCTTTTTCCGCTACAGCTTTCACCGCTCCTAAATCCATTCCATCTTCCGCTGCTGCGCCGGCAATTTTATGAACTAAAATAACGCCCGCAACGCCGCGGCGTCCTACTGTATAAAGGCTATCTTCTACCGCAATATCATCGTCCACTTTTACGTAGTCGACTTCAATTCCATCTTCCGTCGCTAAATGCGCACCGTTTTTGAAATTCATAATATCGCCGCTATAATTTTTAATAATTAATAACGTACCTTTTTTACTAGCTGTCTCTTTAATCGCTTGATATACCTGAATTTGTGAAGGTGAAGCAAACACGTCTCCGCACACTGCTGCATCTAACATTCCTTTTCCGACTAGACCTGCATGCGCTGGCTCATGACCACTACCGCCGCCACTAATTAACGTTACTTTATTTTCGTTCATTTCTTTCTTCTTAATGACTTTATATTTTTTCAAAAGCTCAAGCTCTGGGTGAGCCATCACCATTCCGTTACACATTTCCATTACTAATGTTTCTGGTTTGTTTATGATCTTTTTCATTGTACTTCTCCCTCAATTCCTTTAATATATTGTGATATATTTGAAATCTTCTTCTTACTACTCATAGTAAAATGAAAGCGTTTTATAGTAAACGGACAAAATGGACAATCTGTCTAAAGACACCGCTCTCATTTATCCCGCATTAACGGGCAGTAAGACCTCCACCTCAAAATGCAGTGAAAGCAAAGAAGTTAGGTGGGAGATCAACTGCCCGTAAATGCCCGATTGGTTCAACTAATAATCAGTGGGGGATGAACCTCCCCACTGATTAAAGTTTCACTGTATAGATAAGATTTTCATATTAATAACATTCTAGGGATGATTCAGATGACCTCTTCTATAATTTCTAAAAAGATAATCGCGAATTCATTGAAGTATTTAATGGAAACAGAGTCGTTTCATAAAATATCAGTGAGCGATATTATGTTACACTGTCAAATGCGTAGACAAACTTTTTATTATCATTTTAAAGATAAATTTGAACTATTAAGCTGGATTTATAGAGAAGAAACGAAAGAAAACATTATAGACTTTCTCGACTATGAAACATGGGAAAACATTTTTGATTTATTATTTGATTACTTTTACGAAAATCAAAAATTTTACCGAAATGCATTTAAAGTCATTGAGCAAAACTCGTTTAATCACTATTTATTTGAGCATACGAAAAACTTATATATGAAGATTATTGATGAACTATCGATGAGCTGTGGATTCAGCCTTTCTGATGAGACGAAAAATACGATTGCCTCTTTTTATAGTCACGGCTTCGTTGGAACGATAAAAGATTGGATTGAAAGCAAATGCGAAGTAGATCCGTCCATTATGTCTTCTCTCATGAAAAATATGATAAACAATCAATTACTACTATTACTGGAGCAATCAGCAAACAAATCATAAGGTGGCAAAAGCAATGAAAAAGATTATGAATGATGTAGAAAATATTGTTCAAGACATGCTGCATGGCTTTTATTTTGAACATAATGACAAAGTAAACTATGACGAAACAAATAACATCATTTATGTAAAAGATATCGAAAAAATGAAGCAAAACGTTGTCATTATAAGCGGCGGTGGTAGTGGACACGAACCAGCTGATATTGGTTATGTCGGAAAAGGTATGCTTACAGCGGCAGTAAATGGCAGTATTTTCACTCCGCCTACAGTGGAACAAATTGTGGCGGCAACTCGTTTAATGCCAAAAGATAAGAGTATTTTATTCATCATTAAAAACTTTAAAGATGACGTAGCAAATTTTCTAGCTGCAGAACACATCGTAAAAGAAGAAGGAAGAAAAATTGACCACATCATCGTAAATGATGACGTTTCAATTGAAGATGATGCTTCTTTTAATAAAAGAAGACGCGGCGTCGCTGGTACTGTTTTCGTTCAAAAAATACTTGGTGCGGCCGCTCCCCAAGGTCATTCTTTAGAAGAGCTAACAATGCTTGGGCAATCTGTCATCCGAAACTTACACACATTAGGAGTCGCCCTTTCACCTGCAAATGATCCAGTACAAGGAAAAGCTTCCTTCACATTAAACGACGATGAAGTCTTTTACGGTGTTGGTATCCATGGCGAGAAAGGTTACCGCAAAGAAGCACTATCCTCTTCTGAAATATTAGCGATCGAACTAATGAATAAATTAAAAAGCATTTACCGCTGGAGAAAAGGCGACAACTTCGCCATCCTCATTAACGGATTAGGCGCAACTCCATTAATGGAACAATACATTTTCGCAAACGATATTCGCCGTTTATGTGAGCTGGAAGGCTTACATGTGAAGTTCGTAAAGGTTGGTACCCTTCTCACTTCTTTAGATATGAAAGGTGTTTCGCTCAGTTTGCTTAAAATAGAAGATTTGGATTGGGTGAAGTGGTTGAAGAAGGATGTTGGAGCGAGTGGTTGGTAACAATAAAGATTGAACGTTTAGTAATCAAAAGTACTGACTTATATGAAGAATGTATAAATCTTAGGTATCTGTGAATAAATCGAAGCATACATACTATTTGCAATTTATCCACTAGTTTCGAAATACGGTTATCAAGTTATAGGAAGGCGCCTTAAGGTGTCTTTTCTTTATTTTCAAAAGGACCTGCTCAATTATTGCGTAAAAAACATAAAATAATTTGAATCCGTTAAAATACATGAATGTACCCTTGTTTTCCCCTCTTATTAAAGGAGGAGCTATTATGGGATTTGGTGGTAGTTGTGGCGGTTGTGGATTTTCTGGAGGCTTTGCTTTATTAGTTGTATTGTTTATTTTATTGATCATTGTTGGAGCTTCTTGCTTCTGCTAAACAAACTATCGGAAAAGACACTCTTATATGGGTGTCTTTTCTTTATAATAAAAAAGCTCTCCCTAAAGGAAAGCTTTTAAGTTTATACATTCGAGTCACCCAAATTAATTATTTACGCAACACTTTATCACTTTCAGTCTTTAGTGTGAAATACAAATAATTCCTTCCACTACACAAAGTTGCTCAACTAACTTTAACTCCTTAGATCTAAAACTTATATAATTAAAACACCTATTCTTAAATCAGAAAGTATTAATATAAGTTTATCAATTTCTCAACTTGGTAAAAACTTTAACACATCATCATTAAATTCATTTTCTTAAATCAATAGTTAGCTCATCTGTAATCTGCTCAAAATGGAAAAATCTTTTTATATAATGGATATCTGACCACTTTTCTTCTCCACCAATAATAAATAATTCTTGCGCATCATACATAAATGAAAAGCTTGGATAGAAACTGTCAGCCTTTAATCCAACCTCACCAGTATTATTGCTGATAATCTTACAGTCCGCTGAATAACTTAATAATGTATAGAGAGAATCTTGTGCTGATTGGAAGAAATACTTCATAAGTGTATTTATATCATCACCATTAGTAATTAACACGTTAAAAAAGTTCGTATCCCTTTTCTTATTAGTAAAAACCAGCTCAAACGGGAATTTATTCTCTTCTAAAAACCCTTCAATAAAGTCAACGCGCAAATAAGTTTCAAATAACATATACATAGGAAATTTGTTAATTAAGCCTATAAATCCTTTAATGATTTCTTCAAATTCTTTATGTTGATTCCAATTCGTTCCCACACCTATCATAATAGGGTTATTTAAATAAATAGGATACGGTGAGAACCCTTCATCTTTTAATATATACACTCGTTGTCCATCTGTACGAAGAGCTGGTTGGGACTCTTTTAGTAAGTATTGAGATAATTGAACATGTAACACATTTACACCTACCTATCATGTAATACATAAACTGCATCTATTAAGTTAGAAAAAGGGATGAACAATTCACATTTTACCGTGTTTAAGCGAGGAGCACTAGAATCATTTTATAAGCGAAATCGCAATTTTATTGTAGGATGCCAGGTCTTCCAAATGAAGCTGGATGATAAATTAACATCGCACCTACAAATGAACACACTAAACAAAAAATAGCCTCATATTTTATAACTAGAGAAGAGTTGGTATCAAGCTTTTTTCCCTCTCTTTTACATATCATTTTAAATAAAGCTCTATATAATACATACCCAACAATCGCCCCAAGGGTATTCGTAAATAAATCATCAATATCTGTAATTCTATTATTTAATAATTGATTTAACTCAATTGCCAATGAAAAAAAGAATCCCGCACATACGGTGTTTTTCATTTTTCTAAAATGCGGCCAAATAGTCGGTAATAAAAAACCAAACGGCATAAACAGTAAAATATTCAAAAGATACGTAGTACTACCTGCAGTATCAAATAGAGTCAAGTTAATTTGATTGACACGAATCCACGTTTCATATCTACTTATATCCCATACAGTCGCGATTTGCGTCACCTTATACACTAGTGAAAGGTAGAACAGAAAAACATATACCCAGAGAAAATGCCAAATAGATATAGTTCTTTTCGCTTTAAAATAAAATCCAATTTGAAATACAATACAAAAAATAATAGTAAAAAAATAAGTATACAAATAACTCATTAAAACTTCTGTATGCATGTGGAATCCCCTAACTTTACATTTTCATCTATGACTTTGTCGTTTTTAGTATCCTTCTTGATGTAACTTGTTTATAGGATAGGAAAAACTTTTAAAATAAAAAGTGGGGTAAACATAAAATTTTTCTTAAATCTTCAGTTGGGTTTTATTATTACTCTTCTTAGGAATCCGCCATTGATAGCTAGGCAACAACATGCTTAAACCTAACAATATTATCATTTTTGCACGTAATCCTCGTAGTACTTTAACCGATGGAGCATATATAAAATCATGTGAATCGTTTGTTCAGTTAAACATGAAATTAAGAAATATATGACGTACTATAATCATTATTGCTATCAATAGAATTTAAAGAAGATAACTCCTGTTTGCATACAGAAATCATCTTTTTTAGGTTGCCTAACTTTTTTAGAATGTCCTTTACAAAGGGTACAGATCAAGAGCACCTTATTCCTATTCAAGGGGATCAACTATACCTTCTTCCCTTAAAATCACTAAAACCCATTTACAAATCTATAAAAGTAGATATAATATCCTTATGGAACCTTTATTAATTTATAAAGCATTGTCAAATGAAACAAGATGTCAAATTTTATCATGGTTGAAAAATCCAGAAAACCATTTCGATGAAAAACCTTATCTAGAGCAAGGCCTTAGCTTTCAAGTTGGAGTGTGCGTAGGAGATATCCAGCTTAAAACTGGCTTAGCCCAATCGGTTATTTCTAGTTATTTATTAACTATGAAAAAAGCAGGCTTACTACAATCTGACCGAATTGGAAAATGGACCTACTATCGTCGAAATGAAAAAACAATACAACAGTTTTCTGAATACGTTCAAAACGAATTATAAAATGAAAGCTAATAATCAATCTGCATATCAATTGATTATTAGCTTTCACACATTCTACTTTTTTATAAAATTGCACTACCTATAAAAGCAAGAAACATAGAAAGGAGAAAATTTTTTAATATATCATATCTAGTTATTTAGATATCTGTTATTGTATTTAAATTTACATAGTCCTGATAATATTGGCATCCAATCATACTTGTAATAATGCTTCTTTGTTAATGAATTCACTTTCAAAATACTAATATGAATGGAGAGTTTTATAAATGAAAAAAGTAAATCCTTTACTTATTCTGACACTCGCAATAGGTGTGTTCGGAATTATTACTACCGAGATGGGTATTGTCGGCGTATTACCACAAATCACTCAAAAATTCGGAATTTCAACTACACAAGCTGGATTTTTAGTAAGTATATTTGCACTAGTTGTTGCTATTTCTGGTCCGTTTTTAATTCTGCTCGTCTCTAGTATTAATCGCAAAATAATTTTATTAACAGCAATTTTCATATTTGTTATTTCAAATTTAATCTACGCTTATACAACACAATTTGAAATCATGCTTATTTTTCGTATTTTACCAGCAGCGCTTCATCCACTCTTCTTTTCAATCGCTCTTGTAACAGCTGCTAAACTTGTCCCTCCAGAAAAGAGCGGCCAAGCGGTTACAAAAGTTTTTATGGGAATTACTGTTGGCTTTGCTTTAGGGGTACCACTAACCTCTTACCTTGCAGACCAATTTTCACTCGAAATTGCTTTCTTATTCGGAGCGCTTGTTAATACTCTTGCATTCATTGGAATACTAATCTTACTCCCTTCTATGCCTGTTAAAGAAAAAATGTCCTTCGGCAAACAAATTCGTATACTCGGCAAACCAGGATTATGGTTAAATATTTTAACTGTCACATTCCTTTTTGCAGCCATGTTTTCTGTATACAGCTACTTCGCCGAGTACCTAGCAAAAGTAACTTCCATGAATGGATCTCTCATCAGTATCATGCTATTCATATTTGGTATAGTTATGATTTTAGGTAATCATTTATTTGGTAGTCTCCTGCAAAAAAGTATAGTAAATACAGTAATATTATTCCCTATCCTATATTCTATTGTTTACATATTGGTTTATTATTTAGGTTCCTACCTTGTTCCAATGATTTTCATCGTATTTATTTTGGGAATCGTACATGCTGGTGGATTAATTGTTTGTCAAACATGGTTAATAAGCGAAGCAAAAGAAGCGCCTGAATTTGGTAATAGTCTATTCGTTTCGTTCTCAAATCTCGGAATTACTCTAGGAACAACTATTGGAGGATGGTTCATTTCAAACCTAGGTATTCACCAGCTTATTTGGAGCGGATTTATATTCACACTACTCTCATTTCTATTAATTATAATAAAACTAAAATTTTTCAACTCTAATAGCCAAGCTTCATTATCGAGCTAGTACATTTTCAGTTCCAAATTTTACGCACTAAAAAGTATAATGCTCAAAGCCTTTAGCCATAATTACGACTAAAGGCTTTTTTTGTATATACAGTGAAACTTTAATCAGTGGGAGTTTTGTTCATCCCCCTACTGATTATTAGCCTTCACCGATCGGGCGTTTACGGGCAGTTAATGCCGGATAAAAACAAATCTAAAAGGAGCTAATTTTATGGAACATAATCAAAATGGAGTACTTGCTTTAATTGTTTTGTTTTTAGGATTAGTGTTTTTTGTTAGTGGCATGGTTTATCATTTATGGGGTTCTTATTAATGGTATGATTGTAATTATCAATAGGGCATATTTCCAAAAACAACTTAACATGGTAAAATAATATTCGGACGGGAGTCCAATATTATTAAAATTAAGATGGTTCAAGTCGGAAAAAGGCACCTTATGGTGTCTTTTTTTATAAACAATGATTTTATCGATTTTTTAATGAGTAACTTAATGTATCTATTACAGAAATAGACATACAAAAACGCCATCCTTTCCTATAATTCTGCAGAAAGAATAGCGTATTTTTTCATTTTAGAGAATTTTGTTAGCTTGGTAGTGATGGGTAGGAATCACCTTAAGAAACCCTTGATGAATAATAAAGCATGGTTTGTTTGTTTGATTTAAAGTATTTTTCAATTCTAAAATAACGGTCGAAGCTTAAAACGTAACTACGTTCTAAAAAGAATAATATTCCAAATGCACTTGTATATAATGTAAGACTTATTAAATTCATATTACCTGAGAGAATAAAATTAATATGCATAAAAAGACAAATACAAACAGAAGGAATAATCAGCAATCCTATTATCATACATGTACCAACTATAATCTGGACGATAGGGATCGCATAGTTAAAGAACATAATATTTTTAAGTGCTATGTATTGAATGAAATCATGATAAAATTCAGGAACATTTGGTTTTGCTAGTGCCAGTATGAAGTAATGTTTAAGAAAAACCCCCGGTTCACTAAACCAATGTTTTTCTGTAATCTTTGTTACTCCTGCCCAAAACCACCCCATACCAAAAAGAACGCGCATTAAAGTAACTAATAATTGAAATAATTGTTTTTCCAGACCCCTTGATAATACATTCATAACATTAAACTTCTCCCATCTTGTAAAGGAAAAAATCCCCCTTAAATATCGATAACGATTATCATTATCGAAATTAAATTTAACAATAATGATAATTTTTTTCAACGGAAATTGTAAGATAAAATGTTAAATTTTAGACTATTTCCCTAGTCGGAGGAAGGCACCTTAGGGTGTCTTTTTTTATTTTCAAAAGGACCTGCTCAATTATTGCGTAAAAAACATAAAGTAATTTGAATCCGTTAAAATACATGAGTGACCCCTTGTTTTCCCCTCTTATTAAAGGAGGAACTATTATGGGATTTGGTGGTAGTTGTAGTAGTTGTGGCGGCGGCTTTGCTTTACTAGTTGTATTGTTTATTTTATTGATCATTGTTGGAGCTTCTTGCTTCTGCTAAAAAACTATTGGAAAAGACACTCTTATATGGGTGTCTTTTCTTTATAATAAAAAAGCTCTCCATAAAGGAAAGTTTTTAGGTTTATACATTCAAGCCATCCAAATTAGTTATTTACACAGCACTTTATCACTTTTGGTCTTTAGTGTGACATACGAATAATCCTTCCGCTACACAAAGCTGCTCAACTAACTTTAATTCCTTAAGTTCAAAACTTATATAGTTAAAAAAGCCGATTAGTGTGTGTTGATTAAAGTTTCACTTTATTTCTTCGCATCTTTCATGCTGTAATATCCTAAATTAATAATAATTAAGAAATAACCACCCATAATTCCAGCAGCAAATGTCCAAATGAAATCATGGTGTTCAATTTCATACATAATAATCGCACCGAATATCGCTGCTGCAAACCGATTCATCATTCCAAGCATCGGTGCTTTTTCTTTTTTTACAATGCTATCTCCGAATTTTTCAATACGCCTTCCTAAAATCCATGCGCAGTACATACTAACTAAAAGGCCAATGCTTATCCCTACAAAATGGGCTGGGAAAGGTGTTATATACCATCCCATTAACATCACGCCTAGCAAACAATACATTTGTATGTTGAATGATCTTAGTGCCATACGAATCATGTTATGCTCCTTATCTTTCTCATTGTATTTACGTATCATCAATCCCATCTTTCAGACTTCAAGCTTTCCGGTATATCTTTTTTAAAATGAGGAAATTTGATTTTACTTACCATTAAATAAGCGAGCATGCATGTACCAAACGCCACGGAAACTGGATTATTCAAAAAGCATAAAATGAGAAGACACATTGCAGCAAATGGAATGGGCATGCCTATAAATGTCGGGAGTTTGCTTTGTTGTGTATTAAATCTCGCAAGTCGAAGCATGCCACAAACACTGTAAGCAAGCGCACATAACATCCCTATAGACTGCAAATCTTTTAAAGCGACACTATATGCAAGAATAGACGGTGCTACACCAAAAGTAACTAAATCCGCAAATGAGTCTAACTCTCCACCTATTTCCGAAACAGCATCAAGCTTCCGAGCGACCATGCCATCAAAAAAATCAAATAACATTCCTGTAATAATAAAAACTGCTCCCAAATACATATCGTGAACGAAAACAGCATAAATAGCCAAAAGCCCACATACAAAATTTGCTACCGTAATCATATTTGGTATGTAACTCATAACAGGATTTTCCTCCTTTCTACCAATCCCTTCATATGGACTTTCTTACTCATTAGAATCAAGAGCCTTCTGTTTTTCTTCCAATATAACTTTATTTATTTTCGTTAACGTATCAGTCATTTGCTCTAAAGCATTTATATCGATTTTAGAAAAGTATTTCTCAATTAATACGTCATCTAACTCAGACAACCGCTCTATATACTTACTACCGTTTGGACCAAGTGTAAGGAAATACTCCCGTTTATTATTAGGGTTTACTTGTTTCGAAATCATCTTCTGTTTTTCTAATTTCGATAAAACTTGGCTCACAGCACTTTTCGATATATTAAAAGTACTCGCAATATGATTTGCGGTCGTGTTTTCGTTTAAATTGATATAAAATAGCATGCTCTCTTGCTGCCCTGTAAGACCGAACTCATCCTTTAACTCCTGAAATAGTAAAATGTAGAAGTCATTGTAGGCTCGATTCATTTCATTAATTACTTCTTTATACGATCTAGTCATAGCATTCTTCCTCCAGTCATGCTGTTATTCCGTTTCATTATATAGTTTAGTTAACTTAACTAAATTATATTACACCTTTATGTTCGTGTAAAGGGAAATATCGCTCCATACTTTTCTACACAATTTGTGTAAATTATGAAATAAGGTATACTCCTTTACCTTGTCTACTGCTTTTAATGGATCAAATCCCAACATAATATACAACATCTATCATTCCGAATAATCAAACGTATCCATTATCCAAATTCCATATAGACCCATTATTGGTTAAAATGCTATAATTAAATCACCCTACATAGTTACTCATGTTTAGGCTGAGAAACTAACGTCTTATTAAGTAATGCGCATAACTTAAATAAAAAAGACACTGCAAAGTGTCTTTTTTATTTGTATCACATTTCCTTTTCATCCCAAAACCAATATAATAAGATGTAACATTCAATACATATAAAGAGAAATACAGATTTTTCAAATCATTATCCCCCACTGAAAGTACTTCTATTTTGGAGGAACAAAATATGAATAAAAGATTATTAACATCATTATTATGTAGTACATTCTTATTTGGATTATCGGCTTGCAGTTCACATGATACATCTAGCAGTAATACGAAAAACGAACAGGAAACTTCTAAAGAAACAAAGAATGATGAACTTAGCAACAAAGATCTTCAAAAAGAACTTCCCACCCAAGGAGATTTTTCTGATATATACATATCTATAGGCTCCGATTCGTTAGATGTTATAGGTAATGGAGAAGTTCAAGCACAAGGTGTATTTAAAGTATTAGACCTCCGAGTGCATAATGATCAAGAGGAACCCATTACACTAAATAGCGACAACTTTACATTAATTGACGGAACCGGAAGAGAATATCACATTTCTAATGAATATCAATTAGTACTTAAAGCTGCTAATACCGCTACATTTAAATTTGGTGTTCTTAATCCTCATGAAAATTTGGAAGGGAACATTGTATTCGATGTGCCGAAAAATACGCAAAGATTAACTTTAAAAGTTAGTGGAGATATGTTGGGTAAAGGTATTGAGTTAAAAGTGGAATAGTCAAAGAAAATATAAAATAGATAAACCACTTTTACTAACATAACAAAAAGTACAGCCTCTGTATTAACTACAGTAGACTGTACTTTTTCATTTTATATTTTTGTATAACTCGCTATCACATGATCCCTTAATTCTTTTGAGAAGATGCTCTCCAATCACGAAACGATGTTGGGCGTCCAGAATAAGCTCTTTGCTTTGGAGTAGCTGGTTTTTCTTCAAGAATAGTTGATTTTTCTTCAGGAGTAGTTTGTTTTTCTTCAAGAATAGTCAAAGCTGTTTGCATTTTCTCCAACTGCTCTTTTAAAGCTTGCTGTTCAATTTTTAAATCCGTAAGTAAACGTAAAATCATCTCAGAATTAGCCATAAAGATCCTCCTTCCCCCAATACACAGAATAAAATAACATATGTAATCAGCGGAATACTCGTGACAAAAACACGCTCGTCAACTCTCTTAAAATACCGAGTACTTTTATTTTTCAAAGGGACCTGCTCAAGTTTATCCGTAAAAACATAAAGTGATATAAATCCATTAATATATGGACTTTATGGAAGGAGGAGTTAATATGGGTTATGGCGGTAGTTGTGGTGGAGGCTGTGGTTTTGGCGGTGGATTCGCTTTACTTGTTGTGCTCTTTATCTTATTAATCATCGTTGGCGCTAGCTGTTGGGGCGGCGGAATCGGCTGCTAATAAGAGGCACTCTTGAGAGTGTCTTTTTTTTATTTCTCAATATGCGACTAATCTATTTGTGTTACTATCAAAGTGCGAGATTCCTTAAGCGTAATATAGTAGTTTACCAACTATGAAAGCCACTGTCACAAGAAAACAGTAGGCTTTTATTTTGTTATTTAGAAAGATGAGAACAGATCACCCTTTGCACGGATCAACATTTTAAAATTGACATAGCACTTCATGCACCATATACTGTTAACAACAGTATACTGTCATTAACAGTATAAATTCCAATTCATTCTAGGAGGTATATTCATGAAACATACAGGAAGACATACAGGTGCATTTCTTTTGTTATTTTTAGCAGAAGGTGATAACTATGGCGGGCAACTACTTCAGAAATGTGAAGAAGAACTTCCGGTCAATCCAATCGATAGTGCCATTCTTTACCGCACGCTGAAGAAATTAGAAAACGAAGGTGCGATTGAATCTTATGTAAGTACATCCGTTCCAGATAAACCGAGAAAAATGTACAAAATTACTACAGCCGGAAAAGAACAATTAGCAGATTTTCAAATGGATATTGAGGAAAAAATGAAGAACTTATCCTTTTTCTTAGACAAATATAAAGACTTAAAGGAATCTAATCATGATTAATGGCGCTATTCTTTACACTTTGGCCATTATTCTTACGGGGATTTCTTTTATGAAGGATCGGAATAAAACGAAAGCTGCCCTATTAAAATCATGGAAAATATTTCAAAACCTTCTCCCTGCCATGCTTTCCATTATGCTGTTCGTCGGACTATCACTTTCTATCTTAACGCCGTCCTTTATCTCTTCCATCATTGGAGAACAGTCTGGATTGTTAGGTATTGTTTATTCTGCAATACTCGGCTCTGTGGCACTTATCCCTAGCTTTGTCGTATTTCCTCTTGGTAATACGTTAGTAGAGCACGGCGCAGGTCTTCCTCAAGTTGCGGCACTCATGTCTACATTAATGTCAGTAGGAATTACAACCTTGCCGATGGAACAAAAGATATTCGGACGAAGCTTTGCTTACGCACGTAATGCATCTGCATTACTCATGTCACTTCTATTCTCATATATCATTTGGGTGGTGATGGTATGAAAGAACTAAAAAGATATCGCTTCTTTTTCATATTACTGCTTGGGCTTCTCTTATTAACTTTTATAAACCACTCTTTAGGATGGAGCGCATTACAGCTAACAGGGAATAGTATTTTAGATATGCTATTTCTACTCCCCCCTGTCCTAATATTTGTAGGGTTACTCGATCAGTGGGTGAAGAAAGAGACGCTCATGAAATACATGGGAGAAAAGTCCGGCATATATGGAATCTTATTCTCTCTATTATTAGGCGGAATTGCAGCTGGTCCCCTCTATGTTGCCTTTCCGATTGCAGCACTACTATTAAAAAAAGGCGCAAGCATTAGGTACATCGTATTTTTCTTAGGCGTTTGGACAACTGCGAAATTACCAATTATGGTGTATGAATTTTCTTCATTTGGAGTTACCTTTACACTCATTCATATTGGTTTCGGTCTCGTATTTTTCTATGTAATGGGGCTTATTTTTGAGAGGTTTTATGATCAGGGGTAGTTGCTAAGGTATGATATTACGAAAGAAATGTAAAAAGACATCTTTAATCGTAAAGATGTCTTTTTTATATGAACCTTAATTTTCGTTCTGTAAAACCCCTGCTGCCTTTACTCCCTCTTTCTCCTCTTTTAAGAACAACGATACGATAAAAGCAATAACGATAAAGATTAACCCTAGTGTAAATGCACCCTGGAATCCTGATGTTAAACCGTTTAACTTCTCTACTGGATCCATTGGATTTGCGGAGCTTTCCATATACTTAGTTGTTCCTGAAGACATTTTCGAAATAAAGATAGCTGTACCAATTGCGCCGGCTACTTGTTGCAACGTATTAAATAGCGCTGTTCCGTGCGGATATAAATCTGGTGTTAATTGATTTAAACCGTATGTTTGTGCTGTCATTACAAACATGAGTCCGACCATCAATACGCTATGCATGACAATAATTTGTAGCATTGATGTATCAGGAGTAATGCCTTTAAATAAGAACATTGCAATCCCTACTAACACAATACCGGGAACGATAACAACTTTCGGGCTAAATTTATCAAATAGTTTACCTGCGATTGGTCCCATTATGGCGCTAATAATACTTCCTGGAAGCATTATTAGTCCTGATTTAAAGGCTGTCACAAGTAAAACTGTTTGCAGGAACATCGGTAATAAAGTCATCGTTGAAAATAATGACATCATCACAATGACAATTAATCCAACTGATAATGTAAACATCGGAACTTTAAATGCTCGTAATTCTAAAATTGGATTCTCAATTTTCAATTGTCGAACGACAAAAATACATAGTGAGATAAGCCCAACAAGTAAAGTGCCATACACTTTCGTATCGGACCATCCTAAATCACCTGATGCACTAAAGCTATACACAAGCCCGCCAAATCCTAATGTCGATAAAAGGATAGATGGATAATCTACTTTTGGCCTTGTTAACTCTGAAACATTTTGAATGTATTTCATCCCAATCATAATTGAAATGATCACGATAGGAATAACAATGTAGAATAACCAGCGCCAATTTAGTGAGTCAACGATTACTCCAGATAATGTAGGACCAATTGCCGGAGCGGACATCATCACAAGTGCGATTAATCCCATTGTGGCACCACGTTTTTCAGGCGGACAAATGATTAAAATCGTATTCATTAATAACGGTGTAATTAATCCCGTCGCTACAGCTTGGACGATACGGCCGACTAATAAAACGGAAAATGTCGGTGCGAATCCCGCAATTAATGTACCGACTAAAAACGTTACCATAGCGATCAAAAACATTTGTCTCGTTGTGAGCCATTGCTGAAGTAACGCTGTAATTGGGACTAAAACCCCAACTACCAACATGTAAGCTGTAGAAAGCCATTGAATCGTTGAAGCTGTTACGCCAAATTCTTTCATTAATACTGTTAACGCATTACCAAGTAACGTTTCATTTAATAATGCAACCATTGCCCCTAAAAGTAATGCAATTAAAATTGGGGTATGTTTCATATTAGAAGTATCAACTTTGCCACTTGCAGGGCTCTTAGTTGTTATATTCATTTGCAGATTCTCCTCCTGTTTCTTACTTAAAAAACTTTAAATACACCGGAACACATGTAATATAATATACATATGTAGATTAAAAAGGGAGAATCAATTTTCAGCCATTGTATATTTAATCTACAAAAAAGGAGAATTGTAGATGAACGATAATGAAAAACAACTTGATTTACGTATTAGACGTACACATAAATTACTATGGGATTCCTTATTTGAATTAATGACGCAATCAAAACAAAAATATAGTTCTATCACGATTAACCAAATTTGTGACCTTGCGATGGTACACCGAACAACATTTTACAAGCATTTTGAAGATAAAGATGCTTTATTAGCATTTGGATTTAAACGATATGGCGAGATGATTACTGAAATACCGCTTTTAGATCGATTAAGTAAACCATTTCAAGTGATGGAACAATTCCTTCATCATGAAGAAATCGGTAAAATATTAGAGGCACAAATGTCTGATGAACAATTCACTAGCCGCATGTATTATTTAAGCCACGAAACAAGAAAACAAGAAACAGAAGCGTTAAATCAACTTTGTAAAAATCATACGATGCCAAATGATTTAATCATTGAATTTTATTCAGGGGCAATCACCGCCTTAAGTACGTGGTGGTTTAAAAATGAAAGACGTGTTTCTGCTGCTGAAATGGATAGGCACTTCCACCAACTCATTAATCAGGATATTTTTCAGTTTGAAAAGGAATAGTATTACAAATTTCCGCTCATGTAATCAAATTGACCATAAAATAGGAATATGATATATTTTCCATAGAATACTATATAAGTGTGACATCGAATAAAATGGCATATAATAAAAAGAAGAGATGCGCTAACATCTCTTCCTTAACTGCTACCGCTTAGGGTGGTGGTTATTATAAGTTATTTCTTTTTGCGGAACCCACCCTTTTGCTTGTGACGGCGCGGAGTGGGTTTTTTGTTGTCCTTATTCAGAAGTTGCTTCCGCAAATAATACGCTGAAACTTCACGTACAGTCGCTTTTACAAACTCTTTTACAAGGTCAAACAAAAACTCCATATTATCACCTCCTTTCCTTCCAAATAGAAAGAAGGGATAACCACCCACCCTCACAATATGCAGTTAAATATATTTTACCAAATGATTGTAAAGATATTATGTAAACAAAACAAATGAAATTTTACATAGAAAAAAAGCCCTTCTAAACCAGGCTTTTATATACACACTATTATTTAGCGATCTTCTTCAAATCCGAACTTTCAACGATTGAATTAGAATATCCATCTTTCCCAACTCGCACCATCGCTCTTCCTAATTGTTCAGAAGTTATAACACTGCCGAATCGCTTCAAAAGAGGGTTAAATGGCTTCATCACATCGTACATCAATTGATACAATTTCGTTTTTGATTTCACACCATTTGTCGGGATAATTAATCCTGGTCTAAACATATACGCAGATTTGAAAGGTAAACGTAATAACTCATTTTCCGTTCTCGCCCATATCGTACGTCCTGATTCTGTACTATCTGTTCCGCTACCGGATACGTAAATGAATGTCATGTTTGGATTTAACTTCGCTAATGTTTTTGCGGTAGATAACGTTAATTCGTACGTAACTAAAAACGTCGATAAATTTTCGTTCCAAATATTCAGAATTAATATTAAAATAAACAATGGGGATAGGGGTATGGAATCATAAATTATACATAACGAGGGAATAGAAATGAAAATTCAATTAAAAGCTGATTTAATGCTACTACTAGTTACATTTTTTTGGGGTGCATCCATCCTACTTACAAAGCTTGGACTTGATGGCATAGAAGAATATAATTTAATCGCATTACGATTTATTATTGCCTTTCTTTTATCAGGTTTAATATTTTACAAACATTTATTCAAAGTCGATTTTAAAACTGTAAAATATGCTTTTATACTAGCTTCCGTTTTATTTATCGTCTATATTTTCGCGACATTCGGTACAAAGTATACAAGTGTGTCTAATGCTGGTTTCTTACTATGTCTCACAGTCATTTTTATTCCGATATTATCAGCTATATTTTTAAAACACATTCCTGAAAAGAAAGTTATATTAGGAATTGTGTTAACGATAATAGGAATTGGCTTATTAACATTAACTAGTGAATTCAAGATCGGTAACGGCGATATATTTTGCATATTGTCTGCCTTATTTTATGCGATTCACGTCATCATTACTGGAAACGTAACAAAACATGTGAATTCAATTGCACTTGGGGTAGTACAACTCGGTTTCGTCGGCCTATTTAGTCTTATTTTTTCATTAGTGATGGAAACCCCAAAACTTCCTAGCACGATCAACTCATGGCTAATCATCTTAGCCTTAAGCATATTTTGTACCGCGGTCGCATTCATCGTACAAGTTATCGCCCAGCAATACACGACGCCAACACATACGGGACTTATCTTTTCATTAGAACCTGTCTTTTCAGCAGGATTTGCCTTTGTTTTCACAGGTGAAACGCTCACAGGAAAAGGGTATTTAGGGGCGACGCTTATATTATTGAGTGTGTTGATTGCTGAGATAGATTTTAAGGGGTTGTTGCGGGTTAATTATAAGAAGAATATAGAGTAAACATTTCACTATGATCAATAAACATACCCCAGAAAAATATGAGTTTATATCATTCTCTTCACTTAGATTTTCTTTTAAATGAGACTTTTTTAGATGCTATCTTCGAATAAGGTAGCATCTAAAAAATGTTAAAAGAAATTTGCCCCTAGTATCTTCTTATATTTTATGTAGCCTTCATATTTGACCTTTTCTACGTTCTTTGAAGTGAAGATGTTCAAAATTACTTACTGAATATAGTCATACAGATTTTTCGCTAACAATAAACAAGTTACTGTAATGAAAAGAGCACGAACATACCCGCTTCCTTTTTTTATAGCAAATTTGGAGCCAACAATCCCTCCAGCAATTTGAGCAATCCCCATTATAAAACCATACGCATAGTTTACTTGCCCTACATACATAAATATCAACAATGCACCAACATTACTTCCTAAATTAAGAAGCTTCGCATTACCTGCTGCTTTTAAAAAATCATACCCAATAAATAAAAGAGCAAACATTAAAAACGAACCTGTGCCAGGACCTAGAAATCCATCATAAAAACCAATAGCAAAAACAAAAAAAGTAAAGATAATGACGTGTCGACCAGACAATTTTTTATGAGTGGAAATACTACCCCAATCCTTTTTGAATACCGTATAAATAGCAACCGCACCAAGCATGATCAGCATCAATGGCTTCAGTACTTCTGGGTTCATTAAATGAACGGTCCATGCCCCTATTATGGAACCTATGAAAGTGAGTGGAACTAATTTAAACGCCGATTTCAAATCAAGATTACCAGAACGATAAAACACAATATTACTAGTTGCACACCCCATTGTCGACGCTAGTTTATTCGTAGCTACTGCACTTGCTGGATTCAGTCCTGTAAATAATAAAGCGGGTAAGGCAATGAGTCCTCCACCACCTACAACTGAATCAATAAATGCAGCTAAAAATCCAAAAGCAATCAAAATAATTAATACTGATGGGTCTAAATAAAAATCCATACTATTAACCTCCCCTTTAGTCACTATCCGAATAGTAACTAATAATTTGCTAAATGTAAACAGTTATTGTAACGTTAAAATATAAAAGCAAACATCGGAGGAAGAAAAAAGTGGACTACATAGTGCAACAGCTTAAAAAAATTGGTTTTAATGAATATGAAGCTAAATCTTATGTATCTCTTGTTAAACAGGGGCCTGTCACAGCCTACCAAGTGAGTAAGGATTCGGGTATCCCAAGAGCGCGAATTTATGAGATTTTGGGTAACCTTGTAGAAAAAGGAATTGTCATGAAGGAAGAAATAAATGACACCACTCGCTATTCACCTCTACCGGTTGAAGTCTTTTTACAGAAGGCTCAATCAGAATGGCAGTCTACTTATGAAGTAATCAGTGATTCATTAAAAAAACTAGAAACTTCCGAGGAAAAAACGGATAATCGAGTGATTACTTTAAAAGACAATAAAACAATCATTAGCTATTGTCAGGCATTAATAAAAAAAGCAGAACAACGTATTGTCATTTCAATGTGGGATGAGATGTATGAAGCGTTAAAAGAGGAACTATCTGAGGTAGCTGATAAAGTTACAGTACAAGGTATTACCCTGCATGTTGAAAATCCCATTAAAAATCTAGAAGCCCATCGTATAACACCTTATACAGAAACCCTGTCTACAGAACATTGGTTTATTTTATCGATAGATTCTAAAGAGATGATTTATGGACCATCACTTGAGGAGCGTAATATTGCTTTTTATACAGATGATCCCGTTCATATATACCTATTAGAGGATTATGTATGGCATGATGTTTTAGTGAATCGACTTGTACAACGTAGCCAAGATAATTTGGAGCAATGGATTACTACGGAGAGAAAATCCTTCTTTATGGAAAAATAAGAAACATATTCAAAGAATCGAAAAATAAAGCATAAGTTAATTAAATAGAAAACTTATGCTTTATTTTATTTACAAAGTGATACTCCAGTCTTTTAACTATTCCCCTCCACAAACCGCCCAAACTCCTTCAAAAATCTCAGCTTAAAACTACCCACAGGCCCATTCCGATGCTTTGCCACATGAATCTCCGTCATCTCTTTCTGCATCGTTTCCTTATCGTAATAATCTTCGCGATACATAAGCATAATGACATCCGCGTCTTGCTCAATCTGTCCTGTCTCTCTTAAATCTGATAAAAGCGGACGCTTATCTTGACGTGACTCTACGGAACGAGACAATTGCGACAACGCCACTACACAAACATTTAAATCACGTGCTAATAACTTAAGCTTACGCGAAATTTCACTAATCTCTTGAAACCGATTGCCCTTATGCTTCGGATCGCCCGTAATGAGCTGCAAATAATCTACAATGACTAGAAGCTTTTTATCCCCGTGCTTCCGCTTTAACTTACGAGTCTGCATCCAAATATCCTGCATCGTAACACCGGCTTTATCATAAATCTCAAGAGGCAACTCACCAATCTCCGCGAACGCCTTACTCACCTTTTCCCAGTCCTCTATCGTAAAACGATGCTTCGGATTTTTCAGCCTACCTCCTGACACTTCACCCGCGCAAGACGCCATCCTTTTTAACAGTTGCTTACTACTCATCTCTAACGAAAACAATCCAACTGCCGCTCCAGACTTCGCCGCATGCAGTGCGATATTTAACGCAAACGCCGTCTTCCCCATAGAAGGACGCGCTCCAAGGACGACAAAATCCCCTTCCTGCAATCCGCACGTCATCTTATTTAGCGATGTATAACCAGTCTCAATACCAGTATTCTCTTTCGTATCTTGATGAAGTTCTTCATACAAACCAACTAACGCATCCTTCAAATCAAACTCACATACACAGTCCTTTTCCTCTAACTCACAAAGTTCCGTAATCGTCTCACCAATAATTTTCTCATTCTTCTCCGCAATAAGACGCTCTCCCATCTTGCGCCCAAGAACGCCAGCCTGATACATTTTCCATGCACCTCGAACAAGCCCCTCATAATAAGAGAAGTTGGCAGTTGTAGGCACACCCTCTATTAATGCTATAAAATACTCCATTCCCCCGATATTCTCCAAAAAATTTGGATTCATCCGAGAAACGAGCGTCACAAGATCAATTGGTTGCCCTTCATCTTCAATTTTTCGCATTAACCGAAATATAGACTTATGCACCGGCATAGAAAAATAATGCTCCGTCAAACGGCACTCCTTAATAAGCTCTCCATCAATTAAAAGAGAACCTAACACCGTCTTTTCCGCCTCCACATTTTGAATACTCATGGACGCCACCCACGTTCCGCTAAAAACCGCTGCAGCTCTTCCTCTGACAGCGCATTCTTCTCCCACTCCTCGCACCTCGTCAAAAACTCCTCCGTCTCCCCAGTACTAACAGACGAATCCTTCTTCCTAAAGCTCGCCGTATCCGCCTCAACCTCACACACTTTCGTAAATCCTTTCCCGTGCCAACCTCTCAAAATCCCCTTCACATAAGCAACCGTCCGCTTATTATTCTCAAACGCAATTTGAAGAGCCTTCAGCACAAGCTCCTCTGACAAATCTTCCATCCACGCACTCAGTTCCTCCACAGTATGAGGAGACAAACTACCAAAATGTTGCTCATAAAAAGAAAACACGCGACTTCCCGTCTCTTCCTCTATAACCTCTTCTTCCGCCTCTTCACAAACTGGATCTAGATCCACATCAACAGCCAAATCACTCGGCATACCGAAATGTGCTAAAAGCATCGGAACATTCAGCTCCTCCTCTACGCACTTCTGAAGAAACATATGTACAAACTCCTTATTCTTCACACCCTTCAGCTCACGAAGCACACACTTCTCCACATTCGTATTCGTCACCGGATTATAACGAAGCCAATTCAAAACGAATAACTCCCGAGTATCCGCATCATAAAGAATCTTCCCATAATCAATGAAGCGCTGCACAAGCTTATCAACAGTCTCCCGATTATAACCCGTCTCCATCTCAGCTAACCGCTTCGGAAAAGGAAAAATCCCACACTGCGTCGTCTTCGAACAAGTCAACAAATACACATAAAAATACCGCTCCTCCGGCGTCAAATCCAAAACAAAATCATCCTGCCAAAAATTCACCTGCACATTACGATACACCGCCATCCCAATTCCTCCCATTCTCATTCAAAAATGAAAAATTCCTCTTTGTACTATATATAGGAAGGAGGGGTGGGTTTTTGGCGTGTTATTTCAAAATTTCTTTCGACTCCTACTACGGTGTTTGTTGGTGTTTTTGTTTTGTTGTGTTTTTTCTTAGTGATTTATTACTTGGGAGGGGCTTGTAAGGGGCTTATGAGGGGCTAGTTATCGGTTACTTCGATTAGAAACACTCGATCTGAGAAGCCGCCTCGTTCTTCTGCTTTCTTTTTACGGATGTTGTTTATTTCTTCTAGTGTTGTCCCTTCGTGTTCGGCTAGGGCGTTTATTAGTTCTAGTAGGTCGGATAGTTCTTCGAGTTTATCGGGTTTTGTTTTTGCTTCTAGGTATTCGGTTAGTTCTTCTTCTGTTTTTTTACAGATTTCTTTTATGTATTCATCTTCGGGTAGGATTCTTGTTGTGGGTGTTTTTCCGTTAGCTTTTATTATTTGTGGGATTTTGTTTCGGATTAGTTTGTTGTAGGTTGGCATGGGATTTTCCTCTACTTCCAGAAGTTTTTATACAGCACGTTTAAAAACTTGGGATTATTTCAAAAAAATGATATTATTACCAAGGGGATAAATGGTCGTATACACCCGTAATCTTCTTTTATACATATAAACAAGAGAGTTAGAAAGAAAAGTAGCAAAATCAAATTTACTAATAGTTTAGGAATTAACTTAGTAAGAAGCAAAACATTTAAGAGGTAGTTAAGATAAAGATAAAAATAAAGTTAAATTACATTTAAAAAAGTCACACAATTGAGAGGGGATACTATGATAGTTAAGTGGTTTGGACATTTAGGGACTCTAGCTTCACTAATAGGTATAATTACACTGTTAAAAATTGATTCTCCTAAGTCTGTATTTTTCATCTATACCTTGATTTTTGTTGCAGTCGGTCTTTTTATACTAGCCATATACTCTGAAATAAAAAACTATAAAAAGCCTGGTTTACATTGTAAAGATGAGATAGAGATCAATAAGTACATGATTAATTGGATTAAAAAAGGTGGAAGAGTTATTGTTTTTACTAGAGATATGAGTTGGGCGCAATCTGATATCAATGTAAAAAGGATGCTCATAAACAAGGCTGAAGATAATGAACTCGAGATTGTTCTGCTTGAAAAAAATTCTTTTACTAATGAATTGCAAGAAAAAGGTGCTTCAATTTATACATATGGAGATTTAGGATATACACCCAAATCAAGATTTACAATTGTAAGAACAGATAGAGTAGATAGCAAAGTAGCAATTGGTTCAGAAAAGGATGGGAATCATTATATCGAGGAATTCGGATCATCTGATGGATACCCATTACATATAGCAAATGACTTAATTCATATCATAAAACAGTTTAATAAATTACAGGAGAATGACTAATGTGTAAATTTGAAAGGGCAGAAATAAAAAATAATGACAAAATTGCTCAAGAATGGGATGAAATTTCACCACTACGTTATGAGCAACTCACTTCAAATCGAGATTTGAGTTATAACTATATTCTTAAACCTTTTATATTAGAAAAGGTTAAATATCTAGATAATACAAAAATAATAGAAATTGGCTGTGGCACAGGAAATCTAGCAAGTGAACTTATAAACTATGGAAGTTTTCTTTTAGGAATAGATTTAAGTAGAGAAAGTATTAAAATAGCTCAAGAAACAAACAAAGATTCATCAAAAATGATATTTCAACAAATAAACATTGAAGAATATGCATCTAGTACTCCAGAAGAATTCTCGCTCGCTATTTCTAATATGGTTTTAATGGATGTTCAAAATCTTAACTCTGTGGTAGATTCCATTTATAAAATTTTAAAACCCAATGGTAAATTCATTTTTACAATTATTCACCCATGTTTTTGGGCTCAATACAAACAGTATAATAATGAACATTGGTTTAAATATGAAGAAGAATTTAACATAATAGGAAATTTCACTATTACATTAGATCCTGACAATCGATTTAAGACATCTCATACTCATCGCCCATTAGAGCAGTATATTAATACTTTGATTCAAAATGGTTTTATTCTGGAAGAGATAAAAGAATTATCTCCACAGAATAACCACTCTCACTTATTTAACAATACTTTTAAATATCCACGTTTTTTAGGTATTACAGTTAGTAAAAATTAATTTTTAAAGACTAATATATTGCTATTTAATGGGTTAAAATTAATGTCCACCTAAAAACCCTGAGCTTGAGTTTTCAAATATAGCCTACAATAGTTTCGTGATATTATTGTAGAAACAATGAGAGTTAAATAATGTGTATTATCCTCTTTGTTAATAAAAGCTGCCCCTCCAATTGTTAGACACAGACTATTAATTAGAGGGCAGTTCAACCTCATTACTAAAACCCATCACCTATAGCTCCGTATACTTCTTACTCACTCCGTATGCTTTCTCTACAGGATATTTTTCATTATTCTTCTGAATTTTCTCTTCAATCGCCTGTTTAATATCAATTCCTATCTCATGTGCAAATAGCAATGCATACATTAATACATCCGCAAGTTCTTCTTTCATATCTTCACGCTTTTCGGCTACCGCTTCATTGCTACTTTTCCATTGAAAATTTTCAAGCAACTCACTTGTTTCAAGGGAAAGGGATAACGCTAGATCTTTTGGATTGTGGAATTGCTTCCAATTACGATCGTCCCTAAACTGAATCACTTTATCTGTTAGTTCTTTAATTTCATCCATATATACACCTTATTTCATTAATTTTTCAATCTAAAATGTCACATATAGTATCGCTTTATATCTCATCTTCAAACCAAAATGCGCCTTCCTTTTGCTCCCTAAAAAGCAATACTATTTATATATTTTCAGCTAATTATCTCAAAAATTTTTTTCATTTACAAAATAACTCACTTATTACTATTGTAATTCTTCACCTATAAATAACGGAATAATACTAATTCTATAATTACATGTCCGAAAAGTTTTAAGTAATCTTCCCATCATATTGCCTACAGAGTCACTATTTGAGGCACCGATTTCATTAAATTCAATACTCATTGTACTAAATATGAATAATTTTTTATCCACCCAAAAGAATTTAAATTGAATTTCTCTATCCATTATTCCGAAAGTGTTATTTTAATTGTTTCATTCATATTTATACAACAGAAAAATTCCTAGAAGTAGGTACACCTTCAGAAATTTTCTTTTTAAAATACTCCCTTACATTCGGATTTTCAAAATATACTTTACATCCTTCAATACCTCTAGTCAGTAAAATATAATATATATTTAATATGTACGCCGTAAACTCTTCTTCATTAAACCCTTTTAATAAAGGTGTTCCTCCAGTATCTTTATAGTTTTCTTTTACACCGACAAGATTCCCTTGATCGTTTACTTCGATATCATTTCCGATAATTACACCAACATAATCGATGTCAGCACCTTGAATCGCATGAATAGAGCCGATTTCTGTTTTAGAACTTTCTAATTCAACCCACTTTTCATGTTGACTATTCCAACGCCATTTATTGCAGTCATCTTCCCAGTCATATGGCAACTGCGACTTTCCCTTCCCCTTATTATCTTTAGACTTCGGATTTGACTTCCATTCCTTCGTATAACCAGCAATGACACGATTTGTAGTATTAGCATCAATCATTTCCATATCTGTAGTAAAACGGAATAACTCACTAATGGAATCTACAATTTGGAAATACGAATCTTTATTTTCATATTCAAAAATAGCAGGATCAAAATTACGATCATCTGAAATATTTAAAACATACTGAATGCCTTTTACAAAACTTTCTCCATCAAATTCTTCGTTGTTAATGATATTACTTTTAATTCGAAATTGCTGCTTTAAGCTATGCTTTTTATATTCAGTCGTCTGATGATTAAAGTCACTACGTGTAATATCCTGTGGACGTATAGATTGGAATGCATCGTAAAATAATACAATACCTTTTGATACTTCTTCTAACATATGCAATTCATTAATTTGAGGCTCTTCTTTATTAAAATGTCTTTTAGATTCTGGATGCCCTTTAGGATAATAGCGTTGCAAGCGATGTGATTCATCTACTAAAACTATATCAAATTTAATTTTTTCTTTCTTCGCTCTACTAATTAACTGACCTGCTCTTTCAAATTTCAACTTCCCAGCTAAGTTCAATTGCTTTAACACCCGATTAAATTTATCAGTTAAATTCCCTGTTGTTACAATACCAATCTTGAAATCTGGATTTTCATTAATCAACTTGTACATTGTAGACATTAATAAAATAGACTTACCTGTACCCGCTCCACCGATTACCATATGTTTATTATGTATATTTTCTACAATTTCCTTTTCATATTCAGATTGCTGCTCGCTTAATTGCTTAAAAGGTGAATACTTGAATAAAATTTTTTTTCGAATCTTTGACAGTTCTCGTGTAACTACTAACTCTTTACCTAACAAGTCTTTCTCCCAAAGCTTCACAAAGACAACCTGCTCCATTTCACTTTGTCCATTGTATACTGGCTGAACCTGACCGTTATTGCGATTAAGAAAATGAAATTTTGTTATATCTTTCTCAGCAAACATATGATTGATAAGCATAAACTCTAAATCTTTTACATGAGATTCTGTAAACTGTGAGGCATTGTAAATGACCATACATTGATTAAATTTTCCTTGTAAGAAGTAAGCATCCCTCATATGCTGATTGTGTCTTGTACAAAAATCTTTTGTCTCACCTATATAAATAGTTTTCAACTCTAAATTGTAATAAATATAAGTAACAAATACATCTTCTAATACCCTACGTTCAATATTAGATAAGTCTCCAATACTTTTTTGATGTACTACTGTTTGATTTATTTCTAATGGAAATTCTAATATTTTAAAAGCCATAAAAATCCTCCTAGTTAATAATTTTACTTATAAACTTTATTATAAAAAAGTTTATTTACTATTTAACTAAAACCTTACATAACTTAATTTTCATATTATAAGATATGAACAGATGGCATAAATAATATTTATGTGTATATTTTGATAACCAAAAAACGATAATCCTTTTTAGTTCATCCATTGGATAATCTGTGAAATACCTGCAGGACGATTAGGCCATGCTGAATTCAAATCGTTTATCATACCAACTTTATACTCTCTCTTTCCCATTAGGTGTCCGCACTACTTTGTAGATAACCTAACAGTAATCATATCTTTCTGCCCGATGACGTTAATTACTTCTTTAAACGAGCAAGTCTCTTGATATTCCTCTTTTAGCACCACAACAATAATTAACTTTTAAATTAATTATTACTTACAACTTAAAGAACTGCGCAACAAATGAACCTTTAATTACCTTAACAGTTAAATTATAGCATGTACCTCGTAGTAACGGCGCATCCAGGCCATAATATCCCCAACATTTTCAAGTTCACTAAGTATCCATCCCATTCTGCCTACACCAATAAAATAAACCAACAAAAAACACATTCCATTCCAATAAATAAGGCCATATCAAAAGCATCCTCCAATGCCATTTTGATACAGCCTTATCCTATCCATTAATACTACTATCCCGTTAATCATTTTTAAGCTAGACAAGCATTAAAAATTTAATCTACCTACAAAACATTACTATCCTTTAAATAATCATAGAGTTTATTATCCACCGATTTCTCCATAATCATATTCATCGTAACAACCGGTTTTTTATCTTGCATTTCAGTTTGTTCTACACTTGCTTTATCAGGTCTCGCTTTTCCTAAATAGTAAAAGTCGGTTCCCTCGTCATCATCTTTTTTTACAAAAATATGGACATCAATATTATTTTCTTTAGCATCAATAATTGTTTGAACTTCCTTTGACTTTAATGTTCTATTACTTCTTGTATACCATTTAAGAACATCTTGATTAAGAAATTCATCACCATAGTTCACACTAGATTCTACTTCATCATTTTTATGATATGTGATAAATATTGGACAAGTATAATATTTTATTTTATAACCATATACAGTTGAAGTCTCATCAATGTGCCAATTTAAAAGTTTACATACATCTTTTCTTGAGTACTTTTTATATATAGTAAGGTTACTATCACACTCATAGTTTTTGTTCTTTTCTTTCGCGCTTTTAATGATGTCCATTACCATATACTTAAAGTATTCATTCTGTTCTAAACTTTCCCGGATTAAATCATTAAACATATACGTCCTATCTTCTTGCAATGCGATAATTGGCTTTTCCCCATATTTTTTCTGGCCATTCTGTGTGAAAAACGATAACTCAAAGATCCGCTGCACAGAAGTAATCGTCTCATCATCTGTTAAGCAATTAGATTTCTCCAGTTGTTTTAGATACTCATCTTTCTCAACTTTTTCTTGCTTTAGTAATAATTCTAATAAAGCAATTTCATTTTTACGTTTTCCATTCAATACTTCCAATGAAAACATTGTTAAAACTTTATTCTCGTACTCTGTTAATGCAGGGACATCTTCTTTCATTTTCAATAGGAACTGATAATAGTTCGAATATCCTTCCACAAGTACAACTGGATCAATAGAATGGTTTACTATAAAGTCATATAAATATGGAATTCTTCCTATTCTATTTTTCAACTCACCAAAGGCTTCCTTCAATACTTTCATTGCTGTTAAATTACTATTATTAATCGCTTTAAAAATCTGCTTTTTCGCTATCTCTTCAAAGTTAACTGTTGAAATACCTTTAATATAACTCGTATCATTTGTATATCTGCGTATATTATCTTTATTTTGCGATCTATCTCCTGAAAGGGCAATCGGAATCAAATAGTTGTTTTTATAGTTTCCAATAAAATCAATAATCGTAACAAAATCTTTCGAATCGTGTTTTCGAAGTCCACGCCCCAGCTGCTGTATAAAGATAATACTTGATTGAGTTTGTCTTAACATAACAACTTGGTTCACACTCGGAATATCAATTCCTTCATTAAAAATATCTACCGTTAAAATATAATCGAGTATGCCATTTTCTAATTGATTCACGCTCAGTTCTCTTTCCTGTTGGGAATGATCGCCGGTTAATGCAAATGTGCGAAAACCTCTATTATTTAAGGCATGTGATAATTGTTCTGCCTCATCTTTTCGGCTGCAAAACATTAGTCCTGTTACTTTCTCACCGGAAAAACCGTAATATTTTACTTTTTCAACTATATGATCCACTCGCTCTTCCGTAACAAGTTTAGATAAAACAGTAGTGTCATCTATCTTTTCACCATTATATTCAAAATCAGTTACTCCAAAATAATGGAAAGGACAAAGCATATCTTCTTCAAGTGCTTCTTGTAATCGAATTTCATAAGCAATATTGTAATCAAATAGCTCATAAATATTAAAATTGTCTGTACGTTCAGGTGTAGCAGTCATTCCCATTAAAAACTTCGGTTTAAAATAATCAATAACCCTATGATAAGAACTAGCACCAGCTTTATGAACTTCATCTATTAAAATATAATCGAATAGCTCAGGATCAAATTGATGTAAAGTATCCTCTTTTGAAATGGTTTGGATCGTCGCAAATACATATTTAGCATTCATTTGCTTATTTGATCCTGATAAAATTCCAAAATCCTCATCTGCTCCACCAAGAACTTTTTGAAAATCTGATTTCGCTTTATTTAATATTTGCTCTCGATGAACAATAAATAGCATCCGTTTAGGTGCAAAATTTCTGACATCAAATGCTGAAAGATATGTCTTCCCCGTTCCTGTTGCGGAAATAACTAATCCTTTTTCTTTTCCAGCTTCTCGAATAGCTTGTATTTCTTTTAACGCAGCTTGTTGCATTTTATTTGGGGTAATTTTCAAAGCTTCTTCAATTGAATTATGATATTGACCAGGTAGTTCTATAACTCGATCTAGTCCCTTATTTTCTGCAACTTGCTCATATATTTTTTCGTAATTTCCAATCAACTCTTCAGTTAATACTTGAGAATGCTCCCAAACTTCTTCAAATTGATTTTTAAAATGTTGAACAATTTCTCCATCTTCATGCGATGTTAACTTGACGTTCCATTCATAGTTTACCTTCAAAGCATGTGCAGTCAGATTAGAACTGCCGACAATTAGCGAACAATGTGTTTTGTTATCAAATATGTATCCCTTTGAATGAAAACCAGATAAGTTTGTTAATCTTACTTCTACATTTTCAAGTTTCATTAACTCTCTAAACACTTTTGGTGTATTAAAATTTAAAAATGTAGATGTTAATATACGTCCTTTAACCCCTTTTTGTTTAAGATCAAGGAAATGTGATTTTAAAGTCGCCAGCCCACTTTCCGTAATAAAAGCCACTGAGAAAATAAAGGATGTACTATTTTCAAGCTCCTCCAACAATGAGCTTAAAACATTTTCATTTTTTTTCGTATTGTTTACTAGTAACTTAGGCTTATATATTCCGGGATGATTATGTTTTTGATCAATAAACCCCTTATATAAAGACCCCTCTAATTTTTGAATAAAATTCTCCATATGATCACCATTTTTGACAAATTTTTATACTAATTGTATTACTCACTGATTTAAAGTGCAAATTTATTACAAATATAAAAAACTATCCGCATAAAACGAATAGTTTTTAATCAAATTACTTTACAATCGATTCTTTTGATAACTTCTCAATAGTCGGGATATCCGCAGGTGCCCACTCTAAAGATGCTAGTTCATTTGGAGATAACCATTTAATTGCTACATGCTCAGTTAAAACTGGGCTTCCTTCAACAAGCTTACAATAAAAAGTTTTCAGATGAACAATACCAAAATCATACTCATAGGCTGTATAATCAATTTGTTCACCAATCTGCACACTACAATGCATTTCTTCACTAATTTCACGCTTTAGGGCCTCTTGAGGTGATTCTCCCTCTTCTATTTTCCCACCTGGAAACTCCCACATAAGAGGTAGCGATTTAGATGGTCCTCTTTGTGCACATAAAATTTTCTCATCTTGGACAATTACTGCTCCAACAACATAAATATTTTTCTTCATTATGTCCTCCTTAAATCTCACAGAAACTCTATAATTTACGTTTCCACACCTTATAGACTGAAAAATGCTTTTATACCTTTTAACGACTAATATATTTTTAATCAGTAAGATAGATTTTATCTACTCCTATCTAGCACCTTTAATGTAATTAGCCTAACACTCTCATCTCTTTTATATTATATAGAAGTAACTACAAAAATAAAGCATGATTGAACACTTCCCTCTTAAGCCTCTTTTTTCACCATCTCCTCATACCTAAAATCACATTCCTCCAAAAATCCCCTCGTCTCCCCACTCCCCTTATAAAAACTCTCCCAACCCCGCTCCCTCAAAATCCCCTTCCAACTACCACTCTCCACCATCCTCTTAATAACACCATCCCAATAAGCAACCTCTTCCTCTGTCATATCTTTCGGGCCCATAATGCCTTTCCAGTGCTGGAAGATAACGTCGATTCCTTGTTCTTTCCATGTTGGGATTTCTGGTAGTCGGTCTAGTCGTTTTGGTGCGGATACGGCTAGTATTTTTACTTTGCCAGCTTTATATTGTTTTTCGGCTTCGGACAAGGTCATGGTTGCGGCGCTGATTTGTTTGTTCGTTAGGGCGTTTATGATTTTTTCTTTGTTTTCGTAGACGAAGAATTGTAGTTCGGCAGGGTTTATGCCGAATGCTTTGCTTACTTGTACGAATGATAGGTGATCGTCGTTTCCTAGGCCTGGGGCAACGCCGATTTTGAAATTATTCTTGTTTTGTTTTAGTTGTTCCATGAGTTGTTTTGCGTTTACTATGTTTGATTCTTTTGATACGACAACGACTTCCCAATCTGACGCTAATGTTGCGAGCGGTGTGAAGTCTTTATATGTTAGTTTACTGTGGCCTAGTAGGTTGTTCGTTATGAGTAAGCTTGAGTTAATCGCCAGTACGTGACCGCCTTTTTGTTTCGTATATTTCCATCCGACGTCACCGCTGCCACCGACTTTGTTTGTGACTGTGATTGGTTTTGTGAAGATTTTTTCTTCTGTTAGCGTTTTTTGCATCGCTCGTGCTGTTAAGTCCCACCCTGCTCCTTGAACGTTCGGCGCAACGATTTCTACTTCTTTGATGTTCACTTTATTCTTGTTCGTTTTTTCTACAGAACAACCAGCTATTACCCCTGTCATAACCCATATACATAGTAATAATCGCTTTTTCATAGTCCCCGTCCTATACGATATTTTCGTTCTGGTCGTCCGATAATGCCGTATGTGTACTCTACTGTGCATTCGTTTGTCGCTACTAAATATTCTAAATATCTTCTTGCGGTTGTTCTGGAGGCTCCCATTTGTTCTCCCATTTCTTCTATTGTAATGCCCTCTTCGAATTCTTTTATAATCCCTTTCACTTTTTGCAGTGTTAGCGGATCTACACCTGTCGGTAAGTTTTTTATGTCTTGTGTTTGCGAAATGCCAAAAAAGTTATCGATAAGTGCCTGATTTACTTCATTGTTACTATGTAATAATTGCTTCTTTCTTTTATAGTCTTCAATTGTGCGAACGAATTTTTCTAACGTGACCGGTTTTATAAGATAGTTGCTTACACCATTTCGAATTGCTTTTTCTAACATATGGTTTTCATTTGCCGCCGTAACCATAATGACGTCAACGTTTGGAAAGTCAGCATGAATTTTTGGCAATAAGTCTGTACCGATTCCGTCTGGTAAATAGTTATCTAATAGAAGCAAATCGATTTCTTCCCTTTGTAGTAGTTCCATCGTTTCTTTCGCGTTCAATACTTTTCCAATTACTTTTACGTCTTTTATTTTTGATAAAAACTCCTCTTGAATTTGCGCGACGCGGAAATCATCTTCTGCAATTGCAACCTTCAACATATGCCCATCCCCCTGTTTGTCATGTACTTTCTCTCAATGTTTTTGGAAGGTAAATTGTAAAAATAGCTCCCCCATTTTTCTCGTTTTGAATTTCAATTGTTCCTTCTAGTAGATCTACCATTTCTTTCACGTTTGCTAGCCCGTAACCACGATCATTTCCTTTCGTTGAAAATCCTTTTTGAAAAATAGTTGCGATTTTTTCTGTCGGTACTCCCGCTCCACTATCTATCACTTCAAACACAATATCGTGCCCAATATCCGTAACAAAGAAGGAAACACTCTTTCCCTCTCGTTCACTCACCGCATCAAACGCATTGTCGATTATGTTTCCAAGGATCGTAATAAGGTGCGAAACTTTTATATGGTCTGGTAACGGTTGAAGCGCACTATCTCCTTCAATATGAAAATCAATTTTCTTCTCAGATGCTGTTCCGATTTTTCCTAATAAAATAGCTTGTACTTTCGCATCATGAATTTGATGGAATAAAATATGGTTTTGGCTTTGATGAACATTAGATTCTTGTTGAATAAATTCAATCGCTTCTTTGTAATGTCCTAACTGAAGTAATCCTGATAAGACGAAAAGTTTATTTGTAAATTCATGTGTTTGAGCACGTAAGTCCTCGGAATACTTTCTTACCTCAGATATCGTATTCACTAAGTTTTGTAGTTCTGTTTTATCTCTAAAACTACATACAACGCCTACCGTACTGTTATTTTCGAGTATTGGTGTCATGTTTAAAATAAACACTTTATCTTGAAACGCGATTTCTTGATCGTTTTCTAGCACTCTTTCCATATTAAATTCCGGTAAAACTTTTGAAATGTGCTGCTGCATATAATCATCATTTACATGCAGCATTTCTTCTGCCGAGGTGTTCATCATTGTAATAAAACCATTTTGATCAATAGCGATAATCCCTTCTTTTATAGATAGTAGTATCGCACTTCGTTCCCGGTATAACGCTGCAATTTCATTCGGTTCTAAACCGAGTGTATCTTTACGAATACTACGCGCTAAAAGAATGCCGCCAACAATTCCAACTAGTAACACCGCTAAAGAAAAGAGTATAATTTCTTTCGTTCTACTCAGTATGTTAGATTCAATACCTTTTATTAAAAACTCTACTGTCACAACGCCTACTACTTGATCGTAGTCTCCGTTATGAACAATAATAGGCGCCTTCGCCATTAAAGCCGGGCCACTTGCACCATTTCCTTCGAGTGTATAATAGCCACCAAAAGTGAGTGCTTCATAGTTATATGGATTGTTACTTTTTGTTCCAATCAACTCAGAATTAGAATGGGAATACATAACCCCGTAGCGATCTTCCACAATTACATAATCTGCACCAGCTTGCTCGCGAACTTGTTCCGCAATGGATTGAATAGTACTTTTATGCTCGTTGTATTGAAAAGCATCTTTTATAGCTGGCATAAAAGAAAGTGACTTCGCCGTTTGCAGTGCTAGCTGCTCTACTTGACGCTTCGTATCAACGGACTGAATATAAACAAATATTCCTGCTAACAGGAGAACGACAAATAAAATTAACGTAATAATTAAGCTTACTATTTTCGTTTGCAATGATACTTTACTTGATTTCTTCATGCTTCATATCCTTTGATAAAATATTCAAAAATATCAATCTCCTTTTTCTATTATTATGACAAAACTAATAATGAAGCAACTATTAAAACTCTCCATGTACATAAAGTACAAAAAGAATAAAATTGTCATAATATTGAGATTTCATTCTATAAACAGTACAATTCAACTACATTGAACACGCTTTCATAATTATCATTTTATTTATAAGCAAGAGGAGGAATTATTATGGCTCAAGCAAAATCAAACCGAGTCGCCGGCAATATCTTTAAAGGTTCCGTCGGCAATTTAATTGAATGGTACGACTGGTACGTTTACTCTGCTTTCGCTGTTTACTTCTCAGCAGAGTTCTTTCCTAAAGGAGATCCAACGAGTCAGTTATTGAACACAGCAGCTATTTTCGCAGTCGGATTTTTAATGCGCCCTATCGGAAGTTTATTAATGGGACGCTATGCAGATCGGCATGGACGCCGGGCAGCATTAACCCTTTCCATTACGGTTATGGCCGGTGGTTCTTTAATTATCGCCTGTACACCTAGTTACGAAAGTATCGGTATTATGGCGCCAATTATTTTAGTTCTCGCCCGTTTACTGCAAGGATTATCACTCGGCGGAGAGTACGGAACTTCCGCAACATATTTATCTGAAATGGCTAGTAGTGGACGCCGTGGTTTTTATTCAAGTTTTCAATATGTAACGCTCGTTGCTGGGCAAATGGTTGCGTTAGGCGTTCAAATTGTTCTTCAGCAATTACTAAGCGAACCAGATATGAAAGCTTGGGGATGGCGTATTCCATTCATTATTGGTGCGATGGGAGCAGTAGCTGTATTATGGCTTCGACGTACAATGGATGAATCAGAGCAGTTCTCAAATATGGAATCGAAAAACCGCGAAAGCGCAGGAACCGTTCGCGCTCTTATGAAACACCCGAAAGCAGTATTAACAGTAGTCGGCCTAACACTAGGAGGCACTGTTGCATTCTATACGTACACAACATATTTACAAAAGTTCATGGTAAACACAGTCGGTCTCCCGAAAGAAGTTGTAAGCTGGATTAACTTTGCCGCACTACTTATATTCGTTGTACTTCAACCAATTGCAGGGCTATTATCCGATAAAATTGGACGCCGCCCACTATTAATGGCTTTCGGTATTCTCGGAACTTTACTAACAGCACCAATCTTCTTCTTTATGGAAAAAACGACAGACCCAATGGTAGCATTTTTACTCATGATGGTCGGCCTCATTATCGTTACTGGTTACACTTCCATTAACGCAATTGTAAAAGCCGAACTCTTCCCAACTGAAATTCGCGCACTTGGCGTAGGTTTACCATATGCTCTAACCGTTGCGATATTTGGCGGAACAGCTGAGTTCATCGCATTATGGCTAAAGAGTATTGGGATGGAATCACTATTCTACTTCTACGTAGCTGGATGTATCGCGATAAGCTTTATTACGTATTGGCGTATGGATGAGTCATCGAAGACTTCGCAGATTGAGGCGGAGCTTGGTGGTGGAGATAAACTAGCTAATAATAAATCTAGTTAAAATTATGTATTCTATGTTCTTCGTTTACCTGAACTCGATTGGCTTTATCTAAAAAAGCATAATTCATTCATATATAATTTAAAAACCTCTACTTATATGTAGAGGTTTTTGTATGACGAAAAAACACGTAGTTCCATTTTTATTTTACAAACCCCAAATTCTTCCTCATCTTAAAGTGGAACAAATTTATTACTTAGAGTGTCTAATAAGTGTATTTCTAATAGTAGTTGTCCAGATTGGATACAACATATCCCGTTTGACATCTATTTTTATGTATTACAAAAAAAAAGAAAGGACTTATTATTCCCAAAAGTAAAAAATATGTATTGTAATACTTTCACAGGTGAACCATTACAAGTGAAAACAAAAAAGAAATAACCCAAACCGTGACTTATCAATCATATAAAGTGAAACTTTAATCAGTGGGGGTCTTACTGCCCGTTAATGCGGGATAAACGTTTTGGATGTCCTTTAACCTGTGAAATTTTAGCTGCAGTAGTATTGTTACCCTATGCCATCTTTAATTGCATTGGTATTTAGAATACTAGACAAAATCCATATATTTTTGAAAGAGGTTGAAAATTTATGTTCGTTTTAAACAAGTTCTTTAACATTTTACATTACAAAAAGATTGTGCCTGTAGTATTACTTTCATGTGTATCACTTATAGGTTGTTCCAATAGTAACACTCAATCTGAACCACCTAAACAAACGAATCAAGCTACTCAAATTAAGCAAGAAAATACAGGTAATCAATCTTTCGCTAAACTTGAAAAAGAATATGATGCTAAGCTTGGTATTTATGCACTGGACACAGGTACGAATCAAACTGTTGCTTATCATTCAGATGATCGTTTTGCATTTGCATCTACATCTAAATCATTAGCTGTGGGCGCTCTTTTACGCAAGAACTCATTAGAAGCTCTTGATCAAAGGATTACGTATACTCATGAAGATCTTTCTAATTATAATCCAATTACTGAAAAGCATGTTGATACAGGAATGACGTTAAAAGAACTTGCAGATGCTTCTGTTCGATATAGTGACAGCACAGCACATAATTTGATTCTTAAACAGTTAGGAGGGCCCTCTGAATTTGAAAAAATCTTGAGAGAAATGGGAGATACTGTTACTACTTCAGAACGATTTGAACCTGAATTAAATGAAGTGCATCCAGGAGAAACACATGATACCAGTACACCAGAAGCGATAGCTAAGACACTTCAATCATTTACATTAGGAACTGCACTTCCAACAGAAAAACGTGAACTATTAGTAGATTGGATGAAGAGAAATACAACTGGAGATAAATTGATTCGTGCGGGCGTACCAAAAGGATGGGAAGTAGCTGATAAAACAGGCGCCGGATCTTACGGAACAAGAAATAATATCGCAATTATTTGGCCACCAAATAAAAAGCCGATTGTTCTTGCTATACTTTCTAATCATGATAAAGAAGATGCTAAATACGATGATAAACTTATTGCAGACGCAACCAAAGTCGTGTTAAATACCTTAAAAGCTACGGAATAAATGATAATAGGTTAAAAGTTTTCTATTTTAGGTGGGTGTTTTCATCAACTAAAAATTTAATAGTGTCCCAAAAACGAAATTTGGTGCTAACTTGTAATAAAAGGATCATTTTTATTGTTTGGGGATAAATCGTTCTTTAAGCTTGATGGCGATTTGGTGCTATCCCTAAAACATCTGGACTGTAATAGCCAACTAAAAAATGCAAACAAAAAGACCTTTAATCAGTCGTTTTGTTTGCATTTCCTTTTTCTAAAACCACAGAAAAGATAAGTACTATAGTTAACACCATAATAAACCTTACTTCACTTCCATCACTTACAAAAAATGAATACAAAGTATAAATTAAAATTAATATTCCATAAATAACTTTGTGCAATGAACTCCCCCCTTTTTTGCCGTATATATTTTAGTGTAAAAATTTAATTCAAGCCCTATATCACAATGAAAATAAAAAGCACCTGTGATATACACAAAGTGCTTTTCTCTTGTCAATTTATCTATTTTCACTATATTTATCTATTTTCTTTTTATAACTCAAATTTCTTCGAATCGTACTTTTCTAGAGTTTGCTGCAATTCATTTTGTTCATATGGAATATGTTTATCTGTCTGTACATCTTCAACATTTTCTCCACCTGTTAATAATCTCCTGTACTTAAAAGAGTGCCCTGTTGATACTGTTGTAATCATTTTGTATTGCCCTCCTTTTGTTTGATTACTTGTATCATAAAACAAGTATCTGAAGTTGATATGTAGTCTATCTAGAGTGTATGTAAATTTAAAAAATCTCTAATAAAATGTTTATGTTGTAACGTTACCACCAAAACTAGTGCTTCAAACACCATAATTTGAAGAGACAGTAACCCATATTCTAGCTTGAATTCCCACTACAGTTCTATATTAAGTAAAACCAGTTGATCCCTATAATATAAAAAGAGCACCACTTTTTGGATGCTCTTCGTTATAACTATATATTATTTAATTTCCTTCTTTTGTTGGTACCATTTTTCCTTCTTGAGAGTCTGTACCCTCTGTTCTTTCAACAGTTTTTGCATGTTCTGGCTTTTCAGGGGCTCCCATTTCAAATCCAGGTTGAGAATCTGTACCTTCTTTTGTTGGTACCATTTTTCCTTCTTGAGAACCTGTACCTTCTGTTCTTTCAACAGTTTTTGCATGTTCTTTAAAAGTTGCTGGCACTGCATCTTTAGGTAAATCAAAGTTTTGTGAGAAAGACGTTGTTCCATCTGCACTTTGTGTAATTACTTGATTTGAACTATCTTCATTTGACTTTAAATTGTCCATTTTCGCATCATCTGCACCTACTGCACCTCCCGCTACCAATCCTGTACTTAAAAGTGCTCCTGCTAATAATGTTTTAATCATTTTTCATTACCTCCTGTTTATTTGTAATATTCATCAAAAAAGTATCTAGAGTTAATGTTTTAGTCATTATCTTTATCTACTTGCTTTTTGATTACATTTAGCATAAGACAAGAATCTATAGTTGATATGGACTGTATCTGGAGATTATGTAAAGAAAAATAGATGATCAATTGTTTAATAAACATAAAAAAGAGCTAAGGCTGTATGAGAACCTTAGCTCTTTTTTATGTTTGTTGTTTAAATTATTTAACGCTACAAGCCATACCAGCTATCATATTACCAACTGAAATACCACCAGGTTCCCCCGATGCTCTCCCTCTAAAACAAATGACAAGCCACCTCATGCCCCTTCGCAATCTCCACCATCTTCGGTACTTCCTGCGCGCATTTTTCAGTGGCGAATTTGCAGCGCGTTCTGAATTTGCAGCCGGATGGTGAGTTTAGTGGGCTTGGTACTTCTCCCTGCAGGATGATCCGTTCTTTGCCTATGTTTGTTGGATCTGGTTCTGGCATGGATGAGAGTAGTGCTTGTGTGTATGGATGTGCCGGTTTTGTGTATAGGTCTTCGCTGTCGGCAATTTCTACTATGTTTCCTAAGTACATGACTCCGATTCGGTCTGATATGTGTCTTACCATGGATAGGTCATGTGCGATGAATAAGTATGCGACTCCTGTTTCTTCTTGAATGTCTTGCAGCATATTTACGACTTGCGCTTGGACTGAGACATCTAGTGCTGAGATTGGTTCGTCACATAGGATGAAGTCAGGTTTTACAGATAGTGCGCGCGCGATGCTGATGCGCTGTCTTTGGCCTCCGCTAAATTCGTGCGGGTAGCGATATAGGTGTTCTTCTTTTAGGCCTACTTTTTTGAGAAGGTCTAGAATGATTTCTTTTCTTTCTTCGGCTGTGTAAGAGCCGTGAATGTTCATCGGTTCGCTAATAATTTGGAATACGTTCATTGCCGGGTTTAATGATGCGTATGGGTCTTGGAAAATGATTTGCATTCGTTTTCGATATTCTTTTAGTTCACTTTCTTTTAGGTCCGCGATATCTTTTCCATCAAATAGGACGTTCCCTGAAGTGACGTCATGTAAGCGAATGATGCTTCTTCCTGTCGTTGATTTTCCACAGCCCGATTCTCCTACTAGCCCGAATGTTTCACCCTTTTTAATTGTGAAGCTTAGGTCATCAACTGCTTTTAATTGCTCTGTTTTTCTGCCGAATAGTCCTTTTTTAATAGGAAAATACTTTTTTAAGTTCCGAACTTCAATTAAGTTTTCTTCATGCATGGGAATCACCTACCGCCCTATCGTTTAGCCAGCACATAGAGCGTCTTCCGTTTCCGATTTCAAAATATGGCGGACGTTCTTTTTCACAAATGTCCATTTTATGTGGGCAACGCTCTGCGAATGGGCAACCTTTCGGCGGGTGTAGTAAGTTGGGCGTTACACCTTGAATTGGTGCTAGTCTTTCTTTTACTCCGTTCGATATTTTTGGCAGAGAGTTTAATAGCCCTTTCGTATATGGATGGTTCGGCGATTGGAATATATCAAGTACATGCCCTTCTTCCATAATAAGCCCGCCGTACATAACGATGACGCGTGTACAGTTTTGCGCAACAATTCCAAGATCATGCGTAATAAGAAGTAATGACATATTCGTTTCATTCTTTAAGTTTTTCATTAAATCTAGTATTTGCGCTTGTATCGTTACGTCAAGCGCTGTCGTCGGTTCGTCCGCAATGAGAAGGTCTGGATTACAAGACATTGCCATCGCGATCATAACCCGTTGTTTCATTCCGCCGCTTAGTTCATGCGGATATTGTTTTACCCTTTCTTCCGGTGAAGAAAGACCGACTTGTTTTAGCAAATTGACCGCGATATTTTGTGCTTCTTTCTTTTTCACTTTTTGATGCCGAATAATTACTTCCGTCATTTGCTTTCCAATTTTCACAACTGGATTTAGTGCAGACATTGGATCTTGGGATATGAGTGAAATTTGATTCCCTCTAATGGAACGTAATTCTTTCTCCGATTTAGAAAGCACGTTTTCATTTTGAAAAAGAATCTCTCCTTCTTTCACTTTCCCTGGCGACGTAACGAGGGCCATAACCGATTTCGCCATAACGCTCTTTCCGCTTCCCGATTCGCCAACAATCCCAACGACTTCACCCTTTTTCAAGCTAAATGAAACGCCGCGAACCGCTTCTACTTCGCCGTCTTCTATGAAAAAAGAAGTCTTTAAGTTTTTTACTTCTAATAGTTTTTCAGACACGCTTTTCACTCCCCCTCACTTAAAGCATTAGTTCTCATGATGAGCCCCTTTTGGCGCGAAAGCTTTTTTCAACGCTTCACCGATTACGTTAAAACTTAGTACAGTTAATAAAATAAGGAACCCGGGGAAGAGTGTTAAATACCAAGCTTCACCTATATATCCTTGCGCATTATTTAGCATGCTGCCCCAAGAAGAATCTGGTTCTCTAATACCTAACCCTAAGAAGCTAAGTGATGATTCCATTAAAATAGATGTCGCAATTGTTAATGTCGCTGCGATTATAATGGTTGATAAAATGTTAGGAATGATGTGTCTTACAATAATCATCAATGATTTTTGTCCAGATACTTTTGCGTATAACACGTATTCACGCTCTTTTACAGATAACGTTTCTGCCCTTACGATACGCGCGGTGTCCATCCACGTTAATAATCCGATAATAAGAACAAGCGTTGTAATTCCTGGTTTTAAATACGCATTTAATAACAGCATTAAAAAGAATGATGGAATTGACATTAAAACTTCAACAATTCGCATTAAGAAGTTGTCTAACTTTCCGCCAAAATATCCGCTAATTGTTCCTACTGCGGTCCCAATTGTAATGGAAACAACCATCGCTAGAAAACCAACAGCAAGGGAAACTCGTCCGCCATATAACGCTCTCGTTAAGTAATCCCTTCCGTAATCGTCTGTGCCGAAAGGATGACTTAAACTCGGTTCTTGTAAACGATCTGGAATCGACATTTTACTAGGATCGTACGGTGATACGAATGCGAAAAGAGACGCGATTGTTAAAACACCCAGTATAATAACTCCCATTACTACAAACTTATTTTTTGTAAAACTATTTTTTATCGTTTGAAATCTCCTATTGTTCATTCCAAATCACCCCCTCATTCGAATGCGCGGATCTACTACGCCATATAAAATATCAGCAATTAAATTACCGAGAATTAACATGAACGATGATAATAATGTGATTGCCATAATAATTGGATAATCAAATCTAAAAATAGCATTTACCCCGAGCGAACCAAGTCCCGGCCATGAGAATACTGTTTCCGTAATGAACGCTCCGCCTACTAAACTTGGAATGGATAGTCCGAAAATTGTAATGATCGGTATTAATACGTTTTGAAGTACGTGATTAAATAAAACTGTTTTCTTTGAAGCACCGTACGCATATTGAATTTGTACGTAATCTTCTTCTAATTGCTGAATTGTGCTGGAACGAATATATCTCATATAAACAGAGATGTTTTGGAACGCTAGCACCATGCAAGGTAAAATGCCGTGCTGGACAATATCCCAGAAGGAATCTTGACCGACTGTGCGCATACCCATACTCGGAAGAAGGTTCAATTTTAAAGAGAATAGATAGATTAATAGTAACGCGAACCAAAAGACTGGCATTGAGATTCCCACATAGGAGATAAAGTTCACAATGCGATCAAAAATAGAATTCTTTTTCACCCCTGTAAATAGTCCAAGTGGTATTGCGATTACAAATGAGACGAGTAAAGATGATCCCATTAACCCGATTGTTGCGGGTAATCTTTCTGTGATAAGTTCTAAAACAGGACGGTGATTTTGAAGTGAGTATCCAAAGTTTCCTGTTAAAATATTTTTTAACCATAAAAAATATTGCACGTAAATCGGTTGATCTAGTCCTAAACTTTTGCGAATACGCTCGACATCAATCGGACTCATATTCGGCGTTACAAAGTTTCGAACGGGATCGCCCGGCGCTAGTTTTATTAATAGAAAAGAAATAATAGAAATAACAAATAAAAGCGGAATTGCATTTAAAAGCCTCTTTGCAATTACTTTATACACAAACTTCCCCCCTCAAGATAAAGTGAAACTTTAATCAGTGGGGGGTGTTCATCCCCACTGATTATTAGTTGAACCAATCGGGCATTTACGAGCAGTTGATCTCCCACCTCACTTCTTTGCTTCAGTTGAATTTCGAGGTGGGAGTCTTACTGCCCGTTAATGCGGGATAAAGTGAAACTTTAATCAACAGAGCTCCCGCCTCACTTTCTCATATTCGCCAAGTTTTGAGGCGGGAGCCTTACTGCCCATTAAAGCGGGATAAAGAAGCTGATTTCCACCAGCTTCTTTACTGTTTCTTATTTCACTTCATAGATTTTCGATAGATCTTCAAACATTGTGACAGGAATTGCTTTTGCTTCTTTTAATCCATCAAACTTTTTATCTACTGCAATAACTGCTTTCGGATATGCGATTGGTAGATAAGGTAAGTCTTCTCTAGCTGTCTCTTGAATTTTATGGTATAGTTCTGCGCGTTTCGTTTTATCTGTTTCAACTGCAGCTTCTTCCCATAATTTATCGAAATCAGCGTTTTTATAACGTGCGTAATTGTATTCAGCATTACTTAAGAATAAGCTCTTATATGAATCTGGCTCAGGTCCCATTATGTAACCACCGAATGTAATATCATATTCTTTATTCTCTTTATCTAAGCTTTTTTCACTTGCTGCACTAGCATCTAATGCATTCAGTTCAACTTCTAAGCCAACTTCTTGTAATTTTTGTTGTGTATAAAGCGCTAAGCTTTCCATAATTTTATTATTCGTTACATACATAACGCGTACTTTTTCTTTATCTTTCACGCCAGCTTTCGCTAATAAATCTTTCGCTTCTTTTTTATCATACTTATAATCTTTAATGTCTTTTGCATAATACATAGCGTCTGGCGTTAAGATTGAATTTGCTGGTTCTGCAAATTGACTAGAAACGAATGCTGAGTTAATCATTTCTTTCTTATCTAACGCATGCGCAATTGCTTGGCGCACTTCTTTTTTCTTCATAAGATCTGTATTTTGGTTATAAGATAAGTAGAATAATCTACCTTCAGGGAATGTCACCATTGAGAAGTTCCCAGTGCTATCTAATTTCTTAAAGTCTTGCGGCTCAATCATCTTCATGTTGATTTGACCATTTTGTAGTGAAACATTTGCTGTATTACGGTCTTTTACAACACGATATACGATAGAGTCTAATTTAGCTTTACCACCGACATAATCATCGAATCGATCTAATGCAACGTACTCATCTGATTTATACTCTTTAAACTTAAATGGACCTGATCCTACAGGCTGTAAGTTTTTCTTACTCTTCACTAAATCCGCTTCACCTTCAAATACATGTTTCGGAATTGGGAAGAAATCGTTCATAACCCCTTCGAAAGATGCACTTACTTGTGGTAATACGAATTGAGTCGTTAGCTCATCCACTTTTTTCACCTCAAGCGGCTTTCCTTTAAAAATAAAGTTTTCACGGCTTGAACTATTTTGCTTCTCATCTAAAATAGATTGGAATGTAAATACAATATCGTCTGATGTAATTTTCTTACCATCATGCCATTTCAAATTATCTTTTAGTTTTAAAGTCCATGTTAATTGATCCTCTGAAGGCGTAAAGCTCTCAGCAAGAACAAACTTTTTCTTACCGTCTTCCATATGATACAGCGGTGCATATAAAGCTTGCTGTATCGTTAACGACACACGATCATTCGCATAAAGCGGGTTCATCGTATCTGGATTATCACTAACACCAACTGTTAACGTTCCTCCATCTTTCGGAGTCCCTGACGTACTAGTTCCTGCTTGCTTCGAAGAATCTTTCTCCCCTGAGCAAGCCGCTAATGCAATAAGTAATAGTAGGACAAATGGTAATGCAAACAACTTCTTTTTCATATTTCGACCCCTCTCGACTATTTACACCTATAAGAAAACTCGGAATTAATACCGAGTTTTCTTATAGGTTTTAAATTACCACTACCCGTATGTATTGTCAAACTTTTTCGCAAAGGTAGAAAGTTTGAAATCTATCAATGAATTCTTGCGATAAAATATATTTATGCGGAGGGTAAAATAAAAAGACCACGAATAGGTGGCCTAGCAAAATGAGTTAGAAAACTAGCAGCCTACAGAAAGTTTCTCTGAAATGGTCATTATATATAATTGAAAATGTAGAATGAGATTAAAGATAAAAAACACTTTTAGGAGGTTATCATGACATTTGATGAATTGAAAAAAAACAAACCAACAACCCCATAGATTGAAAGTGATGAGGATGGAGAGTTTTTCACTGAAGAAAATATAAGTGCAACAAATAAAGTTCTCGACACCTACATTAACAATTTAGAGCAATTAGGCGAGAATCCAACCGAAGTCAAAGTAATGCAAGTTGTTAAAGAGGTAGTTATAAAAATAAATGAACTAAATATCGAACATGACCATTTTATCGAAACAATGGAAAGAGAGGATCTCTATGAATTTATCGATACAGCAGCACTAATAGCTGGCTTAGAATCCGAAGAAGATATAACAGAAGAATGGCGGGAATGGTAAAAAAGCTGCATACTTGGTGTCTAAATTTACTCCTTCATACAACTTTGTCCCTTATTCTCCAAACTCATTTCTCTAATCCATTACCAAGGCATTTTGAACATAAATATCTTATATTCTTTAAGATGTGTATCTTTAGAGTATTAAATAAACAGAAAAATAGCCGACTCTTTGTATAAAACTCGGCTGCTTTCTTATCATTCAAGCTCTCCCTTGCGAAGGAGTTCAACAACTACTTGTGAATGCCCTTTAACACTAGCTTTTGCATTACATTTGAGATGCAAAAGCGCATTATAAACAAAAAGAACACCACAATCTCAATACACTTTCATATACAAAAATATATGAAGCACCAAATAGAGTAACTTTCAACCCAAATTAAAAAGACCACCCAAAGGCAGCCTCACAACTGAATCGTAGTACCCACTCCACACTCCACCGCTTTTTCATACAAATACTTCGCAACGATAATATCTACTACCGCTAAACCAACTGATTTGAAAATAGTAATCTCTTCATCATTCTCCCTGCCAGCCTTTTCCTCGCTTATAATTTGACCAAGTTCAGCATGGATGTCACTTGCCTCAAACAAGCCTTCTTTTATAGGAACTTGAAGGTCACCCGTTTCTTCGAGTGCTGCTTCTTTTGATTCGACTACTACTTTGTTTGCATTAGCGATGGCGTGAGATGGTAGTTCTTGCATGCTCGGTCTAAATGAACCGACGGCGTTTATGTGGACGCCTTTTTGTAGTTTTTCTGAGAAGACTGGTGTGGATGCATTCGTTGTTGTGACGATGATGTCTGCTTCGCTTATTGCTTCATTTGGATCTCTGTAGACGTACGCTGGTTTGTTAAATTTCTCTTGTATATATTGCGCGAATGCATAGGCTTTTTCTTCCGTTCGGTTGTATAAAATTACTTTTTCGATATCTCTAACCGCGAATACAGCTTCTGCAATTCCTTTCGCTTGTTCGCCTGTTCCAATAATGCACAAGTTTTTCGCATTATGACGAGCTAAATGTTTTGTCGCTACTCCTGATAAGGCGCCTGTTCGAATCATCGTTAAGTACGATCCTTCTAAAAGTGCGAGCGGTTCCCCCGTTTGAAAGTCTGATAGCATCACAATCCCGTTTATCGTTTTCTTTCCTATCTTTTTATTCCCGGGGACTACTGTTACTACTTTTAAGCCAAGTGCCTCAAGTCCTTCCGCTACTGAAGGCATAATTAATGCCGTATTTTGCTCGTTCGCAAATGGTAATGAGCCGCGAATTGGTGTGATCGTTCTTTCTGCTGAAAATTCTTTTAAAGCAAGCGCCGCGTATTCAATGACTTCATTCATATTTACTAAGTTTCTTTGTTCGTTTGCGCTTATGACTAGCATATTCCTTCACCTCCTCCTTCTATCCTAACAAAAATCCCTGATTCAAATCATCTCTCGGGTCTACAACGAACTGATGAAACCCTGTAATAAATGCATTCCCCGTTACTTTCGGAATGACAGCTTCATATGTATCTACTGCGGTTACCGACAATACTTCTCCTTCGAATTTCCCATCAGTAATGCATTCGTGGACGAAAATCTCTCCCTTTTGTAAGGCATCTTTTTCAAAGAGAGTTGCGATTCTTGCGGAAGTTCCTGTGCCGCAAGGAGAACGGTCTACTTGCCCATCAGCGAAGATCGTTACATTTCGTAAGCTAGCGTCTTTCCCTTTCGGTTCATCTGAGAAAATAACGCCGTATATTCCTTTCAAATCTTCTTCAAGTGGATGTTTTACTTCCATTTGACTCTCAATGTAGTGCTTAATTTTACCTCCCCACGTTTGAATCGCAGCTAAATCTTTGAAATCAACTTTCAAACCAAATTCTTTACTATCTATAACAGCGTAGAACGCTCCGCCAAATGCGATATCTACTTGAAATTCATAATCATCTATTTTGATAGGAACGTCTTTCTTATATACGAACGAAGGAACATTTTCGAATGATACTGACTCTACTTCGCTCCCGTTATATTTTGCGTACGCAATAACTTCCCCAGCAGGGCTATCAATAATGAATTTTTGTTTTTCACCTGTCACTTCAAACATACCTGTTTCAATTCCAACTGTAATAACAGCAATAATTCCGTGACCACACATCGTACTCCAGCCTTCATTGTGCATAAATAATACGCCAAAATCAGCATGAGGACTTGCAGGCGGAGTAATGATACAACCGTACATGCCGTGATGTCCTCTCGGTTCATACATAAGAACCTCGCGAAGATGATCCAAATGTTCCATGCAGTATGCGCGTCTTTCCAGCTGCGTTTCTCCTTTTATTTCTGGCACTCCGCCCGTAATAATTCGAAGCGGTTCCCCAGCTACGTGTGCATCAATTGTCGTGTACACTTTACTAACCTTCATTTCTATCTCTCCCCTATATGTTGATACTCTTTTTATTGCAAGTATCATGCCAACGCATAGAGTTTAAAGTGAGAGCTTCATCCCCCACTGATTATTAGCCCACACCAATCGGGCTTTTACGGGCAGTTAATGCGGGATAAATCTGTATACATTTTTTGAAAAATACACACTACTGTCTACTTTTTTATACAGTAGGTGATTATTAGCCCCAAAACAAAAAATCCCCCGAAAACTCAGGGGGTGATTTAAATCATAACTTTTGCACTTGGCAAGATTATGGTTCCTTTTAAAATGGCTTTGCGGGATTTGAGTTAAAAATCGAATTTATTCTTCACTCTCCAAGCTTTCCCACTCACTCAAATACATGACGTCTTGTTTTACGTTTTTCTTTTCAGGAAGTAAACATAGAAATTCTAAAGAATTGCCGTCAGGGTCGTAAAAATAAAGATTTGCAGTCGGTGTCCACGTTTGAACCATAGGCTCGGAAGGTTCAAGACCGAAAGCAGCCCTTGGGTTTATTCCTTTATTAAGAAGCCATTCTCTTGCATGAATGATTTCTTCATAGTTAACCTTGAATGCAAAGTGACTTGTATGGAATGCTTCTTCCGATACCTCCCAAATGCCCAGCATTTGTTCCTTCTTATTTTCTTTATCAAACCAAAAGAATGCTACGCGGCGTTCTTCAATAGTGTGAGCATGAAATAATCCAAGTTTAGTATAAAACTCTTTTGCCACTTCTAAATTTTTTGTTTTAACATGTGTTTCATATAAAGTACCTGGAAACAAAGCATATCCCTCCTTTATATTTTTAGAAATTCTTACTATAAATCCTATTTTAATAAACTAGAAATAGAAGTGATGTCGTATTTTCTTTAAATAGTTTTCAATTTCGTAGCCCTGATACTAAAGAAAAATCACCCTGACCCATCAAACCCTAACCGCCACCACATCCGGCACTTGCTTAGCAATCTCCTCACCAATCTTTATACTAGCCGTTGCAGCTGGAGATGGCGCATTACAAATATGCAGAGAATTGATGCCAGGGATAATGCAGAAGTCATCAACCATATTTCCGTTTGATAAAATGGCCTGTGCCCTTACGCCTGCATGGGTTGGGACAATATCTTTTTCTGTCAGTTCTGGTATTAAGCGCTGTAAGCTTTTTAGGAATGATTGTTTACTGAATGAGCGCACCATTTCTTTTATGCCTTCTTTCATATTTGGCATCGCCATTTTCCAAAAGCCTGTGTATGTCATTGTTTCCATGAAGTCTTTAATATCAAAGTCTGTTTTCGTATAGCCTTCTCGCTTAAAGCTTAATACTGCGTTTGGTCCTGCATGTACATCGCCGTTTATCATTCTTGTGAAATGAACACCTAAAAACGGAAATTCTGGATTTGGAACTGGATAGATTAAATGTTTTACAAGATGTCGTTTTTCCGGGACAAGTTCGTAATATTCACCACGAAACGGAACGATTTTCATGTCGGTTAATATCCCTGTCTTTTTCGCAATACGATCGCTATGTAAGCCGGCGCAGTTAATAAGAAACTTCGCTTTAAATACACCTTGATTCGTCTCAATTGTTACGGCGTCTTTCTTCTCAGTAATACGCTCTGCGGCTGTTCCTAAATGTACTTCTCCCCCGCTTTCCTGAATTAAACGCGCAAACGCATAACTTACTCCTTTATAATCAGCAATCCCGCAAGAAGGAACACGGATCGCCCCTAGTCCCTTTACATGTGGTTCAATTTCAGCTAATTCTTCCTTATCTATTTTTTCAATATGTAAATCGTTTTGTAAGCCTCTTTCATATAAATTATGTAAAAGAGGAAGTTCGTCCTTTTCTGTAGCCACAATTACTTTTCCGCACATGTCATAAGCGATGTCATTTTCTTTACAAAATTGAACCATAGCTGCGTTTCCTTCTTTGGCAAATTTCGCTTTATAACTCCCTGGTTTATAGTAAATTCCAGAATGAATTACTCCGCTATTATGTCCAGTTTGATGATGTGCAAGTTCCTTTTCTTTTTCAATGATCGCGATTTTCGCACGAGGGAATTTTTTCGTTAAAGCCATTCCCGTTGAAAGCCCAACAATTCCTCCGCCAATAATTATAAAGTCATACATCCTACTTCCCCCTTAATATGATGAAAGGCAGGCCTTTTTAAGACCCGCCGTACAAACTTATTTAGAAAAACAACCACGTTGACGCATTAGTTCTCTATATAAATCTTTATTTTTCTCAAATGCAGCTCTTCCGTGCATCCAAAATAAATTGTTTAAAAGGACTAAATCGCCAATTGGTAATTTCAATGCATGCGTTGCTGGTGAGTTTTCAACAGAATATGATAAGTCTTTCAAATAGTTTGCTTGTTCAATATTATCTGGATAGGCGAACTGATCAATAAAGCAAATACATGGTGCGTTATTTACGTCAAAAAACGTTTCACGATAGACGATTTCTTGCGAATTTTTACTTGGTGGTGCTTTATACGTAATTTTAACAGATGCGAGTGAATGATCTCTAAATTTCTGAAGATCTTCCCAATCGTCTAAATGTAGTAAACGAGATTCTCCGCCTACTGCATTTTGCTCTTCAATTTTCATCATAAGAAGCCAATCTGTCGGCTCATCAACGAATGTACCGTCTGTATGCAGTGTAAATAATCGGTACGCTTGACGAAGGTAAGAATCACTACTATCTGTATCTTTCACATTAAATCTAGCATAATACGTTCCTGTCATTGCATCAAAGTTTGGCTCCCCGATTAAATGTGTTAATGCTGTTGCAAATTTCACGTAGTCTGCTGGATCTGACGTTTCACCTTGTACCCCAATTGTAAATCCGCCCGTTTCACGGTCATGAACAATGCCGCGAATGTTATCCATAAATGATTGCCCAAAAATCTTTCTCATTCCATCCGCAAGATTAAACCGAGAATAAGGAATGTATTGCAGTGACTGCTCTGAATGCTCTTTTACCTCTTCAAAAAACTGCTTAAGCAACTGCTGGTTTAGCGTAATATGATATAAACGTTTATGCTCTGGATGAGGAGCAATTTCATACCCCTCATATTTTTTTGCAAATTTCATCTTCGTACTTTGTTCTGTAATAATCGACATTTTAATTCCTCCCTAATTTAAATATGAAGAACGTATTGACGCTTTTTACAGACAGTTATCCTTATCTTCTTATGCTGAGATTCGGTCTTACTGTCCTAACAACGAAAAAGCCAGCTATACGCATACCACGACATAAAATCGTAGAAACGTACAACTGGCTCATAATTACGAATGTTCTTTAATCTCTTAAAGTACAATAATAATAGACAGTTTGTATGAAAATATTTATAAAACAGGAAAGCAAGATCGGATATAGAGAAGGCTAATTTCTCATATGGATCTTATTAATTAAATAATAATTCAAAATATTCTAACTGTCAATTCGTTTTTTATTATTTTCTCGACATACTTTACACATGTTACAAATCCCCTTACTTTCTGCGCACCCTCTTTTTTTCGTCTCTTGTTTTACAACTTGAACTTCACTTAACTTTTTCATAGTTCTTGCCTCCTCAATATAAAAAGCCAGTCGTATCTCTTTAAAAAGAAATACAACTGGCTCTCGTTTATGGTTGTAAACTAGACAGTTTTTATGGTGTTGTTTCCTCGTACTCTCCTCTGGGCTGTTCATCATTTAAATAACTTACATATTGGCGATGTAAATCTTTTACCGCACTAACGATAGCATTTTGCGCTTTTCCTTGGTAATGATCCGTAATATCTTGAACGATCTCTTCAATACCATCTTGCAAACTATGTCCTCTCAACATTTGAGCGACGAAGTCTCTACCATGCTCTGTCGCAAGCGTACATGACGCTTCAATAATAACGTGATATTTATGATCTGCCTCAATTGTAATCGTTAATGTTTCATACATACTGCGAACAGCCATACCTTTCGGAAGTCTCGAATGTCCTGCCATAAAAAAAGTCCCTTTACGCATATTTCATCCCCCGTTACTATATTAAGAGCCAGAAAAACAACGCATACAACTGCATTGAATTTTACTGCCCCTATCCTTATGGCTCGTCCTCCTGCTAAGGAAGTTCAAGTGGAAAGAAGTTGTTCCTCTATTCATTTTCAAAAAGGCATTCGGGCTTACAGGGAGGCTAATCACTGTCATCCGATAATAAGTTAATCATAATACAAATAAACCGAATATTCAATGTTCGTTTTTTCGTAAATTTCATGAATAAAAAAAGAAAATTCTCTCGCCCAGGCACATATACTGTTCAAAAGAAAAAAGGAAGTGGTCTCATGTATTACGGAACAAAGGGCTGGTACGTAGCTGAACTAAAGAAATTAGGTGTTCGCTATCATGAAGGACGAAAACTAGAAAGTTACCGCGGACACGTATTACGCAATTTACTCATTGCACAACAAGAGAAGACGAAAGAAGAATAATTTACTAACAAAACAACTCTCGAGATATATCGTCTATTCAACAAATCCCGTCAAATCTCCCATCTAAACTACCAACTAATCACACATTGATACAAACCAAAAAAGGTCACCTACACAGGCATGCCCATCAACTTAAGAATTCAGAATCACCACAAAATGAAAAAATAAGCTTTTTTGTCACAAGTGTAGCTTTGTAAAAAAGATTGATTAAAAACATCAAACCTCTATAGATTTCTTAGAGGTTTGATGTTTTCTTGTTGGATATTTATGTTCATCTAACGATAAACATTGTGAAGAAATGTACTTCAACTAACGGGGCAGGTTAGTTGAAGATTGCTTTGACCTTTGTTCAACAATTGGGCCATTTAGTTGAAGATCTCATCAAATAAGTAATGATATTTAAAGGAATAATTCATTCTGATAAAGAACATTAAAAAACGTGATGATAAGGAGGCGATTGTATGGCAAATCATGTAGAAAATCTATATAACTATCATGTATGGGCAAATCAACGGATTATTGATCATCTTAAGACACTTTCTCCTGAGAAATATCAAAAGGAAATGAAAAGTGTCTTTTCTTCTGTTTCAAAGGTTTTATCTCATCTCTATTTGGTGGAATATGGATGGCTTCATACCCTTGAGGGTCAGAGTATGAATGAAGCAATGCAATCTTCATTTCAAATTCAAGAAAAGATTGAGAAACTGCCCATTGAAGACTTAGAAACGGAATTTCACACTTTAACATCCCGGTTTAAAACCTTTTTGAACAGACAGGAAGATATGGAAAAGAGAATAATGTTGGATAATCCATGGGCAGGATTAAGAGAAACAAGTATATCTGAAATGGTCTTACACGTTGTGAATCATGGAACCTATCATAGAGGGAATATTTCAGCTATGTTACATCAGTTGGGTGATTCTTCAGTTATGACTGATTATGCTTTTTATTGGTATTCTTGAAATGTTATTCATTAAGGCTCAGTAAAATAATCAAACTTTTTATAAAAATCTCATACTTAGCTAAAAAGGGTAACTCCATTTTGATCAATCTTTATTCAAAATGGAGTTTTTGTATTTGTTGTTAAATAAAAAAGGATAATCAGCCTCATAATGGACTAACTATCCTGTAATTTATTAATTTAATAAACGGGTGACCTTTCTTATTCACAAACAAGAATCTGTCTAGAAAATGATCCTTTTCTGGTGATACAGCGATCTGTAATTTCAAATCCTGCTTCATGGATCATGTCGTCCATTGTTTCCATCGTGACAACGACTACCTTTTTAGCAATGCGGCGCGCACTTGAAAGAATGGAGAACTGGTCTTCTGGTGTTGCATGCGTAAATAAGTCGTAGGGCATATCGATAATTGCAACGTCGTAGTTCTCAGTAATTTCCTCGATTGGACCTTTTGTTACTGTTCCTTCAAACCCGAAATGTGCGATGTTTTTTCTCGTTCCGAGCACCACAAGTGGATTTATATCTCTACCAACGATGTTAATCCCCATAGAGAGCGCTTCTACTACTACTGTTCCAATACCGCAGCACGGGTCAATTGCTCGTACTCCATCTGGATTTGGTACAGCGATATTTGCAACTGATCTCGCCACACGTGTGCTAAGAGATGTCGAATAACTATGCGGTTTTTTTATGTGATGATACCAAACTGGATCACTTTCTACATAGTGTCCAAAGTACCAGCGTCCTCCAAGAGGAACAATCCCGAATACGCGCTCTGGATTACGAACATCAGCTTCTCCTTCAATATGCATGCCGAGATCTCGTTCAATGAGACGTCTTTCCCCATATTCAATTTTATTTTCTTTGCCAAGATCATTGATTTTAACGAAGATAACTTTAAATGTCGCCCCCGCCAAATCAATTTGTTCCACTTGTTTTAGAATACTTTCTAAGTCGTCTCCTTCATACATAACCTCAACGCGCTCTTTAATAAATGCACTTCTACTCGGGTCAATTTTGACATCACTTTTCAAAATATTAACGTGAGACTCCATTCCAAAGAACGAGCGCATTTCCAAATAACATAAAGCACGCTCCTCCTCACGAAATGCATACGTATATATACATGCAGGTGTTTTACTATAATTACTCAATCTATTATCATCCTTTATCGTTTAAAATTGTTATGATCACAATTTTTTCATATAAAATTAAATGATATCACATGCCTGAAATAAAGAGAAACTTTTATAATTCATTTAATAAATAAAAAGAGACTGCCTCTCGGCAATCTCTTCCATAATTTTTCTATTATTAACGATATGAAGATACGTCTTTACCTTGCCATTCATAGTAATCTAGAATACCAGAATAAATTGCTTCTGCTGCACGTTGTCTCCATTGTTCAGTAGCTAGTTTTTCACCTTCGCCTTTAGCATCGATGAAACCTAGTTCAGCTAAAATAGCAGGCATTGTATTGTATTTCACTACATAGAAGTCTTCTGTTTTTACACCTCTATCATTTGATTGAAGTGCTTGTACTAAACGTTTTTGTACTTTTTCTGCTAGTACACGGCTCTCTTCTGAGTTTGGATTTGTTGCTGATCTGTAGTAGAACGTTTCTGTTCCTTCTACTTGTTCATTAAACCCGTTTGCATGAACACTCACAAAAATATCACCTTTATTTTCTTGCGCAAATTCTATACGTTTTTTCAAAGATTCACCAGGAGTATTTCCTGGACGTGTATCATCATTACGTGTTAATAAGACAGTAAATGGTGTCTTTTGTTCAAATAGTTTTTGTACGCGTAAAGATGTATCTAATACGATAGCACTTTCATCCATTTTCACACCAGAATGCCCTGGATCAACCCCGCCATGCCCCGGATCAATAATAATCGCTTTTCCTTCTAAGAAGTTCCCTTGTTTCACTGGGTTCAATTGGTTTTTATCAACCCATTGGAAACCACTAGTTGTACGGATGCGAATCCAGCTGCCGCTTTCTTCAATAACAGTTACTTGTTGTGCTCCATATGTACCTAGTACTTTAGAAGTATGGGAAGCGTCTGCATATGTAGTGAACCCTTCCTTAATAGCTTCTGTTTTCTCTACTAAAGGTGTCCATTTATCACCGTTACTTGTTGCAATTTTGATCCATCCATCTCGCTCTTCTTTTACTTCAACCATTTGTGGATCATGCTGATTTGCACTAATACCAGATGTTAATGATGGTCCGTGATATGTAATGAATTTTCTATCCATATATATTTTCTTTGTTTCTACTGGACGATTACTATTCTTTCCAAATTTATCTGTTTGAGCAGTAAGCTGAGCTGCCTGTTCACGCGTAATAGAATTATCTGGTTTCCAGCCGTCACCTGTACCTAAAGAAAGTTTTAATTCTACTAAAATATTTACTTCTTCTTTACCCCAATGATTTTCTAAATCAGCAAATTTTGTAGGTGCTGTTCCGGTTACTTGGCTTTTCAATTCATATGCCCTTACAAGCATAGCCGCCATTTCAGCACGAGTTACTTGTCCTTCAGGATCAAATACTCCCGGTTCTCGGCCTTTAATAATATCCTTTTTTTCAATTGCTGCAATATATTGAGCTGCCCAATGATTTTTTGAATCATTAAAAGATGGCTTCGCGTTCGGATCCACTTTAACGCCAATTGCTGTTGCAATAATCTTTGCTGCCTGAGCACGTGTTAAGTTTCCTTGTGGCATAAAGTTACCATCTGGCATACCATTAATTACATTTCTCTCTACTAAATAATAAATCGCGTCTTTCGACCACGCATCGTCTGAAACATCAGGAAATTTCTTCGTTTCTGCTAAACTACTAATTGGATGTGCTAGTAAATTTGCTGCTAATATACCTGCGGCTATTGCTTTGTACTTCATGAAAAATAAATCTCCTCTCGAAACTTCATATTTATACAATTTCTTCCATTAAACTAACTATAAAATATTAACTAATAATTAATCCTTTCATAGTTTATAACATTATATATCTATAGTAAATACGCTTTCCCTTCACATAACAAAAACCGCATATATATAACTGATAATGAATGTATATAAAAAAGCGATTCGTACATAGTACTCTAATCGCTTTTCCTAATATATTATTTAAAACTTTCTTTAATATATATATTCCCTTCCTCCAAAGAAAGCTTTACCTGATCGATCTTTTTTGCATTTGTTTGGAAAGTCGAGAAATACCATATTCCTTCATCAATTTTCACTTCGAGTACTTTCCCTTTATGAATATAAAAAATTTTTGCTAATAAAAAGCTGATTAAAAATAATATTTTCAATCAGCCCTCTCTATTTGCTATGAAATTATTCTTCAATTAAATTAGACATTACATATGCATAAACAAGCGCTTCTGTATGTGCAATCGAGCTTTCATGCGTTCGCTCAAATGCGTGAGAAGAATCAATACCAGCTCCAATTAACGCATGTTTCACATCAAATCCGGCGCTAATCGCAGCTGATGCGTCTGATCCGTAGTATGGATAAATATCCACTTTATATTCAATAGCATTCGCTTTCGCCAGTTCAACTAAATGTTTACGTAAAGCGTAATGGTATGGACCGCTAGAATCTTTCGCACAAATAGATACTGTATATTCATCTGATGCTTGTCCATCACCTAATGCTCCCATATCAACTGCTAAATATTCTACCGTCTCCTCTGGAATATTTGAGTTTCCACCGTACCCAATTTCTTCATTATTAGAAATTAAGAAATGTGTTGTATATGGTAATGTTACGTTTTCATCTTGTAATCTTTTAATTAATTTTAATAGAATTGCTACACTTACTTTATCGTCTAAATGGCGTGATTTTATGTATCCACTCTCCGTGATTTGAACGCGTGGATCAAATGAAACGAAGTCTCCTACTTCAATTCCTAACTCACGTACTTCATCTGCTGAAAAGACACGCTCATCAATACGAACTTCTATATTTTTCTCATCGCGCTTCGCTTCCCCAGCATCTTTGTACACATGGACAGAAGTTTGATGCATTAAAATTGTACCTGTATACTTCTTACCGCTTGACGTTTCAATTTCGCAATATTCCCCTTCTACAGAGTTCCAGCGAAATCCACCAATCATAGATAGACGAAGACGACCATCAGGCTTAATTTCTTTCACCATTGCCCCTAACGTATCAACGTGTGCAGTTAATAAACGATGCTGATCATCATTCTTCCCTTTAACCGTTAAAATAAGAGCGCCTTTATTATTACGCTTCGTCTCTACATTCCACTCACTTACATAGTTTTCAATAAAATTAATAATTTTCGCCGTGTTTCCAGATGGACTTGGAATAGAGACAAGCTCTTTAATTAATTCCATCGTTTCTTTTGCATGATGTGTCATTATCGTTTCCTCCTCGTTTTTTCTACTATTTAGTATAGCGAAATTACAATAAAACCTCTACTCATATAGTCTAATTTTCTAAATTATAGTAAAATTTAGTTTAGTAAGTGAAAAGGAGGTAACAAAAATGAATGTAACGAAAAAACATATACATATTGCACTTATTTGGTTTTTATCATCTTTATTCTGTTTACAAGTCTCTTATGTCGTTCACACTACTACTTCTATTACAATCGGCTGGACATTAACAGCTATCTTCTTAATCGTTAGCCTAATTGCAGGAAAAAAGCACAGCGCTACTGAGTAAGCTGTGCTTTTTCTATAAAACTACTCTTCCGAAACGTCCATCAAATAAATCCCTCTTGTAAACCCGCCGCGCTCTTCTTCTTTTTGCTTACGAATACGCTCTATATCTTCAATTGTTGCACCTTCTGCGCGAGCTAATGAAACGATTACTTCAAGTGCATCTGCAAGTGAATCTAGCGCATGTTCACGCTCTTTCATCGAAGCAAATTCACGAATTTCTTCTGTGCCAATTTTCGCTAACGCTTGTATGTAAGCTTGTCCTGTTAATTTTTGCGCTGTATATGTTTTTCCAGACATCAAAATTTTCTCCGGGACACGGTCTCTTACTAATTTGTTATAAGTTGACATCATTGTTCCTCCTATTTTTAATAACACCCAAGCTCTGCTTTATAGAAAAACCACTCTTTTTTCAAACAAGCGCTTAACATATCAATTCCTGATCCGTGCGCCCTTACCATTGGAAAAAAGTAATGCTCTGGCTCCTCTTTCTTATCACCATATAAAGTTGCATACTCATCAGGAATCGCCTCTTTTTTCACATCCCGTTCTTTCTTCACTTCACCTGAGAAAGCAACAATTGGATGTCCCTCAAAGAATAATGCAGTCCGCACCGCAAGAGATGGTGTACTATGCAAAGCATAATATGTAAGTACAATCATAACGATAACACCGATAATTTTCTTCATTTATTACTCCTAAAAAAAGTGCTAACACAATTATACTAAAATGTGTTAGCACTTTCTTCCCTTTATCTCGAATTAACGGGCAGTAAGACTAATAATCCGCGGGGGATAAACAAATCTCCTCGGATTAAAGTTTCACTTTATTCCCCTTTAAATGCTGGTAAACGTTTTTCTAGAAAAGCAGCAATACCTTCTTTATGATCCGCTGTTTGTCTCATCGCATATTGACCACGCTTTTCGAGCTGAAGCGTTTGTTCTAAATTAGAACGATTTACTTCACATAAAATTTGTTTCGTTTGAATCATCGCCTTAATTGGTTTGTGTAACCATTCATTAACTTTTTGCTTCACAACCGTTTGGAAATCCTCACCGATTACTTCATCAATTAAACCGATATCTAGCGCTTCTGTCGCTGATAATTTCTTCCCTTCCCAAATGATTTTCTTCGTCATATTTTCACCGACGCGCTTTTGAAGGAAGAAATGGCCACCACCGTCTGGAATTAAAGCGATTCCAATAAAGTTCATCGCAATAACTGATGATATATCTGCCATAACATAATCAGCTGTTAATGCAATACTTAATCCAAGTCCAGCAGTTGGTCCATGAATTGCACTAATAACAAGCTTTGGCATCGTATATAACGTCACAACGATTTCAGAAATTGTATTCATGATACCTTCAAACTTACTTTCATCATTACTTGAAAGCATCGATTTAATATCTCCACCCGCAGAAAAACCACGGCCACTGCCGCATAACACAACAACGTGAACAGAACTTTCCGCCACTTCTTTCAACTTTTGTAATAACTCTTTTAACGTTGGTTCATCTAATGCATTTAAAACCTCTGGGCGATTGACCATAACCGTTGCTACGCGCCCTTCATATTTCACAACAACAGATTCTGTTTTACTAGTTACTTCCATTATATATACCCCTCTTTCCCATATAAAGATTATACTTATATAATTATAGAAAGCATGTTAAAAATCCTTCTTTTTTCTTAATTTTCTGTCTAATGTTCTCGTAATTTGTATATATATCTCCGTATAAAACATACAATATAGTTAAAAAATATAGAAATTAAAGTCGGTTTATCAATGCTTTTCATCTATTTACCATCGCAATGAAATGGTGTATTCTTAAGTTTAATGTATAAAAATAAATATTAAAATTCATTCGCCTTACTATATAAAAAAGGCTTTTATACACATCCCTTGGATGCTGAAATAAAGGAATGAAGAAATGGAGGAACATATGGTTACTAAGTTGAAACAAACGGATAACTACTTCCCGCATTTCCTATTGCTATTCATTGTGTTTCAACCAATTTTAGATTTATTAACATCTTTTTCAATCTATGTATTACACATGAGCGCAACAGTTGGAATCGTAGTCCGTTTCGCCTTTATGCTTCTTGCATTAGGTTATCTACTTCTTCATAGAAAACAACATGGAGCGAAAAAGTACATTCTCTATTTATGTCTACTCGGGATTGTACTCACAATTGGCCTTGTAAATAATTTGATGGTCAAATCTCCAGTTTCATTTGGCGAGGAAGTTAAATTTATTTTAAAAAGTATATATCCAATCGTGCTACTGTTTGGATATATTATCGTCTTTAAAGAATTGAAAAATAAAGAATATACGTTTCATAAAATCATTACATATTTCTTATATACAACTTTAATTTTCAGCATCACACTGATTGTTGCAATGCAAACTGGTACAGATTTCCCAAGTTACCCTCACTCAAAGATTGGTTCAAGAGGTTGGTTCTTTGCTGGAAATGATTTAAGTTCTATTTTTGCAATTATGTTCCCAATCTTAGTGTTATATTCGATTCATAAAACAACTTCTTTCTCGAAAATCTATTACTGGATTCCAACAATACTTGCGATGTATGCAAGTATTATGGTCGGAACGAAAGTAGGATATGGTGCAATTGTTCTAACGCTTGGCGTGGCACTTTTATTCTCATTCATTGAATATATGGTGCATCGCAAAAAAGAAGGTAAAGGATTCACATATCTCGTAAATACAGTTGTTGCCGCTATTGTTTTAGGAGGTTTAATTGCACTTACACCACACACTCCTATTGCAAAAAATATGGGCATCCACATGCAAATATACGAATACAAAAAATCAGTACAAGAAGAAAAAGATAGAAAAGAAGGAAAAGTAATTAAAGAAGAAAAACATGAACAGGGTGAACTAACAGACTCTGAAATGAAAAGTTTAATTTATAGTGATCGCGATAAATTTTTAAAAGTATACAAACAATACTATAAAGACGCACCACTATCACAAAAACTATTCGGAATGGGCTATGCTGGTAACTATACTGATAAAATTAAGTTAATCGAAATGGATTTCCACGATCTATTCTTTGCATTCGGAATCGTCGGTTTTCTCTTTTATTTACTACCGTTCCTTTACTTCGGCATCAAACTATTCATGTACGTCGTTACAAACTTCAAGAAAATATTAACCGTGAAATACATGCTACTGGCTAGCACGCTCGTCCTATCACTTGGAATCAGCTTTATGTCCGGGCACGTATTAACGGCGCCATCCGTTAGTATTTTCTTCGTTGTTATACTCGCTTATATAATTGTTGATTTTGAAATTGAATAAAAAAAGAAGGTGCTCCAACAAGTCAGGTATGCTGGCTTTTGGAGCACCTTTTTTATAAATGCATCTAAATAAACAGTTTTTCTCTTTTATATTTAATTAGTGTGTTACGTATTCTAAGTTTTCTTTTGCGATATATGCTTCATTTACAGCAGGATTATCAGAAATAATTTTAACCCACACTTGTCCATTTATCGTTTCTTCGCCTGTAACTGTTACAACTTTATTTGTAGTTAAGCGATAAAGTCGTTCATTTGATCTATGCGGATCCTTTTTCACTTCCACATCATTCGTCACACGAGCAAGTTTATACTTGTTGTATTCTTTTTTACCTAAATAAGAATCAAAACGATTCATATGCCCCGCTACTTTTTTACCCCAATTCGCATCAGATGCATATTTCGCATTTAAACCAGCAGCTTTATCACCTGTATATGTTGCTGTATAACGCCAATGTCCTGGATTTAAATATCCTTCATTCATGTATACTTTTGCTGCATGTTCAATACAATCTTCTTTTGAATTAAATGCTTCCCCGTTACCATATGGACTATCGTCTGTTGCTTTTAAACCAAATAAATTATTTTTGTCATTTGCAAGAGCGCTTGTTCCATAATAACTTTCATGAATTGCTAATGAATATAAGAATAATGCATTTACATTATACTTGCTTTCTACTTCTTTAAATTTCTTTCCTAAACCGATTAATGGAGAGTCTGGCTTAATCGATTTCACATAACTATCTAGTTGTTCAGCTGTATAATCTGTTTTCGAACGTAATGATAAATAATTGAAATATTGATAGAAAGTTTCGTTTCCAAATGTCTTTCCATCTACACTATACATTTGCTGTCCTTGCTTCATGAAAGACGGTGCCGCTCCATATCTAAATTCTGTATATCCAGGTGAACTTGTATTATATGTATAATATCTATGGTATAAATATCCATCTGATTTCACATAATACGATGAGTTCTTCATTTCATTTGTAGGAATTAAAGTGATTTCATTTTTCTTCACATAACCTGTTAAATCAGAAAGTTGAACTTTCACACGATCTTCTCCAACTTCTAGCACTTTAAATTCCGTTCCATACTGAACATACGTATAAACTGTTTGTAAATCGTTACCATAAACATTAATTATATTTTGTCCCTCTACTCTCTTCGCACTTGCAAACCCATCTTTAATCCATAAAAATTCGTTTTCATACTTCACTGCATTAATACCTTTATTTTGCGCAGCTGTAACTGCTTCTTTATATGTACTATAGCGCTCTATTTCTTGCTCTGTCCCATTTTCTTTTACATTTGTCACTACATATTTCTTTGTTTCTATAGGAGTTTCTCCCCCATTATTTCCAATCGTTCCAAGCATTCGATCCAACATAGCTGAGGCCATACCTCTTGTAGCTGATAAATGTGGTCTAAATGTATTATCTTCTGGATACCCTTTAATAATTTGAGTAGCCACCATAACTTGTACATGCTCTTTATAGTTAATACTATCTTTATCAGTAAATGTAAGCGGACTTACTGCTATTTTAATATTTTTATAGTCTAACGCTCGCTTTACCATTATCGACATTTCTTCACGTGTAATCACATCATTTGGTGAGAATGTCTCGTTAGTACGACCATTAATAATTTTCGCTCCATATGCTCTACTTACACCATCATATAAACCGTAAGTCTTCGGCACATCCTCGAAATTCGAATCAGCTTTTGGTAAATTTAAAGCCCTTGCTATGAATGTAGCAAACTCTGCTCTTGTTACTAATTTATCAGGCGCATATACATTCTCACCATACCCCATTAAAACTCCTTTAGTAATAAGTGAACGCATATGCGTCTCAAACATATGACCTGTAATATCGTCATTTGCCGCATAACTTGAAATAGGAGTTAAAAGTAATGATCCCGTTAATGCCACTGCTGTTATACCTTTTGAAAAAGTCTTCACGGTTGTCCTCCTCGTAATCTACCGAATTTATTATTCCAAAATTGATTATATACTAATTATATCGGCATAATAAACAAAAATTAATATAAAACATTATTTATTTTATATTACGTTATATTAGGATGTAACAAACTAATATTGAATCCTTTATGATTTCATATTCAATTCTATCTCTATAGAAATAACTACGGAGGATAGCTCTGTTGTACTTAAATCACCGCAAATATTAACACTATTATTTTTTATAAATTGCTACGTAAAGAAAAACAATACAAAAAACACTCTATTTTTTTAATAGAGTGTTTTTTTCTATATGCTGAACGAGTTTCTTTGTTGCCTGTTCGCCTTGCAACTGAAGCTCATCTATTGTCCGTTGTAAAGCGTGCTGTATATTGTCTTGCTGCGTCATTTGCTTTTTCGCAATCTTATATAAATCTTCGGCACTCCAGTCTCCATCTACACTTCCTATAACTGGTTGCTTCACTTGTCGTGAGAACGAATCAATTTTTGGATCATATGAAATTCCGACCATTGGCGTTTTCGCTACGACAGAAAAAATAAGAGCGTGAAGACGCATGCCTATTAAAAGTGAACACTTTGATAAAATAGATATTTTCTCATCAATATCCATTTTATCTGGAAGCATATAAATCTCTTCATCCATTAAATCCGCTACTTCACGTGAAGCATTTTGATCAAATGGACTGTGCATCGGGACAAATAAAATTTGGTACCCTTCTTGCTTCAATTTTTTCAGTGCAATAGCTAACTTTTTTATATAATCTTCATTTGTACCCCAATAACGTACACTAACCGCAATTATTTTCCCATGTAGTGAATGCTTTTGTAACCAATCTGATTGTTTCTCTTGTTTCCATGTTAAAACTGGATCTGGAACGAGTTCAATATCCTTTTTCACTCCAAGTTCTTTTAAATAGAAAAAAGAGTCCTCATCTCGCACAGATATGTAAACCGCCTTCGACAACTGCCATTTTACTAATAAACGATTATGTCTTTTCCTAATCGGTCCTATTCCTTGTGAATAAATATAATAGGGCTTTTTTAATAATCGCGCAAATCCCAGAACACCTGTATAATATAAAATGCTCTTCATACTCGTTTGATCTTGAAGGAGGCTTCCTCCACCACTAATAAGTCCGTCACTTTTCTTTATCACTTCATAAACCGCCTTTATGTCCCAGCGATTTACAGCTTCTACATCATACATTTCCCTTGTATAGTCAGGATCATTTGACATCACAACGAGTTCAATATTCGGGATTTCTTTTTTTAACGATTTGATAATCGATTGTAGAATAGCTTCGTCTCCAATGTTATGAAAACCATAATATCCTGATAAAACTAACTGCACTCTTAATCTCCTCCAACATTTGGCAACCAATTTTGTACCCATCATAAATTAGCGCCAACTCCTTACCTAAAAAACGAAATACTTTAAAATGTACCCTCTTAATAAGCTCGCCCGAATGCCAATACTATAATTTCGTAGTTATATATTTATTTTTTCAAAAATGGTATTTGTTTTTTTGATATCCAGTTTAATTTCAAAGCACATACCCCATACAAAACTGTCGTAATAGTAAGTGCTAGACCACTATAAAATAGCGTAATTATTCTTGACGATGTAGCCTCTATAATAGTAGATAGTTCATACAATCCCAATCCAAAAACACAAGCTATTCCTATTACAGCAAAAAATCTTCCTATATGAATAGGATAGGAAAGAGCGTTTCGAATGCACAGTTGATTTACGATACAGATTAATATATATATAATCAATGTGCTATAAGCCGCTCCATCGATGCCAAACTTTCTCACTAATACGATGTTTAACAATACTTTCACAGAGCTTGCTCCAATAACAATCCATGCAGCTTGTGCAGAACGATTAATCCCCTGTAAAACACCTATTGATAATACCATAACCGCAGTAAAATACGAACTGCCAATCATAACTGTTAACATACTACTGCCTTTTACGTCTGTGAACAATCCGAAATTTAACGGTACTGTTAATGCCATCAACCATATTGTTAACGGTGCTGTCAAAACATGTGCTAGTCGATTTGTATTTTGAATTGTTATTTGCGCCAAATTTATATCTCTTTTGGCCAATGCGGAAGTTAAAAGTGGTATTAACGGAAATACAATTGCACTTGCAAAAATAACAATTATTTGCGTGAATGCAAAGCCGCGACTGTATATTCCAAATTGTTCTTGAATTTCTGTTGATGATCCTTGTAATACATGCGGTATTGTAAGCGAGTCTACTAAATTTAAAAGTGGCATTGATAAAGCTCCGATAGCGATTGGGATCGATACCCGCAATATCTTTTTGCCGTTTTCTCTTAAATCTCGGAGCGAATAGGAATTGCTTTTATTGTAGTATGGACTTCTATTATATTTTATACGCAAATATATAAGCGAACTAATGACTCCAAGAAAAGAGCCAACCATCGCACCACTAGTAATAACAGTATTACTCTTATCCCATGATACTAGTATGTAAGCAATTATTAGCATAAAAAACACACGTACAAATTGCTCAATGACTTGTGATACCCCTGTTGGTTTCATATCACCGAAACCTTGAAAATATCCTCTATAAACCGCCATGTATGGCGCAATGAGTAATGCTAATGAAGTAATAAGCAACGGCATTCTAGTTTCTTGTCCACCAAGCATATTTGCAATTTCAATAGAAAATAATACAATGACTAAACAGCCGAAAACGCCAAATGCTATCCCTATAATTGACGCTGATTTAAATAATTTCGAAATTTCCTTTTGCTTATTTTTTTCGTTCAACTCTGCAATTAATTTCGAAATTGCAAGTGGAACTCCGGCTACCGATAATGTAAGAGCAATCATATATACAGGAAAAACAAGGCGAAAAATACCGAGCACTTCATCTCCTGCAATATTTTGTAATGGAATTTGAAAAAAACTACCAAGCAATTTCGACAAAAAAGTTGTAATGGTTAAAATTGCTGCTCCTTTTACAAATGTTTTATTCATGTTTTTTCTCTTTTCTTTTATACATATACTCTCAAACATATTGTTTTAAACGATAGGGATTCACTTTATCCCATTAATTATCATAACAAATTTATTATAGGTTGAATACTTGGTTTTTTTTTCAAAATAGAAAAGAGAACCAGTTCACGCCTATTTCTTCACAATTAATTTTCTAATTCCTTCCATTATATATATATGTACATATCACTGTTTCTGTTACTCAAAAAAGTTCTTCTCTATCACTGCGATACATATTACTAAAAACATCCCACAACTCTACATTATAATGTAGAGTTGTGGGATATTCTAATTACCATCTAAACACTTAAGATTTTCAATTGCTCTTTCTGTTCATCGTTCGCCATTACTACGATTGTTTTTTCAATACTCGGATGTACTTGCTCAAGCTTTACACTTGCTCCTACTTTATTTGATTGCTCAACAAAATTTAATAATGCCATAGCTCCTGATACATCCATATAACGCACATCTTTCATACGTAAAACAACCGGTGACTTCACATCTTGTAAAGTAGAGAAAATACGATCTACTGATAGGAAAGAGAGCGGCCCTTGAATCGTGTACGTTTCTTCTCTTTCTTTTACGATAGAAGTTTTACGTTCTTTACACTTCACCATATATATGATGAATGAAAGAATAATACCGAATGCAACAGCAATCATTAAATCGAACTTCACCGTTACAATCATCGTTACGAGCATAACAACGACATCACCTTTAGGAGCGACATGCATCTTTTTCATGCTTTCCCAATCGAACATTCCAATACCAGTTAAAATTAAAATACCTGATAATACAGCAAGCGGAATGTATTGTACGACCGAACCAAGACCCATAATAAAAATAAATAATATAACACTATGCATACATGCCGAAAGTGCTGTTTTACCACCACTTCTTATATTCACGATAGACCTTACAGTCGCACCTGCACCTGCTAATCCGCCGAACAAACCACTCGCAATATTACCAATACCTTGCCCGATTAACTCTTTATTACTTTTATGACGTGTCCCCGTCACATTATCCATTACGACAGACGTTAACAACGAGTCAATCGATCCTAATAAAGCAATACTAAGCGCTGGTAAAATAAGTGCTGCTATTCCTGCTCCACTTAAAGATGGAATATGAAGCGTAGGCATCGCTTCTGGAATGGTTCCAATCTTTTCAATTACCTTATTTAATGAAATATTTCCGATAATCGGTAACTTTACTGTAAGTCCTTCGAGTAGAGAAGAAAATATAGGAAGCAAAGCTGTCACACCGACTAGTGCTACTAAACTAGACGGAATCGCCTTAATCCATTTTCCAGAAACAATCATTACAATAATCGTTAACACAACAAGTAGAAAACTATTTTGTACGTGCTTTATTTCACCTAAAATAATGATTAATGCAATACCATTCATAAATCCTGAAACGACAGGATACGGAATATATCGAACGTAAGAACCGAGCTTACATACACCGAATAAAATTTGAAATAACCCTGCCATCATAAAGGCAATAAAACTTGCCTCTAAGCCGTGCGTCGCAATAACTCCTGTTGCGATAACAGTAATTGGTCCAGTTGGCCCCGTTACTTGCCCAGGTGTCCCGCCAAATAACGCTGCGAATAAACCTGCAAAAATCGCACCATACAATCCAACAAGCGCTCCCTCAGACGTCCCTGTCGCGGCAATACCAAATGCAATTGCAAGTGGCAACGCAACAATCGCAACAGTAAATCCTGCTAAACATTCCTTTGCTATTTTTCGAAACATATAAATAACCACCTTCACATTAAGTCCACGTTCCATTGTACACCTAAAAGAATACATTCGTTAGCCCACTTTTTACAGTATCGTGACGTAAACGCATCCAAATAAAAGTTTCCTCCTTACCTTTGGAAACAATTGCAACTATGCTATAATGAACAAATTAAATCTTTTACTATATACTTGGAGGCACTATGCTAACTTTTGAAGAAAAATTATCGATTATTGAATCTTTCCCAGAATTAGAAAGAAAGAACGTATCATTAAAACGCGTCAACTTTCACTTTGAAGAAAGTCGTTTAGATAAAAAGAACGTTGTATATCATTTACACCCAAATGGAAACGGATTTGTATATGCAAACTTCATTAAAGGTTATAAAACAGATGATAAAGGCATGATTAACATCCGTGAGTTTTCAGAAGAAGAACTGCGTTCATTAATTGAAAAAGTAATTGAACGTCTATCACAGGAGCCAGAGGAAATTGTAGCGCCAATGGAACCTGCTGCCGAAGAAGAATGGCGTAACGAAGACGGTCATATCCTAACTCTTATTCAAGAGGATGACATGTGGAACGTTTACGCTGGCGTAAACTTAGACGGTACATTCAACTCTTATCCAGAAGCTGCAGAATACCTTGATGAAGAAGGTTTCTCACGTAAATAATACGATCCAATGAGGACGTCCCAAAAGTTTTTTGGGACGTCCTCTCTTATTAATAAGCAGGTTATTATTGTCGTATTTTGCAGTTAAGTCGATATATTTAGGACTTAGGCTTTTGGAACAGTTCCATCCCTTAAATTATGGCATCAAAACTTCTTATTCTCACTATCCCCTATAAAAATTTGAATTTGACAACTATACGTCTCCGTATTAAAAATATCACTAACTAACTCCACTTCAATAAAACTCTCCACTTCTATATTATTCTCTTTTGTATATTCAATTATAGCATTTCGACGTGCTTCTTCATTTTCTTTACTATACGCTAATGTTACATATTTCCCGCCTGGTAATACTTTTATATTTGGCATCTCTTCCATATGTACATGATCTTGTACCTTATTAAAAACATACTTTGGTTCTACACCCCACTTTTCATTGACATTGTATAGAATCCCATTTCCATTGCCATTTTCTCTTCATAATCTTGCACAATTTTCTCTAAATCGGAATAATACAGTAACTCCTGTAAACTCCCTACTTCTTTACAAGGCGCAACAACGACATAACGCTGTTCAAAAAATTCAATAGAGATTTCATCACTCTTTAATATTTCCTGCGAACTCCCTACTTTCGCATGTAAGTCATCAATCGTTTCCATTACCTCTTTCATTTTCTTTATATGCTCTTCCGCTTCCGCTCTCTTTAATTGTAAAAATTGTAGCAATTTATCCGTATTACATTCCTTAAAAATCTCTTGAAGTTCTACTATACTAGTGTTCAACTCTCTACAGCTTTTTATAATATCAATATGAATGAATTGATCTATAGAATAATATCTATATCCTGTTGATTCATCAACATGTTTTGGAATAAGAATCCCCATCTTATGATAGTACCTTAGTGCTTTTATCGTAATATCCTTTATTTTTGCAACTTCTCCAATAGAAAATATTTTTTTCATTTGAATCTCTTCCCTCATATTTTTTCTCACTCAACTATTGACCCTCCCCTTAGAGGAGACCTTACTATTTATAATAAGTCATTTATATTGATAAAGGGAGTATACAATTATGAACACAGTAAAATATAGAAGTCTTGTTAAGGAAGACTATGAACCTATAAAACATTTAATTGGTGAGGCATTTGGATTTAGTGAATTCATTACAGATAAAAAATTTTTAAACTCAATATTAAACTTCTATCTACACAGTTGCATTTTAGGAAGTTCCTTTAGTAAGGTAGCTGAAAAAGATAATAAAGTTATCGGTGTCATTTTAGGCGATTCCGAAAAAGATAAAAATCGTTTAAAGAGATTCCATAATACTGTTAGCTTTTCCTTTAACACACTGAAACTATTCTTGACGAATAAAGAGAATAGAGAGTTTTTAAAAGCATTTATAAAGGTTCAAAAAACATATAAAGAACTCATCCAAGGAAAAGAAGATCATTTTCAAGGCTGTATACAATTATTCATCGTATCCGAAGAATCGAGAGGTCTTGGAGTTGGGAAGTCTTTACTAAATCATTTATTCCAATACATGACAAAAGAAGATGTAACATCTTTATATTTATATACAGATAATGAATGTAACTATAAATTTTATGACAAACAAAACTTCCAACGTATACAAGAAAAAGCAGTTAATTTTGGGCCAAAAGAAGAAGATTTCAACGTATTTTTATACCGCTATGACTTTAACTAATCGTAGCATGTACACTTCGAAGCTCTTTGCTACTTAGCAAAGAGCTATATTAAGTATGATCGTGAGTGATTGTCAAAAATCATACTAACCTAGATCCTCCAGCCAAACTCTTCTACTACTATTGGTTCAGTTCGATTAGTGCGAAAGAGAGGAAGATATATAACAACTTCAATATAAAAAGGAGCGCACAACATGGAATGGATTCACGAATTATTTCAGCAATATGGGTATTATGTCGTACTTGTCGGATTACTATTAGAATATATTGCTCTTCCGTTTCCTGGGGAGCCAACATTAGCCTATGCAGGATTTTTATCACATCAAGGTGATTTAAGTTTACCAATTTTAATTATTTTATCCTTTATTGGGACAAGCGCGGGTATGACATTCCAATACTTTTTAGGGAATAAACTTGGTATGCCTTTCATTCAGAAATACGGGAAATATGTATTTTTAACAGAGTGAAAAATTAATTTAACGAAAATGTGGTTTGATAAATACGGATATTTTCTAATCTTTATCGCTTTTTTCATTCCAGGCGTTCGCCACTTCACAGGCTACTTTGCAGGAATTATCAACTTACCGTTTCGCCGCTTTGCGATGACAATTTATGCAGGCGCCCTATTTTGGGTATCCTTCTTCTTAATTGGTGGTTACTGGTTAGGGGAAAACTTAGAAAATATATTCCTAGTACTTGAACAACACATTTGGAAAATTATTTTCGGTATTATTATCATTACGCTAATCACCCGATTTCGCAAAAAAATAAAGCATGCGTTTGTAAAAAATATGAATTAAAACGAAGAGCATGTTATTAAAATCTTTCAGAAATACGTTTTATCCAAATTAGCTGCGTACAAAAATAATAAAAAGCGGAGACCTATAGTCTCCGCTTTTTCACATACATTTTGTTTCCGAACTAACTCTCACCATTAATTTTTTTACGTCTAAACAATCTCGATCCCAAAATTAATGCAAACATACCTGCAATTATAGAAGTAGATTCAGTTGATGCTCCCCCTGTTTGAGGAAGTACTTTTGATTGCTTATTATTTTCTTTACTAGATGGTACTTCAGATTTATCTTGTACATCTTGTTTGTTTTGTACTTCCGGTTGCTCTTTTTCTCCTGGTTTGCTTGGTACTCCCGGTTGCTCTTTTACTTCTGGTTTGCTTGGTACTTCTGGTTTCTCTTCTACCTCTGGTTTGTTCGGTACTTCTGAATGCTCTTCCTCTGGTGTTACCAAAATTCCCGGTTTCTCTGTTACCTCTGGTTTCTCTAACACATTCGGTTCTTCTGTCACCTTTGGTTCTTCCGGTTTTACTGGCTCTTCCATTTCTTCTGTTGTTTCTTCTTTATTCTCTTCTTCGATCGGCGTTACCAAGATTTCCGGTTTCTCTGTTACCTCTGGTTTCTCTGTTACCTCTGGTTTCTCTAACACATTTGGTTCTTCTGTCACCTTTGGCGTTTCCGGTTTTACTGGCTCTTCCATTTCTTCTGTTGTTTCTTCTTCAACTTTTTCTTCCTCTGGTGTTACCAAGATCTCTGGTTTCTCTAACACATTCGGTTCTTCTGTCACCTTTGGCGTTTCCGGTTTTAATGTTTCTTCCATTTCTTCTGTTGTTTCTTCTTCAACTTTTTCTTCCTCTGGTGTTACCAAGATCTCCGGTTTTTCTGTTACCTCTGGCTTCTCTAACACATTCGGTTCTTCTGTCACCTTTGGCGTTTCCGGTTTTAATGTTTCTTCCATTTCTTCTGTTGTTTCTTCTTCAACTTTTTCTTCTTCTGGTGTTACCAAGATTTCCGGTTTCTCTGTTACCTCTGGTTTCTCTAACACATTTGGTTCTTCTGTCACCTTTGGTTCTTCCGGTTTTACTGGCTCTTCCATTTCTTCTGTTGTTTCTTCTTCAACTTTTTCTTCTTCTGGTGTTACCAAGATTTCCGGTTTCTCTGTTACCTCTGGTTTCTCTAACACATTCGGTTCTTCTGTCACCTTTGGTTCTTCCGGTTTTACTGGCTCTTCCATTTCTTCTGTTGTTT
>Ga0213824_1000074_pt1 | contig 86117 bp, 78 predicted proteins | sample MC6MC0906MG_FD_179892 | JGI IMG/M metagenome (GOLD analysis project Ga0213824, IMG submission 179892) | Enriched soil aggregate microbial communities from Iowa State University, Ames, United States - MC6-MC0906-MG | ecosystem: Environmental > Terrestrial > Soil > Unclassified | place: USA: Iowa...
CTATCGTCAAGGGCATCGTGAAAGAAGTTGACGCCAAAGGCGCCATCGTCACCCTGGCCGACGACATCGAAGCCACTCTGAAAGCTTCCGAAATCAGCCGTGACCGCGTTGAAGACGCGCGTAACGTCCTGAAGGAAGGCCAAGAGATCGAAGCCAAGATCATCAGCGTTGACCGCAAATCGCGCGTCATCAGCCTGTCGATCAAGTCGAAAGACGACGCTGAAGAGCGTGAAGCCATCCAGAGCCTGAAAACTGCTCCGGAAGCGGCTGCCGACACCACCATGGCCGCGCTGCTGCGCGAAGCTATGGCCAAGCAGAACTAAGTTCTGTTTGATCGGTAAAAAAGGGTGGCCTTCGGGCCACCCTTTTTTTGTGCCTGATTTTCCTCTTGGCCCACGCCTAACCCTGTGGGAGCCGGCTGCCAGCGATGGGGTGCAGCGCAACTCGGATCTTATTTCCTCACACTTGAATCTTGAATTTTTTTATTAAGTCAAGAACCGGCCTGTTCAAATCCTTCCGAGCGTGCTACAAACTGATTAAGCAATGATCTAGCTGCTTGATAACGAAGGGAAAAACATGACGAAGTCGGAGCTGATCGAACGTATTGTCACCCATCAAGGGCTACTCTCGTCCAAGGATGTGGAGTTGGCAATCAAGACCATGCTTGAACAGATGTCCCAATGCCTGGCTACTGGTGATCGCATCGAGATCCGGGGTTTTGGCAGCTTTTCCTTGCACTATCGCGCGCCGCGGGTCGGGCGTAATCCCAAGACCGGCCAATCGGTGGAGCTCGAAGGCAAGTTCGTGCCGCATTTCAAACCGGGTAAAGAGCTGCGTGACCGGGTCAATGAAGAAGAGCACGAGCATCCCTGAGTGATGAAGGAGCAATCTGATGCGTAACCTCAAGCGTGCCCTCGCGGCGTTATTCGTGCTGCTGTTGGCGGCTGTGGTGCTGTTCTTCGTGCTGGAGAACCAGCAAACCGTAGCGCTGGTGTTGTTTGGTTGGGCGGCGCCGGCCGTACCCGTGGCGGTCCCAGTATTGGCTGCCCTGGTGGTTGGGCTGGCGGTGGGCCCTCTGTTGGGCGCCTATGGTGTGCAGCGGAGCAAGCGCAAGATTCGCGCTTCGGCGCGTCAGGCGGTGCTGAGCGGTAATTGAAGGGAAATCCTACCCTTTTATAGGAAGCGATCACCTGTGCGCGGGGGCGCTGAGATGAAGTAATACGCACTTCATTTCCGGCCAAGACGAGCGCGCAGCAGCATGGCATTTCCTACGCTTTCCCATCATGGTGGTACCCGGAGCGTCACAGGCTCCTGCCACCAGCTTCACCTCGATGCATCCTCGAGCCTGCTGATCGACTGCGGGCTGGAGCAGGGCGCCGACGTCGCGCCTGGTGCCGAGACTGCGCCTGTGGGCTTCGACATCGCGGGTATCCAGGCGCTGATCGTTACCCATGTTCATCTTGATCATGTCGGCCGTATTCCTGCGCTGCTGGCTGCGGGTTATCGCGGGCCGATTCTGTGTAGCGAGCCCTCGGCCAGATTGCTGCCGTTGGTGCTGGAAGATGCCTACAAGCTGGGAGTCGGTGCAGACCCAGTACAGGTCGATCGCTACCTCGCTCTGCTTCAGCGGCTCATCGTGGCATTACCTTTCGAGCAATGGCATCCGCTGCTTGAGCAGGGCGATGTGCTGTGTTCCATTCGCTTGCAACGTGCCGGCCATTTGTTGGGGTCTGCGTATGTCGAATGCGATGTGCGGTACCCGGGCGTGGAGCGCAGCAAGCGCATTGTCTTCTCTGGCGATCTCGGGTCAGCCAGCAACCCGCTGTTAAGGGCTTTGTGCTCGCCCGAGCGTGCCGATCTGCTGATACTGGAAAGCACCTATGGTGACCGGCTGCACCCTGATCGACGTGATCGCCTGCAGCGGCTCGAAGCGGCCGTCGACCGGGCGCTTGCCGACAATGGCACCCTGCTAGTTCCCGCCTTCAGCCTGGGGCGTACCCAGGAGCTGCTGTACGAGCTCGAAGAGATCCTTCACCGCAAGGCTTTGCTGGCTGAAAGCAAAGGGGGTGAAGGGGCCGACCCCTTATTGGGGGTCGATTGGTCCCGTTTGCCGGTCATCCTCGACTCACCGCTGGCCCAGCGCATTACCAAGGTTTATGGCGAGCTGCATGAGTACTGGAATCATGAGGCCAGGATGCGCTTGGGGCAGGGCAGGGACCCCCTTGGCTTCGGCCAGTTGGTCTGCGTGGATACCCATGCCAGGCATCAGCAAGTGGTCAATTACCTCAAGAGCACCGGCCGGCCGGCGATTGTCATAGCTGGCAATGGCATGTGCTCCGGTGGGCGGATCGTCAATTACCTCAAGGCGATGCTGGGTGACCCTCGTCATGAAGTGATGTTTGTCGGGTATCAGGCCAAGGGCACTCCGGGTGCGGTTATCCAGGCCAGCGAGGGGGCGGAGGGGTTTGTACAGATTGATCTGGATGGGCAGATGCATGAGATCAGGGCGAAGGTGATCAGCCTTGGCGGTTATTCGGCGCATGCTGATCAGGCGGGGCTTGTCGAGTTTGTCACAAGCATGGCCAGCCCGCCTGCGTCCATCGTTCTGGTGCACGGTGAGCGTCGGGGCAAGCTTGCACTGGCTGCCGCACTGGAGCGTGAATATGCCGGCTCGACAACGCGGCCGAACATCAAGATTCCGGCCTGAAACGCAGGGTCGAGTGAACGATGCCGGGTGGCGTTGTCTGATGCGCGCCATGAAGTGTTTCGTGGCGTTTACAGCAGCAGGTGGTGGACCTTGAGCGTACGCAGGATGCGGGATACGCTGCAGTGTGGCCGGCAACCTGCGATGAAAAATCTCTGATATTCTACTGGCCGATGCTTGAATCCTGGGCCTATGGATGGCCAGGAAATGAACATGCTGGGCGCTGGATTAGAGCCGTTGCGGATCTCACGATGGCAATCAGAAATAAGACATGTGCCGGTGCCCTGAATTGAATGAATTCTAGGGGCCCTTAAGGACTCGAAGATGGAATTGATCCCGGTAATCCTATCCGGTGGTGTTGGCAGTCGCCTCTGGCCTGTCTCCCGTGAGGCTCATCCGAAGCCATTCATGACGTTGCCGGACGGGCAAAATCTTATTCAGAAAACGTTCCTGCGGGCAGCTCAGTTGGATGGGGTGGTCGAGTTGCTCACCGTTACCAACCGTGAGCTGTTGTTCAAGACCGAGGACGAGTATCGCGCCATCAACAGCAAAGGGCATGCCCAGGGCTACATCCTCGAGCCCTTCGGTCGCAATACCGCCGCAGCGGTCGCTGCGGCCGCTTTGCAGTTGCAAGAGACGCATGGCCCGCAGGCTCACATGTTGGTACTGGCCGCTGACCACCTCATCCAGAATGAGCAAGCCTTCTGCGAAGCCGTAAGCAAGGCCATGCAGCTGGCCGGGCAAGGCTGGCTGGTGACGTTCGGTATAAAACCTCAGTATCCGGAAACCGGCTTCGGTTATATCGAGGCTGATACCCGGGGTGTGCTCGAAGGCGGGCTCAAGGTGGAGCGGTTCGTTGAAAAACCTGACCTGAAGACCGCGGAATCGTACGTTGCTGCCGGCAACTACTTCTGGAACGCGGGTATGTTCTGCTTCCAGGTTGGAACTGTCATCGAGGAATTCAAGGCGCATGCGCCCGATGTTCTGGAGGCAGTTGCCACTACGCTTGCCGCGTCCCGTCGTTCTACTTCCGCCGGTTACAGCTGCCTGGCCCTGGATGCCGACAGCTTTGCCAAGGTGCCGGACATCTCCATTGACTACGCGCTGATGGAGCGCTCGCGCAAGGTGGCAACCATCCCTTGCGACATCGGTTGGAGCGATATCGGCTCGTGGAATGCGGTCAGCGAATTGACCCCGCCAGATGAGCAGGGCAACCGTTTCGAAGGCGAGGTGATGGCATACGGTGCCAGTAACAACTACGTCAGCACCGAAGACCGTCTTGCCGCGCTGGTCGGTGTGCAGGACTTGCTGGTGGTGGATACGCCCGATGCCTTGCTGATCGCGCACAAAGATCACGCGCAGGATGTAAAGCACATCGTCAAGCGCCTCAAGAGTGATGGCCACACAGCGCACATGCTGCATCAGACGGTGCACCGCCCATGGGGTACGTACACCACGCTGGAAGAGGGCGAGCGGTTCAAGATCAAGCGCATCGTGGTCAAGCCCAAGGCGTCGCTTTCACTGCAGATGCACCATCACCGCAGTGAGCATTGGATCGTGGTCAGCGGCATGGCCGTGGTCGTCAACGACGACCAGGAGCTGATGCTCAATACCAACGAGTCCACCTTCATCCGTGCCGGCCACAAACACCGTTTGCAGAACCCAGGTGTTATCGACCTGGTCCTGATCGAAGTGCAGAGCGGCGATTACCTTGGCGAGGACGACATCGTCCGCTTCGAGGATAACTACGGCCGTTGTGGCGCCTGATACCCGGTCATTCAGTCGGTCCGTGGCCTCTTTACGGGGTTGCGGGCTCATATTGAGCAGCCAATAGCCGCTGACCTTCGCCTTTCAATCGGCGCCCGTTCATTCAGCGCCGCATCAAGTGAGTTGTATGCACGCACCTATCCAGACCCGTTGCTTCAAAGCCTATGACATCCGCGGCCAAGTGCCCGCGGACCTCAACGACGATGTGGCCTACCGCATCGGCCGCGCCCTGGTGGCCCAACTGGGCGGGCGTACCTACGTGGTCGGCCGCGACATGCGCCTGGAAAGCCCAGGCCTGTCCCGCGCCTTGATGAAAGGCCTGACCGAAGGCGGCGCTGATGTGATCGACATCGGCCTGTGCGGCACCGAAGAAGTCTACTTCGCCACCAGCCATTACCAGGCCGACGGCGGCATCATGGTCACCGCCAGCCATAACCCCAAGGGTTACAACGGCATGAAGCTGGTGCGCGAGCAGTCCCGTCCGATCAGCGGCGACACCGGTCTGAACGACATCCGCCAGCGCGTCGAAGCCGGCGATCTCGGCACCGTGGCTGCCACGTCAGGCAGCGTGCGCGAAGCATTTGACAAGACGGCTTACATCGACCACCTGCTGACCTACGTCGACCTGTCCGCCCTCAAGCCCCTCAAGGTGCTGGCGGACCCCGGCAACGGCGCCGTCGGCCCGGTGCTGGAGCTGCTCAAGGCACGCCTGCCACTGGACATCACCATCATCAACGGCGAGCCGGATGGCAACTTCCCCAACGGCATTCCCAACCCGCTGCTGCCAGAGAACCGCGACCTGACCCGTCAGGCCGTACTCGATACCGGCGCGGACATGGGCATCGCCTTCGATGGCGATTTCGACCGTTGCTTCTTCTTCGACAACCAGGGCCGCTTCATCGAGGGCTACTACGTGGTTGGCCTATTGGCAGAGATGCTGCTGGCCAAACACCCTGGCAGCAAGATCATCCACGACCCGCGCCTGACCTGGAACACCATCGAGCAAGTCGAGGCCGCCGGCGGTGTGGCCATTCAGAGCAAAACCGGCCATGCGTTCATCAAAGAGCGCATGCGCGCCGAAGACGCCGTGTATGGCGGCGAAATGAGCGCCCACCATTATTTCCGTGATTTCGCTTATTGCGACAGCGGCAATATCCCCTGGTTGTTGGTTGCCGAGCTGATGAGCGTCTCGGGGAAGAGCCTTGCTCAGTTGGTGGATGAACGTATTGCCGCGTTCCCGTGCAGTGGCGAGATCAACTACGAAGTGGCCGATGTAAAGGGCACCATCGAGAAGATCCTCGCCTTCTATACCGCGCAAAACCCTGGCGTCGACCGTACGGACGGTATCAGCGTTGAATTCGCTGATTGGCGCTTTAGCCTGCGGGGTTCGAATACCGAGCCATTGTTGCGCTTGAACGTCGAGAGCCGCGCCGATGAGGCGCTGGTCGCTCAACGTGTCGCTGAAATTGCCAAGCTGATTCAAGGATAATTATGTTCGGCATGCTAAGAGGGCTATGGGACTATCGCGGTTTCATCCTCTCTTCTATCAAGAACGAGTTCGTGGCCCGATTCGCCCGCAGCAAGCTGGGCGGTTTGTGGATGATTATTCATCCCCTCACCCAGGTCGCCATTTACGCACTCATTCTGTCCAACGTGCTGGGCGCGCGATTGCCTGGCATCGAAAACAAGTATGCCTACGCGCTGTACCTGATCGCTGGCATCGTGGCCTGGAACCTGTTTTCCGAAATTGTGTCACGCTGCCTGACGATCTTCATCGATCAGGGCAATCTGATGAAGAAGATGCGCTTCCCGCGTATCGCGCTGCCGGTCATCGTGGTGGGGTCGTGCCTGTTGAACAACTTGCTGTTGTTCATCGCTGCTCTGGTCATCTTTGCGCTTCTCGGGCATGCGCCCAACATGCAGATGCTCTGGCTGTTTCCCCTGACCCTGGCGGTGGTTGGCCTGGCGTTGGGTGTGGGCCTGGTGCTTGGAGTATTGAACGTCTTCCTGCGTGACATTGGCCAGGTAGTGCCCATCGTTCTACAGGTCTGGTTCTGGTTCACACCGATCGTGTACTCGGTCAATATTGTGCCCGACTATCTCAAGGGCACGCTGGATGCCAACCCGATGTATGCCCTGGTCAGTGCCTATCACAACGTGATGGTTTACCAGGTCGCGCCAGACTTCAATCGCCTGGCTGTCACTGTGGCAATCGCGGCCGGGTTGATGCTACTCGGCTTGTTCATGTTCCGCCGCGCTTCTGCAGAGATGGTGGACTCCCTATGACGCTCCTATCAGTCAACAATCTCGGCAAGGCCTATCGCACTTATCGCTCCGAGTGGCAACGGATCGCTCGCTGGTTCTTCCTGCCGGTCAAGGCCAGTGAGGAGCACTGGGTGCTTAAACACATCAGCTTCAACATCCAGCCTGGTGAGGCCGTTGGCATCGTCGGCCAGAATGGTGCGGGCAAGTCGACCCTGTTGAAGATGATTACGGGAACCTTGCAGCCCACCGATGGCAGCGTTCATGTCAATGGCCGCATCGCTGCCATTCTCGAACTGGGCATGGGCTTCAATGCCGAACTCACCGGCCGGCAGAACGTCTACCACGCGGCGGGCTTGATGGGGTTCAGCACGCGTCAGATCGAGGAGGCCATCGACGACATCGAAACGTTCGCGGAAATCGGTGAGTATTTCGACCAACCGGTACGCATGTATTCCAGCGGCATGCAGATGCGTGTTGCCTTTGCGGTCGCCACTGCGTTTCGCCCGGATATCCTGATTGTCGACGAAGCGCTGGCCGTCGGTGACAGCTACTTCCAGCACAAGAGTTTCGAGCGTATTCGTGCGTTCCAGCGTGAGGGCACGACCTTGTTGATCGTGTCTCATGACCGAGGTTCCATTCAGTCGCTGTGCAACCGAGCGATCCTGCTCGATGGTGGGACGGTGATCAAGGATGGCCCGCCTGAAGAGGTAATGGACTATTACAACGCCATCATCGCGGCCAAGGAAAATGCCACGGTGACTGTCACCCAGCGTGAAGATGGCAGCGTCCAGACACGCTCAGGCTCGGGCGAAGCAAGCATCCGTTCGGTTAGCTTGCACAACATTGCCGGCGAGCCCATCGAGTACGTGCAAGTGGGTGAAACGGTCAGCCTGAAGGTTGCCGTGCAGGTCAACAATGACATACCCGAACTGGTAACTGGCTATATGCTAAAAGACCGGTTGGGGCAAACCGTGTATGGCACCAATACCCATCATCTGGGCTGCAAGCTGGAGCAGGTGTCGGCCGGGCAAGCCATCGAATACAGCTTCCGCTTCGAGGCCAACCTTGGGGTGGGGTCCTATTCTGTGGCAGTTGCTTTGCATACCACCGAGAACCATATTGCCTGCAACTTCGAGTGGCAGGATCTGGCTTTGGTCTTCAATGTGGTGAACGTCTCGAAAGCAGAATTTGTCGGCCTTGCGTGGCTGCCGCCAACGTTGGAAGAAACCAGATGAGTACAATGTTTTACCGTGCGTTTGAAGAGCGCCATCGCGGTAGCCGCGAGCTGATCGCAGAACGCCTGGAGGCCTACCTTCCGTTTGTCTTGCCGTTGAGGACGCTCTATGACCCATGCCCCGTACTGGATTTGGGCTGTGGTCGTGGTGAATGGATCGAATTGCTGCAGGCGCAAGGCTTTTCGGCAAAAGGGGTCGATATGGATGAGGGCATGCTCGAAGCCTGTCAGGCTATCGGTCTGTCTGCCAGGCATGGCGATGCGTTGACAGCGCTGGGGGAGCTGGAAGATGAAAGTCAGGTCATCATTTCGGCATTTCATCTGGTTGAACACATTCCATTCCCGGATGTGCAGAAACTGGTCAGTGAGGCTTTGCGCGTGCTCAAGCCCGGCGGGCTGCTGATCATGGAAACGCCGAATGCGGAAAACCTGGTGGTGGGTACCAACAATTTTTTCCTCGATCCTACCCACGAAAAACCGATCCCGCACGAGTTGTTGAGCTTCCTGACAGAGTATTGCGGGTTTGCTCGTAGCAAGGTGATCAGGCTCCAGGAAGATACGGCGCTCAAGGCATCGCAAGAGCTGACGTTGATGCAAGTGTTGAGCGGAGCGAGCCCGGACTACGCGGTCATCGCCCAGAAAAACGCTGCAGCCGAGCAGCTTGAGCCATTCTCGGCTTGCTTCGATCAGTATTACGGGTTGAGCCTTGAAGACTTGGCGCAGCGCTATGACCACCAGGTAAAGCAGCTTTGTCAGAGGGAAATCGCACAGCTCGATTTGCCAGCGCTGCGCGACCAGCTTGCGCAATTTAGTGCCGAACTGCAGCGTTCACGCCAATGCGAAGAGGCGCTACAGGCCGAATTGCAGCAGACACGGCGCTGTGAGCAGGCGCTGCAGGTAGAGCTGCGTCATACTCGGCAGTCGGAGCTTGACCTGCAAAGCGAGCTGCTCAGTGCTCGTCAGCAACGCGACGAGCCGCTACAAGCCGAGCTGCTGCTGACACGCCACCAGCGTGAGGACACCCTGCAGGCGGAACTGCAGTCTGCCCGTGAGCAGCTCGACAGGTTGTTGCAAACTCAGCAGCGCTCGTCTCAACAGCTGGATGACCCACTGCAGGCAGAGCTGGACGTACTGCGACAGCACCGGGACGAAGCATTGCGCACAGAGCTGCAATTGGCAGTTGCACAGCGCGATGAAGCCTTGGCCAAAGCCCACCACTTCTGGCTGCAGAGCTGCGCTGACCACGATCAGGTGCAGGCGATCACTCGTAGCACGTCATGGCGCTTCACGGCTCCCTTGCGTTGGCTGTTGAATGCCAGCCGTACACTTCCGCGCGCGGCCGTTCGCGCGCTCAAGAGTGGGCCTCGTCGCGTCGCTGGCATGGGTGTGCGTTTCGTTCTTGCGCGCCCGGCCCTGCACAATCGCCTGTATGCCGGCCTCAAGCGTTTTCCGCGGTTGCTCGCATTGCTCAAGCGTGTCGCCCATAGCCGCGGTTTGCTGGGCAGCCCTCAGCAGGTTATGCCACACAGCGACGTGCCTGCGCATTTGAGCGGTTTGTCGGCGCAGGCACGCCAGGTGTATCACGATTTGAAAAAGGCCATCGATCAGAAGGATCTGCGCTGATGCGTATTGTTGTCGACATGCAGGGGGCTCAGGCTCGCCACGCCAAGTTCGAGTCAGCGTGCTACACCACCCAGCTGGCCCGTAGTCTGCTCAAGCACGCAGGTGAGCATGAGGTCATTCTTGCCCTAAGCGGCTTGCTCGAGGGTACGGTCGAAGCCATACGCGCACAATTTGAGGGCATCGTCCCCGCTCGAAACGTCAGGGTCTGGTGTGCGCCGGGTCCGATTGGGCGCACCGGAGCGCAAAGCGAAGGGCGCATGCGTGCGGCGCAAGTAATCCGCGAAAAATTCCTGGCAGATCTCAACCCCGACGTGGTGGTTGTCCCCGATCTGCTCGATGGTCGTGATAGCGCGATCGTCTTTACCATTGATGTACTCGCGCGGCCGATGCGCACTGTTGTCGTGCTCCAGTCACTGGCGGATACCAAACCCGCTGCACAGGCTTCGAGCGGTCTTCAGCGCGCGCAGAGGCTGCAGCAAGTCCGACGGGCAGAGCACGTTATGGTCTTGCCGCCGCTGGACGCTCAGAGTGCCAGGCACGCGCTTGGTGTTGCAGCGGAACGGGTCAGTGTCCTGTCCACCTGCCCGGCTGTTGGCTTTGAAGAAGATGCACTACGCCAAGACGCGTTGGCCATCCTGGCACTGATGACGGCAACGCCAACCTTGCCGCAGGCTGGCGCCCGACAGGCGCGCCGCAAGCTTGCGTATGTATCGCCCTTGCCACCGCAAAAAAGCGGCATTGCCGGGTACAGCGCGGAGTTGCTACCTGAGCTGAGCAACTTCTACGACATCGATGTAGTGACGGGGCATTCCGAAGTGAGCGACCCCTGGGTGCTCGCGAACTGCCAGTTGCGCACGGTCGAGTGGTTCCGGCAAAACGCTTCACGTTATGAACGGGTAATCTACCACTTCGGCAATAACCCCATGCATGCCTTCATGTTTGGCCTGCTCGACGAAATTCCCGGCGTGGTGGTGCTGCATGACTTTTATCTGAGCGACGTGCAGTGGTACTGCCAGGTGCACGGTGTGAAGCCGGACGCCTGGATCAGGGAGCTGTATCAGGGCCATGGATACAAGGCGGTGACTGATTTTTACCGGGAGGGTGTGCAGGGCACACTGTCGAGCTATCCCGGCAGCTTGGGGGTAATTAACAAGGCGTTGGGCGTGATCGTCCATTCCGATCATTCACTGTCGCTTGCACACCGATGGTACGGGGACACACCGCGCAGTTCGATGATCCCGTTGTTGCGTGTCCCAGCAGCACCTTTGGACAAGCAACAGGCACGTGCTGCGCTGGGCCTGGGGAATGACGACTTCGTGGTTTGCAGCTTTGGCTTCATGGGCAAGACCAAGCTCAATCACCGTTTGCTGGCGGCATGGGAGGCTTCGGCGGCGCTCCAACAGGATTCAAGATGTAAGTTGTTCTTTGTTGGCCAGAATGAAGAGTCCGAATACGGTCGCGACATTGCCAACCACCTCGAGAAGCGTGAGCATCCGTCCACGGTAAGCATCGTGGGCTGGACTGACGCTGCGACGTATGAACTGTACCTGGCAGCCGCCGATGTGGGTGTACAGCTGCGTGAATTGTCACGTGGTGAAACCTCGGCAGCGGTGCTGGATTGCCTGAATCATGGGCTGGGTACTATCGTCAACGCCAATGGTGCAATGGCGGATCTGCCCGATGAAGTGCTGATCAAGTTACCTGACCAGTTCACTGATGAGCAATTGGCCAATGCCTTGGAAAGGCTGCGAAATGGCCCAAGTCATTGTATGGAATTAGGGCGGCGGGCGGCTGAATTCGTACATACCGAACATGCCCCGGCACATTGTGCGCAACTCTATAGCGCGCGCATCGAAGAATATTACCTCGAGCGTGGCCGTTATCTGCAGTTCATGTCGGCGGTAGGGCATCTCATTTCGGACTACAGCGATCAGCTGGATATACTGGCGACGTCCAGGTGCGTGGCGCTCAACCAGTTACCTGCTGTCGGCCTGCAGCGCATCTATGTCGATGTCTCTGCCATGGTCAGGGTTGACCTGCGCACCGGTATTCAGCGGGTAGTGCGCGCCTTGTTGCTGGCACTGATCGAGTCGCCGCCAGCCGGCTACCTGTTCGAACCTATTTTCCTGTGCAACACCACAGGTGCCTGGGAATGGCGTTATGCACGCAACTTCATGCTGACGCTGATGGGAAGCCCAAGCGGCTGGCTGCCCGATGATCTGGTCGATATGCAAGCGGGCGAACAGTTCCTGGGGCTGGATTTCTCGGGTTCCTTTATAGTCGAGGCTGGCAAGGCCGGGGTTTTCCAGCGTATGCGCGAGCGCGGCGTGAAGACATCGTTCGTGGTCTACGACCTGATTCCGATCCTGTTCGAGGAGCATTTTCCGGCCGGCACCAAAGAAGGTCATGCGCTATGGCTCAATGAGATTTCCAAGGCCGATGCGTCCCTGTGCATCTCAGCTGCCGTTGCCCAGGATCTGCAGGATTGGATCGGCGAACACGGCGCGCCACGCGGTCCGCGTAAGCCTATGGAGATCGGTTGGTTCCACCTTGGCGCGGACCTCAACTCGTCTGTGCCTACCACGGGCCTGGCTGACGATGCCGATCAAGTACTCGAACGGCTGCGCAGCGTACCCAGTTTTCTGTCTGTGGGCACCATCGAGCCGCGTAAAGGGCATGCCCAGACGCTGGCGGCGTTTGACCTGCTGTGGGAACAAGGCGAAGACATCAACCTGGTGCTGGTCGGCAAGCAAGGTTGGATGGTCGATAAGCTGGCAGACAGCCTGCGCAATCACCCGCAGTTGAACAAGCGGCTGTTTTGGCTTGAAGGCATCAGCGATGAATATCTCGAGAAGCTCTATGCAGCCTCGGCCTGCCTGCTGGCGGCCTCGCAAGGGGAAGGTTTTGGTTTGCCGCTGATCGAGGCGGCTCAACACAAGTTGCCGATTCTGGCGCGGGCATTGCCGGTCTTCCGAGAAGTGGCGGGTGAACACGCCACCTTCTTTGAAGGCGATAGCGCGCAGAATCTGGCTGATGCCCTGCGGCAGTGGGTCAGCGATTATCGGGCAGGTTCCATGATCGCTTCGGATGAAATGCCTTGGATGACTTGGAAGCAAAGTGCTGAGCAACTGAAGACGGTACTGTTCGAGTCCAATGGGCCCAAGGTGCAGTAATGGTTCGCCCTGACAGCTCAGGCTTAAATCGCTAGATCAGTTCACTTAGCAGAGATCGGCATGTGCTGAGAGCCCCGACCGGGGCGTTCAGCACATGCCTTTTTTGTGCCTGCGGTCAGTGTTCAAGTCGCAGTGAAACAAGACCGATACCGATCATGCGTCGATCAGCGTTGCTGCCGTCAAGTTGATGAGGCGAAACGGGCGAGGGTGGTATGAACGTGATGCTATTGCCGTTTGCGCCATCGACAGGAATGCGTATCTCCGTAACGCTACCTGTAAGCTGAATGTCGTACTCATGATCACCCACAATGACGCGCGTCGGTTTTCGCGCGTTCCTAGCGAAAGCGTTGGCTTTCACCACCAATGTGAATGACTGGGGCAGTGGCTGGAAGAATTCGAACCTGATCTTGCCCTGATCCGACCAGCGTCCCCAAGGCTCGACACTGGACAGCCCGGTAGCACTGCTGATGAAGTCGGGAAGGCCGGGTTTGGAGAAATCTATGCCATCTGCCAGATTGCCGGGATAGCGCGGCCCGGAAGTATCTGCATAGAAGTTGGCCTGTTGCATGATCTGCCGTGGCGACAGGCCGTCCAACTGTGGATTTGCACTGTCATTGAGCTTGAAGAATATCAACTCGCTGCTGGCGTTCTGCAGTAATGGTTGCGCATTCAACAGCTGTGAAAGTTCGTCGATCACTGCGGTGCCGTTATCGGCATAACCTCGACGGTCAATGTAGATCCCTGCAAATCCGAGCCGGCGCAGGACCTCCAGCTGGCGCGTCATCGGCTCATTGGCAAGCGCGCGATAGAACAGGTCGCCTGGGCGACCCTTCATGCCGCCGAAGCTCCAATGCAGCGCCTTCGAGTGCAGCACACCGTTCATCATTTGATAATTCAGCAGTTTGTGCTGAATTGGCACTTCAGGGAAGCCGATATAGGGTAGTTGATAAACGGCTGCCCCTGGAGGTAGGGCATTTTCGATGGATTCGATGAAGTGTCGATCGTTCTCGAAAGCTACCTTTTGGTTGGCGTTACATTCGCGGCAGGCGGGTGCTGTCTGGTCGTAAAAGCCGAAGAGCACCAGCACCGACGCAATCACGGCAGAGTAATTGGCCAAACGTGGCGCTTTCTTCTCCAACAGGCACTGCAACGCGATAAAGAAGAACAGTATGGCTCCGCACGCGATAAAGATGCTGGCCCTGTTCCAGCCCCTGATGGAAGGGGACACGGCAATCGCAAAGAGGGCGCCGAGGCCACCGATGGTGGCAAACATGAAGAGTACGAATGTCAGCGCCGCCAACAGGCGAAGCCGTTCGTCAATCTGCAGGCGAGCGGGCGACAGTGCAATGACTAGCAGTGCAAGCATGAACCCCGCCGAGCCGATTATGCCCAGCGATGAGGTGATGTTCTCATTGCTGAGCGGAGAAGATGCATTGTAACGCTGGGCGCCATCACGCAAGAGTGATGAGCGATGGTCGGGTCTGGGCATCAGCAACTGCATGAGTTTCAAGCCATACACTTCAGACTCGATGGGTGATCGCTTGGCCACCTCGGGGTTAGGTCCTTGGCTGAGATTACCGAGCACATTTGGCGCCACGTTCACCGCTACTCCCGCCACCACGGCAACGCTGAGCAGTGCTGCCTTGAAGGTGCCATGCAGGTGACCTGAGCTGACCGCACTCAAAATGCCGGCTGATGCCAGGATGATGATCCCGAACAGTGCGTAGTACACGCCAAAGGAGGCCAGCACTACCATACCGATCGCAGTCAGCAGCACCTTGGCGGGCATTGCTCGCATGCGGATTGCTTTTGGCGGGCGCTGAGTACGGAAGATCCGCAGCGCCAAATAGAAGAACAGCGGCGCGACGAAATACCATGTATAAAAAAGATGCTGCAACCGCAGGAAGTGGAAAGGCGCGAAGGTATAGATTGCGCCTGTTGCCATGGCAAACCCGCGGTTAAGGCCGAATGCCCTCGCTGTTACATACGTCGCAATGAAGCATGCCGGAAAACCCAGCAAGAAGAAAAGATTGACCCCTGCAACCCATCCTCCTCCGAACAAGGAGGTGAGCTTGATGATCAGGTGGGCCCCGCCGTCCGCACCAGGGAAGTCAAGAAAGTTTGATCCAAACGGGTATCCGCTTCGGGCGTTCTCGAATAACCAGCCTTCATCTACCCGTTGCGCCATCCAGGCATGAAACAACCCATCGCCGCCATAACTAAATGGCGCCGTTAGGTTGGGAATCAGCCCTTCTGGCGTTCCGCTCATCAGGATACTGGCAAGGAAAAACGAGGCCAGGGCACCAAAGATGATTAATTTCCAGTCGGCTGCGATGATCGTTCGCAAGCCTGGCTGGACGCTGCCGTGCGCGGCTGTTTCGGGCTGCGCCGAATTACGCGCATTCATTTTTTTCAGCTCGGCTCTGAGGTTCAAAGTTCACGCGCTCAGCCTCAACCACAAGCGGCATATTACGCATCTGTGTATGCACCGAGCCCAGGTACTCCCCCAGCATCCCCAGGAACAGAATCTGCACCGAGCTGAAGAAGAACAGCGAGATCAGCAAAGGCGCGATCCCCATCGAGAACGAATTCCAGAACACCAGCTTGGCCAGCAGGAAGCCGAAAGCCGCCAGCAGGCTGAGGCCGGCAAGCAGTGCACCGCCCATTACCATCAGGCGCAGTGGCACCTTGGAGTGGTTGGTGATGCCCAGCATCGCGATGTCGTACAGGGTGTAGAAGTTGTTCTTGGTGATCCCGCGCTGGCGCCGTGGCTGCTTGAACGGCACGGTGGCGATCGGGAAGCCGATTTCGCACAGCAGGCCGCGGAAGTACGGATAGGGGTCGTCGATCTTCTTCAGGATATCCAGCACGGCGCGGTCAAACAGGCCTGCACCGGTGGCGTTCTGGACCAGCGGCACTTCCGAGATGCGGGTGACGAAGCGGTAGTAAGTTCGGCGCACGAGGAACATCAGGCGTGATTCTTCGCTCTCCGGCTTGACTGCCATGACCGTCTTGAAGCCTTCTTCCCACTTCTTGACGAATTCTTTGATCATCTCTGGCGGGTCTTGCAAGTCGGAGGCGATCAGCACGGCGGCATCGCCATTGGCCTGCAGCAGCGCATGGTAGGGCGAGCGAATGTGGCCGAAGTTGCGCGCGTTGAAGATCAATTTGACCCGCTTGTCTTCCGCCGCCAGGGCGCGAAGTTTCGCGTGGCTGCCATCGGTCGAGCAGTTATCGATGAAAATATGTTCGTAGTCATAATCGAGGCCTGACATCACCTCGACAATGCGCTGGTACAGCTCATCAATGTTGGCTTCTTCGTTGTAGCAGGGTGTCACTATGCTGATAAGCTTACGCATAATTGAAAACGAACCTGTTATTAATGACGAATGAAAGAAGGGCCATTGGCACGATCAAGGCCATGCCAGCCAAATACGGGTCGACGCCAAACAGCTTGAGCGCTGCGATACCTGCCACGTTGGCGCCGTATACCACGCCATAGCCGGCGACGAACCTGAAGATCAACTTGTTGTTCTTCGAGCCGAACACCAGCGCGCCGGTACTTTTGAAGTTGAACGCGACGCCCAATATTGTGGCCAGCAGCAAGGCTGCGCTGTAGTGCAGCCCGAGGTAGAGGAAACCGGCAAAACAGCCGTAGCCGAAGGCGGCATTCAAGATGCCCACCAGCAGGAACCTGAACAGCTTTACCTGCAGAAGCCTACGCAGCAAGGACGGCGATTGATTAATCTCTTGCATTCAACTGCTGCCTGATTTCGCGCAACACGCCACTCAGCGAAGAGTCGCTGGGCACATACCCGAACCGTTGCTCGGCCTTGCGGTTGTGCGAGTAGTAATGGGCTTTGGGGCCGGTGGCATTGACCCGTGCCTGGTCGCCCGCCACGGTGTACTGCAGGCCAAACGCCTCGCCCAGTGCCGCCAACAGTTCGAATTTGCCGACAGGGGCCAGGGTGTAGCAATCGACTGCTTCGTTGCACGCCGGGGCCTGCAAGATCCGGTCGATCAACTGCAGGAAATCGGCTGGTGTCAGGTAGTCTCGGAGCATCTCATCCGGGGAAACTTCCAACAGTGTGCCCGCCCGCAATGCACGCAGAATATCGCTGAGGAAGAAGCGCGCCGAAATAGCTTGGCGATGGCTGAAATAACTGAACACCCGGACATCGACGATAGCCGCTGCTGGCAGGGCCCGGTGGCGGCACTCGGCTTGGAATTTGGCCGCGCCATACCAGTCCTGTGGCGTGAGTGCGTTAATGGCGTAAACCGCCTTCGAGGCCTCGGTGATGGGTGTCTCGAAGTTAGTGCCGTAGGCTGCGCCGCTGCTCAAGTAGATGTACTTGCACTGCGGATGCTGTTGCAGGTAATCCAGGGCAAGATTGTCGTACTGCTCGGTGACGGTGAAGATGTCCTTGCCCATCTGCACCGCACGGGCCGGGTCGCCAACACCGACAAAGTTGATGACCGCATCGAACTGGCGGCTGGCATCGAAGCCAGCATAGTCGAGCACGGTAAATGCCTTGCGCTCGGCAATGGCCCGTACTTCGGCATCGATCGCGTGCGGTGCGCGCACGAACAGGGTGCAATCGTAAGTGGTCTGTTCAGCGATGCTGGCTACCAGGTCCTTGGCGATATGGCTGCTCGCCCCCAGAATCGCTAACCTCATTGTCCCAGGTCCAGCAGGGGCGACTGTTCATCGATCGGGCGGCCGAACTCCAGCCGTGGCCGGCACTCGCGTGCGTCTGGCATCAGCACCTCGATCAGCATCGGCTTGCCGTTGGCGAGGAACTCGGCCACTGCGGTCTTGAACGACGCGAGGTCGACCACGCTCAGCGAGTTGATCCCATAGGCGTCGCCCAGGGCCTTGAACTGCGAGGTGTAGCCGTCCCAGTACGTCGAGGAGTTGCGCCCCTCGAAATACATCTCCTGGAAGCCACGCACCATGCCCAGCGAGTGGTTGTTGAGCACGATTGTAAGGATCGGCAGCTGTTCGCGGGCGATGATGTCCAACTCTTGGATATTGAGCTGGGCGCCACCGTCGCCGGTGATGACGATCACCGGCTTGTCGCCTGCAATGCTGGCGCCGACCGCTGCGGGAATCGCAAAGCCCATGGTACCCAGGCCACCGGAGTGGTGCATGGCCTGATTTGGCCCCAGGCGCAAGGTGTGCGCGGCCCACATCTGGTTGTTGCCAACGTCTGCCACATAATCCAGGGCGCGGTCGGCGGCCATGTCATTGAGCAGGTTCAGCAGCTCGAAGGGGCTGATACTCCACGATGCGTACTCGTCGACGAACGACTGCTTGAACACCGTGGCAAGACGGGCGCGCCAGGCGGTGGGGGCCGGTTGCAGGGCCGGTGCGTAGGCGAGGAAGTCGGTGAAGACGGCTTCCAGGTCGGCCAGGATCGAGTCCTGCCCCTTGACCCGGTTATCCAGCTGGCCTTGTTCGAGGTCGAACTGCACGATGTGCGCTTCGGCTGCGAAGGTTTCAGTTTTAGCGCCGGTCTGGCGTACGTCCATGCGGCTGCCGAACACCACCAGCAGGTCGCAGTTCTGCACGGCATGGTTGGCGGCGCGGGTGCCGTAGGCACCGAGCATGCCCAGGTAATGTTCGCTGGCGGTGAGCTTTTCGGCGCCTTTGAGGCTGGCGACATGAGGAATGCCCAGTTTGCCTACCTGGCTTAACCAGCGATTGAAGCTTGGGCAGTTGACCGCGCCGCCACCGATCAGGAACAGCGGTTTTTGCGCCTTGGCCAAGGCTGCCCAAACGTCGCCGTAGGAGGCCGGGGCGGGCGCTGCGGCCTCTGCATCGGCCTTGAGTAATTGGTCCAGCACCGCCTCGTCGATCTCGGCGCGCTGGATGTCCATGGGGATGTCCAGCAGGACAGGCCCCGGACGGCCTTCCCGGGCGATACGGACCGCCTTGAGAAGGCTGGGAATCAGTTCGTCGACATGGGTGACCTGGTGAGCATATTTGGTGATGCTGCGCACCAGGGCCACGCTGTCGAGCTCTTGGAAGCCTTGCTGGCGGATGGGCCGGTCGCCCTTCAGTTCATGCGTGTTGACCTGCCCGGTGAGGAACAGGCACGGATGGCTATCCAGCCAGCAGTCGGCAATGCCCGTGATCAGGTTGGTGGCGCCTGGGCCGCTGGTGCCCAGGGCCACGCCCATGACCTTGTGATGCGTCGCACGTGCGACAGCAGATGCAGCGAAGGCCGCGCCTTGCTCATGGTGCATGGATACCAACTTGGTCTTGCCGAGCAAGTTAATACTGTCCACCAGATGGGCGATCATTCCACCAATGAGCTCAAAACCATAGAGGACATTGTTGTCCGCCAGAACTTTTGCCACTGCATCTGAAGCTTTCATAGTTAGAAACCGATCCCGAAGAATTCTTCCAGTTTTTCGCCGACGAAATCGAAGTGTTCCTGGCCCAGGGAAGGCTGTACGCCCAGCCAGAAGGTCTGGTTCATGGTCCGGTCGGTGTTGGTCAGCTCACCCACGACGCGGTATTCCACATCATGGAAGTACGGCTGGCGGGTCAGGTTGCCGGCGAACAGCAGGCGGGTGCCGATCTTGTGCTGGTCGAGGAACTTCAGCAGGTCGACGCGCTTGACCCCGGCGCTTTCTTTCAGCGTGACCGGGAAGCCGAACCAGGAAGGTTCGCTGTTCGGGGTCGGCTCGGCGATTTCGAGGAAGTCGCTCAGGCTGGACAGGCGCTCTTTGAGCAGCTTGAAGTTGCGCTTGCGGGTTTCGATGAATTCCGCGGCGCGATCAAGCTGGGCCAGGCCGCAGGCGGCTTGCATGTCGGTGATCTTCAGGTTGTAGCCCAGGTGGGCATACACGTACTTGTGATCGTAACCCTGTGGCAGGCTGCCGAACTGCTGGCCGAAGCGGTTGCCGCAGGTGTCGTCGCAACCCGGTGCGCAGTAGCAGTCGCGGCCCCAGTCACGGAACGATTCGGCGATCAGCTTGAGCTGGGCATTGTTGGTGAACACCGCGCCGCCTTCACCCATGGTGATGTGGTGCGCAGGGTAGAAACTCAGGGTGGCGATGTCGCCGAAGGTCCCGACGAGCTTGCCGTCAAACTTGGCGCCCAGGGCGTCGCAGCAGTCTTCGACCAGCCACAGGTTGTACTTATCGCACAGCTCCTTGACCTTGGCCAAGTTGAACGGGTTGCCCAAGGTGTGGGCGAGCATGATGGCCTTGGTTTTCGGCGTGATGGCCGCTTCGATCAGTTCGGGGTCGATGTTGTGGGTGGCCATGTCGACGTCGACGAACACCGGAATCGCGCCAAACTGCACGATCGGGTTGACGGTGGTCGGGAAGCCAGCGGCCACGCCGATCACTTCGTCGCCTTTTTTGATTGCACGATCACCGAGCTTCGGCGAGGTCAGGGTGCTGAAGGCAACCAGGTTGGCCGAAGAGCCGGAGTTAACGGTGATCAGGTATTTGACACCGATGAACTCGGCCAGCTTCTTTTCGAACTCGGCATTGAAGCGGCCAGTGGTCAGCCAGCCGTCCAGCGAGGCCTCGACCATCAGTTGCAATTCACGGGCGCCGATCACCTTGCCCGAAGGAGGGATGACGGATTCGCCCCCAACAAAAGGTTTGGCAGCCAGGGCTGTCTGGGCATAGCGCTCGACGAGCTGGCTGATTTCCTGACGGATCATATCGGGGGTCATAGTAGTTCCTGCTCAAGCTAATAATTGGTTAGGCGCCAGTGGCCATGGCTGCCATGTAGCTATTGATTTCTTCCACGCACCGCTCGTGCATGTCGTCGCCCTGCAACCAGGCACGATGCCAGTGCACGATGCGGGTCAACGTGGTTTCCAGGCTCCAGGTCGGCTCCCATTTCAGGTGAGCGCGAGCCTTGGATATATCCAGTTTCAGATAACGTGCTTCATGCGGCTGTGGGTCGTTGTCGAGCTGCCAGCTGGCGCCGTCCCCCCACGCCTGCACCATGTGATCGAGGATCCATTCGACAGGGCGTGCGTCTTCGTCGCGCGGCCCGAAATTCCAGCCTTGCGCGACGGCGTGGCCATGCTCCCACAGGTGCTGGGCCAGGACAAGGTAACCGCTGAGCGGCTCGAGCACGTGCTGCCAAGGGCGCGTGGCCTTGGGGTTACGCACCACCACGGGCTTGCTTTGTTCAACGGCGCGAAGGATATCCGGGATCAGCCGGTCATCTGCCCAGTCGCCGCCACCGATCACGTTGCCCGCGCGCGCCGAAGCCAGCGCCACGGCGTGCTCGCCGTGGAAGAACGAGTTGCGGTAGGCGCTGGTGATCAGCTCGACGCAGCCCTTGCTGTTGCTGTAGGGGTCGTGGCCGCCCATGGGTTCGTTTTCACGATAGCCCCACTCCCACTCCTGGTTCTCGTAGCACTTGTCGGTGGTGACGTTGACGATGGCGCGAAGGCTTGGGCACTTGCGCGCAGCCTCCAGCACGTGAACCGTGCCCATCACGTTGGTGGCATAGGTTTCCACCGGTTCGCGGTAGGAAAGGCGCACCAGCGGCTGCGCGGCCATGTGGATGAGAATGTCCGGGTCGAAGGCCGTCATGCTTTCGGTGATGGCCTGCAGGTCTCGAATATCGCCGATCTGCGATGCCGCCATGCCACGCTCGACGTGTGCCTGTTCAAACAGCGACGGCGTGGTGGGCGGTGCCAGGGCGAACCCCTTCACCTGCGCGCCCATACCCTGCAGCCACAGGGCCAGCCAACTGCCCTTGAAACCAGTATGGCCGGTGAGGAATACCTTCTTGCCAGCCCAGAAGGCGGCCGAGACGCAAGCTTTCATATCGTTGTTATTCCCAGGATTTCCATGGCGCAGCGCCATTCTGCCACAGCTTCTCGAGCAGATTTTTATCGTGCAGGGTATCCATTGGTTGCCAGAAACCGGCGTGCTCGAAGGCCATCAACTGGCCGGCTTCTGCCAGCCCCATCAGTGGCTCTTGTTCCCAGACCGTGCTGTCGTCGGTGAGGTGTTCGAGTACTTGCGGGGAAAGCACGAAGAAGCCGCCATTGATCATGGCGCCGTCACCCTTTGGCTTTTCTTTGAAGTTGAGGACTTTGCCTTCGCTGATGTCCAGCGCGCCGAAGCGTCCTGGCGGGAAGGTAGCAGTCAGCGTCGCAGCCTTGCCGTGGCGCTTGTGGAAAGCGATGGTGGCACCGATGTCCATGTCGCCCACGCCGTCGCCGTAGGTGAAGCAGAAGGCTTCTTCGTCACGCACATAGTCGGCGACGCGGCGCAGGCGGCCACCGGTCATCGAAGTTTCGCCGGTGTCGACCAAGGTGACGTTCCAGTCTTCTGCACGCTTGTCGTGAACTTTCATGCTGTTGTCACGCATGTTGAAAGTTACGTCCGAGGTGTGCAGGAAGTAGTTGGCGAAGTACTCCTTGATCATGTAGCCCTTGTAGCCACAGCAGATGATGAAGTCATTGATACCATGGGCGGAATACATCTTCATGATGTGCCACAGGATCGGTTTGCCACCGATCTCGACCATGGGCTTTGGACGAGTACCGGTCTCTTCGCTCAAGCGCGTCCCAAGCCCGCCTGCCAAAATGACTGCTTTCATGACTGCTCCTTGTTAGTTTGAGCTTACAAATGCATCTGAGTAAAAGTGTTTGACAGGCAGCCCGGCGGTCGTCAGCGCATCGCGGGCAGAGTGAATCATGTCTTCCGAGCCGCAGGCATATACGACAGCGTCTGCAAGGTCGATGCCGTCTTCAAGCAGTGCCTTTTGTACGTAGCCGGTACGCCCGGCCCATTGATCGCTTGCTCGTGACAATACCGGAATAAATTCGGCGTTCAAGCCTTCGAGCTGTGGGGCCCAATAGATGTCATCGGGAATGCGCCCGCCCCAATAGATGTAGATCTTCTTGCCGGCGGCCAGCTCGGGGTTGCCCAGCAACTGCTCAAGCATCGCCTTGACCGGCGCGATGCCAGTGCCGGTGGCAAGGAATACCAGGGTGCTGGCGTCTTTGTCGCGCAGGCAGAAGGTGCCCAGCGGGCCCTCGAGGCGCAGCAGGTCGTTGTGCTTGGCCCTGCCGAACCAGTATTGCGACATCAGGCCTTGCTCGACTTCGCGGATCTGCAGCTCCAGCTTGCCGTCGGCACGCTGGGCGTTGGCAATGGAGTAGCTGCGGCGCAGGCCGCCTTCGCCGATCACGTCCAGGTACTGGCCCGGCAGGTAGGTGAGCTTGCCGGTAGGCGGTACACGCAATACAACCTCGACCACGTTGTCCGCCAACCGGGTGAGGCTGTCGATACGGCAGGGCACTGTCTTGACCACGATGCCGCCGAGTGCGCCGAGGTCTTCTGCATCGATTTCTACCTCGGTTGTGGCGTGGCGGCAGCAGGTGAGGATCATCCCGGCAGCCCGTTCTTCGACGGTCAGCGAAGTTTCTTCTTTGAACGCTTCGGTTTCACCGCAGAGTACCGTGGTCTTGCAAACACCGCAGCGGCCGGTGCGACAGCTGTATTCCAGGGTGATGCCCGCTGCCTTGGCACTGTCGAGCAATGAGGTGCCGGACTCGGAACTGAATGTCTTCCCGTTTTGGAGTTTTACTGAAGCCATGGAGGGTACCGAATTGGAAAAAGCCGTTGGTTGCATGAGTGTTGAATAGGGTTCTGGCAGGAACTCCAGTGCCGCACATCAAGTAGCTCCGGGCCACGGAGTCTACCACCGTGTCGGCAAATTCAGCGTTGATGTCGCCGGGCGGCTCAAATCTGAAGAATTTTCTGACACTAGATTGTTGGGTACAGCCAGTTTCGTGCCTGATGTTGTTTTGAGTTTCAGGGCCATACTGCAGCGATGCGGGGCATGAGGCCGCGCATTAGGGGATGGGGAGTATGACCGGGCCGATCGAGGAGCGGGAACGTGGGCAGGCCCGGGAAATCCTTTTTTCATGCTCAAACACCTATCCATGCTGGGTTTGATAAGGGTGTGGAGGTGACGTTGACGCCTCCAGAGGGGGCGCCATGATAACTGAGGTGCGTGGCATGCACATCCTTTGTTGTCAGATGTGCTGCGAACCCCTGCAGCGACGGGGGTTTCAGGTCCATAGCATCGTGCTGCAACAGGCGGTTCCACTCCAGATGTGCGTGCTGCGAGCCAAGGCATTCTGTTAGCGGCGTCGTTTATGGGTAAGGAGTTGCGCACGGTTTGCCACCCAGTGTAATGATGTGCATCCTCCATGGGCCACAGCCTGCACGTACTGGCGTGCACCGCAGCTTTTTCTGAGTCGAGTACACCGAACAACGGATGTATACTCCGCCCTCGAACCCTCACGCGCGTGGCCAGGAATTGCCCGCGCCAGGCCTTCTATCTACCCATGCCCGCACGGCACTATCGGAGTTGGTTAAGTCGCATGAAAGCAATCGTCACTGGGATTACAGGTCAAGACGGCGCCTACCTGGCGGAACTGCTGCTGGAGAAGGGCTACACCGTGTACGGCACCTACCGTCGTACCAGCTCGGTTAACTTCTGGCGCATCGAGGAACTGGGGATCCACACCAACCCCAACCTGCACCTGGTCGAATACGATCTCACCGACCTGTCCGCCAGCATCCGCCTGCTGCAAACCACCGAAGCCACCGAGGTCTACAACCTCGCTGCGCAAAGCTTCGTGGGTGTGTCGTTCGAACAGCCGCTGACCACCGCCGAAATCACTGGCCTGGGCGCGGTGAACCTGCTCGAAGCCATTCGTATCGTCAACCCGAAGGTGCGCTTCTACCAGGCGTCCACCTCGGAAATGTTCGGTAAGGTCCAGGAAATTCCGCAGGTCGAAACCACCCCGTTCTACCCGCGTAGCCCTTACGGCGTCGCCAAGCTGTACGCACACTGGATGACCATCAACTACCGCGAGTCGTACAACATCTTTGCCACCAGCGGCATCCTGTTCAACCACGAGTCGCCGCTGCGCGGCCGTGAGTTCGTGACCCGCAAGATCACCGACTCGGTGGCCAAGATCAAACTCGGCCTGCTCGACAAGCTCGAACTGGGCAACCTCGACGCCAAGCGCGACTGGGGCTTCGCCAAGGAGTACGTCGAGGGCATGTGGCGCATGCTGCAAGCTGACGTGCCGGACACCTTCGTACTGGCTACCAACCGTACCGAAACCGTGCGTGACTTCGTTTCCATGGCCTTCAAGGCTGCGGGCATCGAAATCAACTGGAGCGGCAAGGACGAGGCAGAGCAGGGCACCTGCGCCGCCAGCGGCAAGGTACTGGTCGTCATCAACCCGAAATTCTACCGCCCGGCCGAAGTGGAGCTGCTGATCGGCAACCCGGCCAAGGCCAAGGAAGTGCTGGGTTGGGAGCCAAAAACCAGCCTGGAAGAGCTGTGCCGCATGATGGTCGAAGCCGACCTGCGTCGTAACGAAAAAGGGTTCTCGTTCTGATGCAAATGGCCAGTAAACGCGCGCTTATCACAGGGATTCAGGGGTTCACCGGCCGCTACATGGCGGACGAGTTGCGAGCCAATGGCTATGAAGTGGTCGGCACGGGCAGCCAAGCGCTGGATGCCCCAGGCTACTACCAGGTCGACCTTACGGATGGCCCGGGCTTGCGCGCAGTGCTGGCCGAAGTGCAGCCGGATGTTGTCGTGCATCTGGCTGCCATTGCGTTTGTCGGGCACGGTGCAGCCGATGCGTTTTACCAGGTCAACCTGGTGGGCACACGCAACCTGCTCGACGCCATCGCAGCCTGCGGCAAGGCACCGGATTGTGTGCTGATCGCCAGCAGTGCCAATGTGTATGGCAATGTTTCCGAAGGGATGCTGGACGAGCAGACGTTGCCTGCGCCGGCCAATGATTACGCGGTCAGCAAGCTGGCCATGGAATACATGGCGCGGCTGTGGTCCGATCGCCTGCCGATCGTCATCACGCGCCCCTTCAACTACACCGGTGTTGGGCAGGCAGAAAACTTCCTGCTGCCCAAGATCGTCTCGCATTTCCGTCGCAAGGCCGACACCATCGAGCTCGGCAATCTCGACGTGTGGCGCGACTTCAGCGATGTGCGTGCAGTGGTCCAGGCCTACCGCGGCTTGATCGAAGCCCGCCCGCTGGGGCAGACGGTCAACGTCAGCTCGGGGCAAACCCATTCGCTGCGCGAAGTCATTGCCAAGTGTTCGGCCATTACCGGCCATGAGATCGAGGTGCAGGTCAACCCGGCATTCGTCCGCGCCAACGAGGTGAAAACCCTGTGTGGTGACAACGCCAGGCTGCGTGCACTGGTACCCGGCTGGCAAACCCCGTCGCTGGACGACACCCTGGGTTGGATGCTTGCGGGTAAATGAAGCTAATTCTCTCTGTCGAGCCGGTCCGCTTTCCGCTGACCGGCATAGGGCGCTATACCTACGAACTGGCTTCGCGGCTGCAGCACAGCGGCGATATCACTGACCTGCGGTTCTTTGCCGGGCGCAGCTTCCTCCCCAGTTTGCCCACTGCGGCAAGCCAGTCGGATGCCGTGCATGGCCTGAAGCGCTTCGTCCAGAAGAATGCCCTGGCGGTCGAGGCGTACCGCCTGCTGATGCCCTATCTGCGCAAGCGGGCGCTGAAGGGGATGGAAGATTTCATCTACCACAGCCCCAACTATTACCTGCCGCCTTTTGCCGGGCGCAATGTCGCGACCTTCCACGATCTTTCTCCCTTCACCTGGGCGCACTGCCATGCGCCACAGATCGCCCGGTATCTGCAGAAAGAGTTGAAAGTCACGCTTGAGCGTGCCGACGCATTGATCACCGACTCGCACTTCACCCGTCAGGAACTGGCCGATTACTTTGCCTGGCCCATTGAGCGTATCCATGCGGTACCGTTGGCCAGTTCTCCCGAGTTCCACCCGCGCAGTGAGCAGGCGCTGCGCGAGACGCTGACGCGTCATGGCCTGCAGGCCGGTGGTTACAGCTTGTTCGTGGGTACGATCGAACCCCGCAAGAACATCGAGACGCTGCTGGATGCTTACTCACGGTTACCATTGCCATTGCGCCAGCGCTGGCCTTTGATCCTTACCGGCTACCACGGTTGGCGCAGCGAGGCGATTCATGCCCGCATTGCCCAGGCGCAGCAGCAGGGGTGGGCGCGTTACCTGGGCTTTGTGGCCAGCGAAGACTTGCCGCTGCTGTATGCCGGCGCACGCCTGTTCGCATTCCCGTCGCATTACGAAGGGTTTGGCTTGCCGGTGCTGGAGGCAATGAGCTCCGGGGTGCCTGTGGTGTGCTCCAACAGTTCGTCGTTACCAGAAGTTGCGGGCAACGCAGCCTTGATGTGTGCGCCCGATGACGTCGAAGGCATGAGTGGGTTATTGCAGCGTGGTCTGGAAGATGAGCCCTGGCGTAGGGCTGCGGTGGGGCGGGGACTAGAGCATGCTGCGGGCTTTTCCTGGGAGCGCTGTGCGCAGGCGACCGTCGAGGTGTATCACAAGGTCAGTGAGGGGCGATGATCAAGGTTCTGCATTTTTTCAAGACGTATTACCCCGATTCCATGGGCGGCATCGAGCAGGTCATCTTCCAGATCGCTGAAGGCGGTCGCGCGCAGGGCATCGACTCACAGGTGCTCTCCCTCAGCCCTCAGGGTGCGGCGCGCGACATCCAGGTAGCCCACCACCTGGCGCATCGCTCCAGGTTGGACCTGCATGTCGCCTCGACCGGTTTCTCACTGTCGGCGTTCAAGGATTTTGCCGAGCTGGCCAGCCAGGCCGACATCGTGCACTACCACTACCCTTGGCCTTACATGGACCTGGTGCATTTCGCCACGCGCTTGAAAAAACCGACGGTGGTGAGTTACCACTCGGATATCGTCAAGCAGAAGTGGTTGCTCAAGCTGTACCAGCCGCTGATGAACCGCTTCTTTTCCAGTGTCGACCGGATCGTCGCGTCTTCGCCCAATTACGCCGCAAGCAGCCAGGCACTGACGCGTTTCAAGGATAAGGTCAGTGTCATTCCTTACGGCCTTGACCGCGCCACCTACCCCCCTTCCAGTGCAGAAAAACTGGCCTACTGGCGAGCACGCGTGGGTGAACGTTTCTTCTTGTTCGTCGGCGCGCTGCGTTACTACAAGGGGCTGGACTACCTGCTGCAGGCGGCGCGTATCAACGGGCTGCCCGTTGTCATCGTGGGTGGCGGCTTCCTTGAAGCGTCACTCAAGCAGCAAGCTGCCGATTTGGGCCTGGCCAATGTGCACTTCCTCGGTGGCTTGCCCGACGAGGACAAGGCAGCGCTACTGGAGCTGTGCTACGGCTTTGTTTTCCCATCGCACCTGCGTTCCGAGTCGTTCGGCATTTCGTTACTGGAAGCCGCCATGTACGGCAAACCGCTGATCGCCTGCGAAATGGGCTCGGGCACCACCTTCATCAACATTGCCGATAAAACTGGCCTGGTGGTACCGCCGCGTGACGCAGCGGCCTTGGCGCAGGCGATGCAGCGGCTCTGGGATGACCCGGTCATGGCGCAGGCCATGGGGGGGCATGCGATGCAACGTTACGAAGATGTATTTACCGCGTCAGCAATGGCCGGTGCCTATGCCGACCTTTACCGTGGCCTGCTTAAAGGTTGAGTAACCTTGGCAGGGGTGCGTGTGCAGCTTGTGAGTCATTTTCCATGGATAGAGATAGACCAACCGTTCTAGTCACCGGTGCCAGCGGCTTTGTCGGCAGTGCCCTGTGCCGCACGTTGGCGGCCCAGGGGGGCGGTAACGTCAGGGCGGCCTTGCGCGAAGCCGGTGCACGGCTCCCCGCCGGCGTGCAACTCGCGTTCGGCTGCGAGCTGGCTGCATCCACTGACTGGGCCGCGGCCTTGAGGGATGTACAGGTGGTGGTGCATGCTGCCGCGCGCGTGCATGTGATGAAGGAGACCGCCGCCGACAGCCTGGCCGAATTCAGGCGGGTGAACGTCGAGGGGACACTCAGCCTGGCTCGGCAAGCTGCGGCTGCCGGTGTGAGGCGCTTCATCTTCATCAGCTCGATCAAGGTCAACGGTGAGGCCAGCCACCCAGGCCGGCCGTTGAATGCCGATGACTTACCTGCACCACAGGACGCTTACGGGGTTTCCAAGTACGAGGCTGAGCAGGCATTGCACCAGTTGGCCGCAGATACAGGCATGGAGCTGGTGGTCATTCGTCCCGTGCTGGTGTACGGGCCTGGGGTGAAAGCCAACTTCCTCAGCATGATGCGCTGGGTGCAACGCGGTGTGCCGCTGCCCTTTGCGGCGGTGGACAATCGCCGCAGCCTGGTATTCCTGGACAACCTGGTCGACCTGGTCGTTACATGCATTGATCATCCTCAGGCTGCTAATCAGACCTTCGTGGCGAGTGATGGCGAAGACGTTTCGCTAAACCAGTTACTGTGTGCCCTGGGCCGTGCACTGGATCGCCCTGCGCGACTGTTGGCGGTTCCGCCGGGCCTGTTGCTGTTTGCCGCTCGCTTGGCTGGCAGGCGCGACCTTGCCGAGCGCCTGCTGGGTTCACTGCAGGTGGATATCTTCAAGAATCAACGCGTGCTGGGCTGGCGCCCGCCGCATACGTTGCAACAAGGACTCCATGTGACCGCTCGCTCTTTTCTGGAAAACCGTCGCCCATGATCTGGTTGATACTGGCCGCCGGTCTGGCCTCTCTATTAATGACGGCAGCCCTGCGGCGTTATGCGCTGTCGCGCAGCCTGCTGGATATCCCCAATGCCCGCAGCTCGCATACCCAGCCCACCCCGCGTGGTGGCGGGCTGGCCTTTGTGGTTGCGTTTTTGCTCGCCCTGTGTGCGCTGGGCTGGGCTGGGCAAGTGGCGCCGGGGCTGCTGATCGGGTTGCTGGGGGCTGGCGGGTTGGTGGCGGTGGTTGGCTTCATGGACGACCATGGGCACATCGCGGCGCGCTGGCGCTTGTTGGGGCACTTCGCCGCGGCAGCCTGGGGGCTCTACTGGCTCGGCGGGGTTCCGCCGCTTGCGGTGTTCGGGGTCCGGCTTGAACTGCAATGGCTGTGGGTGGCTTTTGGGGCGTTGTACCTGGTATGGCTGCTCAACCTCTACAATTTCATGGACGGCATTGACGGGATCGCCAGTATCGAGGCTGTCTGTGTCTGCCTGGGGGGTTGCGTACTGTATTGGATGACAGGCAACCTGCAGGCCATCTGCCTGCCTTTGCTGCTGGCCGTGACGGTTGCCGGCTTCCTGTTCTGGAATTTCCCACCCGCACGCATCTTCATGGGTGATGCCGGCAGCGGTTTTCTAGGAATCGTGCTGGGGTTGCTGTCTCTGCAGGCGGCCTGGATAAACCCGCTATTCTTCTGGGGGTGGTTAATACTTTTGGGCGTATTCGTGGTCGATGCCACATTCACCCTCGGCCGGCGATTGCTGCGGGGCGAGCGTGTCTATGAGGCACATCGAAGCCATGCCTATCAGTATGCGTCGCGTTACCACGCCAGTCATCGCCCGGTCAGCATGGCCGTGGCGGTCATCAACCTGTGCTGGTTGCTGCCGGTGGCAGTGGCAGTGGTAATGTTCGACCTCGAGGGTGCTGTTGGAACCTTGGTGGCCTACGTGCCTCTTACGTTGCTGGCGATCAAATACCAGGCGGGTAAACGGGAAGATAATGATCGAGTGTGCTGATTCCCGTATTGCGCGGCCATGTGTGGGTTCACGGGTTTGAGGAGAGCCGGATGAGCGACGAAAATAAAGACCGGATCCGCCAGTACCTGGTGAACCTTTCCAGGCGTGAGAAGCGCCTGATCCAGGTGTGCACCGATGTGCTGTTGATCTGGTTTGCCCTGTGGTTGTCCTTCATCGTGCGCTTGGGCATTGAGGAGATGTACAACCCGGTTCTCGAGCACGCCTGGCTATTTGTAGCAGCACCGATCGTGGCCATTCCACTGTTCATTCGTTTCGGCATGTACAGGGCCGTGATGCGCTACTTCGGTAACGATGCACTGGTTACCATCATCAAGGCCGTCACGCTGTCGTCGCTTATTCTCGCCGTCGTAGTGTTCTGGTACAGCAACCATCAGGTCGTCGTCCCGCGCTCGATCATCTTCAACTACTGGTGGCTGAGCCTGGTCATCATCGGTGGGCTGCGCCTGATCATGCGCCAGTTCTTCCTGGGGGACTGGTTTTCAGGCACCCATCAAATACCGTTCGCGCACCGCGATGACGGGCTGATCAAGGTCGCCATCTACGGCGCGGGCACGGCGGGTAACCAGCTGCTGGCAGCCTTGCGCATGGGCCGGGTCATGCGCCCGGTGGCTTTCATCGACGACGATGGCGATCTTGCCAGCCGAGTCATTTCAGGGTTGCAGGTGTACAAGCCCAAGCACCTGCAACAATTGATCAAGGAAACCGGCGCCCAGGAGATCCTCCTGGCGCTGCCGTCCGCCTCCCGCGCCCGCCGCAAGGAGATCCTCGCGTTCCTCGAGCCCTATCCGTTACACGTGCGCAGTGTTCCGGCGTTCTCCGACCTGGCCAGTGGTCGGGTCAAGGTCGATGATATCCAGGACGTCGACATCGCCGACTTGCTTGGCCGCGATCCGGTGCCGGCGCAGGACGAGCTGCTCGAGCGATGCATCAAGAAGCAGGCTGTGTTGGTGACCGGTGCGGGCGGTTCGATCGGTTCCGAGCTGTGTCGGCAGATCATCGGCCTGGGGCCCAGGACGCTCTTGTTGTTCGACCACAGCGAGTTCAACCTTTACAGCATCCTGACCGAGCTGGAGCAGCGCATTGCCCGCGAGTCTCTGTCGGTGCGCCTGTTGCCGATACTGGGTTCGGTGCGCAACCAGCAGCATCTGGCGGATGTCATGAGCACCTGGAATGTCGACACGGTCTACCATGCTGCCGCCTACAAGCATGTGCCCATGGTCGAGCACAACATGGCTGAAGGTGTGCTCAACAACGTTTTCGGCACGCTGTGCACGGCGCAGGCGGCGCTGCAGTCCGGCGTGGCCAATTTCGTGCTGATCTCCACCGACAAGGCCGTGCGGCCGACCAATGTCATGGGCGGCACCAAGCGGCTTTCAGAGCTGGTCCTGCAGGCGCTGAGCCGTGAGCCGGCGCCGGTGATGTATGGCGACAGCAGCAAGGTTTCGCGGGTGAACAAGACCCGCTTCACCATGGTGCGCTTCGGCAACGTGCTGGGGTCGTCCGGATCGGTGATCCCGCTGTTCCATCAGCAAATCAAGGCCGGTGGCCCGCTGACGGTGACCCACCCGAAGATCACCCGCTACTTCATGACCATTCCGGAGGCGGCCCAACTGGTTGTGCAGGCCGGTGCCATGGGGCAGGGCGGTGATGTGTTCGTGCTGGACATGGGCGAGCCGGTGAGGATTGTCGAGCTGGCGGAAAAAATGATTCACCTCTCCGGGTTGAGCGTGCGAAGCCCCAGCAATCCCTATGGCGATATCGCCATCGAGTTCAGTGGCCTGCGGCCGGGTGAAAAGCTTTATGAGGAACTGCTGATTGGCGACGATGTGTCACCTACCGCACACCCGATGATCATGGCCGCCAACGAGGATTACCTGGCCTGGGACGTGTTGAGGGAGCGCTTGGGCGTTTTGCTCAAGGCTGTAGCGGAAGACGACTTCACCCGTATTCGCTTGATACTGCGGGAGCTGGTGAGCGGTTATTCGCCCGAGGGCGAAATTGTCGACTGGGTCTACCAACAGCGGCGTCGAGACCTCTGACATACCTCATCCTGCATGACAGTGGTCTACTCTACAGGGCAACTTCCATGAACCCGCGAATTGCAGCGACGGCCGTTGCCGCTTTTTGCCAGAATTGAAGACCTCTCCTGTGGCCATACTGGTAACCGGCGGCGCCGGGTTCATCGGCGCCAACTTCGTGCTGGACTGGGTTGCCCAGTCTGACGAGCACGTGATAAATCTCGACAAGCTCACTTACGCTGGCAATCTGCAGACTCTGGCCGGCCTGGAGGGCAATGCCCGGCACATCTTCGTGAAGGGTGACATTAACGATGCGCAGCTGCTCGAGCGCCTGTTAAACGAGCACAAGCCACGTGCGGTGATCAACTTTGCTGCTGAGTCCCATGTCGATCGCTCGATCCATGGCCCTGAGGATTTCGTCCAGACCAACATCGTCGGTACCTTCCGCCTGTTGGAGGCCGTGCGGCGTTTCTGGAATGCACTCCCGCAGCCAGAACGTGAAAACTTTCGCCTGCTGCACGTGTCAACGGATGAGGTGTACGGCTCGCTGGATGCCGATGCCCCCGCGTTTACCGAGCGCCACCCTTACGCACCCAATAGCCCTTATTCGGCCAGTAAGGCCGCAAGCGACCACCTTGTTCGGTCCTACCACCACACCTACGGTTTGCCGGTATTGACCACTAACTGTTCGAACAACTACGGCCCTTACCATTTTCCCGAAAAGCTCATTCCGCTGATGATTGTCAACGCGCTGGCTGGCAAGCCGTTGCCGGTGTATGGCGATGGCCAGCAGATACGCGACTGGCTTTATGTCAAGGACCACTGCAGTGCCATCCGCCGTGTACTAGAGGCAGGCCAGCCAGGCGAGGTCTACAACGTTGGCGGCTGGAATGAAAAGGCGAACCTTGAGATTGTCGAGCGCGTCTGTGGGCTGCTTGACGAGCTGCAGCCCCGTGCTGATGGGCTTTTGTACCGTGAGCAAATCAGTTTTGTCAGCGATCGCCCTGGGCATGACCGCCGCTACGCCATCGACGCGCGCAAGCTTGAGCGGGAGTTGGGCTGGACGCCGGCAGAAACCTTCGAGACAGGGATTCGCAAGACGGTTCAGTGGTATCTCGATAACCGGCAGTGGGTGCAGGATGCGCAGTCTGGCAGTTACCGGGACTGGGTCTCGAAGCACTACGGTCAAAGCCAGTGACGCCACTCCAGCGGGGTGGCACGACACGTAGGGGTAATCATGACGATACAACGTAGGGGCATCATACTCGCAGGTGGCTCAGGCACACGTCTGCACCCAGCAACCCTGTCGATATCCAAGCAGTTGCTGCCGGTATACGACAAGCCGATGATTTACTACCCGCTGACCACCCTGATGTTGGCGGGCATTCGCGACATCCTGGTGATTTCGACGCCGCAGGACACGCCGCGGTTTCAGCATCTGCTGGGCGATGGCCACCAATGGGGGTTGAATATCCAGTATGCGGTGCAGGCTTCACCTGATGGTTTGGCCCAGGCCTTCGTGATTGGCGAAGACTTCATCGCTGGTGGCCACTCGGCACTGGTGTTGGGCGACAACATTTTCTATGGGCATGATTTCCATGTCATTTTGGCCAGTGCCATGGCCCGCGATGAAGGCGCCAGTGTGTTTGCCTACCACGTCCAGGACCCGGAACGTTATGGCGTGGTTGCATTCGATGATGCCGGCAAGGCGGTAAGCCTTGAAGAGAAACCTCGGCAACCGCCTTCCAGCTACGCGGTGACGGGTCTGTATTTCTACGACAATGACGTGGTGGACATCGCCAAGCAACTGCAACCTTCCGCGCGCGGCGAATACGAAATAACCGATGTCAATATCGCTTATCTGCAGCGGGGCAAGCTTTCTGTCGAGATCATGGGGCGGGGTTACGCCTGGCTCGACACGGGGACGCATGACTCGTTGCTAGAGGCCAGCCAGTACATCGCTACCATCGAGCGACGCCAAGGGTTGAAGGTAGCTTGCCCCGAAGAGCTGGCCTACCGCATGAAGTGGATCACTGCAGAGCAGTTGCAGAAGCTGGCGACGCCGCTGGCGAAGAATGGCTATGGGCAATATCTGCTGAGGCTTTTGGAAAGCAACATCTACTGATGTAGGCAAAGCTCGCCGTGGGCACTGGGGCTCGCGGCGGGCCTGCATGACCCCCTCACCCCAGCCCGCTTGTTGCGATCGCCCACCCTTAGCCGATCAAAATTTCACCATTGTTCAAGTGAAATCTCGCTTTTCTGACTACCGCTTGTCAGAAATTTGTAATGAAACGTAAGTCTCAAATTATCCCGATGCTCAGTCAGTACGCTGGATTTCGGCCGGATGCAAAAATCACGTTTCTCGATTTTCGCCACTTTTTTTAGCGAATCGATCCCTGATCGCAACCGGAAATGATTAGTCGTTTAGTATTCAATATTCCAAGATAATCCATTAAATGACTTTAATATAGGTTTCAGTTCTTTTCGGTAAAAAAGATTTCACCTGCCACGGAAGAATTTCACGGGATATTTAGAAAGTGATGTGAGCGTGCTACTATTTGCGGCGATTTTTTGCAATGGCTATTTGATAGCACGTCACATTAATTTACATAAGCTGCGCACGCAGTGGTCATTCAGGGAAGATATCCGTGGCGGTGCTTACTCAACCTCCCGGCGTCGATGCGCCGAGCAAACGTGTGTTTTCGCAGGAGTTGAGCCTGCCTGGCGTGCCACGCGTGGCCATCTTGATGTGCACGTACAACGGTGCCCACTTCCTCTCCCAGCAGTTGGACTCGTTCGAGCAGCAGAGCTACCGCAATTGGGTACTCCACGTTTCGGACGATGCGTCCAAGGATCAGACGCTCGATCTCCTCAAGGCCTACTCCGAGCAGTGGGGCGGGCATCGCATCAAGGTCTACGAAGGGCCGCAAGCCGGTTTCGTGCGCAATTTCCTGTCTGTCACTTGCCGGGCGGATATCGACGCAGAGTATTTCGCTTGGTCGGATCAGGACGATGTGTGGAGCGCCGACAAGCTGCAAGTCGCTGTGGACTGGTTAGCCACCTTGCCGCCTGATGAGCCTGCACTTTATTGCGGGCGAACCCAGCTGATTTGCGAGGGCGGTATCCACCGCGGCTTTTCGCCGAATTTTGCCTCGCCGCCGCATTTCAAGAATGCCCTGGTGCAAAGCATCGGGGGCGGGAACACCATGGTTTTCAACAAGGCGGCGCGCGCCTTGATCATGGAAGCGGGGGCCGAGTTGACGGTGCCCTCGCATGATTGGTGGTGTTACCAGCTGATCACCGGAGCTGCCGGCATCGTGCATTACGATCCGCAGCCTCGGGTGTTTTACCGTCAACATGAAAACAACGTGGTTGGCAGCAATTCCGACTGGCGCGCACGCATGCGTCGCCTGGCCATGGTGTTCCAGGGGCGCTTCTATGAGTGGAACGCGCTGAACATCCGTGCCCTTGAGACCATGAGCCACCGGTTGAGCAAAGACCACCGCAAAACCCTCAAGCTGTTCAAGACAGCGCGGAAAAGAAGCTTGCCTGTACGGGTCTATAAAGTACTCAGGGCAGGCCTGCATCGGCAGACCCTCCTCGGCAACCTCGGCTTGCTGCTCGCGACAATACTGAAAAAGATCTGATCACATGACTATTCTGGTAACTGGTGGTGCCGGTTTCATCGGCGCCAACTTCGTCCTCGACTGGATTGACCAGTCGGGTGAAACCGTCATCAACCTGGACAAGCTGACCTACGCCGGCAACCTGGAGAACCTCGCCACCCTGGAGGGTAACCCCCAGCATGTGTTCGTGCGTGGTGACATTGCCGACGGCCAACTGCTGCAGCAGTTGCTGGTCGAACACCGCCCTCGGGCTGTCGTCAATTTTGCAGCAGAGTCGCATGTCGATCGCTCTATCCACGGTCCTGAAGATTTCATTCAGACCAACATCGTGGGCACGTTCCGCCTGCTGGAGGCCGTTCGCGCCTATTGGAATGGTTTGGAAGGTGACGAAAAGCAAAAGTTCCGCTTCCTCCACGTTTCGACCGACGAAGTGTATGGCTCGCTGGCAGGTGACGCACCCGCATTCACTGAAACGCACCAATACGAGCCCAACAGCCCATACTCGGCGAGCAAGGCAGCGAGTGACCATCTGGTGCGGGCTTATCACCACACCTACGGCCTGCCGGTACTGACCACCAACTGTTCGAACAACTACGGCCCATACCATTTCCCTGAAAAACTGATCCCTCTGATGATCGTCAATGCGCTGGCCGGCAAGGCGTTGCCAGTGTATGGCGATGGCCAGCAGATCCGCGACTGGTTGTACGTCAAGGATCACTGCAGTGCCATTCGCCGCGTGCTGGAAGCGGGCACTGTCGGTGAGGTTTACAACGTTGGCGGCTGGAACGAAAAGCCCAACCTGGAAATCGTCAACCGTGTCTGTGCGCTGCTGGATGAGCTGCGTCCTCGGCTCGATGGCAAGCACTACAATGAGCAGATCACCTATGTTACCGATCGCCCCGGCCACGACCGGCGCTATGCGATCGATGCGCGCAAGCTGGAGCGTGAACTGGGTTGGAAGCCTGCCGAAACCTTCGAGACGGGTATCCGCAAGACGGTGCAGTGGTACCTGGAAAACCAGGCATGGGTAGAAAGCGTCCAGTCTGGCAATTACCGTGAGTGGGTCGAGAAGAACTACACCGAGCGCAATGCATGAAAATACTTCTGCTTGGCAAGAATGGTCAGGTCGGCTGGGAATTGCAGCGCAGCCTCGCCCCGCTGGGCGAGGTGCTGGCACTTGATTCTCGTAGCCCGGAATACTGCGGTGACCTGGCCAACCTCGAAGGCCTGGCGGATACACTGCAGCGCTATGCGCCCGATGTGATTGTCAACGCAGCGGCTTACACCGCCGTTGACAAGGCAGAGTCCGAGCCAGAGCAGGCCCATCGCGTCAATGCTGAGGCGCTGCAGGTCATGGCAGACGCGGCGGCCCGCAGTGGTGCGCTGCTGGTGCACTATTCGACCGACTATGTCTTCCCCGGCGACGGAATAGCGCAATGGCGAGAAACCGATGGGGTCGCGCCGTTGAATGTCTACGGTGTCAGCAAGCTGGCGGGAGAGCGGGCGATACAGGCTTCGGGTTGTCAGCACCTGATTTTCCGCACCTGCTGGGTCTATGCGGCGCGCGGCAACAATTTCGCCAAGACCATGCTGCGCCTGGCGAGTGAGCGCGACAGCCTGGGCGTTATCGATGACCAGTTCGGCGCACCTACTGGCGCAGACCTGATTGCCGACGTTACTGCACATGCTATCCAGGCTACGCGACGGCAGCCTCAGCTGAGTGGCTTATATCACTTGGCAGCAGCAGGTGAGACCACCTGGCATGGTTACGCACGTTACGTCATTGGCCAGGCAGCGGCAGCCGGCGTGCAACTCAAGGTGCCGGCCGAAGCCGTTAAGGCGCTGACCACCGATGCCTACCCGACCCCCGCCAAGCGTCCGGCCAACTCCCGCCTCAATACCGAAAAACTGCAGAAAGCCTTCATGCTAAATCTGCCCGCCTGGCAACAGGGGGTGGCACGGATGCTGACGGAAATTATCGAGAAGCAATAATGAGCAAACGTAAAGGCATCATTCTGGCGGGCGGGTCGGGGACCCGCTTGCACCCGGCGACATTGTCCATCTCCAAGCAGCTGCTGCCGGTGTACGACAAACCGATGATCTACTATCCGCTGACCACGCTGATGTTGGCCGGCATTCGCGACATCCTGATCATTTCCACACCTCAAGATACCCCACGTTTCGAGCAGCTGCTCGGTGATGGCGCGCGGTGGGGGTTGAACATCGAGTATGCGGTTCAGGCTTCACCTGATGGCCTGGCCCAGGCATTCCTGATTGGCGAGCAGTTCATCGGCAACGACCTTTCGGCATTGGTGCTGGGCGATAACATCTTTTACGGCCACCACTTCAACGAGCTGCTGCACAGCGCGACCGTCCGTGAGCAAGGCGCAAGCGTTTTCGCCTACCACGTCAATGACCCCGAGCGCTACGGTGTGGTGGAGTTCGACGCCCAGGGCAAGGCGGTCAGCCTCGAAGAAAAGCCGCTGCAACCGAAGTCCAATTATGCCGTCACGGGTTTGTACTTCTACGACCAGCAAGTCGTCGAGATCGCCAAAAGCATCAAACCGTCCGCGCGTGGCGAACTGGAGATCACCGACCTCAACCGCATCTACATGGACCAGGGCAACCTCTCGGTAGAGATCATGGGCCGCGGTTACGCCTGGCTCGACACCGGTACCCATGATTCGCTGCTTGAAGCCAGCCACTACATTGCAACGATCGAACATCGCCAAGGCCTGAAAGTCGCCTGCCCGGAAGAGGTGGCTTTCCGTCAGCAATGGATCAGCGCCGAACAACTCGAGACACTTGCCGCTCCGCTGAGCAAGAACGGTTATGGCCAGTACCTCAAGCGTTTGCTGCAGGAAAAGATTTACTGATGAAAGCAATTCCACTCGCAATTCCAGATGTCATTCTGTTCGAACCACGGGTTTTTGGTGACGAGCGCGGCTTCTTCTTTGAAAGCTTCAACCAGAAGATCTTCGACGAAGTCGTTGGCCGCAACGTCCAGTTTGTCCAAGACAACCATTCGCGTTCGGCCCAAGGCGTACTGCGCGGTTTGCATTACCAGCTGCAACAGGCGCAGGGAAAATTGGTGCGCGTCGTCCAAGGTGAAGTCTTCGATGTCGCTGTAGACATTCGCCGCAACTCGCCGACGTTCGGCAAGTGGGTGGGTGCGCACCTGTCTGCGGAAAACAAACATCAGTTGTGGGTCCCGGAAGGGTTCGCCCACGGTTTTGTGGTGCTCTCGGAGACCGCCGAGTTCCTTTACAAGACCACCGACTTCTACGCACCGGCACACGAGCGCTGCATTACCTGGAACGACCCGGAGATCGGCATCGAATGGCCGATCGAGTGGGCGCCGCAGTTGTCGGCCAAGGACCAGCTGGGTAAGCGGTTGGCCGAGGCTGAAGTGTTCGGGGCTGTTTGAAACCAATAGCAAATTAGCGACCGAGCAGGCGCAGGGCACCCGCCCTGCGCTTTGCGTATTGGAACTTATGACTCAGATAGAAAATCTCGCGCCGGCTCAGGCATTTGAACTGGCGATGGCACAGATGCGCCAGAAACGCTGGGTGGAAGCGGGCACGTTGTGGCGGGCTTTTCGTGATCAGTATTCAGGTCATGCCGCTCCATGGTTGCAGGGGGCTGTTTGTCTTATGCGCCAGGGCCATTGTGACAACGCTGAAGCGCTGCTTGTGGTCGCGCGCGAAAAATTCCCCAAGAATCCTCTGACTTGGCTGATCTCTGCTGACCTGGCGAAACTTCAGAATGATGAAGCGGCTGAAGACGACATCTTGGCCCAGGGGCAGCATGTACTGAGTGCGCGCTGGGAAATTGTGTGTCGCCGTGCCGAACTGCACATGCGTAAAGGGGATGTCGAGGCTGCTGAGGCGCTGAACCAACTTGCGGTTCAGCAGCGTGGCGATGCGATAGAGCCGTTGATTCAGGCTGCAGAATTTGCCGACAGTCTGAAGGATTGGGCGCAGTCGGAACAGCGCTGGCAAGCCGTCGTGGCACTCAAGCCTGATTTCACGCGCGGTTACCTTCAATTAGCGAGCATTTACAAGTTGAAGGGTGATCTGCTCAGCGCGCGACGCTACCGCTTGGCTGCAAAATACGGTGCGAATTTATTGGAGGCCGTGCCGAGTGGCGCGCCGGGCGGCAATAAGACCGCAGCCGTAGGGTTAACTCGATTCTCGCATTTTCTGGGATTGGTGTTCACCAAGGCCGGTTTAAACCTTAAATCCGAAGCCTCGCGAACCTACTTGAATTATGTGTGGGTGGTGGCTGAGCCTTTGTTGCATCTGGTTATTTATTATTATCTGTTTGGGCAAATCTTGAACGCCGGTGTTGAAAACTACGGGTTATTTTTGCTTTGCGGCCTGGTTCCATGGATGTGGTTCAGCAAGTCCGTTTCGGTGAGCGCGAGCAGCATAATCGGCGGGCAGGGGCTCATGTTGAACAGCAATTTGCCCGCTGTATTTTTCCCCTTGGTCAGTATGGTTCAGTCGACTCTGAAGCAGTTGCCCGCGTTGGCGGCGCTTTTTGTCTTGGCGTTGCTGACCGACAGTAAATCGCTTACCTGGAATATTTGTTATCTGCCGGTAATCATGGCGCTGCAGATGCTGTTGACGCTCACCGTCGGTATGCTGCTCGCGGCCGCGGTGACAGTGGTGAGGGATTTGGCCAATCTGGTGGGGACGGGCCTGATGCTTTTGATGTTCTTGTCAGGTGTCATTTACCAGTATCAGTCGCTACCTGAAGGTGTTGGGCATTGGGTTCAGTACAACCCCTTGACGTTACTGATAGCGGCCTATCGAACCATCATACTCGAAGGTGCTGCGCCCGATGCCTATGCGATGGCGTACGTTATTGTGGTCACCTTGGTCATGACAGTAGTCTGCGCCGCATTCTACAAATGGCAGCGTAATAATTTTGTACGTCGAGGCATGGCGTGAGCATAAAAAAATTTCTTTCGCTGCGTAATGTTGGTGTTCGCTTCAAACGAAATCATGCCGCAGGTTCCAGATTTTTCGAGCCGTTGAAGGACGTCAATCTCGAGGTATTCGGTGGTGAAACACTGGGTGTGCTTGGCATCAATGGCGCGGGCAAATCGACTCTGTTGAAGGTTATGTCCGGGGCATTGAAGCCCCATTTTGGCGTGGTGGAAAATCACGGTGTTTCCGTTTCGCTGCTTGCGTTGCAGGCCGGTTTTGACCCCAATCTGAGCGGCCGAGATAACGCCATATTTGGCGGTATGTTGCTGGGGCACAGTCGTAAAGAGATCATGCCCAAACTTGAGGAAATAAAAGAGTACTCAGAGCTTGGCGATTATTTCCATGAACCTGTGCGCAGTTATTCAACGGGCATGGCGGCGCGGCTGGGCTTCGCCATCAGCACGACGATAAGCCCGGACGTTTTGCTGGTTGATGAGGTGCTGAGTGTGGGTGACGCCAATTTCAAAAAAAAGGCGGAGCACACCATGATGAGAAAAATTGCGCACGGGCAAACGGTAGTGCTTGTTTCGCATTCGAAAACGATGATCGAGAGTTTGTGTGACCGCTGCGTGATTCTCGACGAGGGGCGCGTTGTCTCCGGGGAGTCGGTTGAACAGGTTCTTGAGATTTATGAAGAAATGATTTCATCAAGATGAACAAGGTAGTGAAAATGAAGTTTCTTGCGTTGAGCATGCCTTTGGCATTGGTCATGGTGTTGGCCGGCTGTGGGGCAGAAACCGCGCCCTCCAAATCCGTGTCGGCAACGAATGCGTGCAGTGTGGATTTTATCAACGGCAGTGCCAATCCTCTCGTGGCGGTAACTGATGGCAGGATTGCCATGCGCGGATGGGCGTTTGATCACAATACGATGACCGTGCCTGAGACGGTGGATTTACTGCTCAAGGACCGCGAGGGGAAAGTGTTTGTCATTGCGGGTGGTAAGCGCGCTGAGCGGCCGGATGTCGCCAAGGTGTTTAAAAGCCCTGCAGTCTCGGGGGCCGGATTTACCTTGGTAGCGAGTGTGGCTGAAGTTCCAAAAGGGGCTTACGGTTTTTCGTTGAGAATGTCCGATGGAAGTCGTGAGGTTCTTTGCGGTATCAAGAAAAACATCACCCTGTAAACTGGCCAAATACCCCTTTTAAGTACCTGGAATAGGATATTAGCATTGGGCATTCTGCAAAATCTCCAAAACCGCCTGATTTACCCTGCGGCGTATGCGTATGTATCGCTGCAATCGGGCTGGAACAAGATGAAAAGCCTGTCGAAAAAGGACAAGGTAGTTTTTGCCAAGCCTTATGCCGGCGAAAAAATCCTGCTGATGGCTCTTTTTGAAAAAGGCGAGATTCGCCATGACGTTTTGGCGCTGTTTGAGAGTGCAAAGCGCCAAGGTGCCTATGTGCTCTGTGTCAATACACTGCGTATTGCCAACCCTGAGCGTTATGATGGGTTGGTTGATTGCTACATAGATAAGTACAACTTCGGGCGCGATTTTGGTAGCTACCAGTCTGCTTTTGAGTACCTCTATCGAGAAGGTATATCGGAGAATTGCCCTCGGCTTTTGATGCTGAATGACAGCGTTTTCTATAGCGCCAGCAAGGCGGAAAACTTTATCCAGGACATGTTTGAGTCGCCCGCTGAGGTGCTCGGGGGGACAGAGAACTTTGAGATCGAACATCATCTGGGTTCTTTCTGTATTGCGATGGCGGGCAATGTGCTTCGTCACGAAAAGCTGAAGAAGTACTGGAATGACTACAAATGCAGCGATGTCCGCCCGCTGGTCATTAAGCGCGGGGAAATGCAGCTGTCAAAGACGTTAAAGTCGTGCGTCAGTTCGCCTGAAAATTTCCGCGCTTTGTATGATGTCGCTGCGGCTGCTAATTTTTTGCGTAACAATAAGGATATGCTGGACGAACTCACCGTGTTGGCGCGCGAGAATGTCAATCCAGAGTTCCGAAGCTTTTCCTTGTCGCATGTATCGGAAAAGCTGGTGTCTAAGTACCTGTTCAATTCATCCAGTCTGGTTGGGATAAATCTGGATGTCTCCGAGTTGGAGAATTTTGATAACCTCCCGCTGCACTATGCTCGTAATGTTTCTGGGTATTGCAAGTTTATTTCCAGCTCGATCAGTGGTGGGGAATTCTGTGAGAGCGATATGTCCAGCGCTGTGCGAGAAGAGGCGCTTTACGCATTTCTCGACTTCTTTATCAAGGGCTCGCAAGTTCACCAGAATGCTATTTTTCTGCACCGCATAGGGCTGCCATTCGTCAAGCTGGACGGCCTTTATCGAGGTGCCTTCTCTGTTCGTGATGTAGAGGTCATCGCTGAAGACTTCGACGATGAGCAAGCAGATAGGTTCCGTCGAAGCATGTATGCGCGGCCGTTCGGCCGAAATGTGTTATTCGGGTGGAAGCGGGCGGCATTCGAGCGCGGTTTGATTTAGTTGTAATGGTGAAGGCAAAGGTGCGAGAAGTTATGCAAGAGACATTGTTTGAGCTGAATGTTGCGGCTCGGTTGCCCGAGTCTGCAAAAGAAGTTGTTAACTTCTCGTGCCTTGACTTGCCGAGAGATGGACAGGTTTTTCAAGATAAAATAGTTTTCTCAGGTTGGTTGCTGGGTTCTGTGCCCGGTCAGCTTACCTCCATCGTTATCAAGAACGGTGGTCATGCGCACCCGGTTGGCACGCCTGTTGAGCGGCGCGATGTCCTTTCAAAAGTATTGGGCATCAATGATGCTGAGCTACCGCGTCACCCGCAGCTGCGTTGTGGCTTTTCTATTGAGCTGGCGATCAATCCGAAGAGCCCAATTGAAATCTATTTCGAAGTTGATGGCGTGCTTCATCTTTGGACCACATTAGGCGTGCAAGCCTCCAAGTTCGATTATCCTCGGCTTCAGTCTTTCTGGCGTGGGTATTCGACGGGTGAGCCGGTGGTCCCCGCAGATTTGAAGTTCCTGCGCACCTTAGATTCATTGAGCAATGATGTCATCTCGCGTGTGCTCATGGGGGAGGCGGAGGTTGTCGGACTGAAGGCGGTTGAGGCAAGATCGGGCTGGTTGGCGCGCGGCAAAAAGCTGATAGATTACTTGACCGCAGAGGACTTTGCGTGTCACGCCCTGGAAACCGCACTGTCCCATGGGGCGATCGTTGCCCCCAACCCTTTTGGTTATGGAGTGGCACTCTGTCGTCACAGCTTCACGTTGCCTGGGAATATAAACGTATTAATGTTCCGTGCACCTTCCCAAGAGGCTTTCTTTGTACTCCAGCATGTAAGCTCCGCTGACGCAATTTATTTTCCTGCCAAAAATCTTGTCGTCCTCGTGAAACATTTGCCGGCAGAGTCGGTAAGAAATGCCATGGTCGCCTTGTTGAAGGGTATGCAGGATGAGGCATTGACAGAGCCCAGCGACGAAAGGCAATTCTTGGGTGCCATCGCTTCTCATGGTCGACCCTACCATTTTTATTATGATGTCGCGCCAGCGATTCAAGGCTTGCATGAAGCAGATATCCTGTACAGGCTAGATAATATTTATTATTACGAAGGTGCCGACTTCTGCTCGTACAAGGATGTTTACCAGTTGCCGGCGAATGAGCAAACCTTAAATGCCGTTGCTTTACAAGCGCATGTCGCCAGGCATAACGGCTATGTATTTCATGTCGGTACGCTTTTTGATCGTGGGTCCTGTGAGCGCCTAACGCGCTTCGATGATGAGTTTTTGCGTTTCTCTCGGGGCACTTATAAAGCTTCAAACGACGCTGAACTGTCGTCGATGTCTGAGTGCTATCCCCTCATCTGGTTCGGCATCACGGTACAAAAGCGTTCATGGCTTGAGCAGGTTGAGGCAGCTCAAAATTTGATGAACGAGTTGCAGAAAACCTACCCCAAGGTTGGCGTTGTTTTTGATGGGTGGACTTCGCCACTCAACCCGACTGCGGCAGACAAAAGTGAGACGGCAAAAGATAATTTAGTGGTCGCCGAAGTGGCCAGCAAATTAAACCCGTCTATCCCCGTCTTCAGTGCTGTTGGTGCAACCAGTACCCAGAAAATAGCGTATGCGAGGGTTGCCGATGCCTACGTTGGAAACTCTGGAACGGGTGGTCTCCACGTGGCGCGATTTGCGGGTCGCCCTGGGGTGGGCCATCTCAATACCAAGATGATAGATTCCGATGAACATGTACGTCGACGCACGCGGTTAGTCGATAAAAAGTTTATTGTTGATCGCCCGGAGGACGCCGACCTTCGCCGGGATTTTATTAGTTACAGTCTTGACTGGCGTGTCGTCCATGGCCAGCTTGTGGAAATACTGAATTCGAGGGGTGAATAGTGCGCAACGTCAAGATCCTGGATTGCACTCTGCGTGACGGTGGTTATTACAACTCATGGAATTTCCCGGAGGCGGTAGTTGCCGAGTACCTCCAGGCGATGGTGGCCGCCAAGGTCGATATTGTTGAGTTGGGGCTGCGCTCGCTGAAAAACAGTGCATTCCTCGGTGCAAGCGCATTCACCACGGATAGTTACCTGAGAAGTTTGAATCTGCCCGCAAGTCTTGAGATTGCGGTCATGGTGAACGCCTCCGAGCTGGTGGGTAACCAGCAGTCGCTTGTTGAGGTACTGGAGAGCCTGTTCCCTGAGCGGGCTGGGCTCTCGCCCGTCAGCATCGTGCGCATTGCCTGCCATGTACACGAATTCTTCGATGCCTTGCCCGCGTCCTCATGGCTGAAGGAGAGGGGGTTCACGGTTGGGTTCAACCTGATGCAGGTTGCCGACCGCAATCAGCCCGAGATTGAGGAGCTAGCCAGGAAGGCAAGCCAATGGCCAGTGGATGTTCTCTATTTCGCCGACAGCATGGGTAGCATGGATCCTGATCGGATCGAAGAGATAATCGGCTGGTTCAGGCAGTACTGGAGTGGGGCTATGGGTATTCATACCCACGATAACATGGGCCATGCGCTGGCCAACACACTGCGAGCTGCCGCGTGCGGTGTGGAATGGCTGGATGCCACGGTGACGGGTATGGGGCGTGGCCCAGGAAATGCCAAGAGCGAGTACTTGTTATTGGAGTTGGGGGAACGAGAATATTCTCAGATAAACCTGGTTCCATTGATGGTTTTGGTTGAGAAATACTTCAAGCCTTTGCAGCACAAATGTGGGTGGGGAACCAATACGTACTACTATCTGGCTGGTAAATACGGTATTCATCCAACTTACATTCAGGAAATGTTGGGTGACTCTCGATACAGCGAAGAAGATGTGTTTGCGGTTATCCATCACCTGAAAGTCGAAGGTGGGAAGAAGTTTAGTTCTAATACCCTTGATACGGCGAGAAACTTCTATCAAGGCCACCCACGAGGGGCATGGTCTCCTGAAAGCCTTATTCAGGGCCGCGAAGTGCTCTTGCTGGGCACCGGTCCCGGGGTGGCCGAGCATCGCAGGGCGTTGGAGTCATACATTAAGCGTAACAAGCCATTTGTGATGGCGCTCAATACACAGTCGATGATCGATCCAGCGCTCATAGATGTGCGGGTTGCTTGTCATCCTGTGCGGTTGTTGGCGGACTGCCAGCATCATGCAAATCTGCCGCAACCTTTGATCACACCGGCAAGTATGCTGCCGGCCGATGTCACCGCATCCCTTCGCGGCAAGGAAATTCTCGATTTCGGTATCGCGATCAAGGCTAATACCCTCGAGGTCCACGGGACATACTGTACCCTGCCGAGTTCGCTGGTGTTCGCTTATGCACTGGCGATTGCCGCCAGTGGCAAGGCAAACCTCGTCCACCTCGCAGGCTTTGACGGCTATGGTGCTGACGACCCTAGAACCACAGAGGTCCAAGGCATTCTGAATGTGTTCAAGGATGTCATGCCAGGCTTCGAGCTTTGCGCAGTGACCCCGTCGCGTTATGCATTGAAATCAAAATCGATTTATGCGTTGGACAAATGATATGAAAAGCGTTGTTGTAATACCTGCAAGGTTCAAGTCATCCCGCTTCCCAGGGAAACCCTTGGTACCCTTGCTGGGAAAACCTATGGTGTTGTGGGTGGCTGAACTGTCTGCCAAGGCAGTCGGAAAGGCGAATGTCTACATTGCCACAGAAGATGAACGCATCGCTGATGTCGTGACGGAAGCGGGCTTCAACGTCGTGATGACGTCCGCGGGTGCCTTGACGGGGACAGACCGCTTGGCCGAAGCCGCCAAGCAAATCGATGCGGATATCTACATCAACGTTCAGGGGGATGAGCCGGTCATTGACCCGCTGGACATCCAGCGGATTATCAAGGTCAAAGAACAGCACATGCAGGCTGTCATCAATGGCTTTTGCTGGATAGGCGAGGATGAAGATCCGACCAGTGTCAACATTCCTAAAGTCGTGACCAATGAGAAGAACGATCTCATGTATATGTCGCGCTTGGCGGTGCCGGGTTTCAAGGACTCAGCGGTCGCGCCATTACGGTACAAAAAGCAGGTTTGTATTTACGCATTCACCGCGCAACAGCTGGGCGCTTATGTTGACTTCGGCAGGAAGGGGGAGGTTGAGCGCAGTGAAGATATTGAGATTTTGCGTTTCCTGGAGCTTTCCGTCCCAGTCAAGATGGTAGAAACCTCGGGTGGAAGCCTCGCCGTTGATGTTCCAGAAGACGTTGCCATTGTTGAGGCGGTACTGAAAAAAGGTTTGATCAATGCGCCTCAGTGACTACAAGACTGTTGTTTTTGACTGTGACGGTGTCATTTTGGACTCGAATCGAGTCAAGACGTCAGCGTTTTTCAAGACGGCCTTGCCTTATGGGCAAGCCGCAGCCCATCAACTGGTTGCCTACCACACGAGTCATGGTGGCATTTCCAGGTTCAAGAAGTTTGAATACTTTTTGCAGGCTATCTTGCAGCGGGAAGCAACTGCAGCAGTCATGGATCAATTACTTGCTGCTTATGCGCGTGAAGTGAGCTCGGGCCTGATGCAATGTGCCATTGCCACAGGCTTGCCCGAACTCAGGGCCAGCACCCCTGATAGTCGTTGGCTTGTTGTCTCGGGAGGGGCGCAGTCAGAACTGAGGGAGATATTCGAGCAGCGCGGTATTGCTGAATTCTTTGACGGGGGCATTTTCGGAAGCCCGGACACCAAAGAGGAGATTCTTGAGCGGCAAATCAGCGAGGGTGCCATCGAAGGTGAAACGTTGTTTATCGGCGATAGCCGGTATGACCATGTAGCCTCCTCAGCTTATGGCCTGGGCTTCGTATTTTTATCGGGCTGGACAGAGTTCGAGGGTTGGCAGGAATACTGTAATGAGCGGGGGTTGGCGGTTCGTACTCGCTTGTCAGACCTGCTGTAATACTTGCACTGCGTGACTGGGTGTCGCGAACTCATATGGAGTTTGCCTCGGCTTAAATCGCCAACCTTCAGAGTGGCGATTTATCCTGTATCACGTGAGTGCTTTTTTCGCGGCAGATACGAAAAGTCTTATTGCCTGTGCGCGCGGATTGAATACGCAGCGGTGCGCGAAATATATTGAATCCTGTGAATGATTGCCTTGGGCAAAATGGACACCTAAGGTTGGTCATGCAGCATGAAGCTGCAGATTACCAGTACCTTCAAGGAGTCGATGATGAGAAATACAGTGCTTTCCTACCTTTTTCTCCCACTGTTCGCGTGCCTTTCTTCCAATGTGTCAGCTGCGCTGCAAACCCCTGTGGTTGCAGAATCTATTCAGGTTGTACCGTCTGAAAAATCGAGCAAAGTCAGCCTCAACGATGCCGATGCCCTCACGCTTCAAAAAGCCCTTGCTGGCATCGGCAAAGCCAAGGCCGAGGCGATCGTCGCCTACCGTGAAGCCAACGGCCCGTTCGAGTCGGTGGATGAGTTGCTGGAAATCAAGGGCATCGGTAAAGCGCTGCTGGAGCGCAACCGGGACAAGCTGGTAGTGGAGTAACCTTGCAGGTCAACCGGTTGGCACTGCGCCAGCCGGTTTGAATTCAGTGAAATGAACTGCCGGTTCAACGATCCTGCGCATCCTTGGCATCCGCCTCGGCATTGCGCTCATGCACTTTCCTCAGTTGTTCCTCCGTCAGCGGCAGTTTCTTCGCCGTATCGCGCAGCATCATCAGCCCGCCAATGATCGAGCCGAGGGCTATGATGAGTATCAGCCAGGCATACCAGGGCATTGTCGTTCTCCTATGAGCATTGGGGCTTCGCTTGTATGAATGTTGAGCGATTGCCTTGACCGTTGGTTCAATTATAGGAGCCGTACACGGCCGGGCCAATTCTCATGACCCACGGCCCCCAAAGCCTGCCCCACTTCGTTTACAATGCGCGCCGTTTACGACTTGCCAAGAGACCCCGACCATGTCCGCCTGCCAGACGCCCCTGATCGTCGCCCTGGATTTCCCAACCCGCGAAGCCGCCCTCAAGTTGGCCGACCAACTCGACCCTGCCCTGTGCCGGGTAAAGGTGGGCAAGGAGCTGTTCACCAGCAGCGCTTCGGGAATCGTCGAGACCTTGTGCGCCAAGGGCTTCGAGGTGTTCCTCGACCTCAAGTTCCACGACATTCCCAACACCACCGCGATGGCGGTCAAGGCTGCGGCCGAGATGGGCGTGTGGATGGTCAACGTGCATTGCTCCGGTGGCCTGCGCATGATGTCGGCCTGCCGTGAAGAGCTGACCAAGCGCAGCGGCCCGCAGCCTTTGCTGATTGGCGTGACCGTGCTGACCAGCATGGAGCGTGAGGACCTGGCCGGTATCGGCCTGGATGTCGACCCGCAGGAGCAGGTATTGCGTCTGGCGGCGCTGGCCGAAAAAGCGGGCATGGACGGGCTGGTATGCTCGGCACTCGAAGCGCCGGCGCTCAAGGCTGCGCACCCTTCGCTGCAGCTGGTAACGCCCGGTATTCGCCCTGCAGGCAGTGCCCAGGATGACCAGCGCCGCATTCTGACTCCGCGCCAGGCGTTGGATGCAGGTTCCGATTACCTGGTAATCGGCCGCCCGATCAGCCAGGCACAGGACCCCGCGCAAGCACTGGCGGCCGTAGTGGCCGAAATCCTCGGTTGAAGCAGTACCCAGGGCTGCCCGTGCAGCACCACCAGGAAATGAACGCTATCCATCAGGCTTCGCGCTTCTTGTAGCGGCGCGGGGCCTTCGATGAGCCTTTTCATCTGCAAGAGGACGCTTGATGTCAGTCGATTTATCGATCGAGTCCCCCGTACAACGCTGCAGAAACACCATTAACAGCTATGTGCTGCCGTTGGGCTGGTTGATCATTCTTACCGGCATGTTCTGGGTGTGGGACCGGGCGCTGTACCACAAGCTCTTCTACATCTTCCTGGCGGTGCCGACGCTGGTGGCATTGCTGCTGAACCCGCGCATCCTCAAGCCTTTGGCCAACAACCCTCTGTTCATCGCGTTCCTGGTGTTCTGTCTCTACACCATGATCAGTATTGGCTGGTCCGACACCGAAAACTCCGTAGGCAGCTTGTTGAAGCGGCCGTTGTACATCGCCATGCTGTTGCTGTCTGCGGGGCTCATCACCTTGCAGTCTCCCTCCCAGTTGCAGCAATGCGTGCGCATGGCCGCAATGTTCGTGGCGTTGGCAGCGCTGATCTCTTTGATCTACTTCTTCGTCCAGCCACCTGAAGGGGATGGGCGCTTGGCGGGGTATGGCGCGCTGTACAACCCACTGCTGACTGCCCACGTGTTCGGCGCGTTCGCCGCCATCTGGCTGGTAGCCTGGTTTCAGGCGCGACGTGCGCTGGACCCTCTGTCGCTTGCTTGCCTGGCGATATTGGGCGTGGCGATTCTTGCAACCGGCTCGCGAACGCCCCTGATCGGCCTGGCGGCTGCTCTGGGCTGGCTGATGCTGGTAGGTGACCGGCGCCGTGCATTGCTGGCAGGCGCAGCAGTTGTTCTGACCTTGATCGGCGTTGCGCTGATTTATCCAGAAGCCATTACCCAACGTGGCGTTTCCCATCGTCCCGCCATCTGGATGGAGTCGTTGCGCCAGATCGGCGAACACCCTTGGCTGGGCCATGGTTACGACGCACCGATGAGCGTGATTCTTCCAGGTTTGGCGCAGAAACTTGCCGACCCGCACAATATCGAACTGGGTGTGTTGTACGCCGGAGGCGTTGTGGGCCTGGTCTTGTGGATGGCCTTCTACGGCCTGGCCTTCTACTTCTGCTGGGTGTACCGCAAGCACCCCGGGGTCACGCTTGCGGCGACTTGGCTGATCTTCGGCTTTGCTTCGGGCCTGACCGAAGGCAGTGCCTTCATGTCACGCCCCAAAGAGCATTGGTTCCTGATCTGGATGCCGATGGCCATGGTTTACGGCCAGTCGTTGATCCACTGGACGCGCACTCGGGCAGCTTAAGACCAGACCAATCGCCATAGGCCACGCAAGGTTTTGCGGGTCCAGAACCTGACCGGGATCTCTGCAAGGATTTCCCGGGTCAGCTGCTTGTCCCGGTTGGCGTACTTGAGCACCATGGAGTTGCGAAACTTCATGCACACCTGTTCGTACTGTGGGTGGTCTTTGAACACCGCGTAGGTGCTCAGCACATTGTCGACCATGAAGCGGCCGTTCTTGAAGGTGTTGGTAGGGTGGTCGCGGTACTGGGCCAGCGGCTCGCCCAGCACGTCGATGTAGTAACCGGCATGGGCAATCGACAGCTCGATGTAAACATCTTCGAGGCGAATCTTGTCGTGGAAGCCGCCGACCTTCTCCAGCGCTTCACGCCGTAACATCAAGGTGGCCGCCATGGGGCCTGGTTTGCGATCCAGGAACAGGTCGTCGAAGTTCAGGCGGCGGAAGGGCAGGTTGCGGTTGCGCTGTTCGCGTGCGCCCATGACCTTGCCGTCCTGGTCGATGGTCTCGATGTTGGCCGAGCAGATGCCTACCTCGGGTTTGCCCTGCATGTAGGCCACCTGCGTGGCGATACGGTGCGGGAACATGATGTCATCGGAGCCGAACGGCACGATCAAATCACCCTCGGCCCTTGCGATCGCTTCGTTGAGTGTACGTGCCAGCCCCTGGTTGGCTTGCAGCTTCAGGTCAAAGCCATGTTGTGCCTGAAGCCGCGTGAGCAGGGCAGGGCTTTCGTCTTTGGAGCCGTCGTCGATTACCAGCAGTTCGATGTTTTTGTAGGTCTGGTTGATGACACTGAGAATGCTTTGTTCGATGTAACGCGCGTGGTTATAGGACGCGATGATCACTGTCACCAAGGGTGTGTCAGTAGCATCGTGACGTTGGGCGTGCATAAAAAAGCCTCTAAACAAAATCCATGCTGCATTTTGCAGGGAATTGACTTGACGCGCCCTTGAAGCGCGACCGTGCCTGCACCTTCAGCGATAGCCTCGCACCCTCATTCACTGGTATAGCCAATGAAAAGCGCTAGGGCTAGAAGTTGGTACGCATGTGGGCCATGCAGACCGATCGCCATAGAATAAGGGCCGGCATGCGTGTGCATGCCGGCCCTTATTCATCAGTTGCTGCGGGATTACGCAATCACCAGCGGCGGGAACGACTTCACCAGGTCATCCAGCGCTTTGATCTGCGCCAGGAACGGCTCCAGCTTGTCCAGCGGCAGGGCGCTCGGCCCGTCGCACTTGGCCTGGTCCGGGTTCGGGTGTGCCTCCAGGAACAAGCCCGCCAGGCCAACGCCCATGCCGGCACGTGCCAGGTCGACGACCTGTTCGCGACGCCCGCCCGACGCTGCGCCCGACGGGTCGCGGTTCTGCAGGGCGTGGGTCACGTCGAAGATGATCGGCAGGTTATTGCAGGTGCGCTTCATCACGCCGAAGCCGAGCATGTCGACCACCAGGTTGTCGTAGCCCATGCAGGTACCGCGGTCGCACAGGATCAACTGGTCGTTACCGGCTTCCTTGAACTTCTGCACGATGTTCTGCATTTGCGAAGGGCTGAGGAACTGCGGCTTCTTGATGTTGACCGGCTTGCCGGTCTTGGCCAGGGCGACCACCAGGTCGGTCTGGCGCGCCAGGAAGGCGGGCAACTGCAGCACATCTACCACTTCGGCGACGGGCGCGCACTGGTGGATTTCATGAACGTCGGTGATGATCGGCACGCCGAACTCGGCTTTCACCTTCTCGAAGATGCGTAGGCCTTCTTCCATGCCCGGGCCGCGATAGGAGTGGATCGAGGAGCGGTTGGCCTTGTCGAAGCTGGCCTTGAACACGTAAGGAATGCCCAGTTTCTCGGTGACGCGAACGTACTCGGCGCAGGCGGTCAGGGCCAGCGCTTCGGATTCAAGGACGTTGATGCCGCCGAACAAAACGAAGGGGGCGGTGTTGGAGCACTCGATGGTCTGGGTAATCTTGATCATTTTCTACTCTGTAAAGTCATGGGGTAGCCATGGCGCTCTACCAACGACTTTCGAGGACACCGCGGGTGAAGATCTCTCGGCGCTCCAAGCGCCCGATGTCCTGATGTTTGGCTAGCGCATAGACCCGGTCGAAGGCAGTGCGTTGCACGTCGGGGAAGTACTCGGCAAGTGCGCATTCTACCGCAGCATCATAGTCCGCTTCGGTAATGTAGCGGTAGATTTCTCGATAGTAGAAAAAGCCAAACTGGAAGCCCAGGGTTTCTGCCGCATAAGCCGTAGTCCCGGAAAAGCTGTTTTCCAGATCGATGGCCTGGGCAAGGCCTTGTTCGGGGAGCATGACGTTACCAGCCCACAGGTCCATGTGGGTGATGCCCTGGCAGTGCAAGGCGTGTAGAAGTTCGAAGGTTGCCCGCAGGACCGCGTGTATTGCATCCGGCGCCTGACGAACGCGAGTCAGTCCATCCACATGCCCGGCCAACAGGTCGGTGATGAGAAAGACGTCCTGAACGAGGCCCAGTTTTGAACGGCTGTAACCGTAGCCCTTGAGCTCAGGGACCCGCGCTCCGCGGCGAGCTGCCTCGTGGGTATTGATCAGTTCCTCAATCGACCAGTCATACATCCCGTTGCGCTTGGGGATGCCGCGTTGGATTCGCCATTTCTTTTTCAGCGAGTCGAGCTTTTCACGCTTGGTGAACAATTGACTCCTGTCGCAGTCCAGCGGGGCGCTGACCCGTTTGGCAGAAAGGTTTTGCTCTATCAGTCGCTCGAAAGCCTGCCGGGTGTGAGAGGCAATGGGGCTGCGCAGGTAAAGGGTGGTGTCGCGATACCGCAAGGTATGAGGGTATTCATGCTGCCAATTCTGAGTGCCGCCGACCACATCCAATCCCTTGTAATATCAAAAAGCCACTTTGCAATGGATCCAATATTACAGTTTTTTCACACTTTTCCTACAATTTCGACATTTCATAGGGGCGGGTGTGTGATAGCACGGGGCGAATGGGGCGCTAAGCGCCCCGTTTTGCCGCTGGTTTAAACCTTCAACACCAATTTGCCAAAATTCTCTCCGCTGAACAGCTTGAGCAACGCTTCCGGGAAGGTCTCCAGGCCCTCGACCACATCTTCCTTGCTCTTGACCTTGCCGCTGGCCAGCCAACCGGCCATCTCCTGCGCGGCCTTGCCATATTCCTTGGCGTGGTCCATCACCACGAAGCCTTCCATCCGCGCCCGGTTGACCAGCAGCGCCAGGTAGTTGGCCGGGCCTTTGACCGCCTCCTTGTTGTTGTACTGGCTGATCGCGCCGCAGATGACGATGCGTGCCTTGAAGTTGATGCGGGTGAGCACGGCATCGAGGATCTCGCCGCCGACGTTGTCGAAGTACACGTCAACGCCCTGCGGGCATTCGCGCTTGAGGCCGGCGAGCACGTCTTCGGCCTTGTAGTCGATGACGCCATCGAAGCCCAATTCGTCCTTGAGGTACTGGCATTTCTGCGCGCCACCGGCAATGCCGACCACGCGGCAGCCCTTGAGCTTGGCGATCTGGCCGACGATGCTGCCCACCGCACCGGCGGCGCCGGAGATGACCACGGTGTCACCGGCCTTGGGCTGGCCGACGTCGAGCAGGGCAAAGTAGGCGGTCATGCCGGTCATGCCCAACGCCGAGAGGTAGCGGGGCAGCGGCGCCAGTTTGGGGTCGATCTTGTGCAGGCCCTGGGGTTCGCCGGTGTAGTAGTCCTGCACGCCGAGGGCGCCGCTGACGTGGTCGCCGGGTTGGTAGTCCGGGTGGTTGGAGGCCACCACTTCGCCAACGCCCAGGGCGCGCATCACCTGGCCAAGGCCCACGGGCGGAATGTACGACTTGCCTTCGTTCATCCAGCCGCGCATGGCCGGGTCCAGCGACAGGTACAGGTTGCGCACCTGGATCTGGCCATCAGCGGGCGCTTGTGCTGGGACGGTCTCGAAGGTGAAGTCGTCGCGGCGTACGGCGCCGACCGGGCGTTTGGCGAGCAGGAAACGGCGGTTGGTCTGGGTCATGGCGGGGTCCTTTTAGGCAGAAGGCATAAGCAGGCAATTTAACGCGGTGATGCCGGTTGGTCTGCAAAATCACTGGCAAGCATATTAGCCCAACCGCTGGCCTGATGATGCTGCCCAGGTGGGCGGTGGGCTGACTAGACTCCGCTTCGAGCATTGCACTGACCCCAGTGGGAGCGGGCTTGCCCGCGAAGAGGTCGGTACTGACAGCCCATCACCTTCAGGAGCTAACAATGAGCATGACCTTTTCCGGCCAGGTAGCCCTGGTCACTGGTGGCGCGGCAGGCATCGGCCGGGCGACGGCACTGGCATTTGCCCGTGAGGGCCTGAAGGTGGTGGTGGCCGACCTTGACCCGGTGGGGGGCGAGGCCACGGTGGCGCTCATTCAAGAGGCCGGTGGCGAAGCACTGTTCGTGGCCTGTGACGTGACCAAGGACGCCGATGTGCGCCACTTGCACGAACGGGCCATTGAAGCCTACGGCCGCCTGGACTACGCCTATAACAATGCCGGCATCGAAATCGAGCAGGGGCGCCTGGCCGAGGGCAGCGAGGCGGAGTTCGACGCCATCATGGGGGTCAACGTCAAAGGTGTATGGCTGTGCATGAAGTACCAGCTGCCGCTGCTGCTGGCCCAGGGTGGCGGGGCGATCGTCAATACCGCGTCCGTCGCCGGGTTGGGTGCGGCGCCGAAGATGAGTATCTACAGCGCCTCCAAGCATGCGGTGATCGGCCTGACCAAGTCGGCGGCCATCGAGTACGCCAAGAAGGGCATCCGGGTGAATGCAATATGCCCAGCGGTGATCGACACCGACATGTTCCGCCGGGCCTATCAGGCTGACCCGCGCAAAGCCGAGTTCGCCGCAGCGATGCACCCGGTCGGGCGCATCGGCAAGGTTGAGGAAATCGCCAGTGCGGTGCTGTACCTATGCAGCGATGGCGCAGCGTTCACCACTGGTCACAGCTTGACGGTGGATGGCGGGGCTACTGCAATCTGACGGGCTCACTGAGGGTGCTGTCACGGGCGGACAACATCAGGGTCAGCGCAACCGCTGCACACCCCAGCGCCAGCACCCCACCAAACACCAGCAGGGCCAACCCCGACCCCAAACGGTCACTCAGCACGCCGGTGAAGATCACCGGCAAGCTGAACCCCAGGTACGCCAGCAGAAAGAACCCGGCACTGGCCCGGGTCTTCTCGCTGCCCGCCAACTGGTTCACCGCCGCCAGGCCGCCCAGGTAGATGAACCCATAACAGGCACTGCTGGCCGCCACTGCACCCAGCAGCACGGCGCCCAGTTGGCCACGGTCGGCGCCCCAGGCCAACAGCGCGTAGCTGCACGGCAGGATCGCCAAGCCCAGCAACGTGGCCTTCGCACTGGCCAGGCGCCGCGCCAGTGGCTGGAACAGCAGGCCGCAGCTGATCACGCAAAAAGTCGAAAAGCCTGACCAGGCACTGAGGCCATGCTGGCGCAAAATACCCGGTAACAAGGCGATCACCAGACCGACACAGGCCCACGCCAGCAGAATCGCCAGGCCATACACGACGCTGCCGGTGGGGTAGAAGGGCAGGCGCAACATGGCACCGCGTTGTGCCGGGCGAGGGTCAGGCAGGCGCCAGGCCAGCACCAGGGCGATGCCGGCGAGCAGCAGCTGCAAGTGGAAACTGCCGGGTGTCAGGCTCGGCCCACGCAGCAGGAACAGGCTGGTCAGTGCTGCCCCCAGGCCGAAGCCCAATGACGTGCTGGCGGTCACCCAATTGGCCGCGCGTGCGCTGCTGTCGGCACCCATCAGCTCGCCCATGTAGGCGGTCGCCGTGGCCGAGGCCAGGCCTGTGCCAAGGCCCAGCAGCAGGCGCGCCAGGGCCAGGGTCTCAAGGCTGGGTGCCAGCAGCATGAACAGGGTGGCGAGCATCGACAGCAGCAGCGCGGCGATGATCAGCGGCCGGCGCCCGACCCGGTCAGCCAGGCCGCCAAGGGCCAGCAGCACAGGCAGCACGCCCAGTACATACCCGGAAAAGGCCACCGCAGTGGCGGCGGCGCCTTGGCCGGAGAGGTCGGCGTAGGTGATGTACAGCGGAGCTTGCAGGTTGACCGCCAGGGTGATCAGGCAGAGGGCGAAAGCCAGCATGGCAGGGTTGGCGCGCGGGGGCATGGTGGGGTCCTGGATTCTGGGTTTGTCAGTACCGGCCCGGTCGCGGGCACGGTGCTGCCTACAGTGCTTTCAGCCTGTTCCCCCAGCAAGGCACACCACCGCCTCATTTATGCTTAACTGTTTGCTCAAAACTACCAAACACTAAACCCATGCACCTTCAACTCGATCGCCAAAGCCCAACCCCACTGGTGCAGCAACTCACCGACCATCTGCAAGCCTGGATCGAGCAGCAACGCCTGCGCCCCGGCGCACGCTTGCCGTCGATCCGCACCCTGGCCCGTACCCAGGCCATCAGCGCCTCCTGCGTGATCGAGGCCTACGACCGCTTGGTCGCCAGCGGCTGGCTTGAGGCGCGCCACGGCACCGGCTTCTTCGTCGCCGAGCGCAAACCCGGCCTGGCATTGGACGACCAGCCCGTGTGGGGTGAGGCCGGTGACGGCAGCTGGCGGCAGTTTCGCGAAGGCCATGATCAACTGCTCAAGCTTGGCTGCGGCTGGCTGCCCACTGCGTGGCGTGCTGACGTGGAGCTGGCCCAGGCGATCCGCCAAGTCAGCCGCGGTAACCCGCAGGACTTGTTCGATTACAGCCCACCCCTGGGCCTGGCCAGCCTGCGCCTGCAATTGCACAAACGCCTGGCGCGGCTGGACATCGCCGCCGGCCCCGAGCGCATCCTCACCACCCAAGGCGCCAGCCATGCCCTCGACCTGCTGGTGCGCACGCTGCTTCGCCCTGGCGATACGGTGCTGGTGGAAAACCCCGGCTACTACAACCTCTACAACCTGCTGCGCCAGCATCAGGTGCGCCTGCTGCCAGTACCGCGCACGGTGGCCGGGCCGGACATCGCCGTGCTCGAACGGCTGCTGGCCGAACACCGGCCGCGTTGCCTGTTCATCAACAGCCTGTACCAGAACCCGACCGGCACCAGCCTGACGCCGAAGGTTGCCTATCGCTTGCTGGAGCTGGCCCGTGAGCATGACCTGCGCATCGTCGAGGACGATATCTACGCTGACTTCCAGGACGGGCCGGCAACACGCCTGGCCACCCTCGACAGCGAGCAGCGGGTGATCTACATGGCCAGCTTCTCCAAGACCCTGAGCAGTTCGCTGCGGGTCGGCTACCTGGTGGCCGACCCGCCGCTGCTGGCGCGCCTGGCCGAGTTGAAGATGGTCAGCGGCATCGGCACCTCGCGCTTCGCCGAGCAGGTGGTCGGGCAGATGCTCGCCAGCGGCAGCTACCGCAAAAGCACGCAGCGGCTGAGGGTGCGGCTGGCCCAGCACATGGCCAAACTGCTCGGGCAACTCGAACAGTACGGTTGGCAAGTCTTCTGCGAGCCCTATGGCGGGATGTTCGTCTGGGCGCGGGTGCCGGGGCGCGACTTCGCCAGGCTCGAACAGTTGGCCTTGCAGCAGGATGTACTGCTTACCCCAGGCAGCGCTTTCGACTTCGAGGGCGCTGGCAGCGACTGGCTGCGCATCAATGTCGCCTACGGGCAGGACTCCCGTGCCCAGGCCTTCCTCCGACACGCAGGGCGACCTCCAGCACGCTGATAGCGACACCGGCATAGCCATTTGACACCATTCTGACGTCAGGCCCTTGTGACTGGGGCGGGAACGTTGCCACGCTTGGCCCTCGGCATGGCCTGACACGGTGAAGGGGGATCGGCGATGGGTGCGAGCAGGTACGGTGTTCTGGCCAACCTGGGCATGGCCCGCAAGCTGGGCCTGGGCTTTGCCCTGGTGTTGTTGCTGACCCTGGCGGTGGCGGCCATCGGCATCGCCGCGCTGCACAGCGTCGGCCAACGCTTCGACGGCCTGCGACAGCTGGGCCAGTTCAATACCGACCTGCTCAAGCTGCGCCAGCACGAACAGGCGTTTGCCCTGCGATCGGATATCAAGGAGGCCGAAGCCTTGCGCAGTGGCCTGCAGAACCTCGGCGAACGTGCCCGAAGCTTGCCGGCACTGGCGGCAGCCGAGGCCGACCTGGCGGCCTATGGCCAGGCCTTTGAAGCGTTCGTGGAGCGGGTGCAGACCAAGGAGCTGGCGCTGGACATGGCCAGCTGGTCGGTGTCGAGCGTGGCCAACAACCTCGATGTGCTGCAGGCCGGGCTAGCCGATGACGGCACCTACACGCTCAAGCAGTCGCAAGGTCAGCAGGGCGGGGAATTCCTTGAGCAGGCCGCGCAGGTGGCGCAGGTCTCGCGCTTGATGCTGCAGGCCATGGACGAGGCGCGCGTGCGCCTGGACAAGGGCCGTAAGGGCGAGGAAGGCGCCGGCGAAGGGCGCATCGCCCAGACAGTCGAAGCGGCGGGGCTGGTCGCGCAGCTGCAGGCGGCGGTAAGCGATGCCGGCTATCAGAGTGTGCTGGGTGAAGTGGCCGGGCATATCGCCAGCTTCACCGAGAAACTCAACGAATACACCGACCTGCTGGCCAAGGAGCAAGGCATCAAGGCACAGTTGCAGGCGCGTGCCGAACAGGCCACCGGCCGCGTCGACCAGGCCTATGCCGAAGACGAACAGGCGATGCAGCGCGAACTGACGCGCAATGCCGTGGCCATTGCCTTGGCCACCGGCCTGGCGCTGCTGGTGGGTGTGCTGGCCGCCTGGCTGATCACCCGCGCCGTGGTCGGCCCGCTCAAGCATGTGATTGGCCGTGCCCAGCGCATCGCGGCGGGGGAGCTGAGCCTGGACGCGCACGCTCATCGCACCGATGAAGTGGGCCAGTTGATGCAGGCCATGCAGCAGATGGCCGGCGGGTTGTCGGGCATCGTCAGCGGCCTGCAGCAAGGCATCGAGCAACTGGCCGGCAGTGCCCAGGCGTTGTCGGCGGTGACCGAGCAGACCAACCGCGAAGTGGGCAGCCAGAAGGAAGAGACCGAGCAGGTGGCCACCGCGATGCAGCAGATGACCGCCACCGTGCACGATGTGGCGCGCAATGCCGAAGAGGCGGCCCGGGCCGCCCAGGCTGCCGACGACAAGGTCGACAGCGGCCAGCAGGTGGTACGCCAGAGCATGCAGCGTATCGAGCAACTGGCGGCGGCGGCGGAAACCGCCAGTGCCGGTATCGACAGCCTCAGCGCCGAGGTTCACACCATCGGCGATGTGCTGGCAGTGATCAAGAGCGTTGCCGAGCAAACCAACCTGCTGGCGCTCAATGCCGCCATCGAGGCGGCGCGGGCCGGCGAGCAGGGGCGCGGCTTTGCCGTGGTGGCTGACGAGGTGCGGGCGTTGGCTCGGCGTACCCGGCAATCCACCGAGGAGATCGAGCGGCTGGTGGCCAGCCTGCGTGGCAATGCCCAGCAGTCGGTGGCGCAGATCCGTGGCAGTACCGAGCTGGTGCGCCTGGCAGTGGCCGATGCGCTGCAGACCGAGGGCGCCCTGGGCAGCATTGCTGCAGCCGTGTCATTGATCCAGCAGATGAACCAGCAGATCGCCGCAGCGGCCGAGCAACAGAGCTCGGTGGCCGAGGAGATCAGCCGCAGTGTCACGCAGATCCGCACCAGCGCCGACCAGGCGGCGCTGGCGATGCAGGATAACGCCCGTTCCAGTATCGAACTGGCACAACTGGGCAAAGACCTGAAGGGCATGGTGGGCCACTTCAGGTTGTAAGCATGGCCGCAGGCTCAATCCACGCCGACGAAACCACCGGTCTGGTGATGCCACAGCCTGGCGTACAAGCCTTGTTGCTCCAGCAGTTCGCTGTGGCTGCCACTTTCTACGATATGCCCCTGTTCCAGCACCACCAGGCGGTCCATCCGCGCGATGGTCGAGAGGCGGTGGGCGATGGCGATCACGGTCTTGCCTTGCATCAGGGTTTCCAGGCTTTCCTGAATCGCCGCTTCGACTTCCGAATCCAGCGCCGAAGTTGCCTCGTCCATGATCAGGATGGGCGCGTTCTTCAGCAGCACCCGGGCAATCGCGATGCGCTGGCGCTGGCCACCGGACAGCTTGACCCCGCGCTCACCCACATGCGCATCGAAGCCGGTACGGCCCTGGGCATCCGACAACTGCGGGATGAACTCGTCGGCACGCGCCCGGCGCACCGCCTCACGCAATTCCGCTTCGCTGGCATCTGGGCGGCCGTACAGCAGGTTGTCGCGGATCGAGCGGTGCAGCAGCGACGTGTCCTGGGTGATCATGCCGATCTGCGCGCGCAGGCTGGCCTGGGTCACGTTGGCGATGTCCTGGCCGTCGATCAGGATGCGCCCGCCCTGCACGTCGTAAAGCCGCAGTAGCAGGTTGACCAGGGTCGACTTGCCGGCGCCGGACGGGCCGATCAGGCCGATCTTCTCGCCTGGGCGGATGTCCAGGTTCAGCGCTTCGATCACGTTGCGCGCCTTGCCGTAGTGGAAGTCGACATCGTCGAAACGCACCGCACCCCGGGTCACTTTCAGCGGCGCCGCCTGGGGCTGGTCGGTGACGGTGACCGGCTGGGCGATGGTCTGCAGGCCGTCCTGGACCATGCCGATGTTCTCGAAGATGCCGTTGACCACCCACATGATCCAGCCCGACATGTTGACGATGCGGATCACCAGGCCGGTGGCCAGGGCAATGGCGCCGACGGTGATCAGCGACTGGCTCCACAGCCACAGTGCAAGGCCTGTGGTGGTCACCACCAGCAAGCCGTTGAGGGTGGTGATGACCACATCCATGCTGGTGATGACCCGCGACGCCAGCTGGGTTTTTTCGGTCTGCTCACGGATCGCCTCGCGGGCGTACTGCTGCTCGTAGTCGGTGTGGGCGAACAGCTTGAGGGTGGCGATGTTGGTGTAGCCGTCGACGATGCGCCCCATCAGTTTGGAGCGGGCATCGGAGGAAATCACCGAGCGCTCCTTGACCCGTGGCACGAAGTGCAACAGTGCGGCCACATAGGCCCCGATCCATGCCAGCAGCGGCAGCATCAGGCGCCAGTCGGCCTCGGCGAACAGCACCAGCGAGGTGATCGCGTAGATCAGCACATGCCACAGCGCGTCCACCGCCTGCACCGCCGAATCGCGCAGCGAGTTGCCGGTCTGCATGATGCGCTGGGCGATACGCCCGGCGAAATCGCTCTGGAAGAAGTTCAGGCTCTGCTTGAGCACATAGGTGTGGTTTTGCCAGCGGATCAGGCTGGTCATGCCGGGGTTGATGGTCTGGTGCACCAGCAGGTCGTGCAGGCCGAAGAAGATCGGCCGTAGCAGCAGGATCACCACCAGCATCCAGATCAGTTCGCCGCTGTGCTCGCTGAAGAAATTGGCGTTGGGCGTGCCCTGGGCCAGGTCGATGATGCGGCTGAGGTAGCTGAACATCGCCACCTCGATCAGCGAGGCGAACAGGCCGACCACCAGCAGGGCGAGAAAACTTGGCCACACCTGCCGCAGGTAATAGAGGTAGAAGGGCCACACCTGGGTGGGCGGCGACTCGCTGGGCGCGTCGCGGAAGATATCGATCAGTTGCTCGAAACGGCGGTACAGCATGGGTGACAACACTCCTGTTCAACCCGACCCTCAGGCGGTTTCACGTCCCTGTGAAGCCTGCGGTCAGTCGATGCGTTTGGCGGACTTGATGAACACCGGGTCGGCCGGCACATCGCGCATGCCTTTCTTGACGGTGGTGGGCGAATTGACGATCTGGTCGACCACTTCCATGCCCTTGGTCACTTTGCCGAACACCGCGTAGCCACGGTCACGGCCGGGGTTGAGGAAGTCGTTGTCGGCCACGTTGATGAAGAACTGGCTGGTGGCCGAGTTCGGGTCCGAGGTGCGGGCCATCGACAGCGTGCCGCGGGTGTTCAGCAGGCCGTTGCCGGCTTCGTTGCGGATCGGGTCACGGGTCGGCTTCTGGTTCATCTGCTCGGTAAAACCACCGCCCTGGACCATGAAGCCCGGGATCACGCGGTGGAAGATGGTGTTGTTGTAGAAGCCGCTGTCGACGTACTCGAGGAAGTTCTTGGTACTGATCGGCGCCTTGTCGGCATTGAGCTCGATTTCGACCTGACCGAAGCTGGTATCCAGCAACACGTGAGGGGTCTTGTCAGAGGCCATGACGCTGGTGGCGAAGGCGACCGAGCAGGCGGTGAGCAGGAGTTTTTTCAGCATGGGCTCAAAGATCCTTGAGAGGTGGAAGCGGCTGCAAGGAACTGCAGCAGGGTCTGGTTGAAGACCTCGGGTTGATCGAGGGGTGTAGCGTGCCGGGAATCATCGATGACTACCAGCTTCGCCTGGGGCATCAAGGCCACATAGCGCTCTTTAAGTTGTACCGGGGTGTAATCGTGGTCGGCGGCGATCACCAGCGTGGGACAGTGAATCTGCCCGATGCGTTCCTGTACGCCCCAGTCGACGATGGCGTCGAAGCTCTTGAGGTAGGCGCGTTTGTCGTTGCGCGCCCAGCGCTGGGCCATCTTCTGGCGCAGGTCGGCCTGGCCCGGCTTGGGGAACAGCCGCTCGGCCAGGCCCTTGCCGACTGTCTCGACACTGAGCAGGCGCGCCAGGCCCCAGCGTTTGGCCCACCACACCCAGTCGCTGCGGGTACGGCGCTTGACCTCGGGGGCGCTGTTGACGATGCACAGGCTACGCAGCCACTGCGGGTGGTCGACGGCGAACTGAAAGCCGACCATGCCGCCCATGGACAGCCCGACGAAATGCACAGGGCCGGTCTGCAGGTGCTCCAGCAACGCCAGCAGGTCGGCGCTGAACGTGGCGATCTGGTAGCCGTCGCGCGGCTTGTCGGAGCGGCCATGGCCGCGGATGTCCATGAGGATCACCCGGTAGTGGCGGCTCAGTTCGGGTACCTGCAGCTCCCAGTCCTGGCTGCTCGAACCCAGCCCGTGCAGCAGCACCAGGGGTTCGCCCTGGCCGTATTGCTGATAATGCAGCGAACATCCTTCATGTTCGAAATAGGCCATGGGCGCGGTCCTCTCAGGCTTGTGGGGGGGCTGCGAAGGGCACGTCCAGCGGCGCGGTGTCGAAATTGCGCAGCAGGTCGATGAGAATCTGCGTGGCCGGGCCCAGGGTCTTCTCTTTGCTCGAATAAAGGTAGAACAGTGGGTGGCGGCTGCCACCCTGATCCAGCGGCAATGGCTTGAGCACGCCATCGCGCAGCTCGCGATCGATCATGTGCCGCGGCAACCAGGCGAAGCCCAGGCCGCTGCTGACGAACGTGGTGGCGGTGCCCAGGCTGCCAACGGTCCAGCGCTGTTCGGCGCCCAGCCAGCCGACATCGCGTGGCTGGGCGCGACCGGAGTCGCGGATCACCACCTGCAGTTGGCTTTCCAGGTCCTGGAAGGTGATTTCCCGGCCCAGCCGGTGCAGGCTGTGCTCGGGGTGGGCAACGGCCACGAACTCCACCGCGCTCAGTTCGGTGCCCAGGTAGCCGCCGATGCTGTAGCTGCTGATGGCGAGGTCGGCGATGCCTTCGTGCATCACCTCCTCGACGCCGGACAGTACCTCTTCACGCAGGCGTACTCGGCAACCGCGGCTCTGCGGCATGAACGCGGCCAGGGCGCGCACCAGGCGGGCGCTGGGGTAGGCGGCATCGACCACCAGGCGCACCTCGGCTTCCCAGCCTTGCTCCATGTGGTGGGCCAGGTCTTCGAGCTGGCTGGCCTGCTTCACCAAGTGCCGCGAGCGGCGCAGCAGCACGTTGCCGGCCTCGGTCAGCACGGCCTTGCGGCCGTCGATGCGCAGCAGTGGCACGCCCAGTTGCTCCTGCATGCGCGCCACGGTGTAGCTGACCGACGACTGCGACCGGTGCAGGGCTTCGGCGGCCTGGGCAAACCCGCCGTGATCGACCACTGCCTGCAGGGTCCGCCACTGATCCAGGGTTACGCGCGGCGCTTTCATCTTTGGCTCCTGTTGTCCTAAGCTGCGCTCTTTCAAGGAGAACGCCCCATGAAGAAATGTTGTGCGGCAATACTGATGTGCCTGCCCCTGGGGGCCATGGCTTACCCCATCGACGTGGAGAAGGAACTGACCGGGGTCAAGCTGGACTACAACGCCTACGACACCGCCTACGATATTGGTGCCATTACCCTGAACAACTATGGGCAAGTGCCGGCGGCCTGCAAGGTGACCTTTCGCAATGGCCCCGAGGCGCCACGGGTACGCCGCGTCAATGTACCGGCCGGCAAGAGCGTGGATGTGACGGCCAAGTTCAATCGGCAGATCATCAAGCTGCGCATTGCGCTGGACTGCAAAGCGCAATAAAACGGATTAATCGATAGATTGAACCCACTTTTTACGCTTTTTTATCGATAGGTCAAGCCTTAATCTCACCTCCATCGAATCGCACCCCTTTTGCCGATGGAGGCACCCCATGTCCCGCGTACTGATTATCGAAAGCAGCGCCCGCCAGCAGGATTCCGTTTCCCGTCAACTGACCCGTGACTTCATCGAGCAATGGCAAGCGGCGCACCCGGCTGACGAAATCACCGTGCGTGACCTGGCCGTGACCCAGGTGCCGCACCTGGATGCCAACCTGCTCGGTGGCTGGATGAAGCCCGAAGAACAGCGCAGCGCCGCTGAACTGGACGCGCTGGCCCGTTCCAACGAACTGACCGATGAATTGCTGGCCGCCGATGTGCTGGTGATGGCTGCGCCCATGTACAACTTCACCATCCCCAGCACCCTCAAGGCCTGGCTGGACCACGTGCTGCGTGCCGGCATCACCTTCAAGTACACGCCGACCGGCCCGCAAGGCCTGCTGACCGGCAAGCGCGCGATCGTCTTGACCGCCCGCGGCGGTATCCATGCCGGCGCCACCAGCGACCACCAGGAACCGTACCTGCGCCAGGTGATGGCGTTCGTCGGCATTCACGATGTGAACTTCATCCACGCCGAAGGCCTGAACATGAGCGGTGACTTCCACGAAAAAGGCATCAACCAGGCCAAGGCCAAGCTGGCGGCGGTAGCCTGAGCTTCAACACATTCCCAACCCTGACACCTTGTTTTGCTCCTTTGGGTGTACCTGCCCGGCCTCGATGGCCGGGCTTTTTTATGCCTGCTTTGCGGGCAACACCCACTCAACCCCTCAGAAGCTCACCGATGCCGACAACCGTGCCGTGCGCGGTGCCCCCTGGAACAGGTAGTTATCGCCCAGGTAATCGCCCACATCTCGCCAGTAGCGCTTGTCGAACAGGTTATCCACGGTCAGCCTCAGCACCGCGTCATAGCCGCCGATGCGCGTGCGGTAGCGGCTGCCGATGTCGAACACGGTGTAACCGCCGACTTCGACGTTGCCGGCCTGGCTCGCATATTTGCTGGCGCTGTAGCGCACCCCGCCGAGCAGCGCCAGGCCTGGGACTGGCAGGCTGTAGTCGGCCTGCAAGGCCGCACGCAGGCGTGGCACGTTGATGGCCTGATGCCCCTCGTAAGCATCGGTGCCGCTGTTTTCGACCCGCGCGCGGATCGCCGCGGCGCTGGCCTGCACCTGCAGGTTCGAGGTCACCCAGCCCCTGGCGCCCAGCTCCAGGCCGATGTTCTTCTGCTGACCCTGCTGCACGTAGTTGAAGCTGCCATCCTCTTGCGGGCGGGCGTACTGATAGGCCTGGCGGATCTGGAACAGCGCGGCGCTGAAACTCATGCCTTGCCAGTCGCGCTTGATGCCGAGCTCCAGCTGGTGAGAGAGGGTTGGGGCGAGGATCTCGGCAGCATTACTGGCGTACCACGGCGCGGTGCCCCCGGACGACAGGCCTTTCGCGTAGCTGGCATACAGCGTGGTGTCCGGGCGCGGCTTGTAGATCAGCGCAGCATTGGGCAGCAACTGGTACTGCCGGGTATGGCGCCCGGCCACGCCGTTTTCGTCCCAGGTTTTTTCGTCCAGGCGTACTTCGCGGGCGCCGAGCACGGTCTGCCATTGCTCGTTGAAGCTGATGCGGTCACTGACGAACAGGCCGTACTGGCGGCTGTCCAGGCGCCGTTCGCTGGCACCGACCGGCTTGTCCGAGGGCTGCGCGGCAGGCGCGCCGGTGTAGATGTTGCCGCCGCCGACCAGCTCGTTGTAATAGGGGCGCTGATCCAGTGTGCGGCGTTGCGCGCTGGTGCCCACGGTCAGTTCATGGCCTACGCCGAGGCCGTCGAAACGGCCATTGAGCATGGCCTGGGCTTCGTCGGTGCGGCGGGTGTCGTCGGGGCTGCGGAAGTCGTAGATGTCGTAGTCGCCGTCCGGGCTGAAATGCGACTGCCAGCCGCCTTCGCTGCCCCAGGCAAATGCGCTGTAGTCGTCGATCACCACGTTGCTGCGCGAGGCGCTGAGCGTGCCGCTCCAGGCGTCGTTGAAGCGGTACTGGAAGCGCCCGCCGAGGTACAGCGAATCGGTCTGTACCGGCTTGGCCCAGTGCTGATAGGCCAGGCGGTCGTCCGGGTCGATGCCGTGGGGTACTTCATTGCCGTCGAGCAGTTGGTAGCCGGGCACTGAGCGCTGTTCGCGGTGTTGGTACTCGGCATCCAGCTGCAGGGTGGCATCGGGGCTGATCTGCCAATCGAACGCCAGCGAGGCGAAGTCGCGTTTGCCGTCGGCGTGGTCGACATAGGAGCGGATGTCCTCGTGGGCAAGGTTGGCGCGCAGCCCGAACTGCCGCTCGCTGCCAAACCAACCCCCCAGGTCGGTAGCCAGGTAGTGCTCGCCCTGTTCGTTGGTGGCGACCGTGACGCTGCGCACGTCCTCGGCGCGCTTGGTCACGTAGTTGATCAGCCCGCCGGGCTCCGACACGCCGCTCTGCAGGCCGGACAAGCCCTTGAGCAGTTCGACCTGCTGCTTGTTCTCCAGCGCCACGCTCTGCTCGCCGGCGATGGTCTGGCCATTGATGCGGTAGCTGCTGGCGGCATTCAGTTCGAAACCGCGTACGTTGAAGTTTTCGTAGTAGCCGATAGGCGCATAGCTCTCGCCGACCGAAGCGTCATTTTGCAGCACTTCGCTGAGTTTGCGCACCTGGCGGTCTTCGATCAGTTGCTGGCTGAACACGCTGACCGATGCCGGGGTGTCAAGCAGCGGCGCGGCCTGAAATCCGCCGACGGCGGCTTCACGCACCTGATACCCGTCACTGCCGTAGGTGTCGGTTACCTGCACAGGCGCGAGCGTCACACTGTCTTCAGCGAAACCATGCGGGCTGTGCAGGGCCAGGCCCAGGCTGAGCAGGCTCAGGGGCAGGCGGGGGCGGGGCAGGGGCATGCTGGGGTCCTTAAGCGGCAAAGAACACCGGCCTCTTCGCGGTAAGCCCGCGAAGAGGCCGGTACAGACAAAATGGCCGCCATGTTATCAGGCGCAAGTTGCCCAAGTGCGCCCGAAGCTACTTATTCCCCAGCAGCCGGGCGTCGATGCTGGCGCCAGCTGTCGTCGATCTTCGACCAGGTCTTGCCATCGGTGCTGGCCATCAACTTGCGGCCGTCCTTGAACGTGGCCAGGAAGGTGGCTTCTTCCTCCTTGCCACCGAGCCAAAGCCCGGCCAGCAGGCCCACGGGGCCGGCAACCAGGGCACCGGCCACACCCCAGCCGAGTGCGGTGCCCAGGCTGCGGCTGGTCTCCAGGCTGGCAAGCTGCAAGTCGGTGATTCGGGTAAGGGAAATCCGCTCGCCAGGCGAGGGGCTGCGCGGGGTCTTGAGTGTGAGCGATCCATTGCGATACTCGCCTTCACCTTGCAAGAAATCGCCGGATTGCACCGTGAGTCTTGTCATTGAGTCGTCCTGTCAGTGAAAGGGTCTTTGACCAACACCTACTGAAGCGCTGGCGCGACGGGCAAGTCAACGGGCAGGCGACGGAGGGTCGTGTGGTGTCATGCCGCACAGGCCTGTACAGCGCGCTTGCGCTTGCGCTCTGCCCAACCCCACACCAGCAGCGCCAACGCGCCGATCAGCAACCCCGCCACCACGATGCCCTTCCAGCCCGAATGCTGGAACAGCTGCGTGCCCAGCAAGGAGCCTAGCGCGCCGCCGATGAAATAACAGGTGATATAGCCGGCATTGAGCCGGGTACGGGCTTCGGGCCGCAGCGCGATCACCGCATTCTGGTTGCTCACATGCACCAGCTGCACGGCAAGGTCCAGCAGCAGCACGCCGAGCAGCAGGGCTGGCAGCGAACTTTCGGCAAAGCCCAGGGGTACCCAGGACAGCAGCAGCGCCACCAGGCCCACGGTGGTGCCCAGCGAGCCTTTGCCGCGGTCTGCCAGGCGCCCGGCCCAGTTGGCCGACAGTGCACCCGCCGCACCCGCCAGGCCGAACAGGCCGATTACCGCGTCCGAGTAATGGTAAGGCTCACGCGCCAACAGGAACGCCAGCGGCGTCCAGAACAACGCGAACAAGCTGAACGCCAGCAACCCCAACAGCGAGCGCAGGCGCAGCACCGGTTCTTCGATGAACAGTCGGAACACCGAGCCGATCAGTGCCGGGTATTTCAGCCCGGCATGGCTGTGGTGTTGCGGCAGGCTGCGATACAAGGCGAAGGCGGTGATGGCCATCAGCACGGCGGCCAGCACATAAATGCTGCGCCAGCCCCCCAGCTCGGCCATGAAACCGGCGGCGGTGCGCGCCAGCAGGATACCCAGCAGCAGGCCGCTCATCAACGTGCCCACCGCGCGACCGCGCTGGTGCGGCTCGCTCAAGGTGGCAGCCATGGGCACGAGGATCTGCGCCACTACCGAGAACAGGCCGGTGAGCGCGGTACCGAGGATCAGCCACGGCAGGCTGGGGGCGCAGGCGCTGATCACCAGGCCGAGTATGGAAATCGCCGACATGATCACGATCAGCCGGCGCTGCTCGAACAGGTCCCCCAGCGGCGCCAGCAACAGCAGGCCGGCACCGTAGCTGAGCTGCGCGGCAATAACGATGCTGCCGGCGCTGGCGGTGCTCAGGCCGAACTGCTCGGCAATGCTGTGCAGCAGCGGCTGTGCGTAGTAGTTGCTGGCCACGGCCAGGCCGGTGGCGGTGGCCATCAGCAGGATCAGCGCGCGGCTGAGTGTCGGGGATGTCATGGTGTTCTCGTGTTCAGGAAAAAGCGGGGGCGCACGGCCCCCAGTCTATCAGGCGGCAAAACCACCATCGGCCGTCAGGCTGGCGCCGGTGATATAGCCGGCCTCGGGCCCCGCCAGGTAGGCCACGAAGCTGGCAATTTCATCCACCTGGCCATAGCGCCCGATGGCCATCAACGGAATGAGGCTTTCGGCAAATTCGCCGCTGGCCGGGTTCATGTCGGTGTCCACCGGCCCTGGTTGCACATTATTCACGGTGATGCCCTGCGGCCCTAGGTCACGCGCCATGCCTTTGGTCAGGCCAACCAATGCCGACTTGCTCATGGCATACGGCGCGCCGCCGGCAAACGGCATGCGCTCGGCATTGGTGCTGCCGATGTTGATGATCCGCCCACCCTGGCCCATGTAGCGGGCGGCGGCCTGGCTGGCGACGAACACGCTGCGCACGTTGATGGCCAAGGTGCGGTCGAAGTCGGCGAGGTCGAAATCGGCCAGCGGTGCCACGGCCAGCACGCCTGCGTTGTTGACAAGGATGTCGAGGCGGCCGAAGGCTTTCACGGTGTCGTCCACCGCCAGTTGCACGGCGGCGGCGTCAGCGCTGTCGGCGCGCAGGGCCAGGGCCTGGCCGCCGGCTGTTTTGACAGCCTCGACCAGTTCGTTGGCCGGGCCTTCGGAGCTTGCATAGGTGAAGGCAACCTGTGCGCCTTCGCGCGCCAGGCGGCGCACGATGGCCGCGCCGATACCGCGCGAACCGCCCTGGATCAGGGCCACTTTGCCTTCGAGCGTAAGTTGCTTGGACATGCTGATCTCCTGCTGGAAGCAAGGCCGAATGCCTTGGATGGGCGCAGTATCGGCCGATGATTACCTGCTGATAAGATGGCAATCACTATCAGCAGAGTAAACCTTTGGTTGGTAATCATGGCCATGGAATCCTTCAACGCCCTCGAGTGTTTCATCCGCAGCGCCGAGGTGGGCAGCTTTGCCGAGGCGGCCCGCCGCCTGAGCCTGACCCCGGCGGCAGTGGGCAAGCATGTCGCCCAGCTGGAAGCGCGCCTCGGTGTGCGGCTGTTCCAGCGTAGTACGCGCAAGCTGACCCTGACCGAAGCCGGGCAGCGTTTTCTGGGCGAGGTCAGCGACAGCTTTCGCACCATCCAGTACGCCGTGGCCAACCTGGCCAGTGCCGAGGGCCAGCCCGCCGGGCTGTTGCGGGTGAGCATGGGGACGGTGTTCGGCAGGTTGTACGTGTTGCCACTGCTGGGCGAGTTTTTGCATCGCTACCCGGCGATCACCCCGGACTGGCACTTCGACAACCGCCAGGTCGACCTGATCGGGCAAGGCTTCGATGCGGCCATTGGCGGCGGGTTCGAACTGCCGTTGGGGGTGGTGGCGCGCAAGCTGACGCCGGCGCACCGGGTGCTGGTGGCGGCGCCAGCATACCTTGGCCAGCACGAGGCGATCGAAGACCCGCAAGTGCTGCAGCGCCATGCCGGTATTCTTATTCGCTCACCGCAGACCGGCCGGGTGCGTTCCTGGCCGTTGACCAGCCGCTGGCAGGAGCAGCAGCCGTTGCAGTTGGGCCAGGCGATGACCATGAGCGACTCGGACGCGGCCTGCGCGGTGGCCCAGCAAGGGTTGGGCATCGCCCTGGTCAGCCTGCCGTTTGCCGTGCCTTATCTGGAGGCAGGGCAACTGCAACGGGTGTTGCCGGACTGGTATGTGGATGATGGGCATATCAGCCTGTACTACGCCGAGCACAAGCTGTTGCCGGGCAAGACCCGGGCGTTCATCGAATTTGTACAGGCGCAGTTCGCCGAGCGCGGGTTGGCGGCGAAGTTCGATGCGTTAGCAGGTGCTTAAACAACCTGGGTGACGAAGAATACCTGCGTTCCCAGGTTAACCTCGTCATCGACCTTCTTGCCCATCAGCTGTTGGCCCAACGGTGAGCGCGGGGTGATCACAGTCACCAGCCCGTCCCCCTCGCCAATCTTCAAACCGGCCGCCTCCGGCCCCAGGAACAGCAGGCGCTGGCCACTGTCTTCGTCCTCCAGCGTCACCAGGGCGGTGATCTGTATCCCCCGCGCCGGGTCATAATCGCGCAGTGCCAGCTGTTGGAAGATCAGCAGTGCCTGGCGAATCTCGGCCGTGCGCCGGGCTTGGCCGGTGGCCAGGTACGAAGCCTCCAGGCCCAGGGTGTCGTACTTGTTCTCGGCGATGTTCTCTTCGGCGGTGGCGGTTTCGTAGGCGGTCTGGGCGGCGCGGCGCAACACCTCCATGTCGGTTTCCAGGGCTGCAACGATGCGCGTGAGCAGGGTAGCCTTGTCCATGATCAGTAACAGAACTCCAGCACGTTGGCCTGGCTTTTGTCGGTCGGCGCCGTGCGGTTCTGCGACAGCCAGAACTGGCACTTGGGGCTGTTGAGGTTGCGCGGGTTGCCTTGGGCCGCTTCGGCGGCTTGCTGCAGCTCCTGCTTGTGCAGGATGTCCTTGTAGCGCTCGAACATTTCTGTTTGGGCATCCAACGGTTGCGCGGGCGTAACTGCCGGGCGGGCAATGGTTGGGGCGACGGCCTGGGCCAGTGGACTCACTTGCTCAGGCCACCAGTGCCACGCCAGCCATAGGCTCAAGGCGATGGCCACGGCGCCGAGCCACAGGCCGAACGCCACACACAGGATCAACTGCAGTGGCTTGAGGGTGATCTTCAGTTCACGGTGGCGGGGCATGGCGGCCTCCTGGCAGGGCGGGACGAGGCACCATTGTCGCATGGCATCGGGCGACTTTTCAGCGTCGGTGCTTTTGTCGGCGCCCATTTAACCGCAGAATTCGCCGATTTGCGCAGGGCGAGGGCAGGGCACATGGCAGGGAAAATGAAAGTCACCTGGGATATTTTCTGCAGCGTCGTCGACAACTACGGCGATATTGGCGTGACCTGGCGCTTGGCCCGGCAGCTGGTGGCCGAGCACGAACTGGCTGTGCGCCTGTGGGTGGACGACCTGGGCGCCTTCGTACCCCTGTGCCCGGGCGCCGACGCTAGCGCCACGCAGCAATGGCAACAGGGTGTCGATGTGCGCGCCTGGCCTGCTGAGTGGCAGCCGTCTGAGCCGGCCGATGTGGTGATCGGCGCCTTTGCCTGCCAATTACCCGCGCCGTACATCGACGCGATGCGCGCGCGTGCCCAGCCGATACTGTGGCTGAACCTTGACTACCTCAGTGCCGAAGCGTGGGTGGAGGGATGCCACGGCCTGCCGTCGCCGCAGGCCAATGGCCTGCGCAAGGTGTTCTTCTTCCCCGGCTTCACCGACAAGACCGGGGGGCTGCTGCGCGAGGCCTCGCTGCTGCCACAACGGCAGGGCTTTGAGCAGTCTGGCCAAGCGCGCGATGCGTTCCTGCAGCGCCTGGGTGTGCAAGCGCATCCGGATGCGCAGCTGATTTCGCTGTTCGCCTACGAAAACCCGCAACTCGGTGCCTGGCTCGATGCGTTGGCAGCGGACGCCTGCGCCACACACCTGCTGGTGCCGCAAGGCCGTATTCTGGGCGATCTGGGCAACTGGTTGGGCGAGCAGGCGTTGCAGGTCGGCGATGTGCACCAGCGTGGCACGCTCACCGTGCAGATTTTGCCGTTCGTCAGCCAGGATGATTACGACCGCCTGCTGTGGAGTTGTGATTTCAACGCCGTGCGTGGCGAGGACTCGTTCGTGCGCGCGCAATGGGCCGGCCGGCCAATGCTGTGGCACATCTACGTGCAAGAGGAAAACGCCCACTGGGAAAAGCTCGAAGCATTCCTCAGCCTTTACCGACAGGGCCTGTCGGACGCCGCCAGCGAGGCGATGGTGGCATTGTGGCGCGCCTGGAACATGGACCACGACATGCGCCAGGCGTGGCAAGGGGCCCGTAAACACTGGCCGGAACTGCGCCAGCACGCCCGTGACTGGGCGGCCGGCCAAGCCGCTCGGCCGGACCTCGCCAAGGCGCTGGTACAGTTTTACCGAAATTGGCTATGATATGCGGCCTCGATTTTTATAAATCCATCCAGATTCGGATACTTCGTAATGAAAACTGGTAAAGAACTGAAACCCGGTACCGTACTGCGGATCGACAATGACCCGTGGCTGGTCCAGAAAGCCGAGTTCACCAAATCGGGTCGCAACAGCGCGATCATGAAGACCAAGCTGAAGAACCTGCTGACCGGCTACAAGACCGAAACCGTCTACGGTGCGGACGACAAGCTGGACGACGTGATCCTGGATCGCAAAGAAGCGACCCTGTCGTTCATCAGCGGTGACTCCTACACCTTCATGGACACCAGCGACTACACCATGTACGAGCTGAACGCCGAAGACATCGAAGCCGTTCTGCCGTTCATCGAAGAAGGCATGGAAGACGTCTGCGAAGCCGTGTTCTTCGAAGGCCGTCTGGTATCGGTTGAACTGCCGACCACCATCAGCCGTCAGGTTGTCTACACCGAAAACGCTGCTCGCGGCGACACCTCGGGCAAGGTCATGAAGCCTGCCAAGCTGAAGAACGGTACCGAACTGCAGGTTGCCGACTTCATCAACATCGACGAGTGGATCGACATCGACACTCGCGAAGGTGGCGTCTACAAAGGCCGTTCCAAGAAGTAATCCTTCTTGTGACGAGCACAAAAAACCCGGCCTCGGCCGGGTTTTTTTATGCCTGGTGTTTACACCGTCACATGCAACCGCACATCCACATTGCCGCGGGTAGCATTGGAGTAAGGGCAGACCTGGTGCGCCTTCTCTACCAGCCCTTCGGCATCGGCCTGGGCCAGGCCCGGCAGGTTGATGTGCAGGTCGATATCCAGGCCGAAGCCCCCTGGGATCTGGCCGATGCCCACCTTGGCGGTGATCGACGCGTCGCCAGGCAGTTGCTTCTTCTCCTGGCCGGCAACGAATTTCAGTGCGCCGATGAAGCAGGCCGAGTAACCGGCGGCGAACATCTGCTCGGGGTTGGTGCCGTCACCGCCCGCGCCGCCCAGTTCCTTGGGGGTGCTCAGCTTGACTTCCAGCTTGCCGTCGCTGGATCGGGATTTGCCGTCGCGACCGCCGGTGGAGGTGGCTTCTGCGATGTACAGCGGAGTGACCTTTTGCATCTTGAGCCTCGCTAGTGTGCTGTGCGCTGCGCGTGAGTCGGTAGCGCCGGGTGGGTACGGGATTTAAATTAGCGCGCAATTAGTTTGTGCGCAAGATAAATATTCACCGCTCGACCGAACGGGCATTGCACAGCATAGACTTCAGAGGTTTTTTTGCAGGTTGTCGCGCAATTCGAGCAGGTCGGCCTGCAGTTTTTGCAGGCTTTCAAGGCTGCGGCCACTGGCTTTGAGAATGCACGGCGGCACCTCTTTGGCCTGTTGCTGCAAGGCGCGGCCCTTGTCGGTCAGTTGCACCAGCACCACCCGTTCGTCCTCGCGGCTGCGGGTTCGCTTGAGCAGGCCTTCGCTTTCCAGGCGCTTGAGCAAGGGGGTGAGCGAGCCGGGGTCGGTGAGCAAGTGCTGGCTGATCTCGCCCACGGTCAGGCCGTCCTGTTGCCACAGCACCAGCATGGCCAGGTATTGCGGGTAGGTCAGGCCCAGTGCCTGGAGCAGCGGCTTGTAGACCTTGGTCATCAGCAACGAGGTGGAGTGCAGGGCAAAGCAGACCTGATTGTCCAGCAAAAGCTCGTCACAAGAGGCTTGGGTGTCGGCGTTCATGCAGGTCCTTGAATATGATCGATGATGAAATCTAGCACGCTGAAGGTTGGCGTACTCATTACCAGCGCAGCTCGCTTTTCAGCGCCAGGTCCCACGGCGGGATGGGGGTGAAGCGGCTCTTGAGGAATTCGAGCAGCAAGCGGCTGCGAGAGTTCGTTTCATGTGCCAGGCGGAGCGCATAAATACCGCTGCTCTCCGCCGCGGGCAGGCCGTCGTCGCAAAACAGCGGTACCAACTCGCCACGCAGCAGGTAGTCGCTGATCAGCCAGGTCGGCAGGTGCGCGATACCCAGGCCTGCAAGGGCGCCGAACAGCAGGGTCTCGGCGTTGTTGGCGGCCATGCGCATGCGTGAGGGGCGGTACAGGCGCAATTGCCCGTCGACGTTGAAGCGCCAGGCGAAGGGCGGCGCCAGGCCGTCCCAGTCCAGCCCGTCGTGCCCTGGCAGCTCGCTTGGGCAGGCGGGCACGCCGCGGTTGGCCAGGTAGGCGGGGCTGGCGCAGGCAATGCGCACCATATAGGCCAGCGGCGTGGCGACTAGGCGGGTATCGGCCAGCGGCCCTGCGCGCAGTACCAGGTCGACTTCACCCAGGTGGCTGCCATGCAGGTCGACGAAGCTGTCGATCAGCCGTAGGTGCACGTCCAGGCCAGGGTAAGCAACGAGGAAGTCGGCAATGGCCGGGGCCAGGTGACGGCGGCCGAAGGCGGCAGGCGCATCGATGCGGATCAAGCCCTCCGGGGCATTGCTCAGCGATACCGCCTCGGCGCGGGCCAGGCGCAACTCCTCGATGATACGCCGAGCGCGCTCGGCAAAGGCGTTGCCAGCCGGTGTGGCGCGCACGGCATGGGTACTGCGGGTGAACAGGCGGCTGCCGATGGCGCTTTCGAGGTTGTCGATGCGCCGTGCCACGGCTGAGGGGGTCAGCGGATGGCGCCGGGCGGCGGCGGAAAAGCTGCCGGTTTCCAGCACATCGAGAAACAGGCTCAACTGATCGGTAAGGGTGTCGGGGCTCATGGCTGCTTTGCTTTTGCATAAAACGCATAGCCATTGTGCGTTGCTATGCGTTTCCCCGCCAGCGCGCAATCGTTAGCATGCTCGCATTGTGCATAGCGGCGGATGAGGCCCTGATGATCGAGTGGTTGTTGTATATCGTGCTGGGCGCGGGCCTGGGCACTGTGGGTGGGCTGTTCGGCATTGGGGGTGGCCTGATCGCCATCCCGGCGCTGGGGGTGCTGTTTGGCCTCGATCAGCAGTTGGCCCAAGGTACGGCGCTGGTGATGGTGGTGCCGAACGTGCTGCTGGCGCTGTGGCGTTATCACCAGCGCAACCGGATCGAGTTGCGCCATGCCTTGCCGTTGTCGGCGTGCAGCTTTCTGTTTGCCTGGCTGGGTTCGATCTGGGCGGTGGGGATCGATGCGCACGCCATGCGCCTGGGCTTTGTCGGGTTTCTGGTGGCGCTGGCCATCTGGAACGTGGCACGGATGTTCCTCAAGGCCGCGCCGGCCAGCGCCGAGCTGCGTTATCCCTGGCCGTGGCTGGGCGCACTGGGCTGCTTCTCCGGGACCATGGGCGGTTTGTTTGGTGTGGGCGGGGCGGTCGTTGCCACGCCGATCCTGACCAGCGTGTTCGGCACCACCCAAGTGGTGGCGCAAGGGCTGTCGCTGGCGCTGGCAGCGCCGAGCACCATGGTCACCTTGCTGACCTACGGCGTGCACCACAGCGTCGACTGGAGTGTGGGCATTCCGTTGGCGGTCGGTGGGCTGCTGAGCATCAGCTGGGGCGTACGGCTGGCCCATGCGCTGCCGGAAAAGGTCTTGCGGGCAATGTTCTGCGTATTCCTGGTGGTCTGTGCGGTGATGCTGGGGTTCGAGTTGTAAGGCATTACTGGAACCCTTGCACGATGTAATCCGCCATGCAGTCGGTGATGGGTGACTGGCTCTGGCTGTTGCGCAGCAGCATCACATTGGCCATCGGCAACTGCGGCAAGCCATCCTGTTCGCCAAGGATGCGGATATTGCCGCCAATCAAGCTCTGCAATTGCGCTGTCACCGCAAGGCCCGCGGTGACGATGGCGAAGATCGCCGCCAGGCTGGGGCTGGTGTAGGCGATGCGGTAGTCGATGCCCTGGGCCTCCAGGGCATTGCAGGTCCAGGCGCGACAGAAGCAATCGGTATTGAACAGCGCCAGCGGCATCGGGCGTTGCTCCTGCGGGCAGAAGCTTTCGGCGGCGGCCCATACCAGGCGTTCCTGGCGCAGCAACTGGCCGACTTCGTTGCCCGGTTCGCGGGTGACGATCGTCAGGTCCAGGTCTTGACGCAGCATCAGCTGTTTCGACGAGTCACAATGCACTTCCACCTGAATCAGTGGGTAGGCCTGGGCAAAGCTCGACAGGATGGTCGGCAGAAACCGCATGGCGTAGTCGTCCGGCGTGCCAATGCGGACCATCCCGACCATGTGTGGCATGCGCAGGGTATTGAATACTTCGCCATGCAGCTTGAGGATGCGCCGGGCATAGCCCAGCAGCACCTGGCCCTCGGCGGTCAGGCGCACCTGGCGGCCGTCGCGTTCGAACAGCTGGCGCTGCAGGATGTCTTCTTCCAGGCGTTTCATCTGCATGCTCACCGCTGACTGGGTGCGGTTGACCACTTCGCCGGCGCGCGTGAAGCCGCCTTGCTCGGCGATGGCGACGAAGGTGCGCAGCACGTCGGCGTCAAGGCTTTGATACTGGGACATTGCATCAATCTCCGAGATGCATCGCATCAGAAACATTCGTTGGATTGATCTTAAGCCCGGCGTGAGACTGGAGCCATCAACACGGAGGGCTTCACGATGAAAGGTCATGTCAGCAGCATCCAGCAACCTGTCTTCACCCTGAACCAGCTGTGGCATGCGGCGACCGCCCGCCCGCTGCGCTGGTATGAGCTGTATCGCCAACGGCGGGAACTGGCCAGCCTCAGTGATGCTACCTTGCACGACCTTGGCTTGAGCCGGGCGGATATCCAGCAAGAGGCCGAGCGGCACTTCTGGGATGACCCGCTGCGCAAGTAATGCTGTGTCGTGTCCCCTGGCCCTATCGCCGGCAAGCCGGCTCCCACAGGTACTTGACCGGCCTGAAATGGGTGAAGCATTCGTGGGGGCCGGCTTGCCGGCGATAGGGCCAGTGACGACACTAGAGGGACAACAGACCCGCAGGGAGTACTTCCATTGCCCCTTGAGCTGTCCACCCAGCAGGCCCGCCGCCTGGCCCTGGCTGCCCAGGGCTTCGGCAAGCAGCCTGAAGCTGCCCCGACCCTGCCCGCCATCACGCGCATGTTGCAACGCCTGGGCGTTGTCCAGATCGACTCGGTCAATGCGCTGGTCCGCTCTCATTACCTGCCGCTGTTCTCGCGCTTGGGCGACTACTCGCCCGCCAGCCTCGACCAGCTCGCCTGGGGCCGTGGCCGCCAGCGCCAGCTGTTCGAATACTGGGGCCATGAAGCCTCTCTGTTGCCCATGAGCCTCTACCCACTGTTGCGCTGGCGCATGGCCCACGCAGCCGATGGTCGTGGTATCTACCGCCAGCTCGCGCAATTTGGCCGCGAGCGCCAGGAGGTGATCGCCCGGGTACTGGCGGCAGTCCGCGAGCAGGGCGCGTTGGGTGCCGGCAGCCTGTCGACGCGGCAGGAACGCGCCGGCCCCTGGTGGGACTGGAGCGAGGAGAAACACGCGCTCGAGTGGCTGTTCGCCGCAGGTGAGGTAACTGTGGCCAGCCGGCGCGGCTTCGAGCGGCTCTATGATGTCCCGGACAGGGTCTTGCCGCGGGCGATCCTCGACCAGCCACCCCCCAATGAAGCTGAAGCCCATCAAGGCCTGGTGCTGCACGCCGCCATCGCCCTGGGCGTGGCTACCGAACGCGACCTGCGCGATTATTTTCGCCTGGAGCCCGCGCAGGGCAGGGCGGCAGTGGCTGAGCTGGTCGCCGATGGGCGTTTGCAGGCCGTCGAGGTGCAGGGCTGGAAGCAGCGCGCCTATTGCGCCGGCACGCCGCGTATTCCCCGCCGCATAGACGCAAGCGCACTGCTGTCACCGTTCGATTCGCTGGTCTGGGAGCGCAACCGCACCGAACGCCTGTTCGACTTCCGCTATCGCCTGGAAATCTACACACCCGCGCACAAGCGGGTGTACGGCTATTATGTGCTGCCATTTCTGTACAAGGAACGCATCGCCGCGCGCCTTGACCTGCGTGCCGAACGCGCTCAAGGGCAGCTTGCGGTGCACGCGGTGCACATCGAATCAATACCGCTGGACGAGGCGGGTTATCACGCCTTGGCCGTGAACCTGCGGCGCCTGGCCAGCTGGCTGGGCCTTGAAAGGGTGCAACTCAACTGCCCGCGCCAGGCGGGCAGCCCATTGCCTCAGGCGTTGCTCAGCGGCGCACCTGCTTGAGGGTTTCGGCGATCAGGAAGGCCAGCTCCAGCGATTGATCGGCGTTCATGCGTGGGTCGCAGTGCGTGTGGTAGCGGTCGGACAACGCGTCCTCGGTGATCGGCCGGGCGCCGCCGATGCATTCGGTGACGTTCTGCCCGGTCATCTCGATATGGATACCGCCCGCATGGCTGCCCTCGGCCTGGTGCACCTGGAAGAACTGCTTCACCTCGTCGAGGATCTGCGCGAAGTCGCGGGTCTTGTAGCCGCTGCTGGCCTTGATGGTGTTGCCGTGCATCGGGTCCGAGCTCCACAACACCTTGCGCCCCTCGCGCTCGACGTTGCGGATCAGCCCTGGCAGGTGTTCGCCAACCTTGTTGGCGCCCATGCGCACGATCAGGTTGAGGCGGCCGGGGTCATTGTCAGGGTTGAGGGTGTCGATCAGGCGGATCAACTCTTCGGGGTTCATGCTCGGCCCCACCTTGACCCCGATGGGGTTGTGCACGCCGCGCAGGAACTCCACATGGGCGCCATCAAGCTGGCGGGTGCGGTCGCCAATCCACAGCATGTGCGCCGAGCAGTCGTAGTAGTCGCCAGTCAGGCTGTCCTGGCGGACGAAGGCTTCTTCATAGTTGAGCAGCAGCGCCTCGTGGGCGGTGAAGAAACTGGTTTCGCGCAGTTGCGGGGCGCTGTCCAGGCCGCAGGCACGCATGAAAGCCAGGGTTTCGTCGATGCGGTTGGCCAACTGGTGGTACTTGTCGGCCAGCGCCGAGTTGGCGATGAAATCGAGGTTCCACTTGTGTACCTGGTGCAAGTCGGCAAAGCCGCCCTGGGCAAAGGCGCGCAGCAGGTTGAGGCTGGCGGTGGCCTGGTGGTAGGCCTGCAGCAGACGGTCCGGGTCGGGGATGCGGCTTTTTTCGTCAAAGCCGATGCCGTTGACGATGTCGCCGCGGTAAGCCGGCAAGGTCACGTTGCCGATGGTTTCGTCGCCCGAGGAGCGTGGCTTGGCGAACTGCCCGGCCATGCGCCCGACCTTGACCACCGGACAGCCGGCGGCAAAGGTCATGACAATGGCCATCTGCAACAGCACCTTGAAGGTGTCGCGGATCTTCGCTGCGGAAAACTCGGCGAAGCTCTCGGCGCAGTCACCGCCCTGCAGCAGGAAGGCACGGCCTTCGGTGACTTCGGCGAACTGCCGGCGCAACTCGCGCGCTTCCCCGGCGAACACCAGCGGCGGGTAGCTGGCCAGGGTCTGCTCGACCTTGAGCAGATGCGCGGCATCGGGGTAGGTCGGTTGCTGCTGGATCGGCAGGGCACGCCAGCTGTCAGGGCTCCACGGTCGGTTCATCACAGGCTCGGTATTGTCGGTTATAGGCTGTCTGCCATGGTAACAGTTGGCGCTGAGCTTGTTGCATCGCGGGTGTTGACGGACAATGCGCGTTTTTGCGCGGGCGGGTGGCAGGTACATGGCGACGGAGCGGGAAGAGCGGCTGTTGGCCCGGGTCGAAGATGCCTTCGGCGTCATCAGCGTGTATGAGGTGGAGGATTACCGCTTCCTCGAGTTCGGCGATGCCATCGAGCAGAGCTGCGTGTTCACCGCCGACCCCAGCTGGCTGGAGTACGACTACACACGCGCCATGCTGGTCGGTGCACTGTGCCATGAACAGCCCGAAAGTGCGCTGTTTCTGGGGCTGGGCGCCGGCACCTTGACCCAGGCTTGCATGAAGTTCCTGCCGTTGGAAGACATCGAGGCCATCGAGCTGCGCCCGGACGTCCCGCGCCTGGCCATGGAGTACCTGGGGCTGGACGATGACCCGCGGCTGTACGTGCGAGTCGGTGATGCCCTGGAACTGCTGCCCACGGCGGAGAAGACCGACCTGTTGTTCGTCGACCTGTACACCGACCATGGCCCGGGCGTCGGCCACCTGGCCTGGACCTTCCTGGAAAATTGCCAGAAGCAGCTCAACCCGGGCGGCTGGCTGGTGATCAACCAGTGGGCCGGCGACGACGGCAGGCCGCTGGGCGCGGCGCTGTTGCGCGGCTTGTACCACCGCCATTACTGGGAGCTGCCGGTGAAGGAGGGCAATGTGATCCTGCTGGTGCCAGCGGACCTGGAGCAGGTGCTGGACCTGGACGCAGTACGGGCACGGGCCGAGGCGCTGGCGCCGCGGTTGGGGTACAGCCTTGAGGGGTTGATTCGGGTGATTCGGCCTGCTACCTGAAACCGCATCGTTCTGTTTGCGGGTTTACCCACGAAAAAGGGCGACGCGGTGTAGCAGAGGGAATCGTTTCAGCCAGCGTTTCCTGATGGCCCGATACTGGCCTTGAACCGCAAAAATATTCCTCACTTCCCGCTGCTAATTCGGGTATAGTACGCGCCGGTCTTTTAGCGGACCTCAAAATCAGGTGGTGCAAATCCTCCGAGTCCAGCTTCGGCTGCACGTCCGCTAGGCGGACCTTCCCAAGTTTTCTTTTTCAATCGTTTTCGCAAATCCCCGCCGCCAAAGCTGCCTGGGTGACCTTCTGGTCTTTCAAGGCATGTGCAGCTTTGGAGCATGGGTCTTTGCGGATGCACCTAGAGGCAGACCCATGACCCAGGAAACCGGCGGATTCGCCGCTCTCGATCTCAATCCGAATATCGTTGCAGCTGTCGTAGCCACTGGCTATGAAGAGCCGTCCGCTATTCAGCATCAGTCGATCCCGATCATCCTCGCCGGTCACGACATGATCGGCCAGGCGCAGACTGGCACCGGCAAGACCGCTGCCTTCGCCCTGCCGATCCTCAACAAGATCGACGTGAGCAAGCGCGAACCGCAAGCCCTGATCCTGGCGCCAACCCGTGAGTTGGCGCTGCAAGTCGCTACCGCTTTCGAAACCTACGCCAAGCAAATGCCAGGCGTTAACGTGGTAGCTGTATACGGCGGTGCCCCGATGGGCCCGCAACTGCGTGCCATCCGTAACGGCGCGCAAATCGTCGTCGCTACCCCAGGCCGCCTGTGCGACCACCTGCGTCGCGACGAGAAAGTCCTGTCGACCGTACAGTACCTGGTACTGGACGAAGCCGACGAAATGCTCAAGCTGGGCTTCATGGACGACCTCGAAGTGATCTTCGATGCCATCCCGGCCAGCCGCCAGACCGTACTGTTCTCCGCAACCCTGCCGTCGTCGATCCGCTCGATCGCCGAACGTCACCTGCGTGAACCGAAGCACGTCAAGATCCAGAGCAAGACCCAGACCGTTACCGCGATCGACCAGGCCCACCTGATGGTCCATGCCGACCAGAAGATCCCGGCTGTTCTGCGTCTGCTGGAAGTGGAAGAGTTCGACGCGCTGATCGCCTTCGTGCGTACCAAGCAAGCCACCCTGGACCTGGCCGCCGCGCTGGAAGCCAAAGGCTACAAGGCTGCTGCGCTGAACGGTGACATCGCCCAGAACCAGCGTGAGCGCGTGATCGACTCGCTCAAGGATGGCCGCCTGGACATCGTCGTCGCTACCGACGTCGCTGCCCGTGGTCTGGACGTACCGCGCATCACTCACGTGTTCAACGTCGACATGCCGTACGACCCCGAGTCCTACGTTCACCGTATCGGCCGTACCGGCCGTGCCGGTCGCGAAGGCCGTGCGCTGCTGCTGGTCACCCCGCGTGAGCGCCGCATGCTGCAGGTCATCGAGCGTGTTACCGGTCAGAAGGTTGCCGAAGCGCGCCTGCCGAACGCTCAAGCGGTGCTGGATGCACGCATCAAGAAGCTGACTTCGAGCCTGGCGCCGCTGGTTGCCGACGCCGAAGCCACTCATGGTGAGCTGCTGGACCGCCTGACTGCTGACCTGGGTTGCAGCCCACGCGCCCTGGCCTCGGCCCTGCTGCGCAAGGCCACCAATGGCCAGGCGCTGGACCTGGCTGCCGTAGAGCGTGAACAGCCGCTGGTTCCGGGCTTTGCGCCACGTGGCGAGCGCACCGAGCGTCCTGACCGTGGCGAGCGCAATGACCGTGGCGACCGTGGTGACCGCGAGCGTCGTGCGCCAATGCCGCTGGCCGAAGGCCGTGTGCGTTGCCGTACCGCCCTGGGTGCCCGTGACGGCATCGCTGCCAAGAACCTGCTGGGTGCGATCCTCAATGAGGGTGGCCTGGCCCGTGATGCGATCGGTCGCATCCAGGTTCGCGACAGCTTCAGCCTGATCGAGCTGCCGGAAGACGGCCTCGAGCGCCTGCTGTCCAAGCTCAAGGACACCCGCGTGGCCGGCAAGCAGCTGAAGCTGCGTCGCTACCGCGAGGATTGATCCTGGCGCAATAAGAAAATCCCCGGCCCAGGCCGGGGATTTTTTTTGCCTGTACCGGCCCTTTCGCGGGGCAAGCGTGTGCATGCCTCGAGGTAGTTGTCGCCATCGAGATCGAGCGCCGCCCGCGCGGCGCATCGCGGCTGAAGCCGCTCCTACATTTGTTGCAACGTGCCGTTCCAGTCAGGCCATGGTTGTTCGCCTTGGCGCCTGGCAGAAGGCAGGCGGGGCGCCGGCAGCGTCAGCCGAAATACCTCGCCGCGCTGACAAGGCTGGCAACCATGGCTTATCAGGCCATGGCACGTTGCAACAAATGTAGGAGCGGCTTCAGCCGCGATGCGCCGCGCGGGCGGCGCTCGATCTGATGAACAACAATTCAACAACGGCGAGCGCCTGAAGCTCAACCGCATCCGAATCAAACAACCGCGCGCCAGGTCATTTCCAAGCGACTGGACCCTTCAGTCGAACCGGTAAATATCCATCCCCAGCGCGCCGAGGGTGAAGCCTTGGTGCACGATACTGAATTTGTCGCCAGCCCCCAGCGCAAAGAACAGCGGCAAGAAGTGCTCGTCACTGGGGTGGTTGCGAGTGGCAAAGGGCGCCTGCCGCTGAAAGTCCAGCAGCGCAGCCTGATCATCCTTACCCAGTTTTTCCACCACCCAATCGCGAAACGCCAACGCCCACGGCTCGATCACATCGGGCCCGGCATGCCAGTCAAGCTCGCCCAGGTTATGCGTGATGCTCCCGGAGCCTATCAGCAGGATGCCCTCGTCACGCAGCCCCGCCAGTGCTTGGCCGACCGTGAGTTGCAGCTCAGGCCCCCTGTGGCTTGGCAGCGAAACCTGGATCATGGGAATGCTCGCATCCGGATACATCAACGACAGCGGCACCCACGCCCCGTGATCGAACGGCCGTTGAGCGTCCAGGTGCGCCGCCAGCCCGGCAGCGTTCAGCAGTGCCTCGACCCTGCCTGCCAGTGCGGGCTCCCCCGGCGCCGGGTACTGCACTGCATACAGCGCAGCGGGGAAGCCATGGAAGTCGTGCCAGGTTTGTGGTTGTGCGCCCCCGGTCACCAGCAGTTCGCGGCTTTCCCAATGCGCCGACACCACCACGATTGCCTTCGGGCGGGGCAGGCCATTTGCCAGCCGGGCCAAAGCCGGCCCGCTGGCACCCGGTTGCAGGGCGAGCATGGGGGAGCCGTGGGAGATGAACAGGCTGGGCAGCATGGTGGTGTCCTGAAGGTTAAGATGCAGTCATCTTCGATCAGTCAAAG
>Ga0213824_1000075_pt1 | contig 85740 bp, 80 predicted proteins | sample MC6MC0906MG_FD_179892 | JGI IMG/M metagenome (GOLD analysis project Ga0213824, IMG submission 179892) | Enriched soil aggregate microbial communities from Iowa State University, Ames, United States - MC6-MC0906-MG | ecosystem: Environmental > Terrestrial > Soil > Unclassified | place: USA: Iowa...
CCTAGCACCTCCTGGCCCGCCGACGCTAAACCCAGCGGGCCGCCGAACAGGTTAAACACCTTATGAATGCTCTAGCCCGCCGCGCCGCTGGCCTGTTGCTCAGCACGCTCTGCCTGCCGCTCGCGGCCTTTGCCGCCGATGTGCAACCCACCCACGAATTCATCCTCGACAATGGCCTGAAGGTGGTTGTGCGTGAGGACCACCGGGCGCCGGTGGTGGTTTCGCAGATCTGGTACAAGGTTGGCTCCAGCTACGAGACCCCGGGCCAAACCGGCTTGTCCCACGCCTTGGAGCACATGATGTTCAAGGGCAGCGCCAAGCTCGGCCCCGGCGAAGCCTCGCGCATCCTGCGCGACCTGGGCGCAGAAGAAAACGCCTTCACCAGCGACGACTACACCGCCTATTACCAGGTGCTGGCCCGCGACCGCCTGCCGGTGGCCTTCGAGCTTGAGGCCGACCGCCTGGCCAGCCTGCGCCTGCCGGCCGACGAGTTCAGCCGCGAAATCGAGGTCATCAAGGAAGAGCGCCGCCTGCGCACCGACGATCAGCCGGGTTCGAAAGCCTTCGAGCTGTTCCGTGCCATGGCCTACCCTGCCAGCGGCTACCACACGCCGACCATCGGCTGGATGGCCGACCTGGAACGTATGAAGGTCGAGGAACTGCGCCACTGGTACGAATCCTGGTACGCGCCGAACAACGCCACCCTCGTGGTGGTCGGCGATGTCACCGCAGACGAGGTCAAGGGCCTGGCACAGAAGTACTTTGCCAGCATCCCCAAGCGCGCCGTGCCGCCCGCCAAGTTGCCACTGGAGCTGGCCGAGCCAGGCCTGCGCCAGCTGACCCTGCATGTGCGCACCCAGCTGCCCAGCCTGATCTACGGCTTCAACGTGCCTGGACTGGCCACCGCCAAGGACCCACGCCCGGTGCACGCTTTACGGCTGATCTCGGCCCTGCTCGACGGCGGCTACAGCGCCCGCTTGCCGGCACGCCTGGAGCGTGGCCAGGAGCTGGTCGCCGGTGCCTCGTCCGATTACAACGCTTTCACCCGCGGTGACAGCCTGTTCCTCATCTCGGCCACGCCGAACGTGCAGAAGCAGAAAACCCTCGCCGATGTCGAAAAAGGCGTCTGGCAACTGCTCGACGAACTCAAGACCACCCCGCCCAGCGCTGAAGAGCTGGAGCGTGTCCGCGCCCAGGTGATCGCCGGCCTGGTCTACGACCGCGACTCCATCAGCAGCCAGGCCACCACCATCGGCCAGCTGGAAACGGTCGGCCTGTCCTGGAAGCTGATCGACAGCGAACTGGATGAACTCAAGCGCGTGACCCCCGAGGACATCCAGAACGCCGCGCGCACCTATTTCACCCGCGAACGCCTGAGCGTTGCCCACGTACTGCCTGAGGAGTCCGCTCATGAGTAACCGCAGCGCACCCCGCTATACCCTGATCGGCGCGGGCCTCATCGCGCTGGTGGTGGCGGTGGCCGCCGTCCTCGCGCGCCCCGCTCACTCCGAGGCCGACAGCACTGCCGCACGCCCGGCCAATACCCTGCAATCGCTGGCCGACCTGGACGGCAAGGCCCCTAGCCGACGCCAGCTGAACATCCAGAACTGGACCACCGCCGAGGGTGCTCGGGTATTGTTCGTCGAAGCCCGCGAGCTGCCGATGTTCGACCTGCGCGTGACCTTCGCCGCCGGCAGCAGCCAGGACGGCAACACGCCGGGCCTGGCCACGCTGACCAACGCCATGCTCAACGAGGGTGTGGCCGGCAAGGACGTGACCGCCATTGCCGAAGGCTTCGAGGGCCTGGGCGCAGACTTTGGCAACGGTTCGTACCGTGACATGGCCGTGGCCTCACTGCGCAGCCTGAGCGTAAAGGACAAACGCGAACCGGCGCTCAAGCTATTCGCTGAAGTGGCCGGCAAGCCGACCTTCCCGGAAGACGCGCTGAAGCGCATCAAGAACCAGCTGCTGGCCGGTTTCGAATATGAGAAGCAAAACCCCGGCAAGATCGGCGGCAAGGCCCTGTTCGCCAAACTCTATGGTGATCATCCTTACGGCCAGCCAAGCGACGGCAGCGCCGAAAGCATCCCGGGCATCACCCTCGACCAGCTGCGCGCCTTCCACGCCAAGGCCTACACAGCCGGCAACGCGGTAATCGCCCTGGTCGGCGACCTCAGCCGCGAAGAGGCCGAGGGCGTCGCCGCCCAGGTTTCCGCCGCGCTGCCCAAAGGCCCGGCGCTGGCCAAGCCAGCCCAGCCGGTCGAACCCAAAGCCGGCGCCACCCACATCGACTTCCCGTCCAAGCAGACCCACCTGATGCTGGCCGAGCTCGGTATCGACCGCCAGGACCCGGACTGGCCTGCCCTTTCGCTGGGCAACCAGATCCTCGGCGGCGGTGCCTTCGGCACCCGCCTGATGAGTGAAGTCCGCGAAAAACGCGGCCTGACCTACGGCGTATACTCAGTCTTCAGCCCGATGCAGGTACGCGGCCCGTTCATGATCAACCTGCAGACCCGCGCCGAACTCAGCGAAGGCACGCTGCAGCTGGTTCAGGGTATCCTGGCCGACTACCTGAAAAGCGGCCCGACCCAGCAAGAGCTGGACGATGCGAAACGCGAACTGGCCGGTAGCTTCCCGCTGTCCAACGCCAGCAACGCGAGCATCGTCGGCCAACTGGGCGCCATCGGCTTCTACAATCTGCCATTGACCTGGCTGGAAGACTTCATGCAGCAATCCCAGGCGCTGACCGTCGAGCAGGTCAAGGCCGCCATGAACAAGCACCTGGCAGCCGACAAACTGGTGATCGTCACCGTCGGCCCGAGCGTGCCGCAGAAGCCGCTGCCAGCACCCACTGACAAACCCGCCGAGCAGCCGCTCGGCGTACCGGAGCATTAATGCCTAGATCCACCCCTCCCGCCCGCCCCCAGCAGGGCCAAAGCAAGGGCCAGGGTCACCTGCGCATCATCGCCGGCGAGTGGCGCAGCCGCCGCCTGGCGGTGCCTGAGGGCGAAGGCCTGCGGCCGACCACCGACCGCGTGCGCGAAACCCTGTTCAACTGGCTGGCGCCCTATATCGAGGGCGCCCGGGTGCTCGATGCCTTCACGGGCAGCGGTGCCCTGGTGCTGGAGGCGTTGTCCCGCGGCGCCGAAGATGCCGTGGCGCTGGACAGCAACGCGGCGGCGATCGGCAACCTGAAGAACAACCTGGAAATCCTCCGCTGCCCGCGCGGGCAGATCCTCCAGACCGACGCCCTGCGCTACCTGCAGGGCCCGGCCAAGCAACAGTTCGACGTGGTGTTCCTCGACCCGCCGTTCCACCAGGACCTGCTGGCCAACACCTGCGCCCTGCTGGAACAGAACCAGTGGCTGCGCGACCAGGCCTGGATCTACACCGAAAGCGAAGCAGCGCCGTCCACCCTGCAATTGCCTGGCAACTGGCGCCTACACCGCGAGAAGAAGACCGGCCAGGTGCATTACGCCCTCTGGCAACGCAGCGTAATCGACCAATAGCGCAGGTACAGTGGCGGCGTTTCATGGCACTCTAGGCTGGCACATCACGAGCCGCCCAGCATGCACAGCCTCACCGCCACGTTCCGCCCAGCCACCGGCCTGTCCAACCCCCACCTGCAAACCCTGTGGGGCCCGCTGTGGCGCAAACTGCCCGCGCTTGAGCGCAACCGCGAACGGCTGTGGCTGGCCGATGGCGACTTCCTCGACCTCGACTGGCATGGGCCCCACCAGGCCGATGCACCGCTGGTGCTGGTGCTGCACGGCCTGACCGGATCGTCCCATTCGCCCTACGTCAAAGGCCTGCAGCAGGCGCTGCAGGCCCGTGGCTGGGCCAGCGTCGCACTGAACTGGCGCGGCTGCTCGGGCGAACCGAATCTGCTGGCCCGCAGTTACCATTCCGGCGCCAGCGAAGACCTGGCCGAGGTTGTCGCTCACCTGCGTGCCCTGCGCCCGTTGGCACCGCTGTACGCGGTCGGCTATTCATTGGGCGGCAATGTGCTGCTCAAGTACCTGGGTGAAAGCGGTAGCGCCAGCCAGCTGCAGGCGGCGGTGGCGGTGTCCGTGCCGTTTCGCCTGGACCAGTGCGCCGACCGCATCGGCCAGGGCTTTTCCAAGGTCTACCAGGCACATTTCATGCGCGAAATGATGGCGTACGTGCAATTGAAACAACGCCATTTCCGTGCCCAGGGCCACCATGAGGGCCTGGCCGCGCTCGACCGCCTGGGGCCGCTACGCAAGCTGCGCACGTTCTGGGATTTCGATGGCAAGGTGACGGCACCGCTCAACGGCTTCAACGATGCCCACGACTACTACCGCCGCGCATCGAGCCGCTACTACCTTGGCGAAAACCGCACGCCGACGCTGATCATCCACGCCACCGATGACCCGTTCGTGTTCGGCCACAGCCTGCCCGCCGCCAGCGAACTGGCGGCGCAGACCCATCTCGAACTGCATGAACGGGGCGGCCATGTGGGGTTTGTCGAGGGCAGCCTGCGAAATCCGGGGTATTACCTGGAGCGACGGATTCCGCAGTGGCTGGTAGATGGCGTTTGACTCAACCACTCAGTCGCCGGTGGCAACCTGATGACGCGGATCGTTGATCCACTCGCTCCACGAGCCGGCATACAGCCTGCCCAGCGGGTAGCCGGCCAGCGCCAGGGCGAACAGGTTATGGCAAGCCGTCACCCCTGAACCGCAATAAGCCACCAATTGCTCCGGCGCACGCCCGGCCAGCTGCTCGGCGAAACGCTGCTTGAGCTGCTCCGGGGGCAGAAAACGCCCATCGGCGCCCAGGTTATCGGTGAATGCAGAACACAGGGCACCCGGAATGTGCCCCGCCACCGGGTCGATCGGCTCCACCTCACCCCGGAACCGCGGCAAAGCGCGCGCATCGATCAGCGTCATGTCCGCTTTGCCCAACTGCTTGGCCAAGTGTTCGGCATCGATCAGCAGCTTGGCGTCAGGCGCGCCGCTGAACGTACCTTCACGCCGAGCCGGCGCGTCCAGGCTCAACGGCAAGTGCGCGGCGTGCCAAGCCTTGAGGCCACCATCGAGGATGGCCACATCACTGCGCTTGCCCAGCCAGGCCAGCAGCCACCAGGCCCGCGCGGCAAAGGCACCGGGGCCGTCGTCATACAGCACCACCTCGCTGTCGTTATCCATCCCCCATTCGCGCAGGCGCTCGACCAGGTCGTGCGGATCAGGCAGCGGGTGACGCCCTGTCCTGCCCTTGCTGACTGGTCCACTGAGGTCACGCTCCAGGTCGGCAAAATGAGCCCCGGCGATATGCCCCTCGGCGTAGCTGCGTTGGCCGTAATCCACATCTTCCAGGGCAAAACGACAATCGAGGATCACCAACTTGGGCGAGTCCAGACGCTCGGCCAGCTGCTGCGGGGTGATCAATTGCGCAAGGGGCATGACTCTCTCCTGATCGAAGGTACAAAGGCTCTGGGCTAGTGCTCCAGGGCCTGGTTGAACGGGACATGGAATTCCTGGCACAGGGCATCCACGGCGCTGCGGGCGTTGGTGGTGACGAAGCCGAGCTCCAGCACCAGTACCTGATAGACGCCGCGCTTGAAGGCTTCTTCACCCAGATGAGCGCAATGCTCGCGCGTGGTGCTGAGAAAACGCACCCACGACGTAAGAACGATCCAGGCGTTGATGGTCAGCGATTCGATCTGCGCAGGCGCCATGGCCAGGATCCCAGCCTCGATGAAACCGCGGTAGATCGCCTGCCCCTGGCGCAGGCAACGTTCGGAAAAACGCCGATAACGGGCGGCCAGCTCCGCGTCGCTGTCGAGCAGGTGCTCGAGGTCGCGGTGCAGGAAGCGGTAGTTCCACATCGCGGCAAGCAGCGCCTTGAGGTAGAAACGCTTGTCTTCGACCGTGGCCGCGCGCCCTTGCGGCGGTCGCAGGAAGCTGTCCACCAGTTCTTCGTACTGGCTGAACAACACGGCGATGATCGCCTGCTTGTTGGGGAAGTGGTAGTACAGGTTGCCGGGCGAAATTTCCATGTGCGCGGCAATGTGGTTGGTACTGACGCTGCGTTCGCCCTGCTGGTTGAACAGTTCCAGGCTGTTCTGCACGATGCGCTCTCGGGTTTTCATGCGCGGGGCCATGCTCAGCTCCCAGTCTGCAGGCTTACGGTAATGGCTCATCTTACGGTGTAACGCGGCCGGGATGCACCGTTTGCCTACGTGAAAAAAGTCGTACCATCGTGCAAATTAGAGTATAGGCTCTAGGCATCTCAGCCCACCCAGGGAGCCACCGTGACCTCGCCCATCGCCTTGCCTCTCGTGAATTCCGACACCGAACTGGCGGCCATGTTCGCCACCCAGCGCAAGGCGTTTGCCGCAAACCCCATGCCGCCCGCAGCGCAACGCCGACAATGGCTGAAAAGCCTGCGCGAGGCCTTGCTGGGGGATCAGCAGGGGTTGATCGAGGCGATCGACGCGGATTTCGCTGGCCGCAGTGCCGACGAAACCCTGCTGGCCGAACTGCTGCCTTCGGTACAAGGCATTCGCCACGCCGAGCGCCATCTGCGACGCTGGATGCGCCCGGCCAGGCGCGCCGTCGGCCTGGCCTTCCAGCCCGCCAGCGCGCGCGTGCTGTATCAGCCGCTGGGTGTGGTGGGCATCATCGTGCCGTGGAACTACCCGCTGTTTCTCGCCATCGGCCCGCTGACCTGCGCCCTGGCCGCTGGCAACCGGGTCATGCTCAAGCTCAGCGAGGCCACACCTGCCACTGGCTTGGCGCTCAAAGCCCTGCTTGAGCGGGTATTCCCCGATGACCTGGTCAGTGTGGTGCTAGGCGAAGTTGAGGTCGGCCAGGCGTTCGCCAGGCTGCCGTTCGATCACCTGCTGTTCACCGGCGCCACCAGCATTGGCCGTCAGGTCATGCTGGCCGCCGCGCAAAACCTGACACCCGTCACTCTGGAGCTGGGCGGCAAGTCGCCCGCCATCGTTTCGGCCAACGTACCCCTGGACACCGCCGCCGAGCGCATTGCCTTCGGCAAGACCCTCAACGCCGGCCAGACCTGCGTCGCCCCCGACTATGTGCTGGTACCCCGCGAACGCCTGAATAAATTCAGCGATGCCTACCGCAGCGCCGTCCGCCGGCTGTATCCACGCATCGCCGACAACCCTGACTACAGCGCCATCATCAACCCGCGGCAGCTGCAGCGCCTGCAGCACTTGCTGGATGACGCCCGCGACAAGGGCGCGCAGGTCATCGACCTGTACCCGGACGAACCCCGCCAAGGCCGGCGCCTGCCGCCGCAGCTGCTGTTGGAGGTGAACGATGATATGCAGGTGATGCAGGACGAAATTTTCGGCCCGCTGTTGCCCGTGGTGCCCTACGACAGCCTCGATGGTGCCCTGGCCTACATCAATCAGCGCCCACGCCCCCTAGCCCTCTATTACTTCGGCTACGACCGTGCCGAGCAAGCGCGAGTGCTGCAACACAGCCACTCAGGCGGCGTTTGCCTGAACGACACCCTGCTGCAGGTGGCCCAGGACGACCTGCCATTCGGCGGCATCGGCCCGTCGGGGATGGGCCACTACCACGGCCACGACGGTTTCCTGACCTTCAGCAAGGCCAAGGCCGTGTTGGCCAAGCAGCGCCTGAATGCCGCGCGGCTCATCTACCCTCCCTATGGCAAGACCTTGCAGCGCCTGGTCTACAAACTGTTCATCCGCTGAGGCCGGGCCATGCAGCGCCGCGATCTGCTGCGATTCAGCCTGGGTGCCAGCGTGTTCCTGGCCAGCGCCAGCCTGGTCGGCTGTAGCCCCCAAGCCCCCGCAACCGGTTACCGAACGCTTCGTGACGACGACCTGCCGCTGCTGGGCGCATTGATCCCGGTGGTCCTCGCCGGAACTTCGGCCAGCGAAGCGCTGGTGCTGCACAGCCTCGACGACAAGTTGGCAGCGCTGTCCCCAGAAATGCTCAAACTCACCCGGCAACTCTTCGATGTGCTCAGCCTACCGCTGACCCGCGGCCCACTGACCGGGGTTTGGGGCGCCTGGGAACAAGCTGATGCCAAGCAGGTAACAGCCTTTCTGCAGCGCTGGCAGGACAGCTCGCTGAACCTGCTGCGCATGGGCCACGCCTCACTGCTGCAACTGCTGCTGATGGCCTGGTACGAACGCCCGGAAAGCTGGGCCGCCTGTGGCTATCCGGGGCCACCGAAAACCTGACCGCCCACAACAAGAGCATTTTCAATGCCTGTCATCGACCCGTTTCGCCAAGGCCTCGAACGCGGCTGGATCACCCACGACGGCTCACGCCTGGAGCAGGACCTCACCCTGCAGGCCGATATCGCCGTGATCGGCAGCGGCGCCGGCGGTGCCACCTGCGCGCAGATGCTCAGTGCCGCGGGCTACAAGGTGCTGCTGATCGAAGAAGGCCCGCTAAAGACCAGCAGTGACTTCCACCTGCTGGAGAACGAGGCCTACGCCAACTTGTATCAGGAAGGCCTCGGCCGTATGAGCAAGGACGGCGCCATCACCATTCTCCAGGGCCGCGCGGTGGGCGGCACCACCCTGGTCAACTGGACGTCGAGTTTCCGCACGCCAGCGCAAACCTTGGCCCACTGGGCCATAGCCCACGGCGTGAAGGGCCTGGGAGAGGAGACATTGCGCCCTTGGTTCGAGCGCATCGAGCACGACCTTGGCATCACCCCGTGGGCCGTGCCGCCGAACGCCAACAATGACGTGCTGCGCCGCGGCTGTGAGCAGCTCGGTTACCGCTGGGCAGTGATTCCGCGCAATGTGCGGGGCTGTCGGAACCTTGGCTATTGCGGCATGGGCTGCCCGGTCAACGCCAAGCAATCGATGCTGGTAACGCGCATCCCCGCCACCCTCGACAAGGACGGTGAGCTGCTCTACCTGGCGCGGGCCGAACGTTTCGCGCACAACGGCGAACGCATCGAGCACCTGCACTGCCAGGCACTCGATGCCCATGGCATACAGCCCACCGGTCGCAGCATCAGCGTGCGTGCCCGCCACTACATCCTCGCGGGCGGCGGCATCAATAGCCCAGCCTTGCTGTTACGGTCCAACGCGCCCGACCCGCATGGGCGCCTGGGTGCGCGAACCTTCCTGCACCTGGTCAACTTCAGCGCGGCACGGTTCGAGGCGCGCATCGACCCGTACTACGGCGCCCCGCAGTCCATCTACAGCGACCACTTCCAGTGGCAGGAAGGCGTCGATGGGCCGGTAGGCTACAAGCTGGAGGTGCCACCGCTGCACCCGGCCCTGGCCAGCACCTTGCTCGGTGGCGTGGGCGTCGACAACGCTCGGCGCATGGCCGAACTACCACATACCCACGTGATGCTGGCGCTGCTGCGCGACGGCTTCCACCCGCAAAGCCTGGGCGGCACGGTGGAACTGCGTAGCGATGGCTCACCCGTACTCGATTACCCGGTAACCGACTACCTGCGCGACGGCCTGCGCCGGGCCTATCACAGCATGGCGCAGATCCAGTTCGCCGCAGGCGCCACGCAGGTGACCCCTGTGCACAGCGATGCCAGCGCCGCCGCCAGCCTGGCGCAAGCCCAACGCATGATCGACGGTCTGCACCTGGAGCCGTTCCGCACACGCCTGGGCAGCGCCCATGTGATGGGTGGCTGCGCCATGGGCGAAGACCCGCGCCAGGCAGTGTGCGACAGCCTGGGCCGCCATCACCAGCTGGAAAACCTGTCGATCCACGACGGTTCGCTGTTCCCCACCAGTATCGGCGCCAACCCGCAATTGTCGGTGTATGCCCTCAGCGCCAAGCTCACCGACGCCCTGCTCGGCCGCCTGGCACACAGTGCATGACAACAAATGCCCCCGCTGTCTATAGTGCCATCAGCCGGCCGCATGACTTGGCCGGGCGCTAGCGCTGCGCTAACATCCGACTCCCCAACGCACTCCAGCCAGGATGACGCGATGAACCGAGTGTTGTACCCGGGTACTTTCGACCCCATTACCAAAGGCCATGGCGATTTGGTAGAGCGCGCCTCGCGGCTGTTCGACCACGTGATCATCGCGGTGGCGGCCAGCCCGAAGAAAAACCCCCTGTTCCCGCTGGAACAAAGGGTAGCGCTGGCCCGTGAGGTCACCAAGCACCTGCCCAATGTCGAAGTCATCGGCTTCTCCTCGCTATTGGCGCACTTCGCCAAAGAACAGGGTGCCAACGTCTTCCTGCGTGGCCTGCGCGCGGTGTCCGACTTCGAATACGAGTTCCAGTTGGCGAACATGAACCGGCAACTGGCGCCCGACGTCGAAAGCTTGTTCCTCACACCGTCGGAGCGTTATTCGTTCATTTCCTCGACCCTGGTGCGGGAAATCGCTGCCCTGGGCGGCGACATCACCAAGTTCGTCCACCCCGTGGTGGCCGAGGCGCTGACCGAACGTTTCAAGAAGTAAGCCATAGCGCTGATTATCGCGCCCGCGTGCACTGCGGGCGCGAATGCGGCACAATTGTGCCCATTGCGTTGAACATGCCTGGGCTGTGAGCCCCGGCCGGAGCCCCCATGTCCCTGATCATCACCGACGATTGCATCAACTGCGACGTCTGCGAACCCGAGTGCCCGAACGAGGCCATCTCCCAAGGCGAAGAGATCTACGTGATCGACCCGAACCTGTGCACCCAGTGCGTCGGCCACTACGACGAGCCGCAGTGCCAGCAGGTTTGCCCGGTCGACTGCATCCCGCTGGATGAAGCGCACCCCGAAAGCGAAGAACAGCTGATGGCCAAGTACCGCCGGATCACCGGCAAGGACTGACGCCCGCGCAGGGCCGCGCTGCGGCCCTGTACATCAGCGCTGGCAGCGTGGGCAATACACGCTGGCGCGCTGCCCAAGCTTCACTTCGCGCAAGGTCGTCCCGCACAGTTTGCACGGCATGCCCCCACGGCCGTAGACGAACAGTTCCTGCTGGAAATACCCCGGCTGCCCGTCGCCGCCAATAAAGTCGCGCAACGTCGTGCCGCCCTGCTCGATGGCCGCTGCCAGCACGCGTTTGATCTCGATGGCCAGCTTCAGGTAACGGGCCCGGGAAATACCGCCCGCTTCCCGGCGCGGGTCGATACCGGCGGCAAACAAGGCCTCGGTCGCGTAGATGTTGCCCACGCCCACCACCACGGCGTTGTCCATGATGAACGGTTTGACCGCCATCGACCGCCCACGCGACAGCTGGAACAGGCGCTCGCCATCGAACAGGTCGGTCAGCGGTTCAGGCCCCAGGCGCAGCAGCAGTTCGTGGTTGAGCGGGTCCAGGCTCCAGAGCATGGCACCGAAGCGGCGCGGGTCGGTGTAGCGCAGCATCAGCCCCGACTCCAGCTCGATGTCCACATGCTCATGCTTGGCCGCCGGCAGCCCCAGCTCTACCAGGCGCAGGTTGCCCGACATGCCCAGGTGGCTGATCAAGGTGCCGACTTCAGCGTTGATCAACAGGTACTTGGCCCGCCGCTCGACGCTGACGATGCGCTGGCCGGACAAACGCACGTCCAGGTCCTCGGGGATCGGCCAGCGCAGGCGCCGGTCACGCACCACCACGCGGCTGACGCGTTGGCCTTCCAGATGCGGCGCGATACCGCGCAGGGTCGTCTCGACTTCGGGTAGTTCCGGCATGAATCAGTGCCCGCCCAGCTCGCGAATGTTCTGTTTGAGGTTCTCGAAGTCGTACTCCGACAACCCGATGTAGTCCAGTACCAGCGGGCCGACCACGTGCCACTCGTGGTCGACGCTCTGATTGCCCAGCACCCGGTAAGACGCGCAGATGTGTTCAGCCATCTTCAGTACCGCCAGCAGGTTTTTCAGCTGGCTCTGGGCGTTGCCCGACGACTCATCGCGGAACACCGCCAGGGCATTGTGGTGGTTGGCGATGGCCGCACTGATGTGTTCGGGCAGGCGCCAGGATTTGGCGGTGAAGTAGCCGACCACCGAATGGTTGGTGTTGAAGGCCCGGTTCTCGGTGTCGACCACCCGGGTTTCGGCATCGGCCTTGGCATAGGCCTGTTCCAGCACCTGCATGTAGTCGGGGAAGCGCTTGAGCATCAGCGGCACGCCGCAGTCATGGAACAACCCGAGGGTGTAGGCCTCGTCCGCGGCCTGGATGCCGGTGCGCTTGGCCAGCGTCAGGCAGGTCATGGCCACGTCCTGGGCGGTGTCCCAGAAGCGGTTGAGGGTAACGATGGTTTCGTCGCTCATCTCGCCCTTGATCGACTGGGCGTTGATCAGGTTGATGATCGAGCGGCTGCCCAGCAGGTTTACCGCACGCTGGATCGAGCCGATCTTGTTGGACAGGCCGAAGTGTGGCGAGTTGACCAGCTTGAGCAAGGCACCCGACAAGCCTGGGTCCTGGGAAATCAGCTTGGCGATGGTTTCCAGGTCCGGGTCGGGCATGTACTGCTCGAACTGCAGGTCGACCATGATCTGCGGTTGCGGCGGAATGGTGATGCCTTGCAAGGCTTGCTGGATCTGTTCGGCGCTGAGTTCTTGGGACATGCGTACACACTCGTTGAGGACGGGGGATTCTAACCCCGTAAGGCGGTCGACTTGTAGCGCCGGTCCGCCGCGAAGGGGCCAGCACTTTGTCGTGCCCTGCAGCGGCCCAGGGGCCAACACGGTATACTCCCGCTCTTTTTTCCCGGAGCGACGTCATGTCCCTGCCCAGCCTTCGCCTCAAAGCCAATGCCGACCGCCGCCTGCGCGCCGGCCACCTGTGGGTCTACAGCAACGAAGTCGATGTCACCGCGACCCCGCTGCAAGGCTTCCAGGCCGGCCAACAGGCGGTTCTCGAGGCCGCCAACGGCAAGCCGCTGGGGATCGTGGCACTGAGCCCGAACAACCTGATCTGCGCCCGCCTGCTGTCGCGCGACATCAAGCTGCCGCTGGACAAGTCGCTGCTGGTGCACCGCCTCAACGTTGCCCTCTCGCTGCGTGAGCGCCTGTTCGACAAGCCGTGCTACCGCCTGGTCTATGGCGACTCCGACCTGCTGCCGGGCCTGGTGGTCGACCGTTTCTTCGACATCCTCGTGGTCCAGCTGGCCTCGGCCACCATGGAATTGCACAAGGACGACGTGATCGCCGCCCTGGTCCAGGTCCTCAAGCCGAGCGGCATCCTGTTCAAGAACGACTCCGCCGCGCGTGATGCCGAAGGCCTGCCGCGCTACGTCGAAACCGTCTACGGCGAAGTGCCGGACTGGGTCGCGCTGGAAGAAAACGGCGTCAAGTTCGAAGCCCCGGTGCGCGAAGGCCAGAAGACCGGCTGGTTCTATGACCACCGCATGAACCGTGCGCGCCTGGCACCCTACGTCAAAGGCAAGCGCGTGCTCGACCTGTTCAGCTACATCGGTGGCTGGGGCGTGCAGGCCGGCGCATTCGGCGCCAGTGAAGTGTTCTGTGTCGATGCCTCGGGCTTTGCCCTGGATGGCGTGGAGCGCAACGCCACACTCAACGGCATCAGCGAAAAACTGACCTGCATCGAAGGCGATGTGTTCGAGGCGCTGCGCGAGCTGAAAGCCGCCGAAGAGCGCTTCGACGTGATCATTGCCGACCCGCCCGCGTTCATCAAGCGCAAGAAAGACCTGAAAAACGGTGAAGCGGCCTACCGTCGCCTCAACGAACAGGCCATGCGCATGCTGACCAAGGACGGCATTCTGGTCAGCGCCTCGTGCTCGATGCACCTGCCCGAGGACGACCTGAACAACATCCTGCTGACCAGCGCCCGCCACCTGGACCGCAACCTGCAGCTGCTCGAACGCGGCGGCCAGGGCCCGGACCACCCGGTGCACCCGGCCATCGCCGAAACCCGCTACATCAAGAGCATTACCTGCCGGTTGCTGCCCAACAGCTGATCCAGCCAGGGGGCCGCTTTGCGGCCCCCTGCGCTTCAGATATCCAGCACGTACGCAGCAATCCCGAAGTACACCAACACCCCCGCCGCGTCGGCAATCGAGGTCACCAGCGGGCCACTGGCCGTCGCCGGGTCGAGCTTGAGCCTGGTGAACATGAACGGCAGGCTCATGCCGATCAGGCTGCCCAGCAACACGATCACCAGCATGCTGCTGGCGACGATCAGGGCAATGTCCGCCCCACCGCGCAGTGCTCCCAGCGATGCCACCGCGACCGCCATGGTGGCGCCCAACGCCAACGCCACCCCGCACTCACGTCCCAGCATGCGCAGCCAGTCGCGCATGACCACCTCGCCCGTCGCCAGGCCCCGTACCATCAGGGTCGCCGACTGCGCCCCAGCGTTACCGCCGCTATCTACCAGCAGCGGCAGGAAGAACACCAGCACGATGTGCGCGGCAATGGTCTCCTCGAACGCGGCGATCCCTGCCCCCGAGAACAGGTTGCCAAACACCAGCAACACCAGCCACAGGACTCGCTTGCGGTACAGCAGGCTGACGGTGGCATCCCTGAGGTTGCCAACATGGTTGGTGATGGATGCGCCTTTATGGAAGTCCTCGGTGGCCTCTTCGACCACCACGTCGAGTGCATCGTCGCAGGTCACCAGGCCCACCAACCGCCCGACTTCGTCCAGCACCGGCACGGCCAGCAGGTCGTGCTCACGGATCAAGCGGGCCACTTCTTCCTGGCGGGTCGAGGTACAGACGCAGATGACCTTGTGCACCATGATTCGCTCGATGAGCTCATCTGGCGCAGCCAGGATCAACTCCCGCAGGGACAGCGTACCCAGCAGGTTGCGCTGCCCGTCGAGCACATAGGACTGGTAGATGGTTTCGGCATCGGCGGCCTCGCGGCGCAGCCTGTCGATGGCCTGGCTGGCACTGAGACCGGCATCGAGGCACGAGTACTCGCTGGTCATCAGGTAGCCGGCGGTCCCTTCTGGGTAGCCTTGCGGGTGCAGCAGGTCATCGCGGCGCGCCTGGGCGGCCTGACGCAGGTCGAGCGGGGAAACAAGGGTGTCGGACGTGTGTTGCATGAGGTTCTCCAGGCGCCGACGCAGGCACCTGCAAACCTCAGCCACGCGGGCTCAAGCCTTCGCAAGCCCTGGCGACGGCGCGCTCAGTGCCAATTTACAAGTTCGGTATGAACTGAAACTGGGAAGGTCCATTGAGGTGTGTCTCGTGAAGCCGCACATGCGGCGGGCGGATCATAGTCAGCCAGGGCCAGCGGGTCAGCCCCTTAATCAGCATTTGGGAAACGTCCTACACACCACCGATCACTCGGCCAAAGCCACCGCCCAGACACATCGCCATTCCCTCGCCGCGCCAGCGGTGTAGAATCGGGCTATTCATCGCCAGTCATCCCCCGGCGGGTTTATGAGCTCTGGTCGAGCACGCGGCGATCCCGTGCTGTCTTCGGCCCCATCCGTGCCAGTGGCAACCGGCCTAAGGCGCAAAGGACAAGAGAAGCTCACTCCCCTTTTTGTGACCTGATTTAGCCGCCAGGAGTGCTTCATGCCTGATTATCGTTCCAAGACTTCCACCCACGGCCGCAACATGGCCGGCGCCCGTGCCCTTTGGCGCGCCACCGGCATGAAGGACGACGATTTCAAGAAACCGATCATCGCCATTGCCAACTCGTTCACCCAGTTCGTCCCAGGGCATGTGCACCTGAAGGACCTGGGCCAGCTGGTCGCCCGCGAGATCGAACGCGCCGGTGGCGTGGCCAAAGAATTCAATACCATCGCGGTCGATGACGGCATCGCCATGGGCCATGACGGCATGCTGTATTCCCTGCCGAGCCGCGAGATCATCGCCGACGCCGTGGAATATATGGTCAACGCCCACTGCGCCGACGCCATCGTGTGCATTTCCAACTGCGACAAGATCACCCCCGGCATGCTGATGGCCGCCCTGCGCCTGAACATCCCGGTGATCTTCGTCTCTGGCGGCCCGATGGAAGCCGGCAAGACTAAGCTGGCCAGCCACGGCCTGGACCTGGTCGACGCGATGGTGATCGCCGCCGACTCCTCGGCCTCCGACGAGAAGGTCGCCGAGTACGAGCGCAGCGCCTGCCCGACCTGCGGTTCGTGCTCCGGCATGTTCACCGCCAACTCGATGAACTGCCTGACCGAAGCGCTGGGCCTGGCCCTGCCGGGCAACGGTTCGACCCTGGCTACCCATTCGGACCGTGAACAGCTGTTCCTCACCGCCGGCCGCACCATCGTCGAGCTGTGCAAGCGTTACTACGGCGACAACGACACGTCGGTACTGCCGCGCAGCATCGCCAACTTCAAGGCGTTCGAGAACGCCATGATGCTCGACATCGCCATGGGCGGTTCGACCAACACCATCCTGCACCTGCTGGCCGCAGCCCAGGAAGGCGAGGTGGCGTTCGACCTGCGTGACATCGACCGCCTGTCGCGCAAGGTGCCGCAGCTGTGCAAGGTGGCGCCAAACATCCAGAAGTACCACATGGAAGACGTCCACCGCGCCGGCGGCATCTTCAGCATCCTCGGCTCGCTGGCCCGTGGCGGCCTGCTGCACACCGACCTGCCGACCGTGCACAGCGCCAGCATGGAAGAAGCCATCGCCAAGTGGGACATCACCCAGACCGATGACGAAGCCGTGCACACCTTCTTCAAGGCCGGCCCAGCGGGCATCCCGACGCAGACGGCGTTCAGCCAGTCGACCCGTTGGGAAACCCTCGACGACGACCGTGAAAACGGCTGCATCCGCAGCTTCGAACACGCTTATTCGCAAGAAGGCGGCCTGGCCGTGCTGTACGGCAACATCGCCCTCGACGGTTGCGTGGTGAAGACCGCCGGTGTCGATGAGTCGATCCACGTGTTCGAAGGCAACGCGAAGATCTTCGAAAGCCAGGACAGCGCCGTGCGCGGCATCCTCGCTGACGAAGTCAAAGCCGGCGACATCGTCATCATCCGTTACGAAGGCCCGAAAGGCGGCCCGGGCATGCAAGAGATGCTCTACCCGACGTCGTACCTGAAGTCCAAAGGCCTGGGCAAAGCTTGCGCCCTGCTCACCGACGGCCGCTTCTCGGGCGGTACCTCGGGCCTGTCGATCGGCCACGCCTCGCCGGAAGCCGCTGCGGGCGGCGCCATCGGCCTGGTGCGCGACGGCGACAAGGTGCTGATCGACATCCCCAACCGTTCGATCAACCTGCTGGTCAGCGACGAAGAGCTGGCCGCACGCCGTGTCGAGCAGGACAAAAAAGGCTGGAAGCCGGTCGAAGTGCGCCCACGCAAGGTGACCACCGCGCTGAAAGCCTACGCCCTGCTGGCGACCAGTGCCGACAAGGGTGCTGTGCGTGACAAGGCACTGCTGGACGGGCTGTGAGGCCTTGAAGCTGTGAATGAAAACCGGCGCCCTGAGCGCCGGTTTTTTATGCCTGTGCGGGCCTCTTCGCGGGGCAAGCCCGTGAAGAGGCCCGCTCTGATACGACAAAACCTACTGAATCTGCTCCGGCGTCACGATCACCCAGTTCTTGTCCGCCGTCACCGGCAACCCTTCCTTGGCCTGGGCCGCTGCATGCTTGGCGATCATTCCGTTCAACTGGTCCATGTACTTGGCCTTGCGGTTTATCCACAGGTGGATGCCGCCCTTGCTCACATCCACGCCATGAAACTGCATGTACCCGTCACTGGTCGGGGTGTCGCCGCCCACCAGCACCGGCTTCTTCCATTCATCGATATACGTGAGGATCGCCGCCTGCTTGCCCGCCATCCAGGTTGCCGGGGTCCACAGGTAAGGGGTGAGCTCCAGGCCTTCATTAGCCTTGGCATCGTAGTGCCCCGCCGTGATCTGCTTGCGCGCAGTAGTCAGCTGGCCGTTGACGCGGTCCTTGAGTAGCAGGCTGACGCCAATCACATGCTCAGGCTTCACGTTGTAGCCATATTTGGGGTCCGAGGCGACCATGCGCACCAGTTCTTCGGAGGCTGCCGAGATCACATAGACCTCGATGCCGTTCTCCATCAGTTTGTTGTACAGCTCGGCCTGGCCGGTGAACACCTTGGGTGGCTGTACCTCGATGGGTTTGACCTGGTCCCCCTCGAAATAGGTGCTGGGGATCGGCTTGGTAGAAGCCATCAGCTCATCGACCTGCACCTTCAACTCTTTGAGCGTGAAGCCTGAAAACACCTGCGCCACCCACGGGTAGCAGACCATGTCGTCGATCTCGCACAGGCGGTAGTAGTAGCTGAACAAGCTTTCCTTGTGCCCGGCACTGTCTTTGAACGGGATCAGTTTGAGCGACGGGTCGAGTTTGTCGCGGGTCAGCAGGCCCTTGTTTTCCATGAAGGGCAGCAGCGCTTCTTCAAGGTCGTAGCGGTAACTGGTGTTGTCCATGTCGAACACCGCGTAGTTACCATTGTTGGCATTGGCGGCAATCATCGCATCGAGTTGCCTGGCCGCCTCGGCGGGCCAATGCGTGAGTTCGGTGGCCAAGGTTTCGACACTGAACAACAGCGACAACCCGATGGCGAAGGCTTTTGGAGCGAACTTCATGGACGAATCTCCTGAAATGATCGGGAAAAACTAGACCATCATTCCCGGCAGGCGGGGGTCCACAGCGACCTTCACAACACTGTAAACGTCGCGTTCATTGCTATCCGCGACAGCCTGTTATTCCATTAACGACTAAGCAAATTACTTTTGGGTATAAATTCGTTTCTTTTCAGGCTGTTAGCATTTCCGTTCGCAATCGCTCACAGAGGCGATGCCTCTTCTGCTTTTTCCTGGAGCTTCAATGAACCTGCCGCTGTCTCTCAACCTGCTGGCGTTCCTGGCCCTGCTGCTGGGCCTGGCGCAAACCCGCCGTACCGACTGGAGCCTGGCCAAGAAGGTTCTGCTCGGCCTGGCACTGGGCGTAGGTTTCGGCCTGGTGCTGCATACCGTCTACGGTGCAGGCCACCCGGTACTGAAAGCCACCATCGGCTGGCTTGACCTGGTCGGTAACGGCTACGTCGGCCTGCTGCAAATGATCGTCATGCCGCTGATCTTCGCCTCGATCCTCAGCGCCGTGGCGCGCCTGCACAACGCCTCCTCGCTGGGCCGCATCAGTGTGCTGAGCATCGGCACGCTGCTGCTGACCACCGCCATCGCCGCGCTGATCGGCATCGTCCTGACCAACCTGTTCGGCCTGAGCGCTGAAGGCCTGGTGGCCGGCGTCCAGGAAAGCGCACGCATGCAAGTTATCCACAGCGATTACGCGGGCAAGGTCGCCGACCTCAACATCCCGCAATTGCTGCTGTCGTTCATCCCGAGCAACCCGGTGGGCGACCTGGCACGGGCCAAGCCGACCTCAATCATCAGCGTGGTGATCTTCGCCGTGTTCGTCGGCCTGGCCGCGTTGCAGCTGATCAAGGACGATGCCGAGAAAGGCCAACGCGCCCTGTCGGCCATCGACACCCTGCAAGCCTGGGTGATGCGCCTGGTGCGCGTGGTGATGAAGCTCACCCCTTACGGGGTGCTGGCACTGATGACCAAGGTCGTGGCCAGTTCCAACCTGGACGATATTCTCAAGCTGGGCAGCTTCGTGGTGGTGTCGTACCTCGGCCTGGGCCTGATGTTCGTGGTGCACGGCATCATCCTCGCTGCCACCGGCGTCAGCCCGCTGCGCTTCTTCCGCAAGGTCTGGCCGGTGCTGACCTTCGCCTTCACCAGCCGTTCCAGTGCGGCCAGCATCCCGCTGAACATCGAGGCGCAGACGCGCCGCCTGGGCGTACCGCAATCGATCGCCAGCTTCAGCGCATCGTTCGGCACCACCATCGGCCAGAACGGCTGCGCCGGCCTGTACCCTGCGATGTTGGCGGTGATGGTGGCCCCTGCCGTGGGCATCGACACCTTCGACCCGCTGTGGATCGCCACCCTGGTGGCCATCGTCACCCTGAGTTCGGCAGGCGTGGCCGGCGTGGGTGGTGGTGCCACCTTCGCGGCACTGATCGTGCTGCCAGCCATGGGCCTGCCGGTCGAGCTGGTGGCGCTGCTGATTTCGGTGGAGCCGCTGATCGACATGGGCCGCACGGCACTGAACGTGAATGGCTCGATGACGGCGGGCGTGGTGACCAGCCAGTTGCTGAAAGAGACCGACAAGGATGTGCTGGCCGGCGACGAGCATGCCGAGCTGAGCCACGCCTGAAACGACTGGGGCCGCTAATGCGGCCCCAGATTCATCACAGCTTGTTCCACACCTCGAAGTGATACACAGGCTTGTCCGCCTCTGCCTGCGCTTCACTCGACGCCAGCTGCCACTGCCCCTTGTCGAACGCGGGGAACCACGCATCGCCTTCCGGCTGCAGTTCGACCCGGGTCAGGTACATGCGGCTCACCAAGCCCTTCTCCAGCGCCTGCGCATACAGCTGCGCGCCGCCGATCAGCATGAGCTCGTCCACGCCCTGCTCCCGCGCCCACTGCTCGGCGCGCTCCCGGGCATCGTCCAGCGAAGCGAACACTTCGGCGCCGGCCAATTGCAGGCCCGGCTGGCGGCTGACCACGATGTTCAGGCGCCCTGGTAGCGGCCGGCCGAGCGAATCCCAGGTCTTGCGGCCCATGATGATCGGCTTGCCCAGGGTAGTGGCCTTGAAATACTTGAAGTCCCCCGGCAAGTGCCAGGGCATGGAGTTGTCGATGCCGATCACGCGGTTCTCGGCGAGCGCCGCAATCAGGCTGAGGGGGAGTGAGGTAGTCATGCCGGCGAGGATAGCAAACCCGTGGTGGGTTATGCTTCTGCCCTGAACCGTGCAATGGAAGACCTTGTGACTGGACCGACTCCACTGGACACGCGCTGGCTCACCGAAGCGGTACGCCTGCGCGAGGAACACGCCGGCCCCCTGGAAGACCAGGAAGCCAACCGCCACGCTCGCCAACGGGGCGGTGACCTGCCCGCGCGCATTGAAGCGCGCGCACTGTTCCTGGCCGAACGCGACGGCATCACCACCGCCCTGCAGCACTGGAAGCAAGGCGCACGCCTGGCGCTGCTGGCGCTGGTGCTGCTGGCCGTGGTCAGCGGCGTGGGCCTGGCCTTTGCCGCCCTCGGCGATGGGCAGCGCCCGGTCAATGTGTTCTGGGCGCTGGGCAGCCTGCTTGGGCTGAACCTGCTGATGCTGCTGGGCTGGGCCGCAGGCCTGATCCTCAGCGGTGAACACGGCGCCAACCTCGGGCGCCTGTGGCTGTGGCTGAGCGAACGCTTCGCCCGCGACGCCAAGGCCGCGCACCTGGCGCCGGCATTGCTGGTGCTGCTGCAACGCCAGCGCCTGAACCGCTGGCTGCTGGGCCTGCTGGTCCACAGTTTGTGGGTGCTGGCCATGCTCAGTGCGCTCGCGCTGCTGCTGACGCTGCTCGCCACCCGCCGCTACGGCTTCGTCTGGGAGACCACCCTGCTCGCTGCCGAACCTTTCGTGCACCTGACCCAGGCCCTGGGCGCCCTGCCCTCGCTGCTCGGCTTTGCCGTGCCGGACGAAAGCATGATCCGCACCAGCGGTGACGCCCTGCCGGCCCTCGACATCGCCCGCCAGGCCTGGGCCAGCTGGCTGCTCGGCGTGGTGCTGGTGTACGGCCTGCTGCCGCGCCTGCTGTTGGCCGGCCTGTGCCTGTGGCGCTGGCGCCAGGGCCGCCAACGCCTGGCCCTGGACCTCAGCCTGCCAGGCTACGCACACCTGCGCGAAGCCCTCATGCCACGCAGCGAGCGAATAGGTGTGCAGGATGTAGCCCCCGAATCGCTACCGCAGTTCCAGGCCGGCCAACTGGAAACCGGCAGCAGCGGCGCGCTGCTGGTCGGGCTGGAGCTGGACGACCAGCGGCCGTGGCCCCCGGCGCTGAGCAAGGGCGTGACCGATGCCGGGGTGCTCGACAGCCGCGAGTCACGCAACCGCCTGCTGGAACAACTCAGTCGCTTCCCCCCGGCGCGCCTGGCCATTGCCTGCGACCCCCGCCGCTCGCCCGACCGCGGCAGCCTCGCGCTGTTGGCCGAGCTGGCGCGCAATGCCGGGGCCACGCGCATCTGGTTGCTGCAGGCGGCCCCCGGCCAGGCCCTGGATGCCGAGCGACTGGGCGACTGGCACGAGGCGCTGGACCGCCTCGGCCTGCCCCACGCCGATACCTCACCGCTGACCTGGCTGGAGCATGGCCATGACTGAGCCGCTGAAACTGGCCGTGGTCGGCCACACCAATGTCGGCAAGACCTCGCTGCTGCGCACACTCACGCGTGATGTCGGCTTCGGCGAGGTGTCCCATCGCCCGAGCACCACCCGCCACGTGGAGGGCGCTCGCCTGTCGGTGGACGGTGAAGCGCTGCTCGAGCTCTATGACACACCCGGCCTTGAAGATGCCATCGCCCTGCTCGACTACCTGGAGCGCCTGGAGCGCCCGGGCGAGCGGCTCGACGGCCCGGCCCGCCTGGAGCGCTTTCTACAGGGCAGCGAGGCGCGCCAGCGCTTCGAACAGGAGGCCAAGGTGCTGCGCCAATTGCTGGCCAGCAATGCCGGCCTGTATGTGATCGACGCCCGTGAACCGGTGCTGGCCAAGTACCGTGACGAGCTGGAAGTGCTGGCCAGTTGCGGCAAGCCATTGCTGCCCGTACTCAACTTCGTCGCCAGCAGCCAGCACCGCGAACCCGAATGGCGCGACGCCCTGGCCCGCCTGGGCCTGCATGCGCTGGTACGGTTCGACAGCGTGGCGCCGCCCGAAGATGGCGAGCGCCGCCTGTACGAAAGCCTGGCCCTGCTGCTTGAAGACGCCCGCCCGGCCCTGCAACGGCTGATCGATGACCAGCAGGCGCAGCGCCTGGCCCGCCAGCACAGCGGCAAGCGGCTGATCGCCGAACTGCTGCTCGACTGCGCCGCCTGCCGGCGCAGTGTCGAAGCCGAGCCTGCCGCCGAAGCCAAGGCCATCGAGGCGCTGCGCCAGGACGTGCGCCAGCGCGAGCAGCGCTGCGTCGAGGCACTGCTCAAGCTCTATGCCTTCCGCCGTGAGGACGCCAACGCCGGTGACCTGCCGCTGCTCGATGGGCGCTGGGGCGATGACTTGTTCAACCCCGAGACGTTGAAGTTGCTTGGCGTGCGCCTGGGCAGCGGCGTGGCCGCAGGTGCCGCTGCCGGCGCAGGGGTCGACTTGCTGGTCGGTGGCCTTACCCTTGGCGCTGCCGCGCTGGCCGGCGCCATTGCCGGGGGCGCGCTGCAGACGGCGCGCAACTATGGTTCACGGCTGATGGGCAAACTGAAGGGGCAGCGCGAGCTGACCGTGGACGACACCGTATTGCGACTGTTGGCGTTGCGCCAGCAACAGTTGATGGCAGCGCTGGATAGCCGTGGGCATGCGGCGCAGAGCAGCATTCGCCTGGGTGAACTGGATGAGAAGGCCTGGCGTGAAGGCAAACTGCCCGAAGCGTTGAGCAAGGCGCGGGCACACCCGCAATGGTCGACGCTCAACCCTGGGGCCCGCGTCAATCAGGCTGAGCGGCAAGAGCAGCTGGAGGCGCTGGTGCTACAGATTTAAGGGTGTGCTCACAGGCCTCTTCGCGGGCAAGCCCGCGAAGAGGCCGGCAATGCCAACCACGCCATCAAAGCAACGCCAATGCCTTGTGCTTCAACACCGCCAGCTCAACCACCGGCACCCCAATCTCCTTGGCCCGTTCATCCCATTCGCGCATGCGCAGGCTCACGCTGAACAGTGGGTCCCGCTCGAAAGCATCCGCCTCCTCGTCGGTCATCACCCCACCCTGATAGGCCAACGTCCGTCGGCTGGCTTCGCTCAACCGCGCGTAATACCCAGGTTGGCGCAACGTCAGGTAACGCTTGGCCGCCACGTGGTACTGCACCAGCCGCGCCATTCGCTCGCCGAAACCGCAGCGGCGCAGGTACTCGGCACCGATGCGCTCATGGCTGACCACGCCATAACCGGCCATGTTGCCGTCGCCGCCACACAGGTGGCCGATGTCGTGGAAGAATGCAGCCAGTACCACTTCGTCATCGAAGCCCTCGGCCATCGCCAGTTGCGCGGCCTGGGACATGTGCTCCAGCTGGGTGATGGCCTCGCCGATGTAATCGTCGGTGCCATGTTCCTGGTAAAGGGCGAAGGTTCTGTCGATGATCTGGTCTGGAGTGAGCATCGGTTGGTCTCGGTCCTGGATGGTGGAGGATTCAGTTCAGGCCTGCCTTACTGCTGCGCGACCTTCTCCGACTTGCCGTCGTAGCGCTTACGCCACTCGGCCAGGATCGGGTCACGGTTTTTCGAGGCCCAGGCAAAGTCGTTCTTGATCAGGCGCTGCTCATAGTCGGCCGGCAATTCGGTCTGCGGCTTGGCAATGCCCGGTGCGGCGAGCACGGCGAAGTTTTCCTTGTACAGTTCCATGGCCGCCGGGCTTGCCGAGAAGTCGGCCAGGCGCTTGGCGGCATCCGCCTTCGGCGAGCCTTTGATCAGCGCAGTCGCCTCGATCTCCCAGCCTAGCCCTTCCTTCGGCAATACGATGTCCAGCGGCGCGCCCTGGCGCTTGAGCTGCACGGCCGGGTACTCGAACGAAATGCCGATCGGGAATTCGCCCGCTGCCGCCAGCTTGCACGGTTTGGAACCGGAATGGACGTACTGGCCGATGTTCTGGTGCAGGGCGTCCATATAGGCCCAGCCCTGCGGCTCGCCAAAGGTCTGCAGCCAGGCACTCACATCGAGGAAGCCGGTACCGGACGAGGCCGGGTTCGGCATGACGATCTTGCCCTTGTACTCCGGCTTGGTCAGGTCCTGCCAGCTTACCGGCTTGCTCAGGCCTTGCTTCTCGGCCTCGATGGTGTTGAAGCAGATCGTCGCGGCCCACACGTCCATACCCACCCAGGCCGGCGGGTTGGCAGCGTCGCGATAGTTGGGGGAGATGGTGCCCAGGTCTTTCGGTGCATAGGCGTCGAGCATGCCGTTCTGGTCGAGGATGGCCAGGCTGGAAGCCGCCAGGCCCCACACCGCGTCGGCTTGCGGGCGGTCTTTCTCGGCCAGCAGCTTGGCGGTGATAATGCCGGTGGAGTCGCGCACCCACTTGATCTCGATGTCCGGGTTGGCCTTTTCGAAGGCCTGCTTGTAGCTTTTGAGCTGCTCGGCTTCCAGGGCGGTGTAGACGGTCAGCTGCGTGCTGGCGGCCGAGGCCTGCAGGCTGAATACGGCAGATACGGCAGATACGGCAGCGGCAAGTGCAAGTGGCTTGAACATGATGCGGTTCCTGTCAGAGTGGGCAGTCGGTCAATGGCCTGGCGCGCGCTGGCGCCAGGCCTGGGAGCGGCGCAGCAGGCCGCGGGAAGCACCGGCCAGCAACAGCGAAGCGGCGGCACTGGTCAGCAGGATCAAGGTCGACATCGCGGCAGCGCCGCCGACGTTGCCGGCATCGTCCATGTTCAGCACGGCGACGGCGGCGAGGAGGGTGTCGGGGCTGTAGAGGAAGATCGCCGCCGAGACGGTGGTCATGGCCGAGACGAACAGGTAGCGGATAATGTCCAGCAGCGCGGGCAGGCAGATCGGCACGGTAACCCGCACGAAGTGCTTGTACAGCGGCGCCTTGAGCGACAGCGCGGCGGCCTCGAACTCGCCATCGAGCTGACGCAGCGCGGTGGTGGCGGTCATCTGCGCGGTGGTCAGGTAGTGGGCGATGGTGCACACCACCAGCAAGCCCATGCCGCCGTAGAACACGTGCAGCGGGTTGCCATTAAGGTTGAAGAAGAAGACATAACCCAGGCCCAGCACCAGCCCCGGCACTGCCATGGGGATGAAGCTGAGCAGGCGCAGTGCCTGATTGAGCAGGCGCTGGCCCTGGGTTTTCTCCATCAGGTAGGCACCGGCGAAAATCACGATGCTGCCGATCAGCGCCGTGCCGATGGCCATGGTCACGCTGTTGCGATACGCCAGCCAGCCACCGCCTGCAGTGTCGTCGAACAGGTAGTGCTTGAACGACAAGGTCATGTTGTAAGGCCAGAAGGTCACCAGCGACGAGTACACGGCCATGCCGATCACCCCCACCAGCACAGCGCACACCAGCAGCACGAGGGCCAGGTAGCAGGCATCACGGCGGCGCGACGGCTTGGGCTCGAACACCTGGGCACGGCCGCTCATGGCCTCACCCTGGCGGCGCCGCAGCCAGGCGTCGACCGCAAAGCTGAGCAGCGCCGGTACCAGCAGCACCATGCCGATCAACGCGCCGCGGCCGAACTGCTGCTGGCCGACAACCGCTTTGTAGGCCTCCAGCGCCAGCACCTGGTAATCACCACCGACGACCACCGGCACGCCGAAATCGGTGATGGTCAGGGTGAACACCAGGCAGAGCGCTGCGAACACCGCTTGGCGGGTAGCCGGCCAGGTGATGCTGCGAAACGCCCGCCACGGCCCGGCGCCCATGCTGGACGCAGCGTCGAACAGCCGCGCATCGGCCAATGACAGGGCCGAGAGCAAGATCATCAGCGCGTGCGGGAAGGTGTAGATGGCCTCGCCCAGGACAATGCCCCAGAAGCCATAGATGTTGTCGCTGAGTAGCCCGCGCAGCAGGCCTTGGTTCCCGAACAGGTAGACCAGGGCAATGGCCGGCAACATCGACGGCGCCAGCAGCGGCAGCAGCGAGATCCCCCGCCACACGCCCTTGGCCGGGATCAGCGTGCGTTGCAGGGCATAGGCGAACAGGTACGCCAGCGGGACCACGATCGCGGCAACGGTGAAGGCCACCGACAGGCTGTTGCCGAGCAGCCAGTGGAAGTTGCTGCTGGCGAACAGTTCACGGGCCGCCGCCAGGCCGCCACCCTGGCCAGCGTCGCCACTGAAGCCACGCCAGAAGATTGCCAGCAACGGCATCAGCACCGCCAGCAGCAGCAGGATCAGCAGCAGGCTCTTGCCACCGACGACGAACAGCCGGTCCCCGAGGGCGACGTCACCCCGCGTCGCGCGCTTGGCCTGGGGCAGTGGCAGGGTCATTGGCGCGGCCATCTCAGGCAAACACCTGCAGGCTCTGAGGCGGCAGCGCCACCCAGATGTCCTGGGAACCCAGGCTCGGCATCGCTTCTGGTGCCAGCTCGGCAAGCAGGGAATGCCCCGGTAGGGCCTTGAGCTCGAAGCTCATGCGGCAGCGGTTGCCCAGGAAGGTGATTTCGCGAACCTTGGCCGGGAACAGGTTCTCTTCATGCACCACCGGGTTGACGGTGATCGCCTCCGGCCGGCAGAACAAACGGCCGCTGCTGGCCCGCGGCGCTCCGGGTGCCAGGCGCATGCTCATGGCGCCGACCTGGGCGTGGCTGTCGCCATTGCGCTGGAACGGCAGCCAGTTGCCCTGGCCGACGAACTCGGCGACGAACGGTGTGGCGGGCTGATCGTAAATTTCTTGCGGGGTGGCGTACTGCTCGACCTGGCCGTTGTTCATCACCGCGATACGGTCGGCCATGAGCATGGCTTCATCCTGGTTGTGGGTGACCATCAGCGTGGTGATACCCAGTTGTCGCTGCAGCTGGCGCAGCTCGGTGCACAGGTGCTCTCGCACGCGCGCATCCAGCGCCGACATGGGTTCATCGAGCAGCAGCAACGACGGTGACGGCGCCAGCGCACGGGCCAGGGCCACACGTTGCTGCTGGCCGCCGGAGAGCTGGCCGGGGTATTTCTTTTCGCTGCCGGTCAGGCCCACCAGTTCAAGCATTTCGGCCACACGCTGGCGGCTTTCATCACGGCCGCTGCCGGTCAGGCCGTAGGCGATGTTGGCTTCGACGGTGAGGTTGGGGAACAGCGCGTAGGACTGGAACAGGATGCCGTAGTCCCGGGCCTGGGGCGGCAGCTCGGAAATATCGCGTTCGCCGATGTACAGCTCACCACGGTCCTGACGCTCAAGGCCGGCAATGCAGCGCAGCAGGGTGGTCTTGCCGCAGCCCGAAGGGCCGAGCAGGCAGACCAGTTCGCCGGCGGCGATGTCCAGGGAGACATCGTTCAGCGCCGTGAAGGCACCGAAACGCTTGTGGATACCGCGCACTTTCATCTGTGCGCCCGGGGTGGCGTGGTTCATGGCAAGGCCTCATCGAACAGATGGGGCCATGCTAGGAAGGCTGTGCGAAGGTTCTGTGGCGTCAAGGCAAAAGCGGGTGATAGTGGTATAGGCAGATTTTGTAGTGGCCACCCCAGGACTAGAACTGTGACCCCACCACTTCCTGCGCCACCCCAAGGAAGGCCGCCGGCAACCGGGCCTGGCGCCGCTCCTTCAGGCAGTACAGGTACTCATGCATCACCGGCGCATTCTCCAGCACGAGCACCCGCAATTCGGCGTTGTGCGGCACCTCGTGCCGGGCAATCACGCTGATACCGATATTGCGCAGCACCGCTTCGCGGATCGACTCGCGGCTGCCGATCTCCAGCAGGGCTCCTGCTTTTACGCCCGCATCCTGCATCATCTGCTCGGTCAGCTTGCGGGTGGTCGAGCCCTGTTCGCGCATCAGCAGGCAATGCCCCGCGAGCCCATCGATGGACACCGTCTGGCGGTGTGCCAATGGATGATTGCGGTGCACCGCCACCACCAGCGGGTCGGTGCCCAGCACGCGCCGCACCAGGCGGGCGTCCTCGAGCAACTGTGACGAGGCGGCGATATCGACGCGGTAGTCCTCAAGCATCTCCAGCACCTGCTGCGAGTTGCCGATCTCCACGGCCACGTCCACCTGCGGCAGCCGTTCACGGAAGATCTTCACCAGGTCGAGGATGTAGTAAGGCGCAGTCGCCGCGATGCGCAGGCGGCCCTGCTGCTGCCCGCTGTTGCGCAGCTCGAATTCGATGTCGGCTTCCTGCTGCAGCAGCGCCTTGACCATCGGCAGCAGGCGCACGCCCTCCTCGCTCAGCACCAGGCGCCGCCCCCCGCGGTAGAACAGCTCCACCGCGTACTGGCTCTCCAGGTTACGGATCTGCGTGGTCACCGTCGGCTGGCTGAGCCCTAGTTTCTTCGCCGCCAGGGTGATGCTGCCCAGGCGGGCCACCATGTAAAAGGCTTTGAGCTCGGCACTGAGCATTGCATGACCTCATTTGCGCAGCAGGCGCAGCCCGTTGAACACCACCAGCAGGCTCACACCCATGTCGGCGAACACCGCCATCCACAGGGTGGCCATGCCGGCAAAAGTGATCGCCAGGAATATCGCCTTGATGCCCAACGCCAGAACGATATTCTGCGTCAGGATCGCCGCACTTTGGCGCGACAGCCTGACGAACGCCGGGATTTTGCGCAAGTCGTCATCCATCAGCGCCACCTCGGCGGTCTCGATGGCCGTATCGGTACCGGCAGCAGCCATGGCGAAGCCGATCTCGGCGCGGGCCAGGGCCGGCGCATCGTTGATACCGTCACCGACCATGCCGACACGGTGGCCCTGGGCATACAGCTGCTCGATGATGGTCAGCTTGTCGGCCGGCAACAAGTTGCCTTCAGCGCGGTCGATACCTACCTGGGCTGCGATGGCCTGGGCAGTATGCGGATTATCGCCGGTGAGCATGACGGTCTTGATACCCAGCGCGTGCAGCTCGGCGATCGCCTCGCGGCTGCTGTCCTTGACCGTATCGGCCACGGCGAACAGGGCCAGCGGGCCATTGTGGTCGAGCAACAGCACCACGGTCTTGCCCTGGCGCTCGAGCTCGTCCAGTTGCGCTTCAAGCTGCGGCGAGCACAGGCCCAGCTCCTCGACCAGGCGATGGTTGCCCAGGTGATAGGTCTGGCCGTCGATGTCGCCGCGCACGCCACGCCCGGGAAGGGCGACGAAGCCGGTGACCTCACTCAGGGCCAACCCCTGCGCCTTGCCGAACTGGGCGATGGCACCTGAAACCGGATGGTCGGAACGCTCGGCCAGGCTGGCGGCCAGCGCCTGGGCGCGGCCATCGAACCGCGTATCGAGGACCTTGGCATCGGTCTGCACCGGTTTGCCGTGGGTGAGGGTGCCAGTCTTGTCCAGGGCCAGGAAGTCCAGCTTGCGGCCCCCTTCCAGGTAGACGCCGCCCTTGATCAGGATGCCCTTGCGCGCTGCAGCCGCCAGGCCACTGACGATGGTCACCGGGGTGGAGATCACCAGCGCACACGGGCACGCCACCACCAGCAGCACCAGCGCGCGGTAGACCCAGTCAAACCAGGCGCCGGCCATGAACAGTGGCGGGATGAGCGCTACGGCCAGGGCCAGGGCGAAAACCACCGGGGTGTAGATGCGCGAGAAGGTGTCGACGAAACGCTGGGTGGGTGCACGAGCGCCCTGCGCTTCTTCTACGGCCTTGATGATGCGCGCCAGGGTGGAATGCCCCGCTGCTGCAGTGACGCGGTATTCCAGGGCGCCGGCCTGGTTGATGGTGCCGGCGAACAGCTTGTCGCCAACGGCCTTCTCCACCGGCAGGCTTTCACCGGTGATCGGTGCCTGATCGACGCTGGATTGCCCACTGAGCACTTCGCCGTCCAGGCCGATCCGCTCACCGGGGCGCACCCGCACCTGCGCGCCAATAGCCACGTGACGCACCTCGACCTCGCGCCACTCGCCGTCGGCCTGTTGCACCGTGGCCATGTCCGGCGTGAGCTGCATCAAGCCGCTGATGGCATTACGGGCGCGGTCCAGGGAGCGCGCCTCGATCAGCTCGGCGACGGTGAACAGCACCATGACCATCGCCGCCTCCGGCCACTGGCCGATCAATACCGCGCCGGTCACGGCGATGCTCATCAAGGCATTGATGTTCAGGTTGCGGTTCTTGAGGGCAATCCAGCCCTTCTTGTAGGTGCCCAGCCCGCAACCGAGGATCGCCCCCAGCGCAAGGGCAGCCACCACCCACTCGGGCGCCAGCCCGCTGAAATGGACGATTTCCGCGGCAATCGCCGCAACGCCGGACATTGCCAGTGGCCACCAACGGGTTTTGACCGGCTGGGGCGCAGCGGCGCCACCTTCACCCTCATCGGCCAGGGGTTCGGCCTTCATGCCCAGGCTTTCGATAGACCGCTCGATCTCGGCAGTACCGGCCAGGGTATGGCGCACGCCTAGCACACGGTTGATCAGGTTGAATTCCAGCTGCTCGATGCCGGCCAGCTTGCCCAGTTTGTCCTGGATCAGGGTCTGCTCGGTGGGGCAGTCCATGGCCTGGATGCGGAAGCGGCTGAGCTGCGCCGTGTCACTGGCCTTTTCACTCAGTTGCACGAGCGCCGGTGCGGCACTGGTGCCGCAGCAGCTGTGGGCGTGCGCATCGTGGCAATGGCTTTTGCCGCCGTGTGCGTGGTCATGGTCGTGCGGGTGTTGGGGGCTGACAGGCTGGTTCATGGGGTCATCCTTAGTGTGCGCCTGTTGCCAAGTGAACACCCTGTAGCCACTATAGGGTCAAGCCACCTGCTGGAGATTTCGCCATGAAAATCGGAGAACTGGCCAAAGCCACCGACTGCGCCGTGGAAACCATCCGCTATTACGAGCGCGAGCAGCTGCTGCCGGAGCCTTCGCGCACCGAAGGCAACTATCGGCTGTACACACAGGCCCATGTCGAACGCCTGACCTTCATCCGCAACTGCCGCACCCTGGACATGACCCTGGATGAAATCCGCAGTTTGCTACGCCTTCGCGACAGCCCTGATGGCTCCTGCGGCAGTGTCAACGCGCTGATTGATGAGCATATCGAGCATGTGCAGGCGCGGATTGATGGTTTGGTGGCGCTGCAGGCGCAGTTGGTGGAGCTTCGCCAGCGCTGCAATGCGCAAGGAGCCGAGTGCGCGATCCTGCAGCAACTGGAAGTGAATGGGGCGGTATCGGTGCCGGAAACCGAACATTCACATGTAGGGCGTAGCCACGGACACTAGGCACGAACCACGCGCCATTTGCGAAGTGCCTATGCGCTCCTAGCCCCAGCCGCCTCCCAACGCCTTGTACAGTGACAAGCTGTTACCCAGCCCGGCCAAGCGCGCCCGAATGAACCCTTGCTGTGCGGCGCTCAAGCTGCGTTGCGCATCCAGCACCTCCAGGTAGCTGTTCAAGCCGTCTTCATACAGCAAGGTCGCCAGCTCTACCCGCCGCCGTTCATTCGCGACCAACAAACGCTGCGACTCCAGCTCGCGCCGTAACGGTTCAGTGGCCCCCAGCGCATCGGCGACTTCGCGAAACGCCTGCTGGATCGCCCGTTCGTATTCGGAGACGGCAATATCGCGCTGGGCCTTGGCCAGTGCCAATTGCGACCCCCGGCGGCCGAGGTCGAACACGGGCAACGTCACCTCAGGCATGAACGACCAGGCCCTTGCCCCGCCGCGAAACAACTGCTTGAGCTCCGGGCTACTGAACCCCAGCAACCCGGTCAGGGAAATACGCGGAAAGTAGGCCGCTCGCGCAGCGCCGATATTGGCGTTGTGGGATTTGAGCCGGGCCTCGGCCGCACGAATGTCCGGGCGCTGAGTCAGCAAGCCCGAGGGCAAGCCGGCCGCAACAGGGGCCAGCACCTGCTCGCCTTCCAGTGCCACAGGCTGCAACTGGGATGGCACCACCGCTGCCCCACTCAACAACTCCAGGCGGTTGAGCGCCAGCACGTACCCCCGCTCGGCGCTCGCCTGCTCGCCGGCCAACCCGAGCACCAGTGCCTGGGCCTGGCGCACTTCCAGCTCGCTGGCCAACCCCTGCCCACGGCGCCGCTCGATCAATGCCAGCGAACGCTCGCTGGCGTCCAGCAGCTGGCCGTGGCGTTCGCGCAAACTCAAGTAAGCCAACACCTCGTAATACGCTGCGGCCACCTCGGCCACCAGGCCGATCTGCACCGCCCGGGCGTCCTCCTCAGTCGCCAGCAACTGCTGCCCGGCGCTCTCGTGCAGGGCCCTCACACGCCCCCAGATGTCCAGCTCATAGGCAGTAATACCGATGCCCAGGCGGAAGCGCCCCTGCTCATTGATCACCCGCTCACCCGTTGGCGAGTCCAGCGCTGACAGCTGCTGCCGCTGGGTTGTACCCTGCACGCCCAAAGTCGGCCACCGATCGGCACTGGCCACGCCGAACAGTGCCCGGGCCTCGTCGATACGCTGCACGGCAATACGCAAGCCGCGGTTATGCTCCAGCGCCTGGGCAATCAGCTCGCGCAGCTGCGGGTCGTTGAACATCCGTTGCCAGCCGGGAAGTGGCGCGGCAGCTGGCGCCACGGGTTGATCACGCCACTGCGCCGCGACGGGGGGCTGAGGCCGAACATAGATCGGAACGAAGGAACACCCCGCCAGCGCCAGGCCCATGGCCAGCCCCCACACGTTCAGCCAGCTCATCGCCTGCCTCCGAAGGCCGCAGCGCTGCGCTGTTGCGCCGTCGAACACTGGCGATGGTAGAACGCCTCGATCCGTGGCAAATACAACCACTGCTCCGGTGCCGCCGCCAGAAAGCACTCGAGCGCCGCCATCCACGGCGCTTGCATGACCTCCAGTGAGGCGGCTGGGATGCGCGTCAGTATTCGTAGCTCACCCTTGCCGCCCAATACCGCGTGATGCCCGACCAACAAGGCATCGCACTGCAGTTTCGCCGCCAGAAACAGCGGCCCTTTGACGAACTGTGCGGCCCGATTGAACAACTTGCCCGGCAGCGGCTCACCAAAGCGCAAGGCCCCCAGGCTGACCGGGAGATCGCAAAACACAATCACCCGCTCGCCTCGCTTCAGCGCACGAGCCATGGCCAGCGCCGCACCGGGATGAGCAGCGTCCAGCACTTCTACGCCATGCCCCAGCCCTTCGAGTTGGCGAAGAGAAGCCTGGGTGAAGGCGTCAGCAAAATTCCAGATAGGAATCACGAAGCGCGTCGGCACAGCTTCCCTGGCCATCACACTGGCCACGGCCATCCAGTATTCGCCCGTATGCAGCAGCAGATACAAGGCCGGCCGGCTCGCTGCGGCCCAACCATGCGGGTCGACCTCCGGGATGCTGTTCACCCAGGTTCTGAGCGCTTGTGGTTGGCGGCGGGGGTAAAGCCGCTCGTGCACGGCCCGTTGCCACTGGAGCACACCGTAGCGACAGGCCAAGGCCTCGGCCTGCGCCGGTGCATGGCCCAGGGCTTCGAGGTTTTGCCGGCACAGACTGTAGTCCTTGCCGCGCCAGGCAGCCGGCGAGCGCTGCAGCAACGCGGGTAGCCAGCGGAACAACCCACCCAGCGGCAGCACGCGGGCCACCCAGGCAAGGCATCGCGCGAAGGCCTGGGCCAGGCGGGCTCTGGCGCTCATGCGTAACAACCAGTAACGCATGCGCCAGCCAACATGAGCGGTTTCAGCCATTCAACCCACCCTCGGGCATCGTCATCAACTGCCCACCCTGCATGCGCAACACTTGATCACAGGCCTTGGCGACTTCCGGGTCATGGGTGACGACCACGCACAGTGTGGGCAACTGCCCGATGGTGGCGATGATCCGATCACGAGCCCCGGCATCCAGGTGCGAGGTAGGTTCGTCCAGCAGCAACATTTGCGGGCGCCGGTACAACGCACGGGCGATGAGCAGGCGTTGCGTCTGGCCGGTGGAAAGCTGCACCCCTGTGGGCCCCAAGGTGGTATTGAAGCCATTGGCCAGACCCTGTATCGCCTCCAGCAGGCCCGCCTGCTCTACGCAGGCTTGCAGCCAGGCCCCGTCGACACGGTCGCTGTCCAGGGTAATGTTGTCGATCACGCTACCCGTGATGATTTCGTCATGGGCCGTGACATACGCCAACTGCTGGCGAAAGCGCTGCAGACCGAACCGCTGCAGTTCGATGCCATTGACTTCGAACTGCCCGGCATCGAGCCGATAGAACCCGGCCAATACCTTGAGCAGGGTGCTTTTGCCGCACCCGGACGGCCCGAAGATGGCGACCTTGCTGCCGGCCACCAATTGCAGGTCGACATCGGCGAACACCGGCCGCTCGAAACTGCTGTAGCGGAACACGCCGCCGCGTACCTGCAGGCTTTGCAGTACGGGCACCGGCTCGTCGGCGCGCGCCTGGTAGAGGTTGTCTTCCGATGCCTCAGGTTGTTCGTCGACGATGTCCTCCACCCGCCCCAGCTCGACCCTTAGCAGGCGCAAGTTGGCATAACGGTCGAGCACCTTGAGGGTGCAGCCCATGAACATGTCCTTGTAGAGCACGAAGGCGAACAGGTCACCGATGCTGTTTTCGCCCTGCAGCACAGCGAAAGCCCCCAGTGCACTGACCAGCAGCGAGTGGCCGTGGGACAGACCATCATGCACCACACCATTCATGGCCTGGAGGCGCTGCACCCGGGCGCGGGCGGCCTCGGTCTCGACGTGCTGGTTGCTCCAGCGTGCCAGCTTGGTTGCTTCGTAGCGGTAAAGTTTCATCGACTCCACCGCGCCCAGGGTGCCAAGCAGGGTCACGTTTCGGGCCGTCTCGGCTTCGATCGAGGCTTTGTGGGTGCGCTCCATCATCGGCAGGGTCAGCAGACGAAACAGGAAAAACAGCAAGCACAGCCCCAGGGACAGCGCCGCCAGTTGCAGGTTGATCAGCGCCATCAGACCGAGGAAGGCCAGGCCGAAGACGGTGTCTATGACCATGTCCATCCAGCCGGCGGTGAACTGGATGTAGGCGCGGTCGCTGACCTGGGTGCGCCGCAGGATATCCCCCGGCGCCCGACGCTCGAAATAGCCCACAGGCAGGCGTAACAGCCAGGCCACCACCCCGATGCCCAGGTCCTGGCTGAGGGCGATGCGCAGTTGCGCGTCGAGCCAGCTGCGCACCCAGGCGGCGGCAGACTTGAGCAGAAAGACGGCGCCGAAGACGTAGAGAATCAGGAATAGAAAATCCGCGTCGTTTTTCGCCACGACTTCATCGATGGTCAGCGAAAACAGCTTCGGCGCTGCGATGGCCCCCAGGTACATGACGATGGCCAAGAGGCCCATGGGAATGAGGTAACGCAGCAGCCAGGGGTTGCCGGCGAGCACACTGCCGAAGCCCAGGGCCTGGTGTGAGGGGCTGGCGCGGCGCAAGGTAAACTGCAAACCCGGCACCAACTCCAGGGCTACGCCGCTGAACAACGGCAGCGCTTCTTCCCAGGTGTAGAAGCGCCGGCCCAAGGCCGGATCGACGATATGCAGGCCGCCCCCATCCACCGCTTCCAGCACCACGAAGTGCATCTTGTTCCAGAACAGGATGGACGGCGCGCGCACCTGGCGCAGGCCGTCGAGCATCACCCGCAGCGGCCGGCAGGCAAACCCGGAGGCTTCGCACACCTTGATGATCTGGAACAGCGACATGCCATCGCGGGCAACCGTGCAGCGCTGGCGCATCTGCCGCAAGGTGGTGGCCTGACCGTGGTAGCTGGCGATCATGGCAATGGCTGCCATGCCGCATTCGGCCATTTCGTCCTGAAGAATCACGGGTACGCGCGGGTGCAGCAAGCGCCTGGCGCGGCCCAACGCATCACCGAACAGGCTCATGTCGCCATCCCCTGGAGAAAGTCGGGGTTACGCTGGCTGCCCTTGAGCAGTGGAAGGAACAGCCACTCGATAAGGCTCAGGGATTCCAGGCGCAGCGAACCGCGCAGGGTCATGCCGTCCTTGAGCCAGGCTTCGCGGATGCGCGTGCGCGGGTCGCTGAAATCCAGGGCAACCTCCACCACGTACATGCCTTCGCCCTGTGCGTCGGCCGCAGCCCCGAGTTGCGGGTCGCGGTAGGTGCTGGCGGTACTGTGCACGATGTGCCCCTTGACCACGCCATAGCGCTCGTACGGAAATGCGTCGACCCGCACGATCACCGGTGTTCCGGGGCTTGCGAAACCGATGCTCGATGGACTGATATCGAGCATCACCGTAGGCGCCGGCCGTTCAGGCTGCTCGATGCGCAACAGCATCATCGGTTGGCCGGCCTGGGCACGGCCGCCAGGGAACACCGAAACGCCATCGACGATGCCCTCCACCGGAGACAGCAGCACATAGTGCTGGCGCTTGTTCAGGGCCTCACGGCGCTCCAGCAGTTCGTGCCGCTGGCGGGCGATGTCGCTGAGGCGCAACGTCAGCTGGTGGCCGGCGTCGCGGGTGCGTTGCTGTAGCTCCAGCAGGCGTTGCCGTGCCGCCACATTGGCCTGCTGATTACCGGCCAGGTTCTGCTGGGCGGTTTCGTGACGCACGATGGCTTCGTTAAGCGCGGCTTCGGACACCGCCCCCTCACGCGCCAGGCGCTCGTGACGCCGCTGCAGGCCGGCCGCGATGCTGACGCGACGGCGGATCGACTGCTCGATCTGCTCGTTGAGCACGAGATCGGCCTGCAATTGTTCGATCTGCAGGGCCAGGGACTGGCTCTGAGACTGATACAGCTCACGGGCACGCAGCTCGTCGCTGTGGGTGTCGGCCAGCAAACTGCCCAGACGCTCGGCGCTCTGCGCGGTAGCGGTCTGGCCACTGGCGTCGTTGAGATTCTCAGGTTCCTGCGGGCGAATCCGTAACAGCGGTTGATCTTTGTGCACCGCTTGCCCAGCCGTCACCAGCACTTCCTGGACATGTACATTGCCCTCGCTGGCAATGCGTACCACATCGCGGGTAAGGACACGGCCCTGGACTTCTTCCTTACGCGCATACTCGCCTGCCAACAACAGGGTGACGAGCATGAAAAAAAACAGGCACAGCAGCCAACCGAAGACCAGGCTCCGAACCGGCGCACGCTGGGCTACCCTTCCCAGTTCCAACATGGCAATTGCACCTTGAGGCAGCTTGAAGAAGGGAGCGGCGCCGCCCCCCCCGGTTACCGGCATGGCACCAGACGGTGCCCAGGCCTCAGCTGACGGTGTCGACCACGGCAATGGCTGTATCGATTACCTGGCCGATTGCCTGACCGACGTCGGCCCATGTGCCAGCCCCTCGTACTTCGAGGGTCTCTTCCAGGGCCATCTCCAATGGAGCGTGGGTAGCTTCCAGCAATGCTTGCGGATACATGTCGATACCTCATTTCTTATTTTATTGAAGGGAAGGCGACGCTGAGTGGTTGCTGTATGTAGCAACCCTAGCCATCACCGCTGTCAGCAGGCGGCGTGGCGCTTGCTGGGCAGCCTGGTCATTGTCCCCATGCTGGCAAGGCGGCAATAGCATCTGGCTCCGACCTGACTGTGGGAGCGCAAAGATTGATGACGTAGGAAAATGCGGAGGGGCAGCCGTAGGCTGTAGGAACAACGGGCAGAGGGGGGCCATCCCCCCATTCTGATAAAGGCTGCTGCCCCCACCACCGACGAACCGGAGAGGGGGCGCTTGAGGTCAGACCGCCATCGGCGCCGTCATCGGCGCATGGTGCTCATACCCTTCCAGGCTGAAGTCGCTCGGTTCGATCTTCTCCAGCCACTCCGGCTCATACTTGCCGGTCTCGGCAAACGCCGGCACGCGGTCGCTGATCACCAGCCTCGGTGCTTCCAGCGGCTCGCGTGTGAGCTGCTCGTTGAGCATGTCCAGATGGTTTTCGTACACATGGGCATCGCCGATGAAGTAGGTGAACCAGCGCGGGGTGTAGCCGGTCAGTCGACCGAACAGCGACAGCAGCGCCGCCCCCTCGGTCAGGTTGAACGGTGTGCCCAGGCCCAGGTCGTTGGAGCGGATGTAGAGGGTCAGGGAAATTTCCCGGGTCTCGACATTCGGGTGGAACTGATACAGCAGGTGGCACGGCGGCAGCGCCATCTCGTCCAGCTGGGCGCAGTTCCAGCCGTGGAAAAGGATGCGCCGGCTGCCCGGGTCGTTGGCGATGGTGTCCAGGCACTGGCGCACCTGGTCGATGGCCTTGTACAGGATGACGAACGCCTGGCCATCTTCCTCGTCCTGGGCAATCTGGCGGAAGCCAGCCTTTTCGGCCATCTCGATCGCCGCCGGGTTGCTCAGCGGCACACGCTTGTAGCCGGGCCACTGGCGCCATTGCACGCCGTAGATCTCGCCAAGGTCGTCATGGCCCTGGCGGAACGGATTGGCCAGCCACTGGGCGTTCTCGTTGGCGTTCTGGTCCCAGACCTTGCAGCCCAACTCGCGGAACTCACCCGCGTTCTTCACCCCCCGCAGGAAACCGACCATTTCGCCGATTGCCGACTTGAACGCCAGCCTGCGCGTGGTAATGGCCGGGAAACCTTTCTGCAGGTCGAAACGCAGCATGGCGCCCGGCAGGCTGATGGTGCGGATGCCGGTACGGTTTTCCTGCAGGGTGCCGTTTTCGATGACGTCACGGACCAGGTCCAGATACTGTTTCATGGCTTACCTGTAGCAAAAGCGGCAGGGGGATCGCCCCTGCCGTTGGGAATCAGATGGCGGGTGTCGCCGTGGGTTTGCGATTATAAGCCCACCAGATCAATCCGAGGCCGGCGACAATCATCGGCAGGCAGAGTATCTGACCCATGGTCAGCCAGCCCCAGGCGATGTAGCCCAGCTGGGCATCCGGTACACGGACGAACTCGACGATGAAGCGGAAGATGCCGTAGAACAACGCGAACATGCCCGATACCGCCATGGTTGGCCGCGGCTTGCGCGAGAACAGCCAGAGGATCAGGAACAGCGCCACGCCCTCAAGGGCGAACTGATACAGCTGCGACGGGTGGCGTGGCAGCTGTGCCGGGTCGCTGAACGGCGGGAAGATCATCGCCCACGGCACATCGGTCGGCTTGCCCCACAGTTCGGCATTGATGAAGTTGCCAATGCGCCCGGCACCCAGGCCGATCGGTACCAGCGGCGCGACGAAGTCCATCAGTTCGAAGAACGACTTGTTGTTGCGCTTGCCGAACCACAACGCGGCCAGCATCACGCCGATGAAGCCGCCATGGAACGACATGCCGCCTTTCCACACCTCGAAGATCAGCGTCGGGTTGGCCAGGTAGGCGTGCAAGTCGTAGAACAGCACGTAGCCCAGGCGCCCACCGACGATCACGCCCATCGACAACCAGAACACCAGGTCGGAGAGCTTCTCACGCGACCAGGTGGGGTCGAAGCGGTTGAGCCGGCGCGAGGCGAGCAGCCAGGCGCCGCCGATGCCGATCAGGTACATCAGGCCGTACCAGTGGATTTTCAGCGGGCCCAGGGCCACGGCCACGGGGTCTATCTGCGGGTAAGGCAGCATGGATATTCCTCTCGTTTCAAATCAGGAAGCTCAGGCCGACGCAGAACAACAGCGCGGCGAACAGACGCTTGAGCAGGCGCGGCGACAACCTGTGCGCCAGGCGCGCGCCGAAGCGGGCGAAGAACATACTGGTCACGGCGATGCCGACCAGCGCGGGCAGGTACACATAGCCGACGCTGTGGGCGGGCAGGTGTTGTTCGTGCCAGCCCAGCCACATGAAGCTCAGCGCGCTGGCCACGGCAATCGGCAGGCCACAGGCCGAGGACGTGGCCACGGCCTGCTGCATCGGCAGGCTGCGCCAGGTCAGGAACGGCACGGTCAGCGAGCCGCCACCGATGCCGAAGATTGCCGACGCCCAGCCGATCACCCCACCGGCGCCGATCAGCGCGGGCTTGCCGGGGATGCCACGGCTGGCCTTGGGTTTGAGGTCCAGGGCCATCTGCGCAGCGATGATCAGGGCGAGCACGCCGATGATCTTCTGCAACTGCGGGCCCTGAATCAGCGAGGCGGTCTTGGCGCCAACCCCGGCGCCAAGCAGGATGCCGACAGTCATCCAGGCGAAGACCGGCCATTGCACCGCACCTCTGCGATGGTGCTCTAGCACGGCGTTGATCGAGGTGAAGACGATGGTTGCCAGTGACGTGCCGACCGCCAGGTGGGTCAGCACCGACGCGTCGAAGCCCTGCAAGGTAAAGCTGAACACCAGCACCGGCACGATGATGATGCCGCCGCCCACGCCGAACAGCCCGGCCAGCACGCCGGCACAGGCGCCCAAGAGCAGATAGAGTGCGAACTCCATTCGTCGTCCCCGAGAAAAACAATCCGGCATGGTAACGGAAGCCGGGCACGGGCCTCTAGTGAAGTCTGTGACAGGATGGATCACCGCCGCCGCAGTGGGTACAGTGGCGAAAAACACAGAGGCCTAACCGATGTGCCTGATCGTCTTCGCCTGGCGGCCGGGGCATACCCTGCCGCTGATCGTCGCGGCCAACCGCGACGAGTTCTATGCCCGCCCCACCCAGGCCCTGGCGGCCTGGGAAGATGCGCCCGGGGTACACGCCGGGCGCGACCTGGAAGCCGGCGGCACGTGGCTGGGCGTGGGGCCGCAGGGGCGGTTTGCTGCGCTGACTAATATTCGCGATCCCGGGCAGCCGCCAGGGCCACGCAGCCGCGGTGAGTTGGTAGCAGCGTATCTGCGCGGTGAGCTTGGGGTTGAGGCGTACCTGGACCAGGTCGCGAGCCGCAGCACACAATATTCGGGGTTCAACCTGCTGGTCGGCGATGGGCGCCAGCTGGGGTATCTGCATGCCCGTGAAGCGGCGCCGCGCCTGCTGGAGCCTGGGGTATACGGGCTGTCCAACGCCGGGCTCGATACGCCGTGGCCGAAGCTGGTCAAGGCACGCAATACGCTTGAGGGAATGCTGGATTCAGTGAACCCGCAGCAGTTGTTGGCGTTGCTGTCTGATGGCGAACCGGCGGCTGAGAGCCAACTGCCCGATACCGGCGTGGGGCTGGCGACCGAGACGCTGTTGTCCAGTGTGTTTATTGCCAGCCAGAACTACGGGACGCGGGCCAGTACAGTGCTGATTGTGGATGATCAGGGGAGAAGGCGGCTGATCGAGCGCAGTTTCGGGCCGTTTGGCGGGCATTTGGGGGAAGTTGAACAGGTGGTCTGATACAACTGTTTTCAACACTACCGGCCCCCTTCGCGGGGCTCGTCCCGCGAAGGGGCCGGTGCTGACCTCAAAGGGTCTTGTTGGCTCCAGGGCCGATCATGCGCGCCAAGCCGAGGTTTTTCAGCGCCAGCTGCAGCGAGCTGTGGATAACCTGCGGGTTGTCATGGCTCAGGGCGTCGGCGAGCAGTTCCTTGGCCTTGCTCATGTTGATCTGGCGCAGCATCCACTTCACCTTAGGCAGGTTGGTGGCGTTCATCGACAAGCTGTCGAAGCCCATGGCCATCAACAGGATCGCCGCCGCCGGGTCACCGGCCATCTCACCGCAGATACTCACCGGCTTGCCTTCGCCGTGGGCATCGCGCACCACGGTGTTCAAAGCCTGCAACACGGCCGGGTGCAGGTAGTCGTAGAGGTCGGCGACGCGCGGGTTGTTGCGGTCGACCGCCAGCAGGTACTGGGTCAGGTCGTTGGAGCCGACCGACAGGAAGTCCACCTGCCGCGCCAGTTCCTTGGTCTGGTACACCGCTGCCGGGATCTCGACCATCACCCCCACCGGCGGCATCGGTACGTCGGTGCCCTCGTCGCGCACCTCGCCCCAGGCGCGGTGGATCAGGTGCAGCGCCTCTTCCAGCTCATGGACCCCCGAGATCATCGGCAGCAGGATGCGCAGGTTGTTCAGGCCCTCGCTGGCCTTGAGCATGGCGCGGGTCTGGACCAGGAATATTTCCGGGTGATCGAGGGTCACGCGGATGCCGCGCCAACCGAGGAACGGGTTTTCCTCCTTGATCGGGAAGTAAGACAGTGACTTGTCACCACCAATGTCGAGGGTGCGCATGGTCACCGGCAGCGGGTGGAACGACGCCAGTTGCTCACGATAGATCGCCAGCTGCTCCTTCTCGCTGGGGAAGCGCTGCTGGATCATGAACGGCACTTCGGTGCGATACAGCCCCACGCCTTCAGCACCGCGCTGCTGCGCGCGGGCCACGTCGGCCAGCAGGCCGGTGTTGACCCACAGTGGCATGCGATGGCCATCCGGGGTCACGCAAGGCAGCTCGCGCAACGCATCGAGGCCTTGGGCCAGCTGGCGTTCTTCCTCGACCACTTCGCTGTACTGTTTGCGCAGCACGTCGCTGGGGTTGGTGAACACCTCGCCCTTGTAGCCGTCGACAATCAGCTCGATGCCATCGACCTTGGAATAAGGCAGGTCGACCAGGCCCATCACCGTCGGAATACCCATGGCCCGGGCCAGGATGGCGACGTGGGAGTTGCCCGAGCCCAGCACCGAGACCAGGCCGACCAGCTTGCCTTCAGGCACTTCGCCAAGCATCGCCGGGGTCAGCTCTTCGCTGACCAGGATGGTGTTGTCGGCATACACCAGCGACTGCGAACGGGCTTCCTGCAGATACGCCAGCAGCCGACGGCCAAGGTCCTTGACGTCCGAGGCGCGCTCGCGCAGGTAATCGTCGTCCATCAGTTCGAAACGGTTGACGTGCTCGCCGACCACCTGGCGTAGCGCGCCCTGTGCCCACTGGCCGGTCTTGATGACTTCGGTCACCTCACCGCCCAGGGCTGCGTCTTCGAGCATCATCAAGTACACGTCGAACAGCGCGCGCTCTTCTGGGCGCAGCTGGGTCGCCAACTTGGCCGACAGCTTGCGCATGTCGGCGCGCACGCCTTCGAGGGCGTTGTTGAACAGTTTCAGTTCGGCGTCGATGTCTTCGACAGTCTTGTCCGGCACCACCTCAAGGTCGGCTGGCGGCAGCATGACCACGGCACGCCCGACAGCCGCCCCCGGCGAGCCCGGCACACCGACGAAGCGCGCCTCCTGGATGCCCTTGCCCTGACGGCCCAGGCCACGAATCGAGCCGGTGGCCTCGGCGTGGGCAATAACCCCGGCGAGCTGGGCGCTCATGGTGACCAGGAAAGCTTCTTCACCCTCGTCGAACTGACGGCGTTCTTTCTGCTGAATGACCAGCACGCCGACGACGCGACGGTGGTGGATGATCGGGGCGCCGAGGAAGGAGGCGAACTTCTCTTCACCGGTTTCGGCAAAGTAACGGTAACGCGGGTGATCGGCGGCGTTTTCCAGGTTCAGCGGCTCTTCCCGGGTACCGACCAGGCCGACCAGGCCCTCGTTGGGGGCCATGCTGACCTTGCCGATGGAGCGCTTGTTCAAGCCTTCGCTGGCCATCAGCACGAAGCGGTTGGATTCTGGGTCGAGCAGGTACACCGAGCAGACCTGGCTGCCCATCGCTTCCTTCACGCGCAAGACGATGATACCCAACGCCGTCTTGAGATCTTTGGCGGAGTTCACTTCCTGGACGATCTTGCGCAGCGTATTGAGCATGGCTCGGGGTCGAACTCCGTCGTCAGTCGCGCGTCAATAGACGCGGTGCAAGCTCTTTCAGGGCACGGCGGTACACTTCACGCTTGAAGGTCACCACCTGGCCCAGCGGATACCAATAGCTGACCCAGCGCCAGCCGTCGAATTCGGGCTTGCCGGTCAGGTCCATCCGCACCCGTTGCTCATTGCTCACCAGGCGCAGCAAAAACCATTTCTGCTTCTGGCCGATGCACAGCGGTTGGCTATGGGTACGGACCAGTCGCTGGGGTAAACGATAACGCAACCAGCCGCGGGTGCAGGCAAGAATTTCCACATCATCGCGTTCAAGGCCAACTTCTTCGTTCAGCTCGCGGTACAGGGCATCTTCTGGCGTCTCGTCAGGGTTGATACCCCCCTGCGGGAATTGCCAGGCATCCTGGTTGATCCGCCGAGCCCATAGCACCTGCCCGGCATCATTGGTGAGAATGATGCCGACATTTGGGCGAAAACCATCCGGGTCGATCACGGCAGCAACCTCGCAAACGCATGTCACCGCATTGTTCCACAAAGCCTGCGAGCGCAGCAACGCGCCCGCCAAGCTTATGTGCAGCGAGGTGAAAACTCCGTATTCTGCGGGCCTACCCAGTGGCTGATGCGAGTGACCCCGATGCGCCTGGCTTTATTCGACCTGGACAATACCCTCCTCGGTGGCGACAGTGACCACGCCTGGGGTGATTATTTGTGCGAACGGGGCATTCTTGACCCGGTCGCCTACAAAGAACGCAACGATGCCTTCTATCAGGATTACCTGAACGGCACCCTGGACCTGCAGGCCTACCTGGCCTTTTCCATGGAAATCTTCGCAGCCACTGAACCGGCCCAGCTCGACCAATGGCACCGCGACTTCATGCGCGACTGCATCGAGCCGATCATCCTGCCCAAGGCCATGGCCTTGCTGCAGCAGCACCGCGATGCCGGCGACCAGCTGGTGATCATCACCGCCACCAACCGCTTCGTCACCGCGCCGATTGCCCGCCGCCTGGGCGTGCGCGTGCTGCTGGCGACCGAGTGCGAAATGCACGACGGCCGCTACACCGGGCGCAGTACCGATATACCGTGTTTCCGTGAAGGCAAGGTGACGAGGCTGGAGCGCTGGATGCTGGAGAACGGCTTCGACCTGGAGGACAGCTATTTCTACAGCGATTCGATGAATGATTTGCCGTTGCTGGAGCGGGTCACGCACGCGGTGGCAGTGGACCCGGACCCTAACCTGCAGGCTGAAGCCGAGCGGCGCGGCTGGCCGGTGGTTTCGCTCAGGGACTGAATTTTTGGGGGCTGCAGCGCAGCCCCAGCACCCTAGACCGGTTTGGCCCCCATCAACCCGGCGATGGACAGGAAGCAAACACCGCTGAACACCGCCAGGGCAAGGGTTAACCGCAAGCCCACCCCCTCAGCCTTGCGCAGCCGATTGAGCCGCACCAGCAACCACCAGACGGCAAATGCGCCGACGGTATAGATGACGCTGGAAGCCAACAGCCAGGTCTGCCCCAACGGCCAGCCCACCTGGTGCACCAGCCACCAGCCGGTGAACGGCATGCTCACCAGGCACACGCCCATCAACAGCCAAACGAACACCAGCGGTCGGCGCAGCAGCTTGGCGTAGGCCTCGGCATCGCCCCGGCGACGCGCGCGGACGGTCCAGATCGCCAGGCCCAGCGCGCCCAGAAGCAGCAGCGCGGTGGCGATGATGTGCAGCGTCTTGAGGGTGGTCAGATGTTCCATCTTCAAATGGTCCTTCAGCAGCCTATTTCGCGTCGCCGCTTTTGCGGGCAAGCCCGCTCCCACAAGTACAACGCCGCCTTGCTATACGGCGCTAATCCTGTGGGAGCGGGCTTGCCCGCGAAAGGGCCATCAGCCCAAGCTTAGCCGCTCAACCCAGGAATAGGCGGTATGCCGGGTTGTCAGTTTCATCCCAGTACGGGTAACCGATCTTGGCCAGTGCCGATGGCACCAGATGGCGCTCGTCTTCCGGTACCTGCAACCCCGCCACCACACGCCCGTCGGCCGCGCCATGGTTGCGGTAGTGGAACATCGAGATATTCCAGCGCCCGCCCAGTTTGTTGAGGAAGTTGAACAGTGCACCCGGCCGCTCGGGGAACTCGAAACGCAGCACCATCTCATCGCTGGCACCGGCCGAATGGCCGCCGACCATATGGCGAATGTGCAGTTTGGCCAGTTCGTTATCGGTCAGGTCGGTGACCGGGAAGCCTTGCTCGGTCAACTGTTGCACCAACGCAGCCCGCGGGTCGTTCTCCGGGTGCGTCTGCACCCCCACGAAGATGTGGGCTTCGTCGGAGGTGTGCTTGCGGTAGTTGAATTCGGTGATCTGCCGCTTGCCGATGGCCTCGCAGAAGGCCTTGAAGCTGCCTGGCCGCTCGGGGATGGTCACGGCGATGATCGCTTCGCGCTTCTCGCCCAGCTCGGCGCGCTCGGCAACGTGGCGCAGGCGGTCGAAATTGACGTTGGCGCCCGAGTCGATGGCGACCAGGGTTTGCCCCGTCACGCCATTGAGTTCAACATACTTCTTGATCCCGGCCACGCCCAACGCACCGGCAGGTTCGGTGATCGAGCGGGTATCGTCGTAGATATCCTTGATTGCCGCGCAAATCTCGTCTGTGCTGACCGTCACTACCTCATCCACGTGCAAGCGGCAGATATCGAAGGTGTGCTGGCCAATCTGCGCCACCGCCACGCCATCGGCAAACAGCCCGACCTGCGGCAGCACCACGCGTTCGCCGGCCGCCATGGCCGCCTGCAGGCAGTTGGAATCATCCGGTTCGACACCGATCACCTTGATTTCCGGACGCAGGTATTTCACGTAGGCGGCGATGCCGGCAATCAGGCCGCCGCCGCCGACCGGCACGAATATCGCGTCCAGCTGGCCCGGGTGCTGGCGCAGGATTTCCATCGCAACGGTGCCCTGACCGGCAATGGTGTGCGGGTCATCATAGGGGTGGACGTAGACCAGGCCCTTTTCGTCGACCAGCTTGAGCGAGTACGCCAGCGCCTCGGGGAACGAATCCCCATGCAGTACCACCTTGCCGCCGCGCGAACGCACACCTTCGATCTTGATTTCCGGGGTGGTCTTGGGCATCACGATGGTGGCCTTGATGCCCATTTCACGCGCGGCCAGGGCCAGGCCTTGGGCATGGTTGCCGGCCGAAGCGGTAACCACGCCACGCGCCAGTTCTTCCGGGCTCAGCTGCGCCAGCTTGTTGTACGCCCCACGGATCTTGAAGGAAAACACCGGCTGCAGGTCTTCGCGCTTGAGCAGAATCTGGTTGCCCAGGCGCTTGCTCAACTGCCCGGCGCTCTGCAGCGGGGTTTCGACCGCAACGTCGTAGACGCGCGAGGTGAGGATCTTCTTGACGTACTGTTCGAGCATCGGGAAAGCATCACTGGCCGCGGGACAAGGGCCGCGAGTCTACCCCAGCGCTACGTCGGGCGACCACAGCAAAGCCGCCCGGGCCTTTCTGCGAGCCGTTATACTAGGCAACTTTGCAAACCGCCCTGCCCCATTTCGGAGCCCGCATGACCCAGGACCAACTCAAACAGGCCGTCGCCCAGGCCGCTGTCGACTTCATTCTGCCGCAGCTGGATGTAAAGAGCGTCGTCGGCGTCGGCACCGGTTCGACCGCCAACTTCTTCATTGACGCCCTGGCCCAGCACAAGACCGCCTTCGACGGCGCAGTCGCCAGCTCCGAGGCTACTGCCCAGCGTCTGAAGGGCCATGGCATCCCGGTCTACGAGCTGAACAGTGTCAGCGAACTGGAGTTCTACGTCGACGGCGCCGACGAAAGCGACGCGCGGCTGAACCTGATCAAGGGCGGTGGCGCGGCGCTGACCCGCGAGAAGATCGTCGCGGCGGTGGCCAAGACCTTCATCTGCATCGCCGATGCCAGCAAACTGGTGCCGGTGCTGGGCGCCTTCCCGCTGCCGGTCGAGGTCATCCCGATGGCCCGCAGCCACGTGGCGCGCCAGCTGGTCAAGCTGGGCGGCGACCCGGTCTACCGCGAGGGTGTGGTCACCGATAACGGCAACGTGATCCTTGACGTGTACAACCTGCAGATCACCAACCCGGTTGAGCTGGAAGCGCAGATCAACGCGATCGTCGGCGTGGTCACCAATGGCCTGTTCGCCGCCCGCCCGGCAGACCTGCTGCTGCTGGGCACCTCGGAAGGCGTGAAGAGCCTCAAGGCCGAGTGATGTCATTGCCGGCATGCCGGCTCCCACTGGCACACCACAGGCCTTGAAACTGTGGAGAACCCTGTGGGGGCCGGCTTGCCGGCGCTTGGGCCAAACAGCAATCAATCCGCCGGCTGCTTGAACACATAGAAGAGGTTTGGCTCACTGACCAGGTAGATGGTCCCCGCCTCGTCCATCGCGATCCCCTCCGCCTGCGGCACCGTCCGCTTCAACCCCTGATACCCCTTGCGCAACGACAAGGTACTCAGCGGCTTGCCCTTCACATCCAGCTCCAGCACCAGGCGCGATTCATCCGATAACGCCAGCAGGTGCCCACTGCGCTCGTCGAACTGCAGGCTCGACAGGTCCCTCACGAACAGCCGCGCGTCGCGCTTGCGGTCCTGCACTACATGCACCGCATAAGGCTGCTCCGGGTTGGCATGGGGAAAGCCGTGGATTTCGTAGATCACCATCGGGTCGCGCTCCTTGGCCACGAACAGGCGCTTGCCCGTCGAATCGTAGGCCAGGCCCTCGAAGCCTTTGTTCCCGTTCAGGCCGATGCCCAGGCTCAACTGCTCGGCATCGTGGGCATCGAGAAACAGCGTGTCGTCATCCAGGCGTACCCGGATCAGGCGCTGCGTGCGTTCGTCGGTGATCACATAGCTGTTGGGCCCCACGTACTCCACAGCCTCCGGGTCGCCGAAGCCGGTCAGCGGCACGCGTCGCAGGATGCGCCCGTCGAGGGACAGCTCTATCAGCTCGGAACGCTTGTTGGTCACCGTGAACAAGGTCTTGCGGTCGGGGTCGTAGGTCAGCGCGGAAATATCATCGTCCAGCCCCTCCACCGGCTGCGCCTCGATCACCACCCGATAGCGGTCCAGGCCCATGCTTTGCTCCGCAGGCTGCCACCAGGTCTTGAGGTTGAACCAGCCGCGTTCGGCGAAGCGGAACTGCTGCTCGGCCATGCCCAGTACGAGCACGGCAAGCAGGCCAAGGACAGCCAGGACCAGGGGCAGACGAACATAGCGACGCATAGGGGCAGACTCGGTTTGAGGACGGCGAATCTAACCACGGACAACTGAAGTAAAGCTTAATGCCAGCATCGGGATGATCTGATGTTGCTGTCAGTTTTTCTTGAAGCGATAGAACAGCGCCGGTTCGCTGACCATGTACAGGTTGCCTTTATCATCCATGGCCACCCCTTCGGCGCGCGGAATGGTGTCTTTGAGGCCGTTGAAACCACCCAGCAGGGTCATGAAGCTGACTTGCTGGCCTTGCTCGTCGAGCTCCAGCAGCATGTTGGAGTCGGCCGACAGCACCAACAGGTGCCCCGTGCGCGGGTCGACACCCAGGGCCGACAGGTTGCGCAGGTCGAGTTCGTCGCTGGCCAGCAGCTGCTTGTCACCCTTGAGCGGGCTGCGGCCATCGGTGCTCCAGGTGTACAACGTTGGCGGGCGCTCCTCACCGATCACCAGGCGCTGACGCATCGGGTCCCAGGCAACGGCCTCGAAGCCCTTGTTGCTCTTTACCGACTCGCCCAGGTCATGGCTTTGGAAGTCGGCATGGTTCAGCGAAGTGGTCTGCGCATCCACCTTGACCACGGTCAGGTCATGCAAGCGCTCATCGGTAATGGCCAACTGGCCATCTTCCAGGACTGCAACCCCTTCCGGGTTGTTCCAGCCGACCAAGGGGATTTGCCGCAGCACGTCGCCATCAAGGCTCAACTCGACCAAAAACGGGTTTTTGCCCATCACCACGAACAGCGTACGGGTATGCGGGTTGAACGCGATGTCCGAGGCTTCGTCGTCGTCCATGCCCGGCAAAGGCTTGGCATCGATATCGACCTGGTAGTCTGGCAGCCAGACGCTTTCACTGCGCTCGGCGCTGGTCTCCAGGCCTTCCTTGACCCACAGCAGGCCACGGTCATCCCAATGCATCGCCACGGCCACGCCATAACCGATCACCGCGGCCACGGCCAGGCCGAATGGCCAGCGCAGGTAGAAGCGGCGCTTGGGGGAAGCGGGGGCGGTGGAGGGCGATGGCATGCAGGGGATTCCTGAGAAAATGGCTGAAGATCCGCGCATTATCCGGATAGGTTGTGAAAAAAACGCTAAACCGCGTCGCCTTCTTCGCGGGCAGGCCCGCTCCCACAGCTACCGCGGTGCGCTCTAGAGCGGCACTGTGCCGATGGGAACGGGTTTACCCGCGAAGGGCGCGGCGCGGTATCAGATCAGAGCACGCGGCTTTCGAAGCGGCTCACACCCGGCAGTTCCAGCACCAGTTCATCACCCACTTCAAACGGCCCAACGCCCGCCGGCGTACCGGTGAGGATCACATCACCCGGCTGCAGCGAGAAGTGCGAGGCCATGTGCTGGATGATCGGTACGATCGGGTTGAGCATCAGCGCGCTGTTGCCGTCCTGGCGCACTTCGCCATTGATGGTCAGGCGCACCGGGATGTCGGCCAGATCTTCGAAGGTGCCAGCAGCTACGAAAGGCGGTAGCACACAGGCGCCGTCGAAGCTCTTGCAGGTCTCCCACGGCATGCCCTTTTCCTTGAGCTTGGCCTGTACATCACGCAGGGTCAGGTCCAGCGCCGGGGCGAAGCCGGAGATGGCATCGCGCACTTCCTCTTCGGACGGGTGCGCGGACAGCGGCTTGCCCAGCAGCACCGCAATCTCGGCTTCATAGTGCACCGAACCCCGGTCGGTCGGGATCTTGAAGCCGCCTTCCAGCGGCACCACGCAACTGCCCGGCTTGATGAACAGCAGTGGCTCGGTCGGAATGGGGTTGCCCAGTTCCTTGGCATGCTCGGCATAGTTACGGCCGACGCACACCACCTTGCCCAACGGGTAATGGATGCGCGTGCCGTCTACGTACTGGTGCTGGTAACTCATGGCCGACTCCTTTGCTGACTGCTTTTTATTCAGGAGCGAAGATCTTACCCGGATTCATGATGCCGTTAGGGTCGAAGACGGCCTTAATTGCCTTCATGCAGGCAATTTCATCCGGGGAACGGCTGTAGCCCAGGTAGTCGCGCTTGGTCATGCCCACGCCATGCTCGGCCGAGATCGAACCGTTGTAGCGCTGGACGATCTCGAACACCCACTTGTTGACCTTGGTGCACGAGGCGAAGAAGTCGTCCTTGCTCATGTGCTCGGGCTTGAGGATGTTCAGGTGCAGGTTGCCATCGCCGATATGCCCGTACCAGACCACTTCGTAATCGGGGTAGTGCTGGCTGACAATGGCATCGATGTCGCGCAGGAAGGCCGGCACCTTGGAAACCGTGACCGAGATGTCGTTCTTGTACGGCGTCCAGTGCGAGATGGTTTCCGACAGGTACTCGCGCAGCTTCCACAGGTTTTTCAGCTGGGTTTCGCTTTGGCTCATCACCCCGTCCAGCACCCAGCCCTGTTCGACGCAATGCTCGAAGGTAGCCAGCGCTTCATTGGCCACGTCTTCGGTACTGGCCTCGAACTCCAGCAAGGCATAGAACGGGCAGTCGGTGACGAACGGCCCGGGCACGTCGCCACGGGCCATGATCTTGGCCAGGCCCTTGTCGGAGAAGAATTCGAACGCGGTCAGGTCGAGCTTGCCCTGGAAGGCATGCAGCACCGGCATGATCGAGTCGAAGTCCGGCGTGCCCAGCACCATCGCGGTGAGGTTGCGCGGCGCGCGGTCGAGGCGCATGGTCGCCTCGACCACGAAGCCCAGGGTACCTTCGGCGCCGATGAACAATTGGCGCAGGTCGTACCCGGTGGCGTTCTTGATCAGGTCCTTGTTCAGCTCGAGCAGTTCGCCCTTGCCGGTGACAACTTTCAGGCCGGCCACCCAGTTGCGGGTCATGCCGTAGCGGATCACCTTGATACCGCCGGCATTGGTGCCGATGTTGCCGCCGATCTGGCTGGAGCCGCTGGAAGCGAAATCCACCGGGTAATAAAGGCCCTGCTCTTCAGCGAAGGTCTGCAACTGGCGGGTGATGACACCTGGCTGGCAGACCACGGTGCGGTCGAAGGCGTTGAAGTCGAGAATCCGGTTCATGTAGTCGAAGGCGACCACCACCTCGCCATTGGCCGCCACGGCACCGCCGGAAAGCCCGGTACGGCCGCCGGAGGGCACCAGCGCGACTTGATGGCGGTTGGCCCAGCGAACGATCGCCTGCACCTGTTCTACGCTCTTGGGGAACACGATGGCGCTTGGCGCGGGCGGGTAATGCTTGGTCCAGTCCTTGCCATAGGCCTCCAGGGAAGCCGCGTCAGTCAGGACCTTGCCAGGGTCGACAAGGGTCATCAGTTCATCAATTACAGCGGGGAAGGTCATCGCTGGAACTCTCGACTTATTCATAGTCACCCTGAGCACTCTTCACCTGTCGGGATAAGCTCAGATTGTGTCGCGTATGCTAGCATAGCCCTCCCGCTGTTCATGCTAAGGCCGACGCCGCGCCTAGCATCACTCCTCGCCATTTTTTCTCCGGGATACAGGTTTACGCAGATGAGCAAGACTTCTCTCGACAAGAGCAAGATCAAGTTCCTTCTTCTTGAAGGTGTGCACCAGAACGCGGTCGATACCCTCAAGGCTGCCGGCTACACCAACATCGAATACCACACGGGTTCGCTGCCGGAAGCCGAGCTGAAGGAAAAGATCGCTGATGCCCACTTCATCGGCATCCGTTCGCGTACCCAGCTGACCGAAGAGATCTTCGACTGCGCCAAAAAACTGGTTGCCGTCGGTTGCTTCTGCATCGGCACCAACCAGGTCGACCTGGAAGCGGCTCGCGAGCGTGGTATCGCCGTATTCAACGCGCCTTACTCGAACACCCGTTCGGTGGCCGAGTTGGTACTGGCCGAAGCCATCCTGCTGCTGCGCGGCATCCCTGAGAAAAACGCCTCCTGCCACCGTGGCGGCTGGATCAAGAGCGCGGCCAACTCGTTCGAAATCCGTGGCAAGAAGCTGGGCATCGTCGGCTACGGCTCGATCGGTACCCAACTGTCGGTGCTGGCCGAGAACCTCGGCATGCAGGTCTACTTCTACGACCCGCTGACCAAGCTGCCACTGGGCAACGCCGTGCAGGTCACCAGCCTGAACGAACTGCTGGGCCTGGCCGACATCGTTTCGCTGCACGTGCCTGAGCTGCCATCCACCCAGTGGATGATCGGCGAGAAGGAAATCCGTGCAATGAAGAAGGGCGCGATCCTGATCAACGCTGCCCGTGGCACCGTGGTCGAGCTGGACCACCTGGCCGCAGCGATCAAGGACAAGCACCTGATCGGCGCCGCCATCGACGTGTTCCCGATCGAGCCGCGCTCCAACGACGAAGAGTTCGAAAGCCCGCTGCGCGGCCTGGACAACGTGATCCTGACCCCGCACATCGGTGGTTCCACCGCCGAGGCCCAGGCCAACATCGGCCTGGAAGTGGCCGAGAAGCTGGTCAAGTACAGCGACAACGGTACCTCGGTATCCTCGGTCAACTTCCCGGAAGTGGCCCTGCCGGCGCACCCAGGCAAGCACCGCCTGCTGCACATCCACGAAAACATCCCAGGCGTGCTCAGCGAGATCAACAAAGTCTTCGCCGAAAACGGTATCAACATCTCCGGGCAGTTCCTGCAGACCAACGAGAAAGTGGGCTACGTGGTCATCGACGTCGATGCCGAGTACTCCGACCTGGCGCAAGAGAAGCTGCAGCACGTCAAGGGCACCATCCGCTCGCGCGTTCTGTTCTGAGCGTGATCGCTGGATGAAAAAGGGAGGCCCTTGTGGCCTCCCTTTTTTTGTCTGCCGACGTCGGGTTATTTCACCTCAACGGTGATCTTCTTCGATTCGACGCTCGGCTTGAACGGCACGTGATACTGGTCGCCCAACACCAGCTGCAGCGTGTGCTTGCCTGGCGTGAGGGTAAGGGTGGCCTCGGTCTGCGCCTTGCCGAAATGCAGCACCTGCGGGCCCGCCGGCAGCGCGACACCGCTCTCCGGCATCAGGCTGGTTGGCAGGGGCTGGTCGGCCACAGGCTCCTTGTCGACATCCACCAGCAGGTGGTGATGGCCAGTGTGCGGGGTCTGGTCACCCGCAGGCTTGAGGCCCATGCCCTCGATACCGAACTTGACGGTGAAGGTCTTGTCGACCGTTGCACCATCGGCGGGGGAAACGATGAAGACCTTGGCATCCTTGGGCGGCTCCTGGCTCTTCAGCGCATCCGCAGCGCTGGCCAATACCGAGGCCCCCATCAGCAGACCGGCAACGGCAGCACGCGAAAATAGGCTGTTCATTCACTTCTCCTGTGATTCACTTGAAAGCCGCAGCCAGAAAATTCCTACGGCGGCGGTAGTTCACCATAGCCCACAAAGACAAATATTTCAGTTAGGGTTAAACCTCGCCAAGGCTTCAAGGTCATAGGCTGCGCTCGACCACGGCGAGGAAGAAAGCCGTGGCGAAAGTAATTCATTTGCCAAAGAAAGGGGCATTACATGCGTTCGACCATAGGCGTACTGCTGGCAGTACTGATCACTCCATTGGCTCAGGCCGAGCTGATAGACGAAATCGCCGACCGGGGCGAACTGCGCATTGCCGTGCAGGCCGACAACTCACCCTATGCCTTCAAGGAAAACGACCACCTGACCGGCTTCGAGATCGAGTTCGGGCAGGAGCTGGCCAAGCAGCTTGACCTGCGCGCCGAGTTCATCGAAACCCCTCCCGCTGAAGCACTGCCGGGGGTACAAAGTGGCACCTACGACATCACGTTGACCCCGTCGGACAGCGCGCCCAAGGCCGACACACCGTTCGATGTGAGCCAGCCGTTCGGCGAGAAGAAACTGGTGATTCCGTTCCAGAAGGGCAACCCGGCGTTCGAGAGCGCGGTGAACAACGCGCTGCAGCGGCTCAAGGACAGCGGGCGAACTGCGGAGCTTGAGCAGAAATGGTTCAAGGGTGTGCAGGAGACTGCTGCCGGGCAGTAGATGATTTATTGCCTGTACCGGCCCCTTCGCGGGTTCACCCGCGACGGGGCCGGTACAGAACTAGACCGAAAGCCCAGCCAACGCTCGCTCCGCCTCTTCCAGCTCCAGCTCGCTGAACACCAGCACCCCCTCGCGACGCAGCAGCGCGGTGGTCACCCCTTCCCCCGGCACCTTCACCCCGGCAAACGTGCCATCGTAGGTCAGGCGATTGCCGCACGAAGGGCTGCCCGACTTCAGCACCGCCACCCGAATGCCATGCCGGCGCACCCGCGTCAGCGCCTGTTGCGCACCGGCCAGAAACGCAGCGCTGACATCCTCGCCCTGCACGGTAATCACCTGCGCGCCACCGTCGAGCACCTCGCTACCCTGGCCCCCCGGAATCTCCGCCGGCGGGCGCGGTGTTGGCAAACCGCCAGCCACTTCCGGGCATAGCGGCACCACTCGCCCTTCGGCCTGCCAGCGCTGCAACAGGTCAGGGTGGCCACTGGCGCGCCCGTCATAACGCACTGGTTGCCCCAGCAGGCAGGCACTCACCAGCACCTTGGGCAGGTCAGAACGGGTCATTGCCACGGCGCCTGAACCAACCGGTCAATGACAACCGCTCACGCCCGGCGGGCAAGACTTCGTGCGGCACCTCGCCCGAGAGGAAAATCACTAGATTGCCGGCCACGGGCTGCACGTCATGAACCACATCGTCAGCCAGGAACATGCGTAACTGGCCGCCATCCTGCGGCTGCCAATCGTCATTGAGGTAGAACACGGCGGAAACCATGCGCCGGTCGTCGTCACGGAAGCGGTCCAGGTGCCGGCGGTAGAACGCCCCAGGCGGGTACAGGGCGAAATGGCATTCGAAGTCTTCCAGGCCCAGGAACAGGCCCTGGTTGATGGCCAGTCGCAGCTGGTCCATGGCCTCCAGGTACTGGTCGCAGGCCTCGGCCTGGCCGGGGTCGATCCACTGGATCTGGTCGCCCCGGATCGCCTCGCGCACTTCCTGGGAAACGCCGCGCCCCACCCCGGCCGGGTTGAGCTGGCCTTCGGCATCACGGCGCCGACATTCGGTCGCCAGCGCGCGCACCAGTTCGCCAGGCAGAAAAAGCGCCTGCTGCGACCAGCCATGGGTGGCCAGATCGTCGACGACGGCCGCAAGCATCGGGTGTTCAGGGGAGATGTGCATGGCGCGCATCATATCCATTGTCCCTGCCCTCGCACAGCGCCACTTGGCTGAGAATCACGCGCCTGTCTCGACAAACCGGCGCCCAGCCAAGGACAATAGCCACCTGCCGACAGGAGTCCTGAATGCGCCGTCTGTTTTCCCTGCTTCTGCTGATGATCTGCACCATGCCTGTCTGGGCAGACAGCCTCGATCAGCTGTACAAGGCCGCCGGCTGGCCCGACCAGCGCGCCCATTTCAACGATGCGGTGAGCGCCGCCCAGCAGCGCTATCGCAACAGCCTGCCGCCTGCGGTTTACCAGGCGCTGGTCAACAACAGCAATCAGCGCTTTCAGGCTGAAGGCATGGATCGCCGTGCCCAGGCGCAGCTGCGCAGCGCCTTGCCCAACCCTGCGCCGGCGCTGGCGTTTTTCCAGTCGCCGCTGGGGCGCAAGATCGTCGCCGCCGAACTGCTGGCCACGCGCAAGGACCAGCTGGCCAAGAATGCCAAGGGCTTGCCGAAAATCCAGGCCAGCGACAACCGCCTGCTGATCATCGGCCATCTGGCCCAGGCCTTGCCGGCCCGTGAGGCCGGTGCCGAAGTCAGCCTGGCAATTGCCGGGGTGGCGGCCGACAGCCTCAGTTCGATGATCCCCGGCCTGTTCGGCGGCGGCCAGGCCCAAGGGTTGCTCGATGGCCAGCGCCAGCGGTTGATGAGCCAGATTGGCGAAGACCTTAATAACACTCTGCTGTACGTGTACCGCGGCCTGTCCGACGCCGAGCTCGAAGAATTTGCCACCTTCGCCGAATCGCCGGAAGGCAAGGCGTACTACCAGGCCGCCGTGGCGGCCGTGCGCGCAGGGCTGGCGGTCGGCCAGAACGGCGCCAACCTCAAGTGATCAGCCCAGGCGCTGGCCGATGAAGTCGAAATAGCGCTGGCGGATGCCCGGCAGCTCGTTGGCCAGATGGTGGCGGGCATCGGGCAGCATGAGGATCTGCGGTTCGCTGAACTTGGCCTTGAGCACCTTGAGGTTGTACGGCCAATCCACCGTGCCGTCCGCCTCGCCCTGCACGATCAACGGCCGCCGCGTGCTGCACGGGGCCGCCTCGATGCGCTTGACCCAGGCCATCAGCGCGCCGACCCAGGCGGTCGGCAAGCGTCGCGGCTGTAGCGGGTCGGCTTCCAGGAAAGGCAGGAAGGCCGGGTCGTTGGTGTTTTCGCTGAAACGCCGCTCGATGCCATTGACGAAGTGGCGCAGCACCCGATAACTGACTTTCGACCACAGCCAGGCTCGGGGCCGAACCAGCGGTGCCAAGAGGATCACCTGGCCATCGATCGGGCTCTGCGCGCCCTGGTGCAGCAAGTGGTCCACCGCTATCGCCCCACCCGTGCTTTGCCCGCACAAGTGCCACGGGCGCGGGAGTTCAAGGCCGCCCGCTTGTTCGAACAAGGCCTCCAGCACCTGCTGATACAGCGCGAAATCGGTGATGCTGGCGCGCGCGCCGCTAGACAGCCCATGCCCGGGCAGGTCACAGCTGATGACCGCATAACCCTGCTTCAACGCCCACTCGATCACGTGCCGATACAGCCCCATGTGATCGTAGTAACCATGCAGCAGAAACAGCGTCGCCACAGGTTGCGGCGGCAGCCAGACCTGCCCGACCAGCTCGAACCCCGCCGCCTGGAAGCCGCCCAGCCAGCTCTGCGCCTGCAGGTCCAGGCCATAGAAGCGTTGGTAGTCCTGCGCCAGGGCAGACAGCGGCTCGCGCGCGCTCAGTGGCGCGAGGCTGGGGCGCAAAAGGTCGGGGTGAAAAGCAGCGGGCATCGGGTACATCCACAGCGAAGCGAGTATTGACCTGGGATATTCAGCTCTTGGCCTCGTCGTGGCAAGCTTGGCTACCTTCAAATGAGCAACACCATGAAATCCATTTTGACCGCCCTTGCACTCCTGCTGTGCACCGCCGTGCTGTGGTGGGCCTATGACAACTTCCAGTCGCGCTACCTGCGCCCGTTCGACAACCAGGCCACCCTGTTCGACGGCGCCCAGCTGCGCCTGCCCGCCGAATTAGCAGGTCCTGGGCCGATCCGCGTGGTGCACTTCTGGGACCCGGCCTGCCCGTGCAACGTCGGCAACCAGCAGCACCTGGGCGAGCTGGTCAGCCACTTTGCCGGTAATGACGTAACCTTCCATGTCGTGCAGAAGCCCGGCAGCCACGGCCAGCTGCCAGCCAACCTGGCTGGCCTGCAGCCCATCGCCAACCTGCCCGGCAGCGCACAGCTGCCCGCCTCCCCCGCCGTGGCAATCTGGGACCGCCAGGGCCACCTCGCCTACTTCGGCCCCTACAGCGAAGGCGCGGTGTGCAACGCCAGCAACAGCTTCATCGAGCCGATCCTCAAGGCACTGCTCGATGGCCGCCAGGTCACTGCGTCGAATACCCTGGCGGTCGGCTGTTACTGCCCTTGGGCCGGCTGACGCACACGCGCCGGGTTACCCACCACCACCGCGCCCGCCGGCACATCGCGGGTTACCACGCTGCCGGCGCCGACCACCGCGTTGTCGCCAATGTTCACCCCGGGCAGGATGATCGCCGCGCCGCCAATCCACACATTGTTGCCGATGGTCACCGGTCGCCCGCTTTCCAGCCCGCTGCGCCGCTGCTCGGGGTCGAGTGGGTGATCGGCGGTGTAGATCTGTACCGCCGGGCCGATCTGGCAGTCATCGCCAATGCGCACCGGCAGCACGTCGAGAATCACGCAGTTGAAGTTCATGAAGGTGTTTGTGCCGACGCGGATGTTGTAGCCATAGTCGCAGAAGAATGGCGGGCGAATCACCGTGCCTTCACCCACATGGGCGAAGTGCTCGGCGAGCAAGCCGTTGCGCGCTTCGTTGAGTAATTCATGGCTGGTGTTGTAGCGCTGCATCCAGTGCTTGTTGGCGATCTGCTCGGCCTGCAGCTCGGGGCAACTGGGGTGGTAGAGCTGACCACTGAGCATTTTCTGTTTTTCGCTGAGGGACATGGATACTCCTGTCGGGGGCTATGCTGTGTTCGCGAAACCGTCGATGATCGGACCACAGTTTCCGCTCGTATGCACAAGGAGTCTCGATGAAACGCAGCCTGACCCTGCTGGCCGTGGTCGTGGCCATGGCCGCCGGCGCCGGTTACTGGTACGCGCACGGCAAACTGCCGCAGCGTGAAGGCGAAGTGGCAATGGCCGGCCTGCAGGCCCCGGTCAGCGTGCGCTATGACGCCCGCGGCGTACCGCACCTGCAGGCGCAAAACGAAGCGGACCTGTACCGCGCCCTGGGCTACGTGCATGCCCAGGACCGCTTGTTCCAGATGGAAATCATGCGCCGCCTGGCGAGGGGTGAGCTGGCCGAGGTACTGGGCGAAAAGCTGCTGCCCACCGATACCCTGTTCCGCAGCCTGCGCATCCGCGACCAGGCGGCGCTGATGGTTCAGCGCCTGGACCGCCAGTCGCCCGCCTGGCAGGCCTTGCAAGCCTATCTCGATGGGATCAATACCTGGCAGGCCAGCCACCCCAAGCCGATGGAGTTCGACCTGATCGGAATCACGCCCAGGCCGTTTACCGCTGAAGACACCTTGAGCATCGCCGGCTACCTGGCCTACAGCTTCGCCGCCGCGTTCCGCACCGAACCCGCGCTCACCTACATCCGCGACCAGCTCGGTGCGCAGTATCTGCACATTTTCGACCTCGACTGGCGGCCTGACGGTGCACTGGGTACACCGCTGGCGGCGGCCGACTGGCAGAGCCTTGAAGCCCTGGCGCGGCTCAGCCACGAAGCCCTTGGCGATGCCGGCATCCCGCAGTTCGAGGGCAGCAACGCCTGGGCCGTGGCTGGCAGCCGCACCCGCAGCGGCAAACCACTGCTGGCCGGTGACCCGCACATCAGTTTCGCGGTGCCGGCGGTCTGGTACGAGGCCGAACTGTCGGCGCCAGGGTTCAACTTGTACGGCTACTTCCAGGCGCTAAACCCGTTTGCACTGCTCGGGCACAACCGCGACTTCGGCTGGAGCCTGACCATGTTCCAGAACGACGATGTCGACCTGATTGCGGAAAAGGTCAACCCGGCCGATAGCGATCAGGTCATGGTCGATGGCCAATGGCGAACACTGGAAAAGACCGAACAAAAGATCGCCGTGAAAGGTGAGCAGCCGGTGACCGTCAACCTGCGGCGCTCACCTCACGGGCCAATCGTCAACGAGGTTCTGGGTGCGACTGCAGGCACAACGCCAATTGCCATGTGGTGGGCATTCCTCGAAACCCAGAATCCGATACTCGAAGGCTTCTACCAGCTCAACCGCGCCGACACCCTGGCCAAGATGCGCGAGGCAGCGGCCAAGGTTCAGGCGCCGGGGCTGAACTTCGTCTGGGCCAATGCGCGGGGCGACATTGGTTGGTGGGCTGCGGCGCAACTGCCGATCCGACCGGAGGGCGTCAACCCGACCTTCATCCTCGATGGCGCCAGCCCACAGGCCGACAAGCCGGGCTTCTACCCGTTCAGCGTCAACCCACAACAGGAAAACCCGGCCAGCGGCTACATCGTGTCGGCCAACTACCAGCCGCCCGCCGTGGTGCCGGTACCGGGCTACTACAACCTGGCGGACCGGGGCCGACAGCTGGAGCGCCACCTGGCCAACCCCGAGGTGAAATGGGACATCGAGAACAGCCAGGCGCTGCAACTGGACACCGCCAACGACTATGGCCCACGTACCCTGGCGCCGTTGCTGGCGACCTTGCGCAGCGTCGCCCAGGGCGATGAGGAAAAGGAACTGGTCGAGCAACTGGCGGCCTGGCGTGGCGATTACCCACTGGAATCGACCAGCGCCACGCTGTTCAACCAGTTCCTGTACCAACTGGCGTACACCGCCCTGCATGACGAATTGGGCGACACCTGGTTCCCGGTGCTGATCAGCACCCGCGCCATCGATGCCGCCCTGCCACGCCTGGCCGCCGATGCCGAGTCGCCGTGGTGGAACACGCAGGGGGCGAACGAGCGTACCGACCGCACCGCCGTCGTGCGCATCGCCTGGCAGCAGACGCTCAAACACTTGCGCGACACTTTCGGCAACGACCCGGCCAGCTGGCAGTGGGGCAAGGCTCACACCCTGACGCACAACCATCCCCTGGGGGTGAAGAAGCCGCTGAACCTGCTTTTCAATGTCGGGCCGTTTGCTGCGCCGGGGACGCATGAAGTGCCCAACAACTTATCGGCGAAGATCGGGCCGGCACCGTGGCCGGTGACCTATGGTCCGTCGACACGGCGACTGATCGACTTTGCCGATGCCGGGCAGGCGCTGACCAGTAACCCGGTCGGGCAAAGCGGCGTGCCGTTTGATCGCCATTACGCCGACCAGGCAGAGGACTACATCAACGGGCGCTATTCCAGGGCACAAATGGGGATTGTCCCAGCGCAGAGCACGTTACGCTTGAGCCCGTTACGTTAAAGCTGTTCCTCCCTTTGATGGAAAACACAATGCAGAAGAATTTCATCGAAATTGACGGCGCGCGCATGAGCTACGTCGACCAAGGCCAGGGCTTTCCCGTGCTGCTCGGTCACAGCTACCTGTGGTCAGCCGCAATGTGGCAGCAGCAGATCGAGGCCCTGTCACAGCACTTTCGGGTCATCGTGCCCGAGCTGTGGGGGCACGGCGACTCCGATGCACCGCCGGACACAACCACCGACATGACCGCCCTGGCACGGCAACACTTGGCATTGCTGGATGCGTTGGACATCCCCCGATGCCATCTGGTCGGCCTGTCAGTTGGCGGCATGTGGGGCGCCGAGTTGGCTGCTGATCACCCGTCGCGGGTCGACCGCGTGGTATTGATGGATACCTACGTGGGCGCCGAACCGGAAGCGACCCGCCTCAAGTACTTTGCCCTGCTGGATGCGGCCAGCGCTGCGGGCTGCTTCAGCGATGCGCTGCTGGATATCATCGTGCCGATCTTTTTCCATGCCGGAGGGCAGACGGTACCGGAAGTTCGCGAACAATTTCGCGCCGACCTCAAGGCCAGCAGTGCCGAAACCATTCTCCAGAGCCTTGAGCCGATGGGCCGGGTGATTTTCGGCAGGTCTGACAAATTGTCATGTCTGGCTGAACTGGCCGGTGATAGGACGATTGTCATGTGTGGGGATCAGGACATTCCGCGGCCGCCTGCAGAGTCTGTCGAGATGTCGCGAATCATCGGCTGCCTGGCGGCGCTGATTCCGGCGGCGGGGCATATCTCCAGTCTGGAGAACCCGCAGGTGGTCAATGATTTCCTGTTGAACTGGCTACCGCGTAACGCTTGATGTGATTGGGGCTGCTCTGCAGCCCCATTTACATCATCAACCCTGCCACTTGCCGCCTTCGACAATCACGCTCTCAGGCTTGGTGTCGTCGCTCAGTTCCTTGCGCACATACTGGTCATACAGCTTGAGCAGGAACTTCTCCTCACCCAGCTTGGCCAGCTCGGCATTCACCCAGTCACGCAGTTCGGTATTGCCCTTCTTCACCGCCGGCGCGATCGGCGCCTCTTCGCCCAGCAACTGCGGCAATACGCGGTAGCCTGGGTTCTGCTTGGCCCAGCTGAACAGGATCAGGTTGTCCTGGGCGTAAGCATCGCCACGGCCGTTGGCCAGGGCTTGCAGCGACTCGCTGTTCTTCTCGAACTTGAGCAGTTTCCAGTCCGGGTGGTTCTTGGTCAGCCAGATGTCGGCCGTGGTGCCTGTGGTGACGATGATGGTCTTGTCGGCCAGGTCATCGAGCTTCTGCACCGCGCTGCCATCGGCAACGATGGCCTGTACCGCCACGCGCAGGTTGGGGTTGGTGAAGTCCACCGCTTCCTTGCGCTCTGGGGTGACGGTCATGTTGGCGAGGATCAGGTCGACCTTGTCGCTCTGCAGGAACGGAATGCGGCTGGCCGGCTCGACGGCGACGAACTCCACCTTGTTCTCGTCGCCCAGCAGGTCACGGGCCAGGCGGCGGCCGATGTCGGTGTCGAAACCAACATAGCGGCCGCTTTCGTCGACGAAGCCGAACGGCGGTTTGTCGGTAAACACCCCGACGATCAACTTGTCACGCGCCTTGATGGTTTCCAGATAGCTGGTGGCCGGCGAAGCAGCGGCGGGCTTGGCCTGCTCCTCAGCCTTGTTGCAGCCAGCCAGCAGGGCCAGGCCAAACAGCGGCGCCAGCAGTTTGGTGAGCGGGGCAGTTTTCATGAGACTTCCTTATGCAGTGTCTTCGGCAGGCTTTCGACGAAGGAGAATTTGTCCAGAAACTGCTGCGCTCGTGCGGTCCGCGGCTGGCTGAAGAAGCTCTCGGGGTCGCTCTGTTCAAGGATCCTGCCGGCCTCCATGAACACGATGCGGTCGGCCACCGCGCGGGCGAAGGCCATTTCGTGGGTAACGATGAGCAAGGTCATGCCGTCGCGGGCCAAGCCCTGGATCACCTGCAGCACTTCCTTGACCATCTCGGGGTCGAGGGCGGCGGTGACTTCGTCGAACAGCATCACCTGCGGGTTCATGCACAGTGAACGGACAATGGCGATACGTTGCTGCTGGCCGCCGGACAACTGCCGCGGGAACGCGTCACGCTTGTCCAGCAACCCGACCCTGGCCAGCAACGCTTCGGCTTGTGCCTGGGCTTCGGCGCGCTCGCGCTTCTGCACCTTGAGCGGGCCGAGCAGCAGGTTGTCGATCACGCTCATGTGGCCGAACAAGTGATAGCTCTGGAACACCATGCCCACCCGCTGGCGCACCTGGCGCCAGTCGGTGCCGGGCGCCAGCAGCTCTTCGCCCTCCAGGCGCAAGTGGCCGCTGTGGGCCTGCTCCAGGCCATTCAGGCAACGCAGCAAGGTGCTCTTGCCGCAGCCGCTGGGGCCGAGGATCACCACCACTTCGCCGGCACGGACCGTGAGGTCGACGTGATCGAGCACCTGGTGCTCGCCGTAATACTTGTTGAAACCCTGGAATTCGATCAGTGCAGTCATGAGGTGGCCCAGCGCCGTTCGAGCACGCGCGAGGCGGCGGAAAGCGGATAGCAGACGATGAAGAAAAACAGGAACAGCACACCGTAGATCAGCACCGATTCGTAGGTGCGTTCGATGATCTGCTGGCCGGCCTTGATGACTTCGACCACACCGATCAACACCGCCAGCGAACTGGTCTTGATGATCCGCGTGTAGATGTTGATGGTCGGCGGGGTCATGCGCTTGAGCGCCTGCGGCAGCAGCACGTAGCCGTACAGTTGTCCACTGGACAGGCCAATCGACAGCCCCGCTTCGCGCTGGCCCCGCGGCAATGACTGCAGCGCCCCTCGCACCACCTCGCCGACCTCGCTCGCGCCCCACAGGCCGAGTACCAGCACCGCGCACCAGAAGCTGGGGATGCTCAAGGCAAAGAAGATCGGCAGGCCGAAGAACACCAGGTACAGCCAGACCAGCACCGGGATCGCCCGAAACAGCTCAAGGTAGACCTGCAAGACGATGTTCAAGAAGCGATGGCCGAGTGTCGCCAATACGCCGTAGAGCACGCCACCCAGCGTGGCAAAGACAATACCCAGTGCCGAAATCGCCAGCGTCTGCGCCGCGCCCTTGGCCAGTTGCGGCAGCGACACCAGCAGCAGTTCAGGAGCCGAACTGGCCATGTTGCAGCCTCCTTTCCAGGTAGCGCAGAAGCAGCGACAGCGGCAGGAACAGCAGCACGCAAAGCAGTGTCAGCACAGCGAGCATCTCGTAGGTCTTGTAGTACAGGGCGATGTAGTTCTTGGTCGTGTAAAGGATCTCGGGCACCGCCACCGCCGACACCACAGTGGTTTCCTTGAGCAGGAAGATGAAGTTGGCGAACAGTGCCGGCAGGCTGAGGATGCCGGCCTGGGGCAGGATCACGTGGCGCAGCAGCTGGCCCTCGGACAGGCCGATGGAGCGCCCCGACTCCAGCTGCGCCTGCGGCACCGCCTCGACGCCGGCACGCAGCACCTCGGTGAGGTAAGCACCGCCCATGAAGGTCATGGTGATGATCGCGGCGGCGAAGCCGGAAACCTTCAGGCCCAGGCTGGGCAAGGCGAAGTAGATGAAGAACAGCTGGATCAGCAGCGGCGTGTTGCGCGCAAGTTCCACATAGCCTTTGACCAGGCGCCACAGGTACGGGGTACGCAATACCAGGATCGTGGCGTTAAGCAGTGCCACCAGCATTGAAGTGGCAATGGCGATCAGGCCGACCTGCAAGGTCACGCCCACGGCCTTGAAGAAGGCTGGCAATGTGCTGAGAATGAAGGCGGTGTCGAAGGTCATGGATATCGCCTCGACACAGGGTTTGGAGATTGCGGCATGGGGGAATTCTGAGGTGTGCGCCAAAGCACGATCAGTAGACTTTAAAGGTATAAAAAACTTTTTATAAATACCTTTATTGCATATTGATATCACTGAAACTTTCTTCGCGCTGCCCTCTCAAACAGCTTCAGACCGCGACTTGCACGGCCATCACCCTAACAAGGACGATAACGATGAATAGCCCCTGCTCGACTGATACCAACGAACAACTTTTGTGGCTGCTGGCACTGCGCCGCGCTTTGGGTCGCTAGTACCTGAGCCGTTACCTGCAGTGGCCCCTTCGCGGGCTTGCCCGCGAAAAGGCCGGTAAAGCCGACCCTTCAATCACTCCCAGCCACAAACAAAAACGCCGACGCAAATGCGTCGGCGTTTTTCATACTGGGCCGGATCAGAACGCCGGCAGTACCGCACCGCTGTATTTCTTGGCGATGAATTCCTTCACCTCAGGGCTGGTCAGGGCCTTGGCCAGCTTCTGGATCGCTTCGCTGTTCTTGTTGTCCGGGCGGGCAACCAGGAAGTTCACGTACGGCGAGTCGCTACCCTCGATCACCAGTGCATCCTTGGCCGGGTTCAGGCCGGCTTCCAGCGCATAGTTGGTGTTGATCATGTCCAGGTCGACCTGGTCCAGGACGCGTGCCAGCATGGCCGATTCAAGCTCCTTGAACTTCAGGTTCTTCGGGTTCTCGGCGATGTCTTTCGGGGTGGCCAGCGCGTTCTTCGGGTCTTTCAGGGTGATCAGGCCAGCCTTCTGCAGCAGAATCAGGGCACGGCCGCTGTTGCTACCTTCGTTAGGAATGGCAACAGTGGCGCCGTCCTTCAGCTCTGACAAATTCTTGATCTTCTTCGAGTAACCACCAAACGGTTCGACGTGCACGCCGATCACGGTTTCCAGGTGGGTGCCTTTACCTTCATTGAAGCTCTTCAGGTACGGCAGGGTCTGGAAGTAGTTGGCGTCCAGGCGCTTCTGGTCGACCTGCACGTTTGGCTGTACATAGTCGGTGAAGACCTTGATCTGCAGGTCCACGCCCTCTTTGGCCAGGGTCGGTTTGATCAGCTCGAGGATTTCGGCGTGGGGTACCGGAGTGGCGGCAACCACCAGCTTCTCGGCGGCGGCAGCCAGGCCGGAGAACGACAGGGCGGCGGCCAGGGCGGTGGTCAGCAGGGTCTTCTTCATGGTGGTCCTTGTTCTGTTTCTGGCCATCGGCGATGGCGAAGTCGAGTGCCCAACCGTTTCATCAGCGGGCGTGAGGCGGAAGATACCGAGATTTTTTATTCCGCAACAATACCTTTTAATTAGCTGCTTATTCCAAAAACAAACTGCCATCAGCGACTTTGCTTATTAGCCACGTCTAGCGTGCGGGGTTTGGCAGGTCGAGGTCCTCTGGCAGGATCTCTTCGCTGTCATTCACCAGCAGGGCGAAGTGGATGATGTTCTCCAGCTCGCGGGTGTTGCCCGGCCAGGCGTGGGCCTCCAGCAGCTGCTGGGCCGCCTCGCTGATCAGCGGCACCGGGCGTTGCAGGCGGGCGGTGTAGATGCCCACGAAATACTCGGCCAGCGGCAGGATATCGCCGCGGCGCTCGCGCAACGGCGGCAGCTCCAGCGCGCCCTCGCGCAGATACTGGTACAAGCGCTCATTGAACCTGCCGGCCTTCACCACCCGCGCCAGGTCGATGCTGGTGGCGGCGACCAGGCGCACGTCCACCGGCTGCGGCTGCTGCGCGCCGACACGTGTCACTTCGCGGTTTTCCAGGGCGGCGAGCAACTTGCCCTGGATCTCCAGTGGCAAGTCGGCAATCTCATCCAGGTACAGCGTGCCGCCGTTGGCCGAGCCGAACCAGCCGGCGCGGCTGCTGGCGGTACCGCCGTGGGTACCGGCGCTGTAGCCGAACAGTTCGGCGTCGGCGTAGGTGTGGCTGATGGCCGCGCAGTTGACCGAAACGAACAGCCCGCCACGGTCACTAGCGCGGTGGATCTGCCGGGCCAGCAGCTCCTTGCCGGTGCCGGTCTCCCCACGGATCAGCACCGGCAGCGGTTGCGGCGCCAGGCGCTCCAGGGCCTGGCGCAACTGCTGCGAGCGTGGGTCGATGAACACCAGCGCCTTGGCACGAATGCTCAGCGGGCTCTTGTCCAGTTCAGGGAAGGTCAGCAGTGGCTGGCCAAATGGGTTTTGAAAGGTCATGACGAACTCCCGCCCCAGGCCTCCAGCGGCCGGGCGTCAGGCTAACGATAAACAGTAGGGCCGATCAGGCGCGGCGCAGCGCGCGCTGCTCGACCCGGCTTTGCAGGCGGTACAGGTAAGCGAACCCCTGCTCCCAGCGTTCATGCCCGGACTTGACGTTGATATGCCCGGCGTTGCTCAGCAACCCCGCTTCGGCCCCCCAGGCCTGAGCCAGGTACAGCGCCCGCGGCACATTCACCGCCGGGTCGTTGTCGGAGCTGACCACCTGGCTGGGGAACGGCAATGCCTGCAGCGGGATCGGCGCGAAGTTGCGCAAGGCCGGCGAGCAGGTTGGCCGCTCGACGTCCGCCGGGGCCACCAGCAGCGCGCCACGCACGCGGCGCACCAGGGCCGGGCTGGCCTGTGCGGCCCAATGGGCGACGGTGATGCAGCCCAGGCTGTGGGCAATGAGAATCACCGGCGACGGTTGGGCGGCAATCGCCAGCTCCAACGCCTGCACCCAGTCCTCACGCAGCGGGGTCAGCCAGTCAAGCTGCTCGACCCTGGCGCTGTTGGGCAAGGTGCGCTGCCAGTGACTCTGCCAATGGTTGTCTGGCGATCCTTGCCAGCCCGGCACAATCAGGTAACGAATCGACTCATTGCGCATGGGGACGCCTCCGGTAAGTTTGCGTGCTTGCAGACAAGTATAGGGAGGGAGTTATATTCGTAAAGGAATAAGAAGCTATTTATTAATAACCAAATTTATTTCTTAGAGATTGGCTTTTCAGCAAAAAAAAAGGGCCTACCCCTGCCAAGAGATACGGCCCATAAGCACTTGCCTGAAGCAGATTCGCCGGTCAGCGCGCGGTGATCACCGCCAGTTTGCTGATGCCAGCACGTTCGATTGCGGCCATGGCGCGTGCCACTTCGCCGTAGTTCACGCCATCGTCGGCCTGCAGTTGCACACGCACTTGCGCGTCCTTGGCCTTGGCGGCCTTGAGGTTGGTTTCCAGCAGGTCCGGCTGGATCTCGTCCTTGTTGATGAACAGCTTGCCGCCGCCATCGATGCTCACCACCAGCGGGTCCTTCTGCTCCACCGGGGCCACAGCCTCGGTCTTGGGCAGGTTGATGGGGATGGCGTTGGTCAGCAGGGGCGCGGTGACGATGAACACCACCAGCAGCACCAGCATGACGTCCACCAAGGGCGTGACGTTGATTTCACTGAGGACTTCGTCGTTGTCCTGGGTCGAAAAGGCCATATCAAGACGCCTCCTTCACCGGCTGGGTGAAACCGGCCTGGGCCTTTTGCACTGCAGGGTGCACCAGTACGCGGAAGGCACTCTTCTGCGCCAGGCTGTAGAAGTCGTGGGCGAAATCATCCAGGTCGGCGGCGGTCAGTTTGAGACGACGCAGGAAGTAGTTGTAGACCAGCACCGCCGGCACGGCGACGGCGATACCCACACCGGTGGCGACCAGCGCCGCGCCGATCGGGCCGGCCACGGTTTCCAGGCTGGCCGAGCCCGCCGCACTGATGCCCTTGAGGGCTTCCATGATGCCCCACACGGTGCCGAACAGGCCGATGAACGGCGAGGTGCTGCCGACACTGGCCACCACGGCCAGGCCGGTTTCCAGCGAGCGGCGCTCACGCACGATCTGCTGGCGCAGGGCGCGCTCCAAGCGGTCCTGGTGGTTGATCGCGTGGCTCAGGTCGTTGGCCTGCGCGTCGCCGACGGCAATCGCGGCGTAGCCGGACTGGGCCACACGGGCCGCCGGGCCTGGCAACTCATGGCTGATTTCCGCTGCCGAGTCCAGGCTCGAAGCTGCCCAGAATTGCTGGTGGAAGCGTTTGTCCTGGTTCTTCAGCCGCACGAACTGCACGACCTTGACCAGGGCCAGGCCCCAGGTGACGACAGAAAAACCGACCAGCAGCCAGATGACTGCGCTTTCAACGGACTCGAGGGGGGATGCCAACAGGCTCATGAGGGTGTCTTCCTATGTTCTGCGAATAATGGTCTGGCGAAAATCAACGAAGCTTGAAATCGATCGGCACGCTGACCCAGCCGGCCTGGGCCACATCGCCCTGCTTGGCGGGCACGAAGCTCCAGCGCTTGACCGCCGCCAGCGCGGCGGCATCGAGGGCATCGCGGCCGCTGCTCTTTTGCAGCTGGATCTGGCCCGGCTTGCCGTTGGGCAGGACCTCCACCCGAAGCAGCACGGTGCCTTCCCAGCCGCGGCGCTGGGCCATCTGCGGATACTCCGGCGCCGGGTTCTTCAGGTACGCGGCATTGGCCGAAGCCGGCGTGACCGGGGCCGGCGCGGGTGGCGCAGGCGGGGCCGGGGCAGCCACCGGCGCGGGCGCGGGCGGTGGAGCCTCGACCGGTTTTGGCTGTGGCTTGGGCGGTTGCTTGGCCACAGGCTTGGGTACTGGTTTTGGCTTCGGCTTGGGCTTGGCGGCCAATTCATCGACGACCGGTGGCGGTGGCTCTACCACTGGCGATGCCGGGGCGGGTGGTGGCGGCTCGACCACAGGCGGCGCGGGGGCGGCGAACTCGATGGTCATGGGCGGAATCTGTGGCGGTACCACCGGCAGCTCAGGCGTCGGCGCCTGGCTCACCCAGTACGCGGCGGCGCCGTGCAAGGCCAGCACCAGCAAAGCCAACGCCAGCTTGTCGCGGCGCTTGAGGCCGCTGACCGGGGTGCGTTGCAGGCGCAGCTGGCCCAGTGGCAGGCGAAGCGTCCGTCCAAGCTCGACCAGGTCACCCGGTGCCGGGCGCCATGGCTGGTCGTAGGCCCTGACGGCCGACTGGACATTACCCATTGATCAAACTCCTGGGGTTCTTGATTCAGGTGTGTGGCTGAATCATCGGGGCCAGAGGCTTATCCCTTAAAGTAATGTTTAAAATTAAAGTTAGATCTTTTAGGAATATAAATTTTAAAGGGGTCCCGCTAGCCCGCGAGGTTCGCGGGGTCTGGCTCTGGGGTGTCCGCCTGATGCTTTGCAGGCATATGAAATATTCGTGCAAGGCATCGAAAAAATGCGAGGGCCGCGCAGCCCATCAATCTTGCAGGTACTAAAAAGCCCGGGACGAGGCCCGGGCTTTTCACACGTGAGGCGAATCAGATGTCCGCCACCTTCTGCCACACCTTCGGCCTGAAGAACAGCGTCTCGCCACGCGCAAGCCCGGTCAGGCTGTCGTGGTCCTTGACCACCTCGGCCTCGATCAACTCGCTCTGCCCTTCCACCTTCAAGGTCACCCGGGTCGTCGCACCCAGCGGGCGAATGTCACGCACTTCGGCGGCATGGTGCCCTTCGGTTTCATGCCGAGACAACGACACCTCGTGCGGACGAAACAACACGTGGTGGCCTTCGCTCAGCGCCAGGCGGTTGGAGTCGCCCAGGAAGTGGTAGACGAAGTCGTTGGCCGGCTTCTCGTACACCTCGCCGGGCGAGCCGATCTGCTCGATCACGCCTTTGTTCATCACGACGATGCGGTCCGCCACCTCCATGGCTTCTTCCTGGTCGTGGGTGACGAACACCGAGGTCAGGTTGATATCCTCGTGCAGCCGCGCCAACCAGCGGCGCAGCTCCTTGCGCACCTTGGCATCCAGCGCACCGAACGGCTCGTCGAGCAGCAGCACCTTGGGCTCCACCGCCAAGGCACGGGCCAGGGCGATACGCTGGCGCTGGCCACCGGAAAGCTGCTCGGGGTAGCGGTCGGACAGCCAGTCCAGCTGCACCATGTTCAGCAGCTCGTGGACCTTCTCGGCGATCTTGCTCTCGCTCGGGCGCTCGCCCTTGGGTTTCATGCGCAGACCGAAGGCGACGTTGTCGAACACGCTCATGTGGCGGAACAACGCATAGTGCTGGAACACGAACCCGACGTTACGGTCACGCACATCGTGGCCAGACACATCCTCGCCATGGAACACGATACTGCCGTCATCCGGCGTTTCCAGGCCGGCGATGATGCGCAGCAGCGTGGTCTTGCCACAGCCGGACGGGCCGAGCAGGGCTACCAGCTCACCGCTGTGGATATCCAGGTTGATGTTGTCCAGAGCCTGGAAGCTGTTGAAGCGCTTGCTGACGTTACGAACTTCAATCGACATGAATCATTCCTCCGCGGCGCTATGGCGCAGGCGGTTAATACGGTTCTCGCTCCACTGCTTGAGCAGCAGGATGAAGAGCGCCAGGATCAGCAACAGGCTGGCCACGCTGAAGGCCGCGACATGGTTGTACTCGTTGTAGAGGATCTCCACGTGCAGCGGCAAGGTATTGGTGACGCCACGGATATGGCCCGACACCACCGACACCGCGCCGAACTCGCCCATGGCCCGGGCGGTACACAGCACCACGCCATAAATCAGACCCCACTTGATGTTCGGCAGGGTCACATGCCAGAACATCTGCCAGCCGTTGGCACCGAGCAGGCGCGCGGCTTCTTCTTCCTGGGTGCCCTGCTCCTGCATCAGCGGGATCAGTTCACGGGCAACGAAGGGCACAGTGACGAAGATGGTCGCCAGGACGATACCCGGCAGGGCGAAGACGATCTGGATGTCGTGGTCCTGCAGCCAAGGCCCGAACAAACCCTGGGCGCCGAACATCAGCACGTAGACCAGGCCGGCGATCACCGGCGACACCGAGAACGGCAGGTCGATCAGGGTGACCAGCACACTCTTGCCACGGAAGGTGTACTTGCTCACGCACCAGGCGGCGCTGACGCCGAACACCAGGTTCAGCGGTACCGAAATGACCACCGCCAGCAAGGTCAGCTTGAGCGCGGACAGCGCATCAGGCTCGAAGATTGCCTCGAAGAACGTACCGAAGCCGTTCTTCAATGCTTGCGACACCACGATCACCAGCGGCAGCAAAAGGAACAGCGCAAACACCAGCCAGCCAAGGCCGATCAGGATGCGCCGCGAGGTGGCACTGCCACGCCGTGCGGCATTGGCGGCGGCGGTGGCGCTCAGGGTTGAACTGGACATGACCGGGCCTCCTTCAAGGGGTTTCGATACGGCGCTGCAGCAGGTTGATCAGCAGCAGCAGGATGAAGGAAACCACCAGCATCAGCACGCCGATGGCGGTCGCGCCGGTGTAGTCGTACTGATCGAGCTTGACCATGATCAGCAGCGGCAGGATCTCGGTCTTCATCGGCATGTTGCCGGCGATGAAGATCACCGAACCATACTCGCCGACGCCACGGGCAAAGGCCAGGGCGAAGCCGGTGAGCCAGGCCGGCAGCAGGGCCGGTGCCAGGATGTGGCGGAATACCTGCAGCGGTTTCGCGCCCAGGCAGGCGGCGGCCTCTTCGACTTCACGCGGGATGTCCGCCAGCACCGGCTGCACCGTACGCACCACGAACGGCAGGGTGACGAACGTCAGTGCCAAGGTGATACCGAGCGGCGTGTAGGCGATCTTGAAGCCCAGGTCGGTGGCGAACTGGCCCACCCAACCTGCCGGGGCATACAGGGCCGTCAGGGCGATACCGGCAACGGCCGTCGGCAGGGCGAAAGGCAGGTCAATCATCGCATCGATGATCTTGCGCCCGGGGAAGGTATAGCGCACCAGCACCCAGGCCAGCAGGGTGCCGATCACGCCGTTGATGATGGCGGCGAACAGCGCGGTGCCGAAACTCAGCTTCAGCGCGGCGATCACTCGCGGCGCGCTGATGATGTTCCAGAACTGCTCCCAGGTGAGCTGCGATGCATGAATGAACATGGCCGCCAGCGGTATCAGCACAATCAGGCTGAGGTACACCAAGGTGTAGCCCAGCGTCAGCCCGAAGCCGGGTATGACGGGGGAAATGCGACGTGACATAAATATCCCTGGTTGAACGCACGAAGCCCGGAATCAATCCCGGGCCGGTGCAAGTCTCTGAATCCCGGGGCTGCTGCGCAGCCCCGCTTTTCCTTGGCCAGTTACTGTGCCTGGTAGATCTGGTCGAACACACCGCCGTCGTTGAAGAACTTGGGTTGTGCAGTCTTCCAGCCACCGAAGTCCTTGTCGATGGTTACCAAATCCAGTTTCGGGAATTGCTTGCCGAATTCGGCAGCGACCTTCGCGTCACGTGGGCGGTAGAAGTTTTCGGCGGCGATTTTCTGGCCAGCCGGGCTGTACAGGTGCTTGAGGTATTCCTCGGCAATCTGCTCGTTGCCCTTCTTCTGAGCGTTCTTGTCGACCACGGCCACTGGCGGCTCGGCGAGGATCGACAGCGAAGGCACGACGATTTCGAACTTGTCGGCGCCGCCGTCTTCCTTCAATGCCAGGAAGGCTTCGTTTTCCCAGGCCAGCAGCACATCGCCCTGGCCGTTGTTGACGAAGGTGATGGTCGAGCCACGGGCACCGGTATCCAGTACCGGCACGTGCTTGAACAGCTCTTGCACGTAAGCCTTGGCCTTGTCTTCGCTGCCGCCTTGCTTCAGGCCGTAGGCCCAGGCGGCGAGGAAGTTCCAGCGGGCGCCGCCGGAGGTTTTAGGGTTCGGGGTAATGACCGAAACGTCCTTCTTGATCAGGTCGCCCCAGTCCTTGATGCCTTTCGGGTTGCCTTTGCGCACCAGGAACACGATGGTCGAGGTGTACGGGGTGCTGGCGTCCGGCAGGCGTGTCTGCCAGTTGTCCGGCAGGGTCTTGCCGAGCTTGGCGATTTCGTCGATGTCGCCAGCCAGGGCCAGGGTCACCACATCGGCGCGCAGGCCGTCGATCACGGCACGGCCTTGCTTGCCCGAGCCACCGTGGGATTGCTGGATCTTCACCTTGTCATCCGGGTGAGCCTGCTGCCAATGCTTGATGAATTCGGCGTTGTACTGTTGATACAGCTCACGGGTCGGGTCATAGGACACGTTCAGCAGTTCGTAGTCCTTGGCGATTGCGGAACCGGCAAAAACGGCACTGGCCAGGGCGGCGAGCGCATAACGGCGGATGGACATGGTGAAGCTCCCGATTGGCATTTTTCTAGTTTTGAAGGTGGTGCGGTATCAGCCGGGCTTGTTGCCAGGCTGTTGCAGGCGGAACTTCTCCTTGCGCTCGATCTGTACGACCTGAGCGTTGTGCACGGTAATCTCCACCGCACCGAAACGCAGATCGCGCAGGGCGCTCTGGATCTCACGCAGAATGGTGGCTTCGTCCTGACCGTCGATGCTACGCAGAGATGCACTCATGCTCGTTCTCCTGTGAGTGAGGTGCCGGGCAGAGTTTGAAGGGGATTTGCGCCTGGCTTGAGAGCAATAGTAGTGAGGCGCGGATATTCTTAAAAATACTGTTTAAGAATGTTTATATAACCGTTTTAAAAGGCGGGCATGACGCCCGCCCTCTCAGGAATCAATGTGCAGTTTTTTCGCTGTGTTCTGGCTCGCGGATCTTGTACCAGGCCACATACAGCGCCGGCAGGAACAACAGCGTCAGCAGCGTTGCACTGATGATGCCGCCGATCATGGCGTAGGCCATCGGCCCCCAGAACACTTCGCGGGCAATCGGGATCATGCCCAGGCTGGCCGCCGCCGCCGTCAGCAGGATCGGCCGGCGCCGGTGGTTGGTGGCTTCCACCACGGCATTCCACGGCGAGTACCCCTGGGCCTCGAACTCGTCGATCTGAGTTACCAGGATCACCGAGTTACGAATGATGATACCGGCCAGCGCGAGAATGCCGAGGATCGCCACGAAACCCATGGGGGTGCCCGTGGGTAACAGCGCCAGCACCACGCCAATCAGCCCCAACGGCGCCACGCTGACCACCAGGAACAGCTTCTGCGTGCTGTGCAGCTGGATCATCAGGAAGGTCGCCATGAGGAACAGCATCAGTGGAATAACCTTCGCGATCGGGCCTTGCGCCTTCGCACTCTCCTCCACCGTACCGCCGGTAGCCACGTCGTAACCGACCGGCAACTGGCTAGCGAATTCGTCGATCTTCGGCTTGAGCTGCGCCACCAGGTCGGTGGGCTGGATTTCGCCAACCACCGAGGCCTTGATGGTGATGGTCGGCTTGCGGTCGCGGCGCCACACCAGTGGCTGTTCCAGCTCATAGCGCACGGTGGCGAAGGCCAGCAGCGGTATCGAGGTGCCGCTGGGGGTGACGATCTGCAGGTTCTGCAGCGTGTCCGGCGAGCCCCGCTCACTGTCCACGGCGCGGGCGATCACATCCACCAGGTAGATGTTGTCGTTGACTTCGGTCACCGGCGCGCCGCTGACGATGCTGTTCATCACGTTGGCCACGTCTTCGGACGACAGCCCCAGCTGGCGCGCCTTGTCCTGGGCTATTTCGATGCGCAACACCTTACCGGGCTCGTTCCAGTCGTAGATCATTTCGCCAATGTGCTCGTTGGCATCGAGCAGCGAGGCCAGGTCGATTGCGTGCTTGCGCACCTGGTCGATGTCCTTGCCACTGACCCGGTACTGCATCGGCCTGCCCACGGGGGGACCCATTTCCAGTGACTGCACGTTGGTGCCGATGCCGACGAACTCTTCGTGCAGCAATTTTTGCAGGCGCGCCATCATGCCTGCGCGCTCCTCGAAGCCCTTGCTGACGATCACCAGCTGGGCGTAGTACGGGTTCTGCAGCTGCTGGTCCAGGGGCAGGTAGAAGCGGACCGCACCCTGGCCGATGTAGGTGCTCCAACGCACCAGGTCCGGGTCGTCCTTGATCTTTGCCTCCAGGCGATCGACCACCTTGCGCGTTTCCTCGATCGAGGCGTTTTGCGGCAGGTTGAGGTCGACGAGGATTTCCGGGCGGTCGGACGACGGGAAGAACTGGTTCTGCACGAAACGCATGCTGAACAGCGACAAGGCGAACAACAGGATGGTGCCGATGATGGTCAGCCAGCGGTTGCGCATGCACCACAGCAGCCCACCTTCGAACGCCCGCCCGACCCGGCCCGGTTCGGCCTCGTGGGCCTTGAGCTTGTCGGCCTTGAGGATGTGCACACCGAGCACCGGTGCGAAGAACACCGCCACCACCCACGACACGATCAGCGCCACGGCGATGACTGCGAACAGGGTGTAGGTGTACTCACCGGCAGAGCTGGCGTTGAGGCCGATGGGCACGAAACCGGCCACGGTCACCAGGGTGCCGGTGAGCATGGGGAATGCGGTCGAGGTATAGGCGAAGGTCGCCGCCTGCTCCTTGCTCTCGCCCATCTCCAGGCGTGTGACCATCACCTCCACGGTGATCATCGCATCATCCACCAGCAGCCCCAGCGCGATGATCAGCGCGCCCAGCGAGATCCGCTGCATGGTGATGCCGCTGTACTCCATGAACACGAAGACCATCGCCAGTACCAGCGGGATCGAACAGGCCACCACGAACCCGGCCCGTACGCCCAGGCTGACGAAACTCACCGCCAGCACGATCACCACGGCCTCGAACAGTGCACTGGTGAAGCCGCCGACCGCCTCCTTCACCACCACGGCCTGGTCGGACACCGTGTGCACGCCCACGCCCACCGGGAGGTCGTTGATCACGCTGTCCATCTTCTTTTTCAGCGCCGCGCCGAACACCTGCATATTGCCGCCGGCTTTCATGCCGATGGCCAAGCCAATGGCAGTCTGGCCGTTGTAACGGAACATTGGCGAAGGCGGGTCGACGTAACCGCGCTCGATATCGGCAATATCGGCCAGGCGGAAGAAGCGGTCATTAATGCGCAGGTTGACGGTCTGCAGGTCCTTCTCCGAGGCGAACTGCCCGGTGGTACGCACCGAAATGCGCTCGGGCCCTGCCTCGATCACACCGGCGGGGGTCACGGCGTTCTGTTGTTGCAGGGCCTGCATGACCTGCCGCTGGTCGATGCCCAGGGCAGCCAGTTTGCGGGTGGAGAACTTCAGGTAAAGCACCTCGTCCTGGGTGCCGATCAACTCGACCTTGCCGATATTGGGCACTTCGCGCACTTCGGCCCGGGCCTGCTCGACATAGTCACGCAACTGGCGCAGCGTCAGGCCGTCGGCGGTGAAGGCATAGATGGAGCCGAACACGTCACCGAATTCGTCGTTGAACCCTGGGCCCTGGATGCCTTGGGGAAATTCACCGCGGATGTCCTGGATCTTCTTGCGAACCTGGTACCAGATTTGCGGGATGTCCGCGGCCTTGGTGGTGTCGCGCAGGTATACGTAGACGGTGGACTCGCCAGGGCGGGTGTAGCTTTTGGTGTAGTCGAGCGAGTCGAGCTCTTCGAGCTTCTTCTCGATGCGGTCGGTGACCTGGTACAGCGTTTCGTCCTGGGTCGCGCCCGGCCAACGGGTCTGGATCACCATGGTCTTGATGGTGAAGGACGGGTCTTCCTCACGGCCCAGGTTGAAGTAGGAAAAAATCCCCATCAGCAACCCGACGAACATCAGGTACCAGACGAACGACTGATGGCGCAGTGCCCATTCGGAGAGGTTGAAGCTTCCTTTCATTGCGCGTCCTCGTCGAATGTAACTTTCTGGCCGGGCTTGAGGCTGTTCACGCCAGCAGTGACCACCCGCTCGCCAGGTTGCACGCCGGACGCCAGCACGATGCTGTCGGCGGTGCGCTCTAGCAGCGCCACGTCACGGGTGGCGACGGTTTTCTGCTGCGGGTCGATCACCCACACCTGGGTCTTGCCGTCGCGCTCGAGCAATGCGCTCAACGGCAATTCGCTGCGCGGGGTAACCGCCGACGTCAGGGTCACGCTGATGGCGGTGCCCAGGTGGAAAGCGTCCGGGGTGCTGGCCAGGGTCAGGCGGGCGCGCCGGGTGCGCGTGGTGGCGTCGGCCTGGGGCTCCAGTTCGCGCAGGGTGGCGGTGGTGTTGATGCTGTTGTCGAGTTGCGAGGCGACGGTGAACGTGAGGTTCTTGGCCAACGCTTCGGCAATACCGATGGGCAGGTCGATCACGGCTTCCTTGACGTCGGGGCGCGCGAGTGTGACCACGGCCTGGCCGGCGGTGACCGTCTGCCCCGCTTCGGCCTGCCAGGCGGTGATCACCGCCGCATGGTCGCTGCGCAGGGTGCTGTAGTCGAGCTGGTCGCGCGCCTGGCTGACCGCCGAGCGGGCTTGTTCCAGGCTGGCACCGGTGGTTTTCAGGTCGGTCTGGGCGATGTCCAGCTGGGCTTGGGCACCGACACCGCGGTCGTACAGCTGCTGCTGGCGGCGGGCGTTGGCCTGGGCATTGATCCATTGCGCCTGGATCTTGGCCAGGTCGCCTTCGGCGGCGCGCAGTTGGTTTTGCTGGTCGGTCGGGTCGAGGGTGGCCAGGGTGTCGCCGGGCTTCACTTGGGCGCCGACGTCCAGCCAACGCCGGGCAATGCGCCCGGATACCCGGAAGCCCAAGGTACTTTCGAAGCGCGCCTGGATGCTGCCGGCGAAGCGGCCCAGTTGCGATTGCGCCTGGGCTTCGACCAAGGTCGAGAGCACCGGGCGCACGGCCTCGGGCTGCTGCTCTTCACCGCCACAGGCGGTCAACAACAGGCCGGCCGCGCACATCAGCAGTAATCGGTTCATGGCGCGCCGCCTCCATCCTTGGCATCGACTTTTTCGACCTGCATGCCCGGATGCAACAACTGGCCACCACTGACCACCACCGTCTCCCCGCCCTTGATGCCTTTGGCGATGACCACTTTGCCGGTGAGGTAGCGAGTGACCTGGACCTTGCGCAACTCGACTTTGTCGCCCTCGCCCACCACCCACACTGCCGGTTCGTGCATGGCCTTGGTCAGGGCTGCCCAAGGCAATTCGATGCTCGGCCGGCCCTGGGCATTGGCCGTGGCGGTCACTGGCGACCCCAACTGCATGGCGGGCGGCACATTGCGCAGGGCCACCTTGACCTGCACCGTGCCACTCTGCGCCGACACCGTCGGGGTCACTTCACGGACAAAGCCTTGGGCCTGGACCTTGGGGTTGTCGAGCAGGCTGACGATCACCCCGGCATCGCTGGGCGGCGCCACCAGCAGCGACTCGTAGACGTTGAACACCGCATCGCGGTCGCCATCGCGGGCCAGGCTGAAGATCGGCATGGTCGCCTGCACCACCTGGCCGACCTCGGCCTGGCGTTCGGTGATCACGCCGTCGGCCTCGGACACCAGCGCGGTATAACTGAGCTGCTCATTGGCGTTGGCCAACTGCGCTTGGGCGGCTTTCAGCGCGCTCTGGTTGCTGCGCAGCGCAGCCTCGGCGGAGTCGTACTCGCTCTGGCTGGTATAGCCCTTGGGCAACAGTTTCTGCTGGCGAACGAAGGCCGCGGCAGTCTGCGTCACCCGCGCCTGGGCGGCGAACACCTCGGCCTTGGCCGAGGCGACGTTGTTCTGCAGATCTTTGGGGTCCAGCCGTGCGAGCACCTGGTTGGCCTTGACGTGGTCGCCCACATCGACGCTCCGCGAGATGATCTTGCCGCCCACGCGGAACGACAGGTCGGTCTGTACCCGCGCCTGCACGTCGCCGGTCAGGGTGACCCTGGCCGCGAAATCGGTGGGTTGCACCTTCAGCACGCCGACCCGGGGCAAGACCTCGGGGGTTTCTTCCTTGCTGCAGCCGGTGAGCATGCCCAGCAGCCCCAGGCATACGACCAACAGTGGACGCGTCACCCTCATGCAGGCTCCTAGCTTGCGCGCAAATGATTCGTGGGATGCGACTGTTAGCGTAGATCAGGGTTCAGAAAAAACACTGACAGGGGTCAGTTGGGCGGTTATGACGTGCATGCGGCATCTTCGCGGGCAAGCCCGCTCCCACAGGAACCGTGGTGTTTCTGTGGGAGCGGGTTTACCCGCGAAAGGGCCCGTCAGGCCGACGCGGCAGCTGCCGTCGGGCGTTTGATCTGCGGCTGCGATACGTTGGCCGCCGCACCCTCTTCGATCGCCTGCTGGATCGCCTTGCGGCGACGCTCTTCGGCACGGCGGCTGAAGAACCAGACGAAGAAGGTCACCAGCGACACCGACAGCAGGATCAGGCTGGCCACAGCGTTGATCTCTGGCTTGACGCCCAGGCGCACCGCCGAGAACACTTCCATCGGCAAGGTGGTCGAGCCAGGGCCGGAGACGAAGCTGGCGAGTACCAGGTCATCGAGCGACAAGGCGAACGACATCATGCCGCCCGCCGCCAGCGATGGCGCGATCATCGGAATGGTGATCAGGAAGAACACCTTCCACGGCTTGGCGCCCAGGTCCATGGCCGCCTCTTCGATAGACAGGTCCAGCTCACGCAACCGCGCCGACACCACTACCGCCACATAGGCCGCGCAGAACGTGGTGTGGGCGATCCAGATGGTGACGATGCCGCGCTCCTGCGGCCAGCCGATCATCTGCGCCATGGCCACGAACAGCAGCAACAGCGACAGGCCGGTAATCACCTCGGGCATCACCAGCGGCGCGGTGACCAGGCCACCGAACAGTGTGCGGCCCTTGAAGCGAGTGACCCGGGTCAGCACGAAGGCCGCCAGGGTACCCAGCGCCACTGCGGCCACTGCCGTGTAGCAGGCGATCTCCAGCGAGCGCATCACCGAACCCATCAGCTGGGTGTTGTCGAGCAGGCCGACGTACCACTTGATCGACCAACCACCCCACACCGTCACCAGCTTGGAGGCGTTGAAGGAGTAGATCACCAGGATCAGCATCGGCAGGTAGATGAACAGCAAGCCGAACACCAGCATCAGCTTGGAGAAACTGAAGCGTTTCATGCGCGGCCCTCCATTTCTTTGGCCTGGCTGCGGTTGAACAGCAGGATCGGCACGATCAGGATCGCCAGCATCACCACCGCCAGGGCAGATGCCACCGGCCAGTCGCGGTTGTTGAAGAATTCCTGCCACAGCACTTTACCGATCATGAGGGTTTCCGGGCCGCCCAGCAGCTCAGGAATCACGAACTCGCCCACCACCGGGATGAACACCAGCATGCAGCCGGCGATGATGCCGTTCTTCGACAGCGGCACGGTGATTTTCCAGAAGCTGTTGAAGGTGCTTGAACCCAGGTCCGATGCAGCCTCCAGCAGGCTCTGGTCATGCTTCACCAGGTTGGCGAACAACGGCAGGATCATGAACGGCAGGTACGAATAGACCACGCCGATATACACCGCCAGGTTGGTGTTGAGGATCTGCAGCGGCTGGTCGATCAGCCCTGTCCACATCAGGAAGCCATTGAGTAGGCCGTTGTTGCTGAGAATGCCCATCCAGGCATAGACGCGGATCAGGATCGCGGTCCAGGTCGGCATCATGATCAGCAACAGCAGGACCGTCTGGGACTCCTTCTTGGCGTTAGCGATGGCGTAGGCCATCGGGTAGCCGATCAGCAGGCACAGCAAGGTGCTGAAGAAGGCCATCTTCAACGACCCCAGGTAGGCCGAGATGTACAGCTCATCCTCGGTCAACAGGCCGTAGTTGGCCAGGTTGAGCACCAACTGGATCTTGTCTTCGACGTAGGTGTAGATCTCGGTATACGGCGGGATCGCCACGTCGGCTTCGGCAAAGCTGATCTTCAAGACGATGAAGAACGGCAGCATGAAGAACAGGAACAGCCAGATGAACGGCACGCCGATCACCAGGTGCCGCCCCTCCGGGACCAGGCGCTGGAAGGCTCGCTTGAGCTTGCGCAGTTTCATGACCGCAGTACCACGCCGCTGTCGTCTTCCCACCACACGTACACTTCATCGCCCCAGGTCGGGCGTGTGCCCTGGCGCTCGGCGTTGGCGACGAACGACTGCACCAGCTTGCCGCTCGGCAGCTCGACGTAGAACACCGAGTGGCCACCCAGGTAGGCGATGTCATGGACCTTGCCACGCGACCAGTTGTGCTCGAACTCAGGCTGCTTGGTGGTCACCAGCAACTTTTCCGGGCGCAGGGCGTAGGTGATGTGCTTGTCTTCGACCGAGGTGGTGATGCCATGGCCGACGTAGATCTTGCGCTCCAGCTCCGGGCTGGCAATGATCGCGTGGCCTTCGGCGTCGTCGACCACTTCACCCTCGAACAGGTTGACGTTGCCGATGAACTCGCACACCAGGCGGCTGGTCGGCGTCTCGTAGATATCCACAGGCGAACCGATCTGGGCAATCCAGCCCAGGTGCATGATGGCGATGCGCTGGGCCATGGTCATGGCCTCTTCCTGGTCGTGGGTCACCATTACGCAGGTTACCCCCACGCGCTCGATGATCTCGACCAGCTCCAGCTGCATCTGCGAACGCAGTTTTTTGTCCAGCGCGCCCATCGGCTCGTCGAGCAACAGCAGCTTGGGGCGCTTTGCCAATGAGCGGGCGAGGGCCACGCGCTGGCGCTGGCCACCGGACAGCTGGTGCGGCTTGCGCTTGGCGTACTGGGTCATGTGCACCAGCTTGAGCATCTCGGCCACGCGGGCGTCGATATCGGCCTTGGGCAGCTTGTCCTGCTGCAGGCCGAAAGCGATGTTCTGCGCCACGGTCATGTGCGGGAACAGCGCGTAGGACTGGAACATCATGTTGATCGGCCGTTCGTAGGGCGGCATGTCGGTGATGTCGACGCCATCGAGCAGGATCCGTCCTTCGGTAGGGCGCTCGAAGCCGGCCAGCATGCGCAGCAAGGTCGACTTGCCAGAACCGGAGCCACCCAGCAGGGCGAAAATCTCGCCCTTGCGGATTTCCAGCGAGACATCGTCAACGGCGATGGTTTCGTCGAACTTTTTCGTGACCCGGTCGATCTTGACCAGCACCTGCTTGGGTTGCTGGCCACCCTCGAGGGCTTTCTTATAGGCACCGGAGGCAACTGCCATGAGTGAAACTCCCAACAAGATTTGTGTGCCCGCCGCGGCGTTTGCGGCGGGCCTGGATTGTTACTTGCCCGACTTGACCTTGGTCCAGCTGCGGGTCATCAAACGTTGCACCTTGGGTGGCAACTCACTGTTGACGAACATCTTGTCCAGCACTTCCTGCGGTGGGTAAACCGCGGCGTCAGTCCTCACGGCCTGGTCCATCAGGTCGCCAGCCTTGGGGTTCGGGTTGGCGTAACCGACGTAATCACTGACCTGGGCGATAACCTCAGGTTTCAGCAAATAGTTGATGAAGGCGTGGGCCTCTTTGACGTTCTTGGCGTCGGCGGGGATCGCCAGCACGTCGAACCAGAGGTTGCCGCCTTCCTTGGGAATCGCGTAGGCCAGGTTCACGCCCTTCTTCGCTTCTTCAGCGCGGGCCTTGGCCTGGAAGATATCGCCGGAGAAGCCTGCCGCGACGCAGATGTCGCCGTTGGCCAGGTCGGTGATGTACTTGGACGAGTGGAAGTAGGTCACGTACGGGCGCACGGCCAGCAGCTTCTGCTCGGCTTTTGCATAGTCCTTGGGGTCGGTGCTGTTGGGGTTGAGGCCCATGTAGTTGAGCACCGCCGGCAGCATTTCGTCCGCCGAGTCGAGGAAGGCCACGCCGCATTTGGAGAGCTTCTTCATGTTCTCGGGTTCGAACAGCACGGCCCAGGAGTCGATGGTGTCCACGCCCAGCGCGGCCTTCACCTTGTCGACGTTGTAACCGATGCCGTTGGTGCCCCACAGGTAAGGCACGGCGTACTGGTTGCCTGGGTCGTTCTTTTCCAGGCGTTTCATCAACGCCGGGTCCAGGTTGGCATAATTGGGCAGCAGGTTCTTGTCGAGCTTCTGGAACGCGCCCGCCTTGATCTGCTTGCCGAGGAAATGGTTGGACGGCACTACCACGTCATAGCCGGTGTTACCGGCCAGCAGCTTGCCTTCCAGGGTTTCGTTGGAGTCGAACACGTCCTGCACGGGCTTGATGCCCGTTGCTTTCTCGAAGTCCGCGAGTGTGGTCGGGCCGATATAGTCGGACCAGTTGTAAAAGTGCACCGTAGGCGCCGCTTGGACGCTGCATGCCAGCGTCAGGCCCGCACCGGCCATCAAGGCCTTGCGGAATACAGAAATAGACAAGTGGGTGCTCCTCACAATCAGTGCCTGGGTCGCGACAATGCTGCCGCACACGCAAAACCGGCGCGCAACTTACCTTCGCAGCTTCGATGCCGCAATCAACAATTGCCTTTCACTGGCTCTGGGCCGGTAAAGCCCGGCCCAGAGGTGTCGCATCGGGCTTATTTGCCCGATTTGATCTTGGTCCAGCTGCGGGTGATCACACGCTGCACAGAAGCGTCAGGCGCAGCGATTGCGTACAGCTGCTTCTTCACTTCGGCAGGCGGGTAAATGCTCGGGTCACCGCTGATGTCTTTATCCACCAGCGCAGTGGCAGCCTGGTTGCCGTTCGGGAAGCGCACGGCGTTGGTGATCTCGGCCATGATTTCCGGCTGCAGCAGGAAGTTCATGAACTGGTAGGCGGCATCTTTATGCTCGGCATCTTTCGGGATGGCGACCATGTCGTAGAAAGTACCGGCGCCTTCTTTCGGAATGACGTAGTCCACTTTGACCTTGTCGCCGGCTTCGTGGGCGCGGGCCTTGGACTGCTCCAGGTCACCCGAGTAACCGACGGCTACACAGATGTTGCCGTTGGCCATGTCGCCGATGTACTTGGAGGAGTGGAAATAGGTGATCGAAGGACGAATCTTGAGGAACAGGTCCTCGGCGGCCTTCAGGTCTTCTTTCTTGGTGCTGTCGCTCGGCAGGCCCAGGTAGTGCAGCGCGGCCGGGATCATCTCGGTCGGTGCATCCAGGAAGCTCACGCCGCAGCTTTTGAGCTTGGCGATGTTCTCAGGCTTGAACACCACGTCCCACGAGTCGATCTTGTCCACGCCAAGCGCGGCCTTGACCTTCTCCGGGTTGTAGCCGATGCCGATCGAGCCCCACATGTACGGGAAGGCGTGCTTGTTGTCCTTGTCGCTGGCATCGCCAACGGCTTTGAGCAGGTCCGGGTCGAGGTTCTTCCAGTTCGCCAGCTTGGAACGGTCCAGTTCCTCGTATACACCCGCCTTGATCTGCTTGGCCAGGAAGTTGTTGGACGGCACCACGATGTCGTAGCCAGACTTGCCTGCCAGCAGCTTGGCTTCCAGGGTTTCGTTGCTGTCGAAGACGTCGTACTTGACCTTGATGCCGGTCTGCTTTTCGAACTTCGCGATGGTGTCCGGAGCGATGTAGTCCGACCAGTTGT
>Ga0213824_1000077_pt1 | contig 84001 bp, 75 predicted proteins | sample MC6MC0906MG_FD_179892 | JGI IMG/M metagenome (GOLD analysis project Ga0213824, IMG submission 179892) | Enriched soil aggregate microbial communities from Iowa State University, Ames, United States - MC6-MC0906-MG | ecosystem: Environmental > Terrestrial > Soil > Unclassified | place: USA: Iowa...
TGATGCCCCTTGCTCTGACATATGAGTTTGGGTCATGAAGCATTTCTGTAAAAAAATCAAAATAGGGGTATACGGTATCGGAATGGCCGCACTCCTCTTCAAGCTGTTTCAGGCATTGATAAGCATAATTATGATCTTGATTTCTTAACCCATTCACTAATTCTTCGATTTCTTCCATTGCCGTTACCATCCATTTCCCTGCAGTGCTGCAGATGAAAACCTATATGCCCGATTCCCAAAATCATTGTGGATATCAAAAGCCAGATCACATTTCCAGTTATTTTCCCTTCTCCAGTTTGCCGTGGTAATCGGCAATACCGCCTATATCAGTAACGGAATAACCATTCGTACTTAAGTAACGATAGGCTTGTCTGCTGCGGGCTCCGCTGCGGCAATAAACAAAAACCGGATTGTTTTTGTTAAGCTTATTGGATTCCAGCCGGTCCAACGGCATATTAACGCTGCCGGGAATATGGCCTTCCATATATTCCTGTGCCGTACGCACATCCAGCAATACAGCATTGGGCGTGTTGTTAGCCTGATCAACTCCTGAAGCAAAATCCGAACGGTTAGAAAAAAATTTAAATATGCTCATCTCAGCATCTCCTTCTTAATTTAAAATAATTCTTACTCCAATTATACCGCCTTAATAAAAAGGACTCAGTGACATTGTTACATTAATAAGAATTATTCCTATTGTCAAAAGAGAAAAGTTAGGGCATGGTTTCAGCTTTTCCGGTTCCTGCACTTTATGGGACCATCGTATATCACAATTCGGTTCCTGCCTTGATTCTTAGCCGCATAGAGCGCCACATCAGCCGTCTTTAGCAGCTCCTCCGGACCGGTGCACTGTAAATCCATGCATGCCAGCCCGCAGCTGAAGGTGACCCTTTTTCTATCTAAATAGCCTTTGAACAGAATGGCAAACTCCTCCCCGCCGATTCCCAACGCTTTCCCACCTGATTATACTTGAATAATTTTTAAACAGCAATCTGCATTTGCAAACGGACAGCTCACAGGGGAAACACCCATGGGTAAAATATATATCACCATGGTCTCTCTTTATTTAGCCAGCCAAGGGATTCCCAATAATGTACATCCGCAGGGTTAAAATGAAACTTTTTATGCATAAATCTCATAACATGAAATAAAGTCTTGACCTTTAAAGAAGGAGTTACCGGCCTGTCTTTCCCCTTGATCTTAACCGAAAGCCTGTCAATTTCCATTTGCAGCTTTGCCTTCTTTTTGTCGGCTACCGTGTCCCAATCGCTTCCATGGATGTTCCTTCCAAATGCGTAAATACGAGAAATACCCCAGAAAGTCATGCTATCCTTTAAATCCCGCAGCGCAGACCTTGTACCTGCACCTGCAGCCGTGGAAATAAGAAGAACCTGCTTGTGAAACATTTCCTTTCTCGGCTGATGAGCCATCCATTGGTATCCAAAATGATCAAGAAACGCCTTTACCTGCCCCGGGACATGATAGACGTAAACCGGTGCTGTAAAAATCAGCAGATCGGCTTCAAGCATGGACTCTAAAATTGGTTTTAAATAACCATAATCCGGACAATTCCTATAATCGGTAAAGCAGTTCCAACAGCCTATGCAAAAATTAGGCATGTCTTTTGGAAGAAAAAATTCCTTTACAGAATCTGTTTCCGAAAGATTCTGTATAAATCGCTGTGCAATGTTGTAAGTACTGGACTTTGACTTGCGCTGCGTTGCATAGATCACAGTAATTTTCATAGATCAACCCTCCTGTAAAAGAATCCATAAAGGCAAAGGAATATCCAAGTAGTATTATAACAGAAAAGTATAAAATTCACCACCAAAGCTATAATTTGGGTTACACGCCGATGTAAAGGATGAATTACTTGACGTATCCAATCCTAAATATTATCATATAACCGTAAGGTCCAAACGAAAGATAAGCCCCTTTAGTAAATATGGCGGTAAATACAGACTGGCCTCTTCCCAACATGAAAGGAAAATTTATAAACTAGTTTTATATGAAGAAGGGAGTTAAACAAAATATGCTGAAAATAGCATTATGCGATGACAACCAGTGTGCGATCAATCAATACGCGGAGTTAATTTTCCAAATTGCGAAGAAGCATCAGATAAACATCCAGCTTTCCAGTTATCTTAGCGGAGAATCCTTGCTCTTTCATTATTCCGAAGCTCCTGAACAAACAGATATTATATTTTTAGATGTCATGATGGGCAAAACAGACGGGTTGGAGACGGCCCGTAAGCTAAGGGATTACGACTGTAAAGCACAGATCGTCTTTTTGACCAGTTATGAAGATTATGTTTATGAGGCATTTGATGTAAATGCTCTCCAATATCTGTTAAAAGATAATACAAGTACAGAGAAATTTGAGGAGGTCTTTCTGAAAGCAGCAGAACTTGCCTCGAAAAAAGAGGAGGAATTATTTACCTTCGAATTTGACGGCAAGACAAGTGCAATTCCAATCCATCAAATCTCTTATTTTGAAATTTGGCAAAGAATTGTAACGGTACATTACAGCGATGGAAAAACAGCAAAATTCTATGGCAGCATGGAGCGCATAGAAAATAAGCTTTCCAGGAAAAACTTTGTGCGGTCACACCGTTCTTACCTGATTCATCTGTCCTACATTGCGATCTTTAGGCAGCAGACCGTTCAGTTAAAAACAGGAGAGACAGTTCCTGTAGGAGTTACTTACGTTCAATCCCTAAAAAGGGCATTTTCTAATTATATTTCGCGTTTTCACATTTACAATTCCAAAATTTTATCTTAGAAGAAGGAGTAGCTATGATCTATCTTGTTATCCCAGTAGTTCTCCTGTATTATTATGCCTTTTTGCTTTACTACCGCAAGCTTTTTCCTGCTCAAAGGAGAAGGCCTATTCAAGTTTTGCTTATTCTGGCAATCATTGCCACGTCGTATATCTTCCTAAACCCGACAGATGTACGGTGGTTAAGACTTCCGGTAATTATGATCGCCATGACCATCGGGCTTCGATATTCCACTGGAATGGACTGGCTGCAGGCAGCCTACGGAGGAAGCTGCTCGGTGTTATTCGCTTACTGCTTCCGCGGCATATTTGCTGTAATCAGTGCATTTATCTTCTGCAACCATGATCTTTCTAACATTGAGGCTTACTATGCAAGCACAGTTTTGGTCCTTCCATTCGTTCTTTTATTCTTAACAATCTTATATAAGACCATCCTCCCCGATGACAAGCTCAGGCTCTTTTTGCATAACCGCAGTCAGCTTAAATATGTCGTTACATATGAAATTACGGCCGCAGCTAATTTGGTTGTCATTAATTCCGGTCGTGATTTATTTCCTTTCGATATATTGTTATCCGATAACATCTTATCTCCTTACGGCATGTGGTATGTAAAAGTAGGCTTAGGAGCTTATGTTCTTACCATTGGCATGCTCATCTACGCGATTTACCAATCTATTAAGAGTACGGAGCTGCAGGAATACCAATGGAGAATGGAAATGCTGGAAGAGCAGTATGAACGGCAGGTGCGACATTACAATTCATATCAGAAATATACGGAAAGCTTCCGGGAATTCAAACACGACTACCGGTCTATGATGGGATTATTAAAACCATTGATCCGGGCGAATGAAAATGAAAAAGCCCTTCAGCTGATCGATGACATGTTTGAGGAGATGCAGAAGAAGGTGGTTGTCCATAAAAAATATTCCGACAGCGTTGTTCTTGACGCTATGCTTCAGGATCTTACTAATATCTGCGAAGAAAATGAAATCCGCCTTTCATCAAACGTGTTCATTCCCCGTAACACGGGGTTGTCGACAATTGATGCGATTCGTATTTTTTCAAATTACTCCAACAATGCAGTGGAAGCATGCCAAAAGGTTCCTGTTTCAGATCGGTTTATAGACATTGTCAGTGCTAATGAGCTGCATTGGGTCACACTTCAAGTGGTCAATTCCTATGACGGTAAATCACTCAATCACAACGGAAAGTTCCTTACGACAAAGCCAGATAAGCAAAGTCACGGACTAGGATTAAGAATCGTAGAACAAATTGCAGAGAGTTTGGGCGGATTTGTAATATATGAAGAGAATTTTGAAAGCAAGACATTTCTGGTCAGGGTCCATATTCCCAGGTCAAGCGAAAAACTGACTGACTGAAAATAAATCGGGACAAGCCGTTTATGCTGCCTTGCCCCGATTTACAATACCAGTTTTTAAATCTTCTCTTACCTTTTTCTTTTTTTGCATGCATACATTCTCCGGTCCGCTTCCTGGAGTAAAATTGACGTAGTATATCCAGATTCGGAGTTAAAAGACAATATGCCGTGGCTGAATGATATCTCATAAGGCTTTGAAGCTGTGCTCTCCAGCTTTTTCAGTTCGCCGTACATTCTTGTAATAATTTTTTCAGCCGTATTTTCCATACAGTTTTTAAAGATAATAAAAAATTCATCGCCGCCATATCGGCAGACTACATCCGAACTGCGAATGGAGTGCAAGATCACCTGCGCAATGTTCTTAATGGTGTAATCTCCCTCATCATGACCATATGTATCATTGATAACCTTTAAGCGGTCAATATCAATAAAGGCCAGGCAGCTTGTAACATCACTGAATAACAAGGTCTTTTCCAGTTCCTTCAGCCCTGCTTCCCGGTTATAAGCGCCCGTCATGGTATCCGTCGCTGCAGTCAGCTGCAAACGATGTTCTCTGGTTTTCCAATCGCTGACATCCTCGATCACATACAGGTACAGCACCTGGCCATTGGGCAACAGGCACCTGTTTGACATAACCCGATACCAGGTGTTATTACTATCATCATAAACTTCACGAAAAACCGGAAAACAATCCTGGTCCCCAAGCTCTGCAATCAGCGTCAGCAAAGCATTTCCATGCACATGCTGAAAAGTCAGGTATTCAATATCCCCCAACATCTGTTTGGCAAGGCGATTGGCATATACCAAATGTCCGCTAAAGTCCACCTCTAACACGAAAACATGGAGAAGATCCAGTGCCTGGAGAATTTGATGATAACGCCAGCTGCTGACAGGCGCCGGGGCCTTCCAGTCCGCCTCTCCATTATCCCTTATAGATGCATCCGAAACCCAGTCAATCAATCCGTTGAACATATCGTACAGTTCTCCAGGATATTCAAGCTTGCTGACTACATATCCTTCTTGAAGCAATTTCCCGCTCTGGGTCAAAACGGAAAGCCGTGAGTGCAGCTGCTTAAGAGGGCCGGACAGATAATTGTATTGGGTAGGAAGCGGTCCATTCAGCCTGCCTTCCGATAAGTCAAGCGCCAAATGGTTCATTTCATAGATATTCTGAATCAATTGATTGATCTGACCAATTAGTTTCCGCCATTCCTGCGCAGAGTCATCGGCTTCCACAGTATCGCATTGTCTGCCGGACAGCAGATTATCGAATAAATTCTGTATTGTCATAAGCATCTTATGATCTTCCTGGTTCATCCCCTGCCTCCTTATTACTACTCATACCTTAACTCCCGCCCCCCATTATTCCAGGCTCTCAGCCGCAAACCGGCAGGTTCGATCCCCGGTAGACCAGCAATCTATCTCTTTAACACGGAACTGGCATCCGCTATAGACTTCCAGAATCCCCGCAATAAAACCTTCATCATAATCACATACCGTCTTTCCGGAAATGGGAAGGCCGGAACAATCCAGATCCTCTGAAACGGTCAGAGTAAATGACAGGGAATCCATATCCACTCTTTCCATACGCAGGATACCAATTTTAAGCTCCATCAGCTTATTCGTTAAGTTAGCTATGAAGAAATCAAAATCACCTGAAAGATCCAGTACATTTTTAGCCAGCTCCTTGCCCGCCAGGTGCCCGGCAGCCCTATACAGGAGGCTGGCAGTCTTCTCATCGTATTCACGGGCCAGGATATCCTTTAAGGTATATTGCAGCAGACGGTAAATAAGCACCGGTACATCAGAGCCCAAATTCTTTCTTCCCTCATCAATGTTTCCAAGGCATTCCCAGGTAAACTGAGACGGTTTGCTTTCATGACGCATAAAAACTCCTCCTTAAAATGTACTGCAAAAAAATATTTACCAACAGGTTCCTAAATATGCAATAGACATAGGAACTGGTATTATAACAAAGCCTTTGCCGATTCTGCACTTTCGTATGCAGGTGAGATTTCATAACTCTTTACCAGCCTGCAACAGATTCGGAAGGCTTACGATACATTGGGAGAAATGTATATTTATCATATTGTACAAGATTTGTTTTATAATCATGATTCACCCGTTTTAAATTGGCCTTTTAATGTCCTAAATAAAGAAGGGGGAAAAACGGGGTTTGAAAGCCGTCCAGCATATCTAGTATTTATTTTTCTGCCCATACGAAGCTGTCCACAATCATCTTTGCGGCACGGTCGGTCTCAGTAGTATCCCCAAAGGCTGTTTCGTATACGAATACATACTGACGGTCACCTACGATATAGTATTGAGTTTCAACTTCTTCATCTTCCAGAAAATCAATAACAAATGTGTAGAGGGTATAGCCTTGTGCCGTATAGGAACCATCGCCGCTAATGGTTGCCCCGGTTCCTTTGAGCTGTGCGACAAGCTGGTTTTCAATGGCGTTGCGGAACTGCTCGTGCTTATCTTTCGCATACCGGTTGCTACCCGTTTCCACCGATATGTTATTAGGGCGCTTTTCCTCCTGTGTCCCGTCAGCCACGTAGAAAAATTTATTGTCTGTTGAGTATTTTTCACTCTCAACCCAGCCTACCGGTACTGCATAAGAACCAAATTTTTTTGGAAAAGTCATCGTATCAGCCTTGTCTGTAGTGGGTATTTCAGAAGAAACCGCCCCACTCGACGGCAAAGAGGTGTTTGCCTCGGAAGGCAGCGAAGAGGGCGGACCTTTATCTCCCAATTGTCCTGAACCGCCAAAGTCAGTAGTTTCACAAATCATTCCGTCATTTTGAAAGCCGCTGATAGTGGTTTTCAGACTAAGGTGACTCCTATCAAAGTTGCTGATTTTACCGCTGATAATTCCCATATTCGCCAAAACAGTGCTACTGGCAATGCCGAAATTTACACCGAACCGGGTGATAAGATCATTGTCGATAATCTGCGCCCCACCAACAACACCATTAATTGATGAAAATGAATCAATATAATCTTGGATGACTGCTTCGTCTTCGGCACCTTCAGATGCATGATAGGGCTCAGTTTCTGTCTGTACCATTCCCACTATATTGTCACCAATAGCTGCAAGCTGGATGACAAAACCGTCGGTTGAGGTACAGGTGGTCATGGTGATATTGAGATACTTATAAAAGCCACCACTAATGGCGTCAAAAAAATCCCGATTGGCGCCGGTGGTAATGACCATCTTCCCATCACGGGAACTGACGTATACCGTAAATTCCTCATCTTCCTCGCTTCCAGAATGATCAATACCCTGGCTCAGCCATGAAGGAACATCTGCAAAAGCATCACCGCCATTTTTCACTTGCTCCAAGAGGGCGGCGTTCATCGACTCACTTATAGGGGCTGCTATATATGTCGTTTTTAGCCGTACCGTCACAGATCCATATAACTCTTGCCCCTCCACCGCAGCAGCGGTAAATATCAGATCCCTGGTCCTTTTATGTACCTCTTGATACACTTTATTTATTGCTGAAGTGTTCTCTTTTCCCAACGCCGCAAAAAGACGATGAAGCTGGTTCTCTTTGTCGATAAATGGTTTGATCCCTTCATAATCACCCTGTTGGTATGCAGTTAAAAATGCATTTACAGCCTCTTCAGCTGAAAGCTTTTCTGTAGCCGCAAAGTTTCCGCAGCCAGTACTTCCCAGGCATAGGACCACAGCCAGCAGCAGACATATAATCTTCTTTTTCATGTCTTCCTCCAATACGCTTTTTTTAGTTAAAGCTATGGTCATTTATTCCCTGAGAATTTGTTTGCGGCATTCAATAGACTGATTAGAGCCGTTTCATCATAATACTCCGTATCATGAACTACTTCCTCGTTCCTGACAAGTAAGAAGTCATCAATGCGGATCTTTTTCTCCCCACATTGAGGACAGAAATATAGAAGCACCCTGCAAGCCCGTTGTCCTGTAGGAATTTCATGGACAGAAGAAATAGGCCGCATGTTTTTACAATAGTAATCCAGGGACGCGCTATTCTCCTGATCTGTCCATACGGGAATAAGGAAAAGGAGCTTTTCCTCCTTTTCTATCTTCACACGGCATTCCTTACACTTGGGTTCCCGAAAAACAAATGCAAACAACAGCTTATTTATAATGCGGTTTAATATGCTGATACTTTGACTCATAGCTGCTTATCCTCTTGTAAAAAAGCTCTGTTTTTTATCGCATTTAATCTTTCACATATCATATCCGCCTTTGAAATTGCTTCCAGCACCACAGGGTCTTTCATATGAATAGTACCATTTCCGCTGACTCGGAGGGTGACTATTTTCTGCTTATGGCCGTGAAGTGTGAAACGGCAGCTGACCTGTTGGGTACCGTTATTAAGCTGCCTCCCGTCATGGGTACGGATATTATCGATTGCAGCTCCATCAATGAATTGTAGTTCCTTTGGATTATACTTAAAAACAACAGCAAACTTACCATTGGTAGAATCCATGTAGAAAACTCCATTACCGGAATTAAAGCGATAATCGAGAATAAAACCTTGTTTCTCAAGCGCCTGCTCATGAAGACGTGCATTTTTATCCAGATTGGAGTCCAGTATTACATTTGGAAGCCAAAAGAAAATGAGAATAATTGCGAATGACAGAAAAGCCCCGATTATTAGATATATCTGCGGTAACCTCCATAACGTAATGCATATTGGTATTGCTATAATAACAGCCAATAGCGCCAGCCTGAGACCCATAATTTGTGCAAAATAACCCGTGTTAACCTTTTTCATAACTTTTTAACTTCTCCTTAACTAATTATTTTTTTTACCATAAAGCACTGAGAGTTGTGCTGTGTGTACTTCGCTAATTTCCATCAAAATTGCCTGGCAAAATCATAACAGTCAATGGAAGGGCGTGGGACATTGTTGTTATGAATACGTTTTTTTGTGTTCCTAATTATAAATATCGATTACTGACTTAGAGGCATTGGCATCTTTTAGACTTTTTTCTCCTGCACCCTTTTCGATACTTACATACATTATGGGGATAGATTGAATATCCTGAATATTGCTCTACTGCATAGCCGGGGACTTCTTTTGTAATCGTAGTTCTGTCCCTCCCCAGCTTCTTGCCTATCTCTGTAAAAGTCAAATCCTCCTACAGTCCACTTTTAGTCTCCAAACGGTCTTCATAAGTTAAAAACTTAGCCATAGTATCTCCTTTCTCCACCGGCTAAGTTCAATATATCACAAAAGGCAGGGACTGCACCCTGCCTTTTTGTAACGCGAATTTCTCTATGCTGTTTTCAAATAATTATACCCATCTTTCTCTTTCAAACGGGAAAGATATTTTACAATTGAAGTTTTGTTTAATTTTTGTGACTTTTTGTAAGTTTGCTAAAAAGTTTAAATATTTATGTTATTTTATTACATAGGAAAAATAGCAATTAAAAAACAATAAATAAATAAAAAGAAGCCCATTTTTGACATCAATCAAAAATGAGCTTCTTATTATAAAGCGGGTGATGGGAATCGAACCCACGTATCCAGCTTGGAAGGCTGGTGTTCTACCATTGAACTACACCCGCACGGAATTTCTGAAGTTTTTCAAAAGTGCTTTGAAAAGCACAATGCCCAAAGCCGGAATCGAACCAGCGACACGAGGATTTTCAGTCCTCTGCTCTACCAACTGAGCTATCTGGGCATAACCACCTGCAACACGAATAATTTTACAAGATTTCTCCCATCTTGTCAAGACAAGTTTTCTAAATTATGTCAAAAAAACAAAATTCTCAGTAAAATCTTTAAAACATATCACATGCCTGGTCAAAACTTACACACCTTGAATATCTGGAATTCCACATTTTCTCATTATGATATTTGTAGGATTGTTCCGCCGTCATATACTCATTATCAACAGTTGTATTGCAATAAGCCGGAACAACAATTTCAAATCCATGTTCAAAACCGCACTTTATTGTTGCATCTATGCAGTAATCGGTCTGCAGACCTGTAATCATAATGGTATCTTCGTTTTTAGAGTGCAGGTATTCTAATAAACCAGTATCCCTAAATGCACTATTAACATGTTTATCAAATATCTTTTCCTCATTCATCGGAGCAAATTGTTCAAATATTTCAAATCCTTTTACGCCCTTAGTCAGCTCAAAACTATCATCGTGACGAACATAAATAATCTCTATGCCCTTGGTTCTTGCTAAATGAATTAATTGCTTCATGTTATTTACAAATGTTTCATATTGAAACAGTTCATTTGTAACAATCATATCCTGTGTATCTACTACCAACAGTACCATTTAAATACCCCCTTATTCTATTGTTTTCCAGAGCAGCTGTCCATTTTCGAAAATCACCTCCATTCGCCCGGTATCCTTTAGCCAGGAAAGATAAGAGCGGATCGTGCTGCCAACGAGTACATATTGCTCAAAATTCATTACCAGGCCATAGTCATTGAAAAGCTGCTGTAAAACCTTTTCAAAGAGAATCGGCTCTTTACAAATTTCAAGTATCTTATCTGCTATTTCATGTACCTTGTTAATGTTAATCTGAGCGAGCGGGGCGATATCATCGGTTGCTTCTGCGTGAGCAGGGATGAAAACCTTTGCTTTCATGGTCTTTACCATTTCCAAGGTGTCAAGGTATGCGGATACATCATAAATAAACCCGATCTGGTATTTTTCCAGTGTTTCTTTGCTCGACAGGCAGTCTGCCAAATAAACGACGTCATCCATATCTCTAAAACCCACCATATCAAAAAAATGACCGGGAAGAGGAATCACACTCATACCATTCGGAAGAACCCCCTCTGTAAGGTGTTCTGCACTGCTTTCCTGGGCCATCAGGAATTTGTGCTTTAAGTCCTTTGGCGGGAACCCGCCATACAGGAAAGAAGGCTCAAGGATGGTATGGTTCGTAAAGTCGCATTCAATACCAGGAGCATAAACTTTGCATCCGGTTTGATTCTGTAAATACTTATTGCCTCCAATATGATCGGCATTTGAATGGGTATTATAAATTGCCGTCAGCTTCCAGCCATTGGCATCCAGTATCTGCCTGACTTTCCGCCCGGCATCCTTGTCACTTCCGCTGTCAATAAGGCATACTTCCGTATCGTTAAGCTTAACAATGCCAATCTTTGCCGGGCTTTGAACATAATAACTATTTGTGCCAACCTGATTTAACTCATACATTTGGGAAACCTCCATATAGTAGAAATCCTTTGAAAACTGTAGTTTTAATGATGAAAATGATCTTACAGGAAAGGAAGAGTCGGGTCCTTCCGGACAGACCTTCCTTTCCGCTCCGAAATCCTATCTCCTTCTTCCACCCTTCCGCAAAGCAACGGGCTATGTTCATCGTATAATGTGCGTCTCCTCTTCACTGCCTCCACACTGTCATTGGCATAGCAATACTTACAACCGGCCAAGCAGGTGTCATAAGTTCCCACCTCAACGCTTTCCATGCACCCACATTCTGTTCTTTGATTTTTATCCTTCCTCCGGCATACCGGACCGCCGATTAAGTATTCCGCCATCGCAGGGTCAATGCAGCTTCCTCGTGAAATCCCGACAGAACTTAAATCAGCTATTTCCGCACATGCTTCAATCCTAAGTCCGTAAGTACCGGCAATCGAGGCCAGTCCTTTGCCCAGCCTTTTCATCCCTTCTTCATCCAATTCTTCTACCGGGATTCCCTTCATGTTACGTTCCGTCTTTCCATACTTGTCCAGAAAACTGATCACAACTTTTTCCGCAGAACCACATACACCTCTGGCGATTTCTTCAAAGGCCCGCAAATGGTATTCCTCTCTGTAACGGCCGTTAAGGAATATGGGATCATACCGCCAGACCATACGGTCTTTCCCCACTTTTTCTGCTGTTTCCCGGAAAATATCGATCAAATGCCTTTTATCCGGCAGCCCAGGCTCAATATCATTTCCATATCCCGTCAATGTAAACTGGATATAGAAAGGGATGCTTCCAAGCTCCCGGATTCGTTCCATCATAGGCTCCGGATTTTTCGTCCAGAATACTATAAGCTCAACCTGCTCCGGAGATAGGTCGATCCGGCTGATCTGATGGCTGTTCATGGGATTTTTTACATATAGATACCCTTCTTTCAGCCTATTAAAAAACCAATCCGAATAAAATTGTGGAATATCCGTCCGCCTGCTGACACTTAGTATCATAGTTCTCACTCCTGTTTCTTCTTAGTAAAATCATTATAAGCATTCCATGCGCCCGCTTCAACCTCTTTAACTTTTTTAAGAACTTCGAATATGGCATCTGTCTGGAATAAGTTGGCATAATGTTTTGCCTAATAACTGGGAATTCTGATATATGAAATGAAGCCGTTTTCTATCATCATCTACAACTGGAGGAACACCATGAAAAATGAACCTGTATTTTTAACTGACAAAAATCATAACGTCATTCTGGAAGCCATCTCTGGTACTCCCAATGCTGCGCTTCCGGACAGCTTGAAGCCTTTTGAAATATTGGAACCTAATACTTCGGACGGTGCCACGGAAAAACATGTTCCGGTCATTGAGACAGAAGGAAATCATGTGACCGTAAAGGTGGGCAGCACGTTCCATCCCATGACCGAGGAACACAACATTTCCTGGGTCTGCTTACAGACAACGGCAGGAAGTGTCATGAGAGTAAGCTTAAGCCCTGACTGTGAACCGGTGGCCTGCTTTACTCTAGAGAACGGTGATTCCCCAAAAGCCGCTTTCGCCTACTGCAATCTTCACGGATTCTGGAAAACAGAGGCGTAACGAAAAAAGCATCCCCTGAATCACACTCAAGGAAAGATGCATTCTCTGTTTCCAATATCGCCGCAGGATTCATAATCCTGCGGCGATTCCTATGCCCTCAATCTTCCCATAAGCATATTATCCTACTCGTTTTTATCACGATAATGGCTGATTTCTCCGCCTTAGAGAGAATCTGGAAACAGAAATCAAGCTGTAATAAACCTGCTGCATTAAATGTAATAGATGCAATTCCTTATTATAGTCCACTGCTGAAACCATCCTTATCAAAGATTCTAATGTATCGTCAATTTATTGCCTTTTAGTATACAACGATTTGAATCATTTATCAACGTTCCTACCATTTCTTAAAAAACTTAATAGTTTCCTGAAACGAATTATACTGTCCTTTTGCATTTCCATCAACCGTTCCACCAGAAGTAAATATGCCGCCGTTCATGGGCCTTTCAAGGGTAAAGCTAATCGGAATCACATAGGGAACCGGCATAGGATGCCCCATGCTTTAATAGGACAAGAGTGCTCTTTCAATGCTTTTTTATAAGTATTGGCAAATCCAAACGGCTTTCCTTCGCTGAGGGCCTTTTTATAATCTTCATAGAAGATATTATTATCTACTTTGATAAATGGAATGGACTTTCCCTGATAAGACCAGGAAGAAACATTTTTGCCACTCTGCAGTCCGTCTAATGCCTGAAAGCAAACACCCCTTCAAACAACTTAAACTTTGCAACTTCCTGCCTTAAAGCCTGAGCCTGTGCCTCCAGTTCTTCACTGGAAGCTGAACTTTCCTCCGCTGCTGCAGCATTGGACTGTACCACAGCAGATACCTGGGACAGTCCTCCAAGGATCTGCTCCATAGCCTTGGCCTGTTCCAGAGAGTCTGATTCAATCTCCTCCATCACCCGTTCCACAAGAATCGATTTATCGGCGATCTCCTTAAGGATTCCTGCCGTCTCAGCTGTCTGCCTTTTTCCCTCCGAAACCGCATTTACCGTATTCCCGATCAACTGGGCAGTCTGTTTAGCAGCATCAGCAGATTTTGCAGAGAGATTCCGGACTTCTCCTGCTACCACCGCAAACCCTTGACCCGCGCTTCCGGCCCGGGCTGCCTCAACAGCGGCGTTTAAAGCCAGAATGTTGGTCTGAAATGCGATATCCTCAATCATTTTTGTGATGCCGGATATTTTTTCAGAAGATAAACTTATCTCTTCCATAGCCGAATGAAGGCTCTGCATATGCCGGTTCCCTGCGCTGACCCTGGATCCGGATTGTTTTACATAATCGGAAGCTTTCCGTACAGAATCCGAACTTTTTCCTGCCATTTCTGAGACATCTGCAATGGCAGCATTTAATTCCTCTACCGTTGCTGCCTGCACAGCCGCTCCGGAGGCGAGCGCCTGGGAAGCACCGGAAACCTGCCCTGCTCCCGAATTGACCTCCTCGGCAGAGGAACGGATGTTTAATATGGTATCATTTAAGCGGGAAGCAATCATTTCCATGGAGCTGCGTATACCATGAAATTCACCTGGATATTCACAATTACTTTGAACTGCAAGGTTCCCACTGGAAATCTCCTGCAAAAACTGGGAAATATCGTAGATGATATCTCTGTATTTCCCTGCCATTTCACTGACCTTTTCCCCGATAACCCCTATTTCATCATGTCGTTTCATATTCAGTTCAATACTTAAATCTCCGGCGGATAACTGATCAATGGAGTCGACCACCTGTCCAATGGGTTTTGTGATCCGGTCCGTAATCCGGAGCATAACGAAAACTGCAAGGATCAGAGAGACAGCTCCCAAAATAACAGCATTAAACATGGAGGTTACAACACGGGACATAAATTCAGATTCTGAAGCTGTCACATTTACTGACCAGCCATTGGTATTTTTCACAGGAGTATAGGAACCAAATCTTTTTTCTCCGTTCCAATGATAGAATCCAAAGCCGGTTTCGCCGTTCACCATGGCAGCTTCTAGCTTTGCGATCTCTCCATAAGCAGCCTGATTGGTTTTTGCTGACTCTGTGTCATTTTGCTGTGATAATACCAGGGAAAAATCCTCGTAAGCCACTTTCGTTCCTTCCCGATTTATAATATAAGTACTTCCGGTATCCCCAAGTTTTGTATCCTCAATCATCCCCTGGAAAACAGAATAAGGGAACTCAATCATGATGACCAGATCATCGTATGGGTACGCATATTCAAAGGAGGCAGAATCCTTTTGAATGATAGGATCGGATAAAAAAGGAGTTCCGCTTTTTGCCTGAAGGTATGCTTCGTCCTGCTCATAGGATTTCCCATTGACGACAGAGGTTCCGTCAGACGAAATGATATCAATGTTATTAAGGCCGTACTGGGAACTTGCGATCCGTAAAAATATATTGATGTTACCTCCCTTTTGTACATTTCCCTTCATATAGAGGGCGATTGACTCGGATATAATCGAATACTCTTCCAGCTTCTGAGTTATTTTTTCAGAAACCAGTTCCGAAGTTTCCTTTAAACTTTTGGCCAGTGACTTCCGGGTCGTGTCATAGGTCATATAAATGGATCCTATGGACAGTACAAATACAATACAGATGATACAACCAATGGTGAAAGCTACCAGTTCCCTTTTTATTCCTTTGTATTTCCTTTTCATATTACGTTATCCTCCGATGTCCAGTTTACCCCTTCGCCAATACAATTTATAGCGGCCCAATTGGTATATCGGATAGTTTTCAGATAACTATATGATTTTTACTAAAGTTTTACATTAACTTGGACAACTTTTTACATATTAAATATAAGTGCTCTATAAAATAACTTCTGCGTTATTTTCACCATATTGTTGTTATAACTTTATAAATATATTATTATGCAAATTTTACAATAACCACTCTTATTTGATAACAATCCATTCCGTTGGACCTGCTTATTATTATCGTTTAGTGGACGCTCTGGGTAATCGTTCTCTATATATTATAAAGAACGAGGGTATTCCTTAAGTCATTTCATGACTTTGGGATACCCTCCATATACTGCTCTCTTTAACATGGATTTATTTTATTAGGTAATAATTGACAAGAAGCTTGGAATCATCTCACCCTCATAGTAGAATAATCCTTTTCCTAATTCTCCGGCATCCCAGCGGCGCTGCGGATGATCCGGATAGGCTGTGTAGCCGCCTGAATATACTTCATTTCGGTTTCCTGACGGATCCCAAAAATAAATAGTCTGTCCCCGCGTGATCGCATGACGTGTTGGACCGACATCATGCTTGATGGAATAACGTGCCATCCAGTCTGCCGCATTTCCTACGTCGCACCAATCCTGGAGCAAAAAGCCAACATGATGGATTTTACCTGGTTGATCAAATTCTACAAAGGCCAGGTCATGGGGCTTATTCGAACCTGTAATCCAGCTTGCAAGACGTTTTCCGTCAGGGGTATTGCAAACCTCAGGAACGTACATACCAAGCACCTCCGTACAGAAACGCTCTGCCTCTGCAATATTCGGCCCATATAATAGCATATGATCAAATCTCTGGCACCTCATACCTCTTGGCGGATCTACCCAAATATGAGGATTGACAATTTCCGGGATCTGCTCCGCTTTTTGAACCTCTGAATATAGTTCTAAACGGTGACCGGTGCTGATTGTAAATCCGATCCTGCGTCCGAAACCCGGTTGATCTGAATCAGCAGGAACATGATCTACTTTATAACCAAACGCTTCAACCTTTTTCTCCAGCTTTTCCAGCAATTCATCTGATTCCACTTTAAATGCTGCAAAATCAAATCCTGCCGTATCTGCCAGGCGCAAAACAACAGAATGATGGTCAAACTCATCATAGCCCTTTAAGCATACTCTGCCGTCTTCTGTTCTGCATACCTCATTGAGACCTAACATCTGAGTATAGTGCCTTAATGTAGCATCCAAATCCAAAACTCTAAGCTGAATTAAACCTGGTCTGAGAACTCCACTTAATGACATACAAATACCTCCTCATTCTTAATATTTTTTATATTACATTTGTTTTGAGATGATAAGATCACTGGCTGGAACTGTACAGCAAACCAATACAATCCCTTGTTCCGCCTCTTCTTTGGAGATATGCGCCCGGCTCATATTTTTAACCACTTTAAAATCACCACTCACGATCTTCATCTTACAAATTCCGCAGCCGCCCCCAAAGCAGCCGTATTTTATAGGCCCTGTGCCTGCACGCTTCATTGCTTCTAATATTTTTTCATCTTCATGACAGGTAAATGCCACGCAGTCTTCCAATATTTCAACCCTATAAGCATTTTTCATATAGAAATTTCCTTTACCGGCCTGCAGACATTTTAAGCTGATAAGCCACATCAATGATCATATCTTCCTGGCCTCCAACCATCTTCCGCTTACCCAGTTCGATTAAAATATCCCTTGGTTCAATGTGATACTTTTCAGCCGCATGATAAACATGCAATAAAAAACTGGAATAAACACCGGTATAGCCTAACATCAGAGACCCTGTATCGATCTCCTGCGGTCTTAGCATCATTGGCTTTACAATGTCCTTTGCAAGATCCATAAGTCCATATAAATCTAGTGCTGTTTCAAATGACTCCCTCTGCAAAACAGCTGCCAGCACTTCAATTTGGGTATTTCCGGCACCGGCACCCAGTCCGCAGACCGTAGCATCTATGTAAGAAGCCCCTGCTTCCACGGCTGCCAGTGAATTAGCCACAGCCATGCCTAAATTGTTGTGAGCATGGAATCCAACCGGGATTTTAACCGCTTCCTTTACCGCCTCGATTCTTTTTACAACTTCCCGTGGAGTAAGATAACCGGCAGAGTCCGCAAGATTAATGTAATCCGCCCCATAACTCTCCATCTTTTTCGCTTCCCTGGCAATCACTTCCGGCGGAGCCATATGGCACATCATCAGGAAACCAACTGCCATCATGTCCAGTTCCTTTGCCGCTTTGATATGCTGAGCACTTACATCCCCTTCCGTCACGTGGGTGGCAACTCTCACTACCTTGGCTCCATGCCGGTTAGCACTCTTTAGGTCTTCAATGGTGCCTATACCCGGCAGTAACAGCACCGTTAATTTACTGTTCGATATAACTTCATTCGCCGCCTCTAAAAGTTCAAATTCATCGGTCTTGGAAAAACCATAGGTATAACTGGAGCCCCCCAGCCCGTCACCATGTGTAACCTCGATAAAAGGGACCTTACTTTCATCAAGTGCTTTTGCGATTCTTCTCACCTGATCCGCAGTATAGCTGTGCCGCAATGCATGGCTTCCATCTCTCATGGTCGTATCAACGATCTGAACCTTCCGTTTTTCCATGCTAAGCACCTCCCTTTAACAATTTCTCAGCGATTCTCTCACCGGCTGCCACAGCCGCAGCATTAATGATGTCTAAGTTTCCTGAATACTTCGGCAGGAAATCCCCCTGTCCCTCGATCTGTACAATGGTTGTTACCTTATCTCCTTCCAGGACCGGCGGTACACGCAGTTTATAACCAGGCACGTATTGCACAAGTTCATCTACCATTTTCTGAATGGATGCCGTAATATCTTCTATTGCTGCCCCCTTATCCTTAATCCGGACCATAACGGTATCCGTCATCATCAGCGGCGGCTCTGCAGGGTTTAAGACTATAATTGCTTTTCCTAAATCGGCCCCGCCAATGGCCTCAATTCCTTTTCTGGTAGTCTCCGTGAACTCATCCATATTGGCTCTCGTTCCCGGCCCTGCACTTTTTGATGAAATGCACGCAACTATTTCGGCATATTCTGCTCCCGCGACACGCTCTATCGCATGAATGATGGGGATTGTTGCCTGTCCACCGCAGGTTACCATATTAATATTCATTGAATTCTCCAGTTGCTTTAAATTTACACTTGGCACACAGTAAGGTCCTACTGCCGCCGGAGTCAAATCAATGGCTATTTTACCTGCTTCTTTTAACAATGGTGCATGTTTGAAATGTGCATTTGCACTTGTCGCATCAAACACGATTTTAATATCATCCCTTGCGATTACCGCGTCAATTCCCTGAGTCGATACATCGACTCCATGGGCAGCTGCCCGCTTAATCCCTTCTGATTCCACAATACCGGTCATCAAGGCCATTTCCATATGGCTGCTCCGAAAAATTTTATACATCAGATCACTTCCGATATTTCCTGGTCCAATAACCGCTGCTTTTACTTTTCCCAAATGCATCCCTCCCTTATATAAATTCCGCTTTTACAGTACCAAAACCTGAGAACCTTACTTCAAATTTATCTCCGGCAGCGGCTTCCGGCGCTGCTGAAAATGCACCTGACAAGATAACTTCCCCTTTCTTAAGCTTCACGCCGTAAAACCAGAGACGGTTTGCAAGCCAGGCCACAGCTTTACATGGATCACCCAAAACTGCCGCACCGCAGCCCTCGCTCACCAGAACACCATTTTTAAATAACTTCATTGTAACTTCAGGCAAATTCACCTCTTCCAGTGACAATCTGGTCGTACCTAATACATAGCAACCGGAAGATGCATTGTCTGATATGGTGTCCGTCAATTTTATGTTCCAGTCTTTGATACGGCTGTCTACAATTTCAAAGGCACCCGTCACGTAATCCGTAGCCCTTACCACATCCTCTGCCGTAACCCCTCTTCCAAAAAGATCTTCCTTTAATACAAAGGCGATTTCCGGCTCTATCTTAGGCTGAAGAAAGTCAGAGGTTTTTACTTTGCCATCCGCGCAATCCATATTTTTAAATAAGTGTCCGTAGTCTGGTTCATTTACCCCCAACTGTTTTTGAATCCCCTCGGATGTGAGTCCGATCTTCTTTCCCGAAATAATCCGGCCTTCCTCCACCATACGCTCCACATTGCATAGCTGAATGGCATAAGCATCGTCCACACTTATTCCCGGATCCATTTCTGTAAGCGGAGATATGGACTCCTTTTTATTTGCAGACTCATAAAGCATATCCGCAAATAATTTAATTTTATTTTCTGCCATCGCTGCCCTCCCCTACTCTTTTAAGAAGTTATCTACCAAATCAGAAAATTCCTGAGTTCGTTCAATCTGTGTCCAATGACCGCACTTACCAAATATATGAAGCTGTGCATTCTCAATTAATTTGATTAATTTCATGGAAGTTTCAACTGGAATTACCCGGTCTTCTCTTCCGTGAATGATCAGTGTTTCATTTTTAATACTTCGTATGTAGACCTCATTGGAAGCCATTCCTTCCACCCCCTGCTGACGGGGAGCCGGAAACATGGATGAAAAGCTTTCCTGGAATCCCGGCTGCATACTGGATTCATAACGCAGCTTTGCAAGATCGTCATTAACGATATTGCGATTATACGCAAAAATATCTAAAAGCTCTTTCATATGTTCAAAGGACGGTGTATATCCCCACACACGGTCAAGTCCGTAAGTCAATGGGAAACTTACTCCCATACTTCCCATCAGGATCAGCTTATTTACACGGTCCGGATACTTCACTGCCATGGCAAGTGCGAGCGCTCCGCCAAATGAATTACCAACCAGGTCAGCCTTTTCAATATGAAGTGAATCCATAAAGTCAATTGTCTGCTTTACCCAGATATCCATTCCATATACAATCCCCTCAGGACGGTCCGTATAACCAAAACCAACCATATCCGGTGCCAGCACCCGGTATTTAGGGGATAGCAGGGGAAATACCTTGTTCCAGTTCGCCCAGGCGGAGACACCTGGACCTGATCCATGCAGCATTATAATGGTTCTTCCTGCACCAATATCATGATAATTTGTGTTAAAACTCCCGGTTTTAATTGAATTTGCTATTTCTGGTCTCTGATTCATACGTCCACTCCTTTAATTATTTTATTTTTGACTCTCTATATCCCATATCATATGAAATATCCTGAGCTGCCTTTTTCACTTCAATAATCACATCTTCCAAATGCGGTCCTCTCATATTGTAATAAAGTCCTGATACGCTGACCGCATATAAAACCTGGCCATTGGAATTAAAGATAGGAGCCGCAACACATCTCAGTCCTTCCATAATCTCCTGATCATCAATCCCATAACCTTTTTCTCTGATTTTTTCCAGCTCCTTTTGTAGATCCGGCAAAGTGACAATCGTACGCGAAGTCATTGATTTCATACCCTTTTGGTTAATGATACGCTTTACTTCCGCTTCAGGTTTGTATGCCAGTAAAACCTTTCCAAGTCCGCTGCAATGCATCGGAAGTCTGATCCCTACATCTGAAACGATTCTCATCATACGCTTTGAATCCAGCTTATCCAGATATAACACCTCTCCGTCACTTTCTACTGCCAGTTGAACCATTTCGTCCAGCTTGGCATTAAGCCGTACCAGATATTCTTTTGCAACCTTACTGATATCCCAGGATCTCTTAACGGCATTGCCCAGTTCAAATAAATGAATTCCCAGTTTGTAACCTCCAGTGAGGCTTGACTGATCTATATAGTGGTAATCCCTTAGTGTGGAGATCATACCGTGCACTGTACTTTTAGGCCATCCCAGAGTATTGGAAATTTCAGTAAGTGACATCTCCCTGTTCTCATAGGCCAGCAGCTCAATTAACAGCAATGCTCTGCCTACTGATTGCACATGGGAGGGTTTGCCGTTTTGCTGTAAACTCTCTAAAAATTCCAATGAATCACCTCACTCTTATAAACTTTTTTGTTTACTTTGTTCGTTTTATTCCATATTCCTGCTACTCTATTGTTTGATATGTACATACTAACATATAATAAAAATAGAAATCAATATCATTGTTCCCATATGGAGTAAATTTGTTCCCAAATGGAGAACAAAGTCATTTATTTCCTTACTGGAAAAGAAGACAAAAATGCCCCTTTCTGCGTTTGGCGCAAAAAGGAGCATCTGAATTAATATTGAATGCTTATCATACAATGACCTTCTATTTTATCTAACCGGAAGGAAATATATTGTCCGTCTCTTACGAAAGGAACGGCTGATTCTTCCGGAACCAATGTTACGGCTGCCGGATTCTTATTCCCTGTATATATTTTAAATTCCACACCATACAGGGGGATGACATCCTCTACCGTAAAGATATCCTCAGATCGTTTTTCTGTTATGTAATGAAGGATATGGAGAATATCCCGTTTCTCCTGCTCCTGATGATTTAAGGATGTTGTCATGGTAGAGGGACCGTTATGACTCACTAATTTGTGTTCCAGGCACAATGCAACCGCATCCTTTAACATTAGCTTGCACCATTTGGCGGCATTTTTCCGGTACAGTTTAAATATGGGGTGTGCAAAATAAATAACATTTCCATTTCGGATCACTTCCGGATAACCAACTTTCCCGGAAGAAGGTGCATGCTGGTGAGAGCAGAAGGTTTTTCCGGAACGGTCAAAATAAGGTTCTATTTTATCCATTAAAACCTCCCCGTCGTTTGCCTCCACGTTATGCCCTCTTAAGTACATGACGTACTCTTCTTTATATAAATCTTTTCCAATGATCTGATTCGGCATCACAAACTCCCTGTAATACGGAGATTCTTCTTTCCATGTAATACCGTATATATTATTTTTGCTGTGCTTGTTAAGGCAGGAATCATAAGAACCGATTACTTTCCCCCCATTGGCAATATAGTTCTTCATCACTTTTTCCAGCTCTTCATTGTAATAAATACAATCCGGTAAAATAATTAACTGATAGGAATCCATTGGCGTTTTACTGTCAATCACATCAAACTGAAAAGAAAGCTCCTGAAGCATTCGAACTGCTCCAATTAAAGAAGGGGAGATTCCCAGGTTATATTCTCCCTCAGGATAGAATTCTTCCGGTGTAAGGACTGCTATCTCCGCTACCGGCTTCGCCTTCCTGCAGTAAGGTTCTTTTTCCCTGACGCTCTTATATATCGTTCCAATCAGGTCATAAGCTCCTTCCGATAACCGGCCTCTTGGATGAAGCTGGTCTCCGATGGAACAGCCAGCCCCCATAGCCAGCATATTAAAACATTCAAACTCAAGAGCCGCCTGATTCTTAAGGGAATGGAAATCCCCCCAGTAAGTATGGAACTTTCCGGTCATCCCTATCATATCCATACCAAGAGTTCGCGCATATCTGCTGGTTGCCGGAAAATGGTCATAGCCCCATCCTCCGCTTGGCAAGGATTCCAATTCCAGATGGCTGTACTCCTTAAAATTATCCTTAGAGGCCGGCCCCACATGGGAACTGTTATAGAAAACAGAGGCCTCAGGAACTCTCTCTTTAATTTCTGCTGTGATTTCTGTTTTAAATTCCTCTAACATTTGCAGAGAATACTTTAATCTTACCTCTTTCTTCCTGCTGTCCAGATGTAGATCCTCCATTTTCTTTTTACAATGGTCACAGCAGCAATCTACCTGAAATAAAATATCCATAAAGAATCCGTCAATGTTCTCTACTCCCACCACATCCATAATGTCATGGAGATGCTCTTTAAAGAATTTACGATAACCGCTGTTTAAACAAATTGTATGATAAAAATGAGGCTCTTCCACATTCTGGGTATTGATATAATTTCCCTGCTCATCAACGGAAAGCCATTCCGGATGTTCCCGCATGATTCGGCCATCCCATTGTACCGTGGTATAAATCGGCACTTTGATTCCCCTGTCATGGCAGGCCTTTATCTGATCGATTAACAGGTTATGATTGGCAAGGCCGGGATGGATGAGGTCTGTATGTTTTCTTGATGGATAATACAGCCATCCATGATGGCATCTTGCAAAGCAGGTAATGGAATCCACGTTGGCCTTTTCAAGTCTTTCGGCAAATTCCTCCCCATTAAAATCGGCTCCAACCTCTGGTATATATTCACTGGTGTGAAAATCCAGATGAACCTGTCTGAATCTTAAATCACTCATTGCTTATCCTCCTGATCCAAATATTTATTTATTCTTTTACAGCCCCTGCTGCCAGTCCGCCCTCAACTTTTTCCTGGAATAACAGGTAGAGAATCAGGGGCAGCGCTACCGTAATGACGATAGCCGCCATTAATGGGCCGTAATCACTACCTCTTTCCCCGTTAAAATTCAGAAGCCCCAGGGAAATAGGCTTCAATTTTTTATCGTTGATAAACAACAGCGGGAATAAAATATTGTTCCAGGCCGATAAGAAATTAAAGATTGAAATAGTCGATAATGCAGGAATACAAAGCGGGAGTATCACCAGCCTGTATACCTGGAAATACGTTGCACCGTCGATTACTGCCGCTTCCTCCAGAGAACGGTTGACGCCTTTCATAAAATTAGTCATCACAAGAATACTAAAAGGAAGACTAAACGATACATAGATTAAAATCAGTGCCAGTATATTGTTTTTTAAGTTCAGGGCACCAATAATATAGGCAACAGGGACCAATACCGTATGCATGGGAACCATCATTCCTACGGTAAAGAATAAAAGCAGAAACTTATTCCCCTTAAAATCAAACCTGGATAAAACATATGCCGCCATGGATGCCATGATTGCCAATATAATGACAGTAGCACCGGCCTGTATGATACTGTTGATGAAATACCGGCTCATATTGGCTTCTTTCCAGGCTACGATATAATTGACAAACTGCGGTACCTTGGGCAGCGCAAATGGGTCTGAAAAGATTTCAAGCTTTGTTTTCACAGAGGATAATAAGGTAAAAACCATGGGCATGGCAAATACCACTGTCATTACCAGCAGATAGAAGTACATGATGACTTTGCCAAGCCTGCTCTTTGATTCTGTTTTTTTCATAGCTTTCCTCCCTTAATCGTGTTTGCGGGACATGATAAAATTACTTCCTAATGTTCCTGCCAGGCAGGCAATCAGAATAATAATGCCTATAGCGCTTCCAAGTCCATAATGGCTGTATTTAAATGCCTCATTGTACATTAATGTTGTAGGAAGATTCGTCAGACCGTTTGGCCCTCCGCCGGTCATGGCAAAGACCAGGTCAAAAACTTTTACAGAGCCGATAATATCCATTAAAATGCACATGGAAATTGTAGATCTTAACATAGGAACCGTAATCTCAAAGAACTTATGAACAGCAGTCGCTCCGTCAATAGAGGCTGCCTCATATAGCTCATCAGAAATAGTCGTAAGTCCTGCAAGGAGAATGACCATATAGTAGCCGATGCCGGCCCATATATTAACAAATACTATGGTATTCATTGCGGTTGCAGGATCCACCAGCCAGGGAACTACCCGGTCGGCCAGACCGATGTTCTTTAACAACGCATTGAGAGAACCGGTTGGCATGAACACAAAGTACCACATCAAACCAACGGAAGTTAACGGAAAAACCGTAGGTACAAAAAAGAGAGCTTTAAATGCCCGGTATCCTTTGCACTTGGTATTAATTGCAACGGCCGTTAATAAAGCAATGGGCGTATGGAATAATACGCTGAAGAATACCATTTTCACCATATTTTTAATGGAAAGTAAAAAGTCCGCATTATGAAACGCATCGATATAATTTTTAAGTCCAACAAATTTAAGAGCCGCACCCGAGATACCATTCCACTCAACCAGTGAAAAGTAAAACGCCAGAATTAAAGGTACAATTTGAAATAAAAGATATACGATCAATGCCGGCAGTAAAAACAGTGCTATGTACATTTTCACTTTCCTGTTTTTTAATGTTATCAATGAAATTCCTCCTTATAATGAAAAGGAATTTCATAATTCAATATCAAATATAGTTAGAAGTATCTACATATATTTAGAAATGAATTATGAAATTCCAGATCATCTATTTTGCATGATCAATCTCAGCCTGGATTACTGCTGCCGCATCCTGGGCAGAAGCCCCTGTAAATAAGCTTACAATTGAATTTCTTGTTCTATCCTGCATGGAAGTCAAAGGATCAAAGTCGAATACGTCAACGCCGATTCCTTCAGACGTTCCTCCAATCTCTACGTTCTGCATAAATAAGTCGGTACATTTTGACTTATCCAAATCCAGATCGGTTCTTGGAATTAAGAAAGCCGCTTCTTCTGCAAATCTTTTAGCTGCCTCTTTACCGGTTAACATTTTTAATAATTCAATCGTCAAGTCTAATTCTTTTCCTTCTAATTTACCGCTTACCATGTAAGGACTCAGGATCTGCATATCCTGATTTTTAAATTCAGGCTTTTCTTCAAAATAGGGAAACTTTGCAACCTTAACATTATCTGATACAGGAGTTGCGGATTTATCTGTAAATGTACTGATGTTCCAAGGTCCGGTAATCACCATTGCAGCTTCCCCCTGCTGAAATTGGGTTAAAGCAATATTATCTGTGATACCTGCTGCACTAGGATCAAAGGCTCCTGCATCGATTAAGTCTTTTTCAAACTGTAATGTCTGGACAACGCCCTCATCCGTCCACTTCATCTCTCTGTTTCCCAATAATTTAGCTGCTTCTGTTCCCATCCATTTATAGAAGATCTGGTCATGTAAATGACCCGCCATATAAGTGGACTGGGCTCCCATTGCGATTGGGATAATACCGTTTTCTTTTAACTTCGCAATCGCATCTAACAGTTGTTCCCAAGTCTCCGGGAATTTTTCAATTCCTGCTTTCTTAAAAAGCATTTCATTATAATAAACGCCAATCAGACCAGATTCCATTGGAATTGCATAGGTACCTTCATGCCCCGGCACCTGATAATAGGAAAGGGAACCTTCCGTAAATCCACCGCTCCATTCTTTATCTGCATCAAGATATGGCTGAAGATTTAATAATAAGCCGTTATCGATATAGTCGGAAAGATTTGCAACACCCTGGATTCGGAAGATGTTAGCCATGGTTCCGGAAGCAATATCAGTCGTCAGGATATTATTAAATGCCGATTCATCACCCTGGGAGTCATCAATGATGGTTACTTCTGGGTGTTTACTTTTAAATTCATTAATGATATCGTTATAAATACCTACCTGAGTTGAAGTTCCTGCCATTCTTGTTAAAAGTCTGATCGTAACCTTTTCATCACTTAACTCCTTGCCCGCGCTGTCTGTTTTCGACCCGCAGGCTGTTAACATTGATAAACTCAGTACGCCTGCTAATGTCAGAGCCATTACTTTTTTTATTTTCATAAATTGTTTCCTCCCTTTTTTATTTCAGATTTTCGTCCCTCTTTACAATCCCATTATAGAAAAATATCACCATACAATGAATGGTCATTTTATAGTTTTTATGTATATTTTACATACCACTTTATAAAATCAATGGTTTAATGGACCAAGTTCACAATTTCAATATGGACACAACCAATAAAATGTACTAATATTACTGTTATATTTAAGTCTTCCATGAAATCAAAACACGCTTTGCATACAGAAGGGAAACCATATGAAGGCTCAAAAAATAACTTCTATTAATTCGAGATTTTTCCGCTCTATGTTTCAGACGCTGCTGTTATTCATTATAATATTATTGATCAGTACTTCTGTCGTATTTTATAAACATACTCTTGCATTAGAGACTAATTCTGCCATTCGGCAGTTGGATTACATTTCCAACCAGCTGGATTATTATCTCGCATCTGTTAATAATTATTCCAAAACCATTATAACGGATAAGAGCGTACAGGCCATTGTATCTAAATTTAACAACAATAACAAGGAGTTTAATGCCATCGACCAGATGAATATAAAAACTGAGATCAATCATATCATCCAGTCAACTCCCTTTATTCATTCTGTCAGCATCTACTCACCGGAACATGCGCTGATTGCTACCACGGAAATTTATCCCTACCCTTTAAATCTTCGGAATACTTCTGCTTCAGACCGGAAAATCTGGATACCGGAGATAAAATACTCCAATAAGGAGCGTGACACGGAGATACATGTCCTGTCCCTCATGCTGCCGTTTTACAGCAGCTCCACAGGTACCATGCTTGGATACGTGGAAATTGCCATTCCTGAAAGCACTATTTCAGATATCTATAAGGATAATGCAAGTAACTTCAGCAGGCTTTTTATTGTAGACTCAGATGGCAATGTACAAAGCTCAGATGGCTCCATACCATTAATGAGACGCTATGAGGATGTAAAGAAGCTAAACTACATCAACAGGAGCAATTACAAACTGACTAAGAACACGATTGTTTTTTCGGAACATTTTCCTGAACTGAACTGGTATCTCGTCAACGAAATCAATCTGCTCTATTTTTTACAGCCAACCTTTACCACCTTGGGAATATCCATTATTATGGCCCTGCTCTGCATTATTGCCTGTCTTAATGTCTCCCGTAAAGTATCCCGTACAATCACCTCTCCGATCTACCAGTTGATCTCCCATACCCAGAGGGTAAAGGAAGGAGAATGGATTCCAGTCAATGAATCCTATAACGATAGTGATATCGGTCTTCTGTTCGAGGAATTCAACAGCATGATTATTGCTCAGAAAAAGTTAAAGAATGATTTACTGAATTCAGAGAAAATGAAGAATAAAGTAGCCCTGGACCTGCTTCAGCAGCAGGTAAACCCGCACTTTTTATATAATACACTGGACAACATCTGTTCTCTTGCAGAAATAGATGAAAAGGAGACTCTCATTGACCTTGTCATGAATCTTTCTGCATTTTACCGTCAGGGTCTAAGCAACGGTCACACCCACATTACGGTTAAGGAGGAACTGGCGGTTACCGAGGCCTATTTAAGAATCATGAAAGTAAGATACTATAACCGGTTTGACTTTCATATCACCTGTGATTCCAGTATATCAGGTTACCCCTGCCTCAAGCTCCTATTGCAGCCCATCGTGGAAAACAGTATCTATCACGGAATCAAAGAGCTGAATGGAAAAGGGCAATTAGATATTCTCGTAACGGAAACCCCTGATTCCATTTTATTCACCATCCGGGATAACGGAATCGGAATCCGGGAAGAGGATTATGAAAGCATATGGGCTACAGGTAATACTCATTTTGGTATCAAAAATATTCACCAGAGAATCCAACTTTATTACGGAAGTGAATATGGGCTTACCATTGCCAATCACCCTCAGGGCGGCTGTATCTCTACCATAACCATTGGAAAAAAGGAGGTGACCACTGATGCAACTTAATATTATAATTGCTGATGACGAGTACTTTATCAGGCAACGAATTATTAAAATCATTCCGCAGGAAGAATTGGACATTCATTTTATTGGGGAAGCCGAAAACGGAATAGAAGTTCTTGAGTTATTAAGACAGCATCCGGTTGACCTTATCCTGTTGGATATTAAAATGCCCCGTATGAATGGAATTGAAGTGGCGGAATCTGTATACAGGAATTACCCTTCCACCAAAATCATTCTATTATCTGGTTATAATGATTTTGAATATGCACGTTCCGCGATGCGGTTCGGAGTCATGGATTATTTGTTAAAGCCTGTAGACGCTTCTACCTTAACCGCTGTTTTAAAGGATACCAAAGAAAAAATAGAATTGTTAAAAAAACAGCAGAAACAAATTCAAAAGTATTATCACTTTGAAAAATGCACGTTTCTTTCCAATGTATTAAATGGTTGTCAAAGCATTGAACAGTTAACTGCCAGATATCCTGAGGTATCAGCTTATGATTACACTCTTTATTTAGGTGCTTTTATCTATGAAGAAAATGAAGATTTTATATCAGAGCTGGCAGCTAATATCCGCCGTCATGGACTAGACTGTGAATATTTTAAGGAGCTGGATTATGCCTATACCATACAGTTTTTCCTTCATAAGAAAGAGGAACGGCAGAAGTTAAAAGAAGTTTTGGATAATGATATGCCAAAATGCAGCTCCTACACATTTTTAGCTCTGGGAGACTGTATCCCTTTAACAGAATCCTGGCTGCCTGATTATAAAAAAAATCTTTACGCCCTTAACCACCGGTATTTTAATCCTGAATCAAAGCTTATCCTGACTGAGGAACTTACCTGGGAAAATAGATCCGCTGATTTATCAAAGGTAAGGCAAACGATTCTATATTATTTAAACAGCAAGGATCCAAAGGGGCTGGAAGCTTATATCAAAGACCTGTTTCAGCCGGTAGAAGAAGCGCACGATGTGAAATACCTATACTTAATCGTTACAGAATTTTTTACCACTTATCATATCCATTATGGCGGCCAGGTAGAATTCAGCCACAATCCGGCTGAATCTGCCTCCCAGATCATTGATGAAGAATATCGGCTGAGCCAGGTTAAAAGTACCATTCTTGCATATGGGCGGTTATGCATGACTGAAAGTGAAACCATCCCTTCCGACCTCTCCTTAAGCAAAAAAATCATTGCATATATTGATAAACATTATTCCGATCCAGAATTAACCGTAAACCGGCTCGCAAACGTATTTCAATTAAATCCCTCCTATATGGGCAGTGTCTTTAAAAAAGTAAATAATGAATCCTTGCTTCAGTATATTACCATGATACGTATGGAGGCTTCAAAGAGATTATTGGAATCCAATCAATATAAGATATCGGACATTGCGGAGCTGGTGGGATATACAGATGCTTTTTATTACAGTAAACGTTTTAAAAAAATGTTTGGTTATTCTCCGAAGGATCATTTGCATCGTAAAAAATAAAATAATATAAAAACAAAATCCTGGACTAAGCGAAACCATAAACTTTTGGTTTTTGCTTAGTCCAATTATCTTTCTGCCTCCGGGACAGATCCCTCGCAGTCGTGCATGCACCGTAAAATAGACAGCGCAAGTTCAGCAAATGTTCAGCGCAAGTTCAGTAAATAATCAGCTTCCAAACATTGGTAATTCAAATAAGCGATTTATGATGTAGACAGAAAAAAGAAAGGAGGGAAAAATCCATACCTGTTGCCACGTCAAACGTATAAGAAAGAAAGGGTGTTAATAATGAAAAAAATCTCTGTTGTCGCTTCTACCGTAATGGCCGTAGGCTTATTAGCAGCATCGGGAGTTACCGCATTTGCTGCAAACACAAATACAACGGGCACATTGAAAACAAACGTTTCTGCTGTTACAACCAGCTTAGAGAAAACCAAATTATCATCTGAAGAAATGGAATCACATATGAAGGAAAAATTAGCACAATTCCTTGCTGACGGCAAAATCACACAGGAGCAGTATGATCAGGCTATCAGTGATATTGCCGAGGGCAAAATGCCTGAAGTGCTCGGCAAAGGCCGGGGCCGAGGCGGTGAAACGGACTGCACTGAATGGACCGAAGAGCAAAAAGCGGAAATGCAAACAAAGATGAAGGAACGATTCGAACAACTCCTTGCTGACGGCAAAATCACACAGGAGCAGTATGACCAGGCCATAAGTGATATTGCCGAGGGCAAAGCACCTGAAATGCCCGGAAGAGACAAAGATGAGTCCGGCGAAAAGAACAGGCCTGAAATGACTGAGGAACAAAAGTCTGAGATGCTATCAAAGATGAAGGAAAAAATAGCACAGCTACTTGCTGATGGTAAAATCACACAAGAGCAGTATGACCAGGCTTTGAATGATATTACCGAGGGCAAGATTCCCGAGATTTCCGGTATGGGCCGAGGCGGATTCCATGGCAATAAAACAGAAAGCACTACGGATATTTAGCCGGATTCAAATTCAAACAGGGCACAATAAAATTGTGCTCTGTTTTTTCATGTACACCAAATGATTTCTTATAGTATGTGATCGCTATGGCTGGAGACAAAAAGTTCAGATAAAGTTCAGACAGGCGACAAGTGAAATTCAGACTAACACTATAACATATTACTCATCAGTAGTAAGGAGGTGAGAACATGAATGAAAAAGGAAGACATGAACATAAATTGAACATCAATTATTCTGACTATATGCAGTTATCCTCTAAGCTAAGGCATATTGCTGATTTTGACGAAAATGCCTCGGATGATGGCTCCTACATAATCAGGAGCCTGTATTTCGACAATTACGCTGATAAAGCAGTCATCGAAAAATTGTCCGGAGCCAGCAGGCGGGAAAAATTCAGAATCCGGTTTTATAACAATGATTCTTCATTTATCAGGCTTGAAAAAAAGAGCAAAGCAAACAGATTATGTTATAAAAAAAACGCACCAATAACCTTAGCGCAATGTGAAGGTATTCTGGATGGAAATTTGGGATTATTGAAAGAAAGTGGTCAGGCATTGATGATGGAACTATACACAAAAATGCACTATCAGAACTTGCGGCCTCGAACAATTGTGGACTATAAAAGAGAAACATATGTCTATCCTGCTGGTAATGTCCGTATTACATTTGACAGTAACATCCGGACTTCAAACAATGTAGGCGGCTTATTTAACCCGGAACTTGTTACAATTCCGGCAGCAAACGCCATAGTGCTTGAAATAAAATATGATGGTTTTATTCCTGAAATCATTCGCCAGCTGGTTCGGGTAGACAGCAGGAACGAGACTGAATTTTCCAAATACGTAGTATCAAGACTTATATAAATAAAAAGGAGTGTTAATTATGTTAGATCAACTATTGAATTTCACCTTCCTCAATAAGGCTGCTTCATTTTCCATACCGGATATTTTAGCTGCCTTAGGTATTTCATTTGTGATTGGCTTGTTTATTTTTATGGTATATAAAAAGACCTACATAGGTGTCATGTACTCCTCATCTTTCGGTATTACCCTAATCGCCATGGACTTGATCACAACCCTTGTTATTTTGGCAGTGTCTTCAAACCTGATTACATCGCTGGGTATGGTGGGCGCACTATCCATTGTCCGTTTCCGTACCGTTGTAAAGGAACCGCTTGACCTCGTATATCTGTTCTGGTCCATTACTACAGGTATTATTGTCGGCGCAGGCTTAATTCCTCTTGCAGTGATAGGTTCCATTGCTATAGGCTGCGTCCTGTTTGTATTTGTCAACAGGAAAACTACAGATACGCCTTATGTAGTTGTAATAAACTGCGATGATGAGAATGCAGAAACCCAATCAACATCAATGCTTAAAAACCATACGAAAAAGCATCTTGTCAAATCCAAGAACGTGTCAAAAAACGGAATCGAACTTACTGTTGAGGTTCGCCTCAAAGATTCCTCAGTGAAATTCATTAATGATCTGCTTACGATAAACGGTGTTTCAAATGCAGTCCTAGTTAGCTATAATGGCGATTATTATATGTAATGAAAAAAATACAGATGGGAAGTGAAGGCAATGATAACCAGCAAACATATAGCAAAAATCACGGCACTGCTTGTTTGCCTGTCGCTGTTCGCCTGTGTCATGATCGTTTATGCCGCTGGAGTGAATCAAAATAAAAAGGTGATGGATTATGAATCAAAGCTGTTCGGAGATGAGATCCTTACAATAGATATACGTGTCGATGAAAATGAGTGGCAGGAAATGCTTGACAACGCCATAGATAAAGAATATATTTCAGCGGATTTAGTCATAAACGGTGAATCATTTCATACAGTCGGTATTCGCACCAAGGGCAATTCAAGCTTATCACAGGTAGTCAGCATGGACGACAGTGACCGTTATAGTATTAATTTCAAATTTAGTTATTATGTAAAAGGGCAGACATGTTATGGGCTGGACACCTTCTGCATTAATAACCTGATGGGTGATAACACCTATATGAAAGACTATCTATCATACGACATTATGAAATATATAGGTGTAGAAACACCGCTTATGAATTATGCCAGCGTAACAGTTAATGGAGAAGATTTCGGCTTCTACCTGGCGCTGGAACGGTATGAAAAATCTTTTCTTGACAGGGTTTACGATACGTCCGGCGGACAGCTCTACAGTGTCAAAACCACAATGGGGCAAGGAGAAGACTTCACGGATCATAAAACCGGTCAAGATGACGCAGATCGGGGAGCTAATGGGCAGCCAGGTGCTGGCGGGCAACGCCGGCAAGGCAATCAGGAGATGCCGGAAAGCGATGATACCGGAGGCCAATTGGAACAGCTGAATAACCAAAACGGCGGTATGGGCGCTTTTCCAATGGGCGGTATGGGCGGACGAGGTGGCGGAGACCTTGTTTACGTTGATGATAATATAAGCAGCTATCGTTCAATATTTAACAATGCTCAATCTCAAAAAAACTCCGACAAAGACAAACAGCGTGTTATTACCGCAATAAAAAACTTAAATGAAGGAACAAATCTGGAGCAGTATTTTGATGTGGACGAAATTCTCCGCTATCTGGCAGCGCATACGGTGGTTGTAAATCTTGACAGTTATACATCTGGTATGGCGCAAAATTATTACATTTATGAGCGCGATGGAAAAATCACTGTTTTGCCTTGGGATTACGGTCTTGCTTTTGGCGGATTCCAGAGTGACAGCGCCAGTGACGTTGTAAACTTCCCGATCGACACACCAGTCAGCGGTGTAAGCATGGAAGACCGCCCCCTCATTAATAAATTGCTTGAAGTCCCGGAATATAAGGACAAATACCATGAATACCTGCGACAGATCGTGGATGGTTATTTTATAAGCGGTGTTTTTGCGGAAACTGTAATGGATTTAGACGCAAAAATCAATAGCTATGTAAAAAACGATGTTTCTGCCTTTGCCACTTACGAAGAATATGAAGCATCTCTTCCGGTTTTTATTGAACTGGGAACCCTTCGTGCTCAGAGTATTGACGGGCAGCTTAACGGAACCATTCCTTCTACGACAGATGGACAAAATTCAGATAAGGATGCATTAATTGATACTTCCGGTATTAATCTGTCCGTACTGGGCAGTATGATGGGCGGAGGCGGCCGAGGGGAAGGCAGCCGGGGCGAAGGCGGCCAGGGGGAAGGTGGCCGGGGTGAGGGCGGCTTCGGTGGTATGGGAGATATGCCGGACCGGGAGCTTATGGAGAAGGCCATGCCAATCTTACAGGAAAACGGCGGTGTGCTTAATGATGAAATCAAAGAGCAGCTTTTGGAAATGGGTTTGACAGAAGAACAAATTGCGCAAGTGACGGAAATGACAAGCAGGATGCCCGGCAGGAACGCAGCTAACCAACAGAGTAAGGCTGTCTCCGCAAACGCAATGGATCCAACCTATGCGGTTAGTGTATTTATATCACTTATCCTTCTATCCGGAGCAATCCTATTCTTAATGAGAGCCAAAAAAACTTATTAAATAATACAAACGGCTGAAGGTGATCCTTCAGCCCCTTGTACTGGATACTCATTTGCTTTCATGCTATAATTACAGTTAATAAGGTGGTGAAACTATGGCAAAAATATTGGTTTGTGACGATGAATGCGGACTTAGAACCGTACTTAAAAGATATGCGGTCTTTGAAGGACATGAGGTTGTTGAAGCAGCTGACGGCATGGAAGCTGTTGAGGCCTGCCGCAAGGAATCCTTTGATATCATTATCATGGATATTATGATGCCGGAGCTGGATGGGTTTTCAGCGGTAAAAGAAATCAGAAAAACATTAGATACTCCCGTTATTATGCTATCAGCAAGAGGGGAGGAATATGACAAGGTTTTAGGGTTTGAGGTTGGCATTGACGACTATGTAGTTAAGCCTTTTTCATCTAAGGAGATCATGATGCGTGTAAATGCGATCCTGCGCAGAACACAGAAGAATGCGGCTGCTAGTGATAATGACAATGGACATGTCATATTCCGGAAAGAGGGGTTTGAAGCAGACTTGACCGCCTATAAGGTTTCAATTGACGGCATTCTTGCAAATCTTGCTCCAAAAGAATATGATCTGCTATTCTTCTTGATTCGAAATAAAAACATCGCTGTTCCACGCGAAAAAATTCTCACAGAAGTATGGGGATTTGATTATTACGGCGATGACCGGACGCTGGATACACACATGAAATTACTGAGAAAATCCTTAGGCCCTTATGCAAAGTTTATTACTACTTTACGGGGATTAGGTTATCGGTTCGAGGGCTAGCATATGAAAAAATCACAGCGGTTAATGTGGAAAATCTTTATCTTTTTGCTTGGATTCTGCGCGTTGCTTCTTGTTATTCTGTGGCTGTTTGAAACAGTATTTCTAAGTAAAATGTATGAAGATATTCGTAGAAAGGAAATAAACAACGCCATTGCTATGATTGAGAAAAACATTGACAATCCCAATCTCAATCAAATTATCATGCAGCTTTCCGACGATTCCGAAATACTTGTTACTCCGGCTCATGATTTCGTACCGCCAAACAGGCCAAATCCCGAAAACAGGCCCGCCCCTGAAAACAGACCTCAAATGCGGCAGGCAATAACCGAAACAAGAGATTTTATCACGTCTGATGGCAGAACAGTCTCCCTTGTTTTTTATGCCATGATATCTCCTGTCAATGCAACGATCTCCACGATAAAAGTTCAGTTGTATTATGTCACTGGCATCATGTTCGTCTTATCCATTATTCTGGCATTTGCTATTGCCAAAACCGTTTCGAAGCCAATCGAAAAACTGAATAAGAGCGCTAAAATACTGGCAACCGGAAACTATGATATTCATTTTTCTGGCAAGGGCTACAGAGAAATCCACGAATTATCGGACACATTGAATCATTCTGCTTCCGAGCTCTCAAAGGTGGAACGGTTAAGGCGCGAACTTATGGCTAATATCTCCCATGACTTGAGAACTCCTCTCGCTCTAATATATAGCCATGCTGAAATGATGCATGATTTCCCTGATGAAATTACTTCGGAGCAAACGCAGACGATCATGGATGAAACCCAGCGGCTTTCCTCTTTAGTAAATGATATTCTTGATGTCTCCCGATTAGAAACCGGCACAATGGAGCTAAACGCGGCAGCATATAACATTACTGAGAGCATTGATAAAACCGTTAGCAGAATAGCCGACTTGGTTAAAAAAGAAAATTACAGCCTTGTTTTCGAACATGACGAGGAGGTCTTCGTAAATGCGGATGAAGTGAAAATAACACAGGCAATCTATAATTTACTGACGAACGCAATTCATTACAGCACAAACGATTTAACTATTATCATTCGGCAAAAAGTCACAGACAAAGTGGTCAGAATTGAAGTGGAAGATCATGGTGAGGGCATTGGCAAGGATAATCTGCCTTACATCTGGGACAGATATTATAAAATTGATAAAAGGCATAAACGTGCGATCACAGGAACCGGCCTTGGACTGTCCATTGTTAAAAAAATTGTTGAGCTGCATCATGGTGACTACGGAGTGGATTCGCAAGTAGGTAAAGGCAGTGTGTTCTGGTTTCAGATACCGGGAATTAATAAGGTCCAGCCGAAAGGAGAACAATCAAATTAGCACAGTCAAAACGCCTGACGAACTCAAGGTTTCGTCAGGCGTTATATCGTTGTGAATCTACACCCCTTAAAGGTATGGCAGTTACGCTTCCAGCTTTTTCTTTAACAATAAATTTTTTCCTGATATCCCCGGCTCTGTCATTTGTACCGGATCTAATATATGGTCCAATTCTTCTTCCCCTATAAGCTTCTCCTGCAGAATCAGAGTTCTTATGGGTTTGCCGCTTAACATGGCTTTCTTAGCAATATCTGCCGCCTTTTGGTACCCAACGTGGGGGCAAATCGCTGTGATGATCCCAACACTGTTATCTACCAGGAAACGGCATCTTGCTTCGTTCGCTGTAATGCCGGATACACAGTTATCTACAAATGTCTGTACAGCATAGGAAAGAGTGTCAATAGACTGGAACATACAATAAAAAATGATAGGTTCAAATGCATTTAATTCCAATTGTCCGGCCTCTACGGCCATGGTGATGGTTACATCATTCCCAATGATATTAAAGGCAACCTGGTTTACAACTTCAGGAATCACCGGATTTACTTTTCCCGGCATAATGGAGGAGCCATTCTGCTTCGCAGGGAGGTCGATTTCATGAAAGCCTGTTCTTGGTCCGGATGACATCAGGCGAAGATCATTGGCTATTTTAGACAATGTCACAGCGCAGGCCTTGACAGCACCTGATACGGCAACAAAAGAATCAAGATTTTGTGTCGCATCTATCAGATCTGCCGCCTGCACTAATTCCATATTAGACACCTTCGCTAAATTAGGCACAATACGTTTCAAATAATTTACATCAGCGTTGATTCCAGTTCCTATGGCTGTTCCACCCATATTCAAAGTACACATTTCTTCCATGGCTTTGTCCATACGGCGGAGGTCACGCATAATTGCTGTTGAATAAGCCTTAAATTCCTGACCTAACCGAATGGGGACTGCATCCTGCATCTGGGTTCTCCCCATCTTCAGGACATGGTCAAATTCGTCGGCTTTTTCACAAAATGCCTGATGCAGCCGGAGAAGTTCTATTTTCAGTTTTTTAAGGAGTCTTAAAGAAGTCATTTTCCCGGCACTAGGAATGACATCATTAGTGGACTGTCCACAGTTTACATGATCATTGGGATTGACAATGGAATAATCGCCTTTTTGTCCTCCAAGAATCTCAATCGCACGGTTTGCAATCACTTCGTTGGCATTCATATTCAGAGAAGTTCCTGCACCGCCCTGAATCGGATCAACGATGAAGTCTTTGCGGAATTGTCCGGCCAGAATTTCATCACATGCCTGAATAATCGCTTCTGCAGTTTTCCTGTCCAGAAGACCTATCTCAAGGTTCGTTATGGCAGCTGCTTTCTTTATGTAAGCCAGACTGTTAATGATTTCTGGGTGAATGTTGAGACCAGTAATATGAAAGTTTTCTGCCGCGCGCATTGATTGTACGCCGTAATACACATTGCCCGGCACATCTTTCATTCCTATGGAATCCTTCTCGACTCTGTAATCTATGTTATTTACGCTATCCAATGACTAATCCTCCGTAATCGGTAAAATACCGTTTTGTATTGTATTTATTATAAAATCTATTTATAATATAATCAAATACGTATATTTCTATAATTGGTATAACTCTAAAGTTATACCTCGAAGCAGAGGAGGTTTACAGTGTTTAAGGGGATGGATTATGTATATATGGTATACAAAGAACAAAGTTTTTCCAAAGCTGCAAAAAAACTTTTTATTTCGCAGCCTTCGCTGAGTGCTACAATAAAAAGAATCGAGCTTAAAATTGGATATCCGATTTTTGATAGAAGTACAAAACCTTTGGCTCTGACAGAATGCGGAAAAAAATATATTAAATCCGTGGAAGAAATGCTCTATATTGAAAGCGAGTTTTATAATTTTGTAAATGACTGGGGCGATTTAAAAGTAGGAGAGCTGATTTTAGGAGGAAGCAGCCTTTTTTCTTCATGGGTACTGCCTCCTTTAATGGGCGAATTTACAAAACGGTTTCCAATGGTTAAGATCGAGTTAATTGAAGAGAGCACAGCGGAGCTGGCATTGTATCTTCAGAACGGCAGAATTGATTTGATGATTGATAATTGTTCTTTGGACAAAGGGATATTTGATAACAGTATTTACAAGGAAGAACATCTGCTTCTGGCTGTACCAAAGACTTTTGAAATTAACCAAAAAGCAGAGCAGTACCAGATTCCGGTACAGCTGATTCTTGACGGCTCCTTTTTGGAAGAAAAAATTAAGCCTGTACCACTGAATCTATTTGAAAAGGAACCATTTATTATGCTGAAGCCTGAAAACGATACAAGGAAGCGCGCGATGGAAATTCTTCAGGATCATGACATTACTCCAAATATTGTATTTGAGCTTGACCAGCAGCTTACCTCTTACAATATCACTTGTTCGGGTATGGGAATATCCTTTATTAGTGACACACTGATTGCGCAGGTTCTCTCTCATCCAAATGTTGTTTATTATAAGATTGAAAGTGAATTTTGCCATCGGAATCTATATTTCTATTGGAAAACAGGGAGACGGTTCACCCGGGCAATGGAGGAGTTTTTAAAGATTGCGGGGAGCAGTCAAAAAATGAATGAAAGGGCTTCCTATTAATTGAGTATTTTTCTTATGTCAGACAACAAAAAACCTTGTACTCCATATCAGAGTACAAGGTTTTTCTTATCATGCCGGCGACCGGAATCGAACCGGTACGGGAGATTAGTCCCGCAGGATTTTAAGTCCTGTGCGTCTGCCTGTTCCGCCACGCCGGCATTCTCATATACCGTTTCAGTTCTTATAAACGGTACGGACTGGGTGGAGAAGGATTCGAACCTTCGAAGTCGTCGACAACAGATTTACAGTCTGCCCCCTTTGGCCGCTCGGGAACCCACCCATGCTCTTTATTAAGCAAGCGAGTGTTATTTTATCATAGGGACATGAAAAAATCAAGGTTTTTTTTAGAAAAATAAAAATTCTAATCCCGTTCAGCTACCAGCAAAACAGAGCTTGTTCCCGGCATGGAGACAAGCACCTGACCGTCCTTCACTTCATAAGGAATTTTACCCACATTATACCCATTTTCATAGGACAGCATGTAACGGGACATAATTTCCCCGTCCTTCATTCCCAGCTGCCATACCGGGATCCCAATCTGCCGTTCTTCCGGAAGATTGTTGACCGCCACAGCACAAATGCTGTCCTTTAAGAAACGTCCATAGGAGATGAGATGTCTCCCAGCCAGAAGCTGTTTTAAGGACCCCAGGCGCAATGCCGGTATGCTGTGATGAAGCCCGGTCATATACCGGTGAAACTCGATCAGTTCTAAATCCTCTCTGCCCCAGGGATAGGTTCTCCGGTTATCAGGATCCGTCCAGCCGCAGACACCGGCTTCGTCTCCGTAATAAATCGTGGGAGCGCCGGGCCAGGTCATCTGGATCATAACCGCCTCCTTAAAGATCCCATTGTTGATGCCCTGAGAGGCTGCTTCCGGGCCCAGAGTGGAGGTCCGTCCCACCCGGCCGTTCGTTCTGGTCATAAATCGGGAATGGTCATGATTCGACAGCTCATTCATGGCCACCTGAATGGAACCTGTCATCATGCGGCTCATGTGGTAATTCATGGACTTAAAAAAGCTATCGCCATCCCCAAACAGGCCGGGGTTTCTTTCGTCGCTGTGCTTTTCCATGCCTGTTAAAAACCAGGTTACCGGCTCCATAAAGGCATCATAATTCATGACCGTATCCCACTGGTCACCCTGGAGCCAGCTGGACGGGTCTCCGTAATGCTCAGCCAGCACAATGGCCTCCGGATTGGCCTCCTTAACCGCCTTACGGAAATCTCTCCAGAACTTATGGTTATATTCGCTGCTGTGTCCCAAATCTGCCGCAACATCAAGCCGCCATCCATCTATATTATAGGGCGGGGAAACCCACTTTCTGGCGATCTGAAGGCTATACTCATACAAAGTCCGGGAGTCCTCATAATTAAGCTTGGGAAGGGTTGCATGCCCCCACCAGCCGTCGTAGGATCCATTATAGGGCCATGCTTCTTCATCATAAAATTTAAAAAACGACCGGTACGGACTGTCCTTTGACACATAGGCTCCCGGCTCGTACTCTCCGGACATCTCATAGATCCGCTCTCCATCAAGCCATTTATTAAAAGAGCCGCAGTGATTAAATACCCCATCTAGGATGACCCTCATCCCTCGTTTGTGCACCTCTTCCACAAACCGGGCAAAAAATTCATTGCTTGCTTCTAAATTTTCTTTATCTGTCGTACGAATCATGTATTTTGCTGCAAGCCGGTTATCCACCGCATCCGCTGCCACAGGCTGCCCCCCATCCTTAACGATCATGCCATAATGAGGATCAATGTAATCATAATCCTGGCAGTCATACTTATGATTCGATGGTGATACAAAAATGGGATTAAAATATATGACATCAACGCCAAGATTCTTTAAATAATCCAGCTTGTTCCATACTCCCTGTAAATCACCGCCGTAAAAATATCCCACATCCATCTGGTTGGGATATTTCTCCCATTCCTGTACATTGGATACCGGGCGGCCAATATATACATACTCTCCGTCTACCACATCATTGGACACGTCTCCGTTGCAGAACCGGTCTACATAAATTTGATACATAACGGCCCCTTTGGCCCAGTCAGGTGTAGAAAAACCGGGAACAATGCGAAAATAAAACCCTTCCGGGTTATCCCCGGAAACACCCAGCCGGTTATAATAGCATACATCGCCGTCCCTAACCACCTTAAAGCTGTAGCAGATATTCTCATGTCCTGCCGTCAATTTATGTTTATAATAATCGAACTGTCCGTCAGACTCTGCTTTTTCCATGGCCGTCTCTCTGCTTAACCCCTCTTGGATATAACAGACCTGGTCCACATTGTCCTTTGCCGTCCGAAAATACAGAATCACATCATCCCCCACACAGGGCTCTGCCGGGAATCGGAAATTTTCTGTCTCATCAGTAAATAATGCATCTCTATTTAACGCCTCAGCCTGGAAGCACATATGATTTTCATTTCCTTTCTCGTCATCTATATATGTTCTATTTTATCCGATTGAAACAAAATATACAACCCTGCCTTTCTAAGTAAAACGCATAAAAAACGGCCAGCGGGGCAGCTGACCGTTTTTCGGAGAAGGTATTTCGTTTCTTATGGGGTGTAGCAAAAACTATATAATGTATTGGGGGGGTTTACGATTATTACTATATCACGACTAAGAAAATAAGTGTGCACAAACATCATTTTTTTACATTTGATTTTTTATGCACTTTTTCTTTCCCTCTGCACTAAACACAAAAAAGCGCAGATTCCGGGGTGGAAACTTAGATATTTTCCCGGAGTCCGCGCTTTTATCTCTTTTAAGCTTGCAGAAGATACTTAACCTTCAGCTGCTGCAGAAAACAAATTTTCAAATTCCTGCTGGCCGATCTTTTCTTTTTCCATGAGCAGCTTGCAGCAGGCGTGAAGAATCTCCTCATGCTTTAAGATGATGTCTTTCGCCTTTTCATAACACTCATCAATAATCCGTTTTACTTCATTATCAATGGTATTGGCTACCTGGCCGCCGTAGCTCTTAGCATGGGCCAGATCACGGCCGATAAAGACTTCATCACCTTCATTCCCATAATTTATCATACCCACTTTATCAGACATACCGTACTGGGTCACCATGGCCCGGGCCGTTGCTGTCGCCTGCTTAATATCCTGGGAGGCTCCGGTGGTGATATCACCGAAGATAAGCTCCTCAGCGATCCTTCCGCCTAAATCCACCATGATATCCTGGAGCATCTTGCCCCTGGTATTGAACATATGATCATTTTCCGGCAATGGCATGGTATAACCGGCGGCACCGACACCCGTAGGAATGATGGAAATGGTATGAACCGGTCCCTCATCCGGAAGCAGATGGAATAAAATTGCATGACCTGCCTCGTGGTAAGCCGTAATCCTCTTTTCTTTCTCGGTTATTACCTTGCTCTTTTTCTCAGCTCCAATTCCAACCTTTACAAAAGCCCTGTCAACGTCAGCCTGGTTGATAAATTTCTTGCTGTGTTTCGCCGCATAAATGGCTGCTTCATTCATAAGGTTCTCCAGATCAGCACCGGTAAATCCGGCAGTTGTCTGGGCGATCCTCTTTAAATCCACATCTTCGCCTAAAGGTTTTTCCTTGGAATGAACCTTTAAGATTTCTTCTCTTCCTTTTACGTCTGGTCTTCCGACCCCTACCTTCCGGTCAAAGCGTCCGGGACGAAGAATCGCCGGGTCCAGAATATCCACACGGTTTGTGGCCGCCATAACGATGATTCCTTCATTGATCCCGAAACCATCCATCTCAACCAGAAGCTGGTTTAAGGTCTGCTCTCTTTCGTCGTGTCCTCCGCCCATACCGGTACCTCTTCGACGGGCTACCGCATCGATCTCATCGATAAATATGATACAGGGAGCATGCTTTTTCCCCTCTTCAAATAAGTCTCTTACACGGGATGCACCGACACCTACAAACATTTCCACAAAATCGGAACCGGAAATAGAGAAAAATGGTACTCCTGCCTCTCCTGCCACTGCCTTGGCAAGAAGGGTCTTTCCTGTTCCAGGTGGTCCCACAAGGAGAATTCCCTTTGGAATCCGGGCACCTACACTGGTATACTTCTGAGGATTCTTTAAGAAGTCAACGACTTCTTCCAGCTCCTCCTTTTCCTCTTCAAGTCCTGCCACCTTACTGAAGTTCACCTTATTCGCGTCTTTAGCAAGATGAGCCCGGCTTCTTCCAAAATTCATCATTTTGGCATTGGCGCTTCCTGCCCCTGCCCTGGCATTCATCAACATGAACAGAAAAACCAAAACTACCGCCGTTAAGATCAATGGAAGCGTAATCGTCAGGAATAAATTTTCCTTTTGTACTGCATCCACTGTATAGGTAATCCCATTGCGATCCAAACGATCCTGAATCTCAATGACATTGGACACATTGGCCTGTTTTGTTGAGTTGTCAGTCATGGTCATCTCAATCCTTCCCGTTGGGGGCGGATCGTTCTGCCTTATGGTTGCCGAGACTATGGTTCCATTATCAATTGCCTGCATTAGCTCCTGATTGGTAATAATACCGCTCTTTTGGGGCAGCCTACTGGCAAAGAAAAGCATGATGACCAGAAGGAGCAGAAAGCCCAAGCCTCTGAATGGTTGCTGTTGTTTCAACATGCTGCCTCCTTATTGCTGTTCTATAACTCCAATATATGGTAAATTCCTGTATATCTGATCGTAGTCAAGGCCATATCCAACGATAAATTGATCCGGCACGGTAAAACAGGTATATTTCACCTTGACCTGATCCTTCACCCGGCGCTCCGGTTTATCAAGAAGGGTACACAGCTCAATGCTGTTTGGATTTCTCTGCTTTAATACCTCAATCAGATAGGCCAGGGTATTGCCGGAATCAATGATATCCTCCACAATCAATACGTCCTTCCCTTCAATTGGCTCATCAAGGTCCTTGGTGATCTTAACGATTCCGCTGGACACCGTACCGGCACCGTAACTGGATACGGACATGAAATCCAAGGTAAGAGGCAGATTAATCCGCTTTGCAAGTTCACAGGTAAAGAAAACGCCTCCCTTTAAAATACAAATCAAATGAAGAGGTTTTCCATCATAATCCCTGCTGATCTCTTCTGCTATTTCTTTTACCCTTGCCGCTACTTCTTCCTCTGATAACAATATACGTATCTTATCATCCATTGTTTTTTCCTCCGTTTAACTGCATTTGTATTACTGTATGGGTATCATCTGTTATCTTATAATATTCACTGATCCGGTATCCGATGACCCAGAGGACATGGGAACCATCCGCAACCAGCGGTATTTTTTCCCGTTCCTCTTTCGGTATCTTTTCATTAATCATGAATTCCTTGACGGTTTTTCTGCCGCCTCCGGCCAGTGTCATGTAATCCCCGGTTTCTCGATACCTCACAGACAGTGCACACTTGATTTTATCATAATCAAACCATTTCGTATACCCGTTTTTGGGAATTTCCTGACCTTTTTTGTAGGGAAAGATCTTAAAATCCAGTTCAGGAAGAGAAACAGCTCTTTCCTTATCCACCGATCCTTCCTGTTTTTTCCTTTTTATCCACAATTCATCAAAAATACGCACAGCAATAAGCCCGCAGGGCAGATCCACCTGCCTGCCGGAAGAACCAAAAAGAAGCGCTGCTGCGCTTTCCACGTGAGTCATTGTAATATCCTTCATGGATTCATTGACAGACCGGATCATCATCCGGATCACATAGTTCTTTATAATGTCATCTTCCGCCAAAAGGGCCTTTGCATCAACTCCCTGCGCCGTTATTGTTCCGGCCTCATCCGTCTCCCTGACTCCCCAGGCTTTTAATATGCCATCTGCCTGTTTTTCCAGATATGCATCTGCCTGTGCAGCCATCTCTCCCGCATGAAGGATGTTTTCCCCCGCCCGTCTGTTGACTTCTTCCCTGATCTCCGGTAATATCAGGCTTCTTATGCGGTTCCTCACATAATCCGTCTGGGCATTGGTAGAGTCCTCACAATAAGATATCCCTTTTTCCGCCAGATATGCAAGAATTTCCTCTCTCCCAACAGACAGCAGCGGGCGGACAATATTGTCCCGCACCGGGCGCATTCCTCCAAGCCCTTTTAATCCGGTCCCCCGGAACAGATTATAAAGAATGGTCTCCGCCTGGTCATCCCTGTGATGGGCCACCGCTATTTTTGTCCCCGAAAAGTCAAGACGCTCCTTCTCAAAGATTTGGTAACGCAGATGCCTTCCTGCCTCTTCCACTGACATGCCATGTTCCCTGGCATAAAGGGCCGCATCCACCCGGACACATACAAAAGGCACTCCCAGTGTTTCTGAGAGCCTGCCTGCGTACTCACTGTCCCGGTCAGCCTCTTTCCCTCTTAAGCCGTGATGGACATGAACCGCCTTTAATTCTAACCCCAGCACTTCCCTAAGCTCGTTTAAGACTACAAGAAGACAGACCGAATCGGCTCCTCCGGAAAGCGCCACAATGACGCGGTCCCCCGGAGAAAACAGCCGGTTCCGTCTGATATAATCTAATATCGTTCTGTACATTCAGCCACCTTCCTTAGTTGATTTTCTCCCCTCTATATTATAAATATACCCACAAAACATGTCTGTTGCAATTATTATTTTCTTTTCCATATCCCGGCAGTGAGAACCGTCATGTCATCCGCGGCCTTGTCACTGAAGGATCTTGCAAACAGGAGAATCCTGTCAGCCATATCCTGAGGATTCTTTACCGGCATTCCGGCAATGAATTCCTGCAGCATCAGTTCCTTCTCATCTACGGGAAGGGCGTCTAGCACGCCGTCGCTCACCATGATGATCCGGTTATCATCCCATAGCTTTTTAGAAAGGAGAACCGGCTCCACCGGATTTAAGATTCCCATAGGAACCTCACCTGCTTCCAAAAGCTCCACTCCCTTTTCACTGAGAATATAGGTGGCCGCCGCTCCCAACTTCATCGCCTCCATGATCCCGGTCTTTAAATCAATGCAGCATAAATCCAGGGTAGCCGGATGCTGGGATATTCCTGTGAGAAGAAGAACCGTATTGACCATTTTAAGGGCCGCCCTGGTGGAAAATCCGGCCTCCAGAAGCCTTTGTGTCAACTCAATGACCTGCCTGCTTTCTTCTTCGGCCACCTTGCCGCTTCCCATGCCGTCTGACAGACTCATGATGACCTGTCCAGGCTGGACTTGTCCAAAGGTGTAATTATCTCCGGATACCTCTTCTCCGCTTTTTACAGCTTTGGCCACACCATAAAGGACCCGGTACTCACCCTTTTCAACAAACCGTATGGTATCGGCCTGCTTTGTCACCAGGTTTCTGCCGTCAGGGGCCACCGTCCATTCCCCTTCCTCTATGGCGTTTTCCAGGATCTCCGCAGCCTCCTTTACAGTCATACACCGGCCATTCAAAGTCCTCATAGTCAGAAATGCTTCTCTCTGATGATTCTCATATTCTAAAATGAGCATCTTTTCAACGATAATATGGTTGCGGCGGAAGGCCCGTTTTATTTCATCCTCCCAATCCGGAGTTATGTCAATAGAATGCTCTACCTGATGGGAAAACTCCTCAAGAATCACAGCCAGTTCCTTAAATTGGACTATAACTGCGTCGCGGCTTTCCAAAAAGCGGTTCTTCCAGGCCAGATTCATGGTGGCTCTACCGAGCCCCCGGTTCAGCTGGACCATGTAGTCATCCTTTCGTTTACAGGTTTCCAGAAAAAAACGGGGCATGTCCCCGTAGTCCACACTCCCTTTTTGTTCAAATGCACGAACCAGATATTGCAGATAATATTGATTGTCCTGTTCTTTTCCGGGATACACGATGCATTTGTTGCATCCTGCGCATACCATAGCCGCAGCCGTTTCAAGGGCTGCTTTCCCATCTTCCTTTGTAAGTCCCTGTTCTGCTGACAAATCATCTGTACAAGCTTTGGCAAGTTCTCCCAAAGAGCTTGCCATGTCGTTTAATCTCTTTGCCGTATATACATTCACATCAGCCATATCATGATGTGCCGCCTTACGTCTGAACACAAAAATCCCTCCTGCCTGTATCATGCTTTAAACCATATTATGAAAACAAGTTTTCATAATCGGATGGACGGTGCAAAAGCAGCACCTTTTATGAGAAACTAAAATACAGTTTCTCATAATCCACATTATATACAGGCAGAAGGAAAATATTTGTCAAAACGGCTGACTCATGATCTAAAATCGTACGACAGCATTCCCCTTTATTGTCCAAGCACTTTGGACATAGAGGGATACCCGAAGGGTGTCTTACTGCCGTTGTGACGGCTTCAGCAAAATCTCATCAGGATTTACAAGGCCCAGCTTTTGCTTTGCGACTTCTTCAATATATTGTTTGGTTTGGACATAAACCCGGTATTCCTCTAATTTTTGAGACCGTTCCTCTTCCTTGTCCACCTGGGCCTGAAGATTCTCCAGACGGAGCTCATATTCCCGTTCCTTTTCTTTTAACGTGACTCCCTTAATGGTAACAATCACAGCAAGGCTGAATACGACAAAGGTAATGCCGATGATCGTCATTCGATTGCCCCACCTATCTTTTCTCTTTCGTCTTGATTTTCCCATTTTGTCCATACGATCACCAATCACCTCTAATGCCGCTTCTTTCTTCGGTTACAACCAGCCATCTTTATTTTAAGATATTTTCGGAAATGTTTCAAGAGTTTTATGAAATGTCTGCTTATTATTTTATCATATAAAAGCATTCCGATAAATACTCCAGCAACGGCATATCCTCTTAATCCTCCGTCATTCTGTTCATACAACAAGGAAAACGTGACTAAGGCAGCATAAATCCAGTATATCATGTCCTCTATTCCTATAAACACATAGGAATGGGGAATAAATATACGGAAAATGCGTAACAGGTCATATGTGATCATAAGCCCTGCACCTGTTAAAAAGCTGTAGAGCAGAAGTTTTACTTCATATACGATATGAACGCTCATATGACTTTTCCTTTTTTTATTTAAACAGTCTGGAAATCATGGATTCCCCGGACCTGCGCAGTGCTTCATTGGAGGAATAGGTAAGACTCTCAATATTACCGTTTAAATCCACTTCTCCCTTTTCAAGAGTCAGCCGGCTGACATGGAGCCCCTTCCCCTTTAAAGTCAAAAGTCCCATGTCCGTATCAAGAACTACCTGGTTTTCATCAAAGGACACCACTTCCCGTATTCCTGTCATCGTACCGGACCCCCGGTTTTCTATTGTGAGCCTGTGAGGACGGATATTCACCTTTTCTTCCATACAAAAACCTCCTAATATACCTGTCTAAAGTATATTAGGAGGCGCGCTCCAATATTACTGAAATTTATCGTACGTATCGAAACTGTGAGCTAGAGATAACGGTAAAGCTCTTTTGCTTCATCTTTTTTTACCGTTTCTGCTACATCAAGAACTTCAACCTTTACAGAGCTGGTCCCAAAATGGATCTCTATTATATCGCCTTGCTTAACGTTTAAGGAAGCTTTTGCAGGTTTTCCACCTACAAGCACACGGCCTGCATCACAGGCTTCGTTCGCTACGGTTCTTCTCTTGATCAGACGAGAAACCTTAAGAAATTTATCCAGTCTCATGGATTAAGCGTTCACCATATCCTTTAAAGCCTTTCCAGCCTTAAATTTTGGTGTTTTGGAAGCAGGGATGTTCATAACTTCGCCACTCTTTGGATTTCTTCCCTCTCTTGCCGCTCTTTCAGATACCTCAAATGTACCAAAACCAACTAACTGGATCTTCTCGCCTTTAACCAGTTCTTCAGATATAACATCTGTTAAAGCTTTAACTGCCTTCTCTGCATCCTTTTTGGACAGTTCTGCTTTCTCTGCGACTGCTGCGATTAACTCTGCTTTGTTCATTGATATCTTCCTCCTAGAATGTAGCACCAGGCTACGATTTTTCGCATAACACGATTACTATATCATTTATAGCTGTTTCTCCCGTTTTTGTCAAGGTTTTTCGCTCTTTTGAAGGGCTTTCTCCTGCTTTTTTATCGCATCCCAAAGTGCTTGTCCCTCCTGCTGCAAACCTGCATTTTCGCCGCCAAAAACATGGGGGTGTCTGCGTATCATTTTTTTACAGATTCCGTTTACCACATCATCAATGGAAAAGTCTCCCCGCTCGTTTGCAATCTGGCTGTAAAGCATTACCAGAAACAGGATATCTCCCAGTTCCTCGCAAAGGTTTTCCATATCCTCATGATCAATGGCATCAAGAACCTCTCCGCTTTCCTCTTCCAGGCATTTTTTCAGACTCTCATAGGTCTGATCCCTGTCCCAGGGACAGCCTTTTTCGGATCGGAGTTTATTTGTAATATTTACTAAATCTTCAAAAGTATACATGACTCGGCCTCCTTTTGCCGTTATTATACCATGACACGGCAGCCTACGGAATTATGCTTTTTTTTAATTCTGAAGATTTTCTGACAATTGTTTCTGCCCCCTGTTAAAAAAGAGCTTGTTCTTATATAATAATAAGGATTATTCTTTACTTCACTGAGGCAATGTTTTGTTTTCCTTCATGAAGTAAATGATACAAATGAAAACGGAGGTAGCCATGAAAAATTTCAGCATATGGAAAAAAATAGCAGCTTGTGTACTATTTTTAAACATTGTATTTACCGCTTTTACCACGGAGCTCTTAACACCCAGCGTTTCAGCCGGAGAGCTGACTATGCGGGGCATGGGCTTTGGGCCGGCTCTTAATATCGGACCGGGAAGCAAAATATTTAACGGCGGCAGCTTATCCTTACTTTCCGATTACGACAACCGGCAAATGCTTTCCATGATTTTACAAGACAAGGACGGAACCCTTGTAGTCATTGACGGCGGTTGGGATATCGATGCGGCTCACTTGACGGAAGTGCTCCGTTCCAAGGGCGGACATGTATCCGGATGGTTTATTACCCACCCTCATTCAGACCATGTGGGGGCACTTGTTCAGATCCTGGAAAATCCGGACAGCCAGATCACCATTGATAACGTCTATTATTCTCTGGCGGACCCGGCCTGGTATGAGAAAGTTGAGCCTTCCCGTAACAGTATGGTGAGCAGGCTGATATCAGCCCTTGCAACGCTCCCTGCCGAAAAGCTCCACACCGTACAGAAGGATCAGGAAATCCAGCTGGGCCAGATTAAAGCAAGGGTTTTAAACAATCCCTATCTTCTGGATGTCACCTCCGTTAATAACAGCTCCGTTGCTTATAAATTTTTCTTAAATGACGTAAGCATCCTGGTACTGGGCGATATGGGGCCCGAGGCCGGTAAACTCCTGGCTGCAGAACGCAGCGCAGAAGATTTAAAAAGCGATATCGTTCAGATGGCTCATCACGGCCAGTATGGGGTTAACCAGGACGTATATGCTATCATTAAACCTCAAATCGCCCTCTGGCCCTGTCCGCTCTGGCTGTGGAATAACGACAACGGCGGCGGAATCGGCACCGGTGACTGGAAGACACTTGAAACCAGGAAATGGATGGAAGAGCTGGGAGTAAAAGTAAATTATAGCATTAAGGACGGAGACCAGATCATCTATTAACAGATTTCATTTGAAAAAAGAAACGGCATCTGCCGTTTCTTTTTTTGTCATTCCTTCACTTACTTACTGTCTATGGGTTCCTAACGGAGAGGCAGGTTAATTTCCCCCCGGGCCATCTCTCCTTGGCCGTTCCGATTCCGGCAATGGTTCTACATAGGATCCATCTTTGTATGGTTCCGTATCAATTTCCGGAATATCGCCATCGTTGTAATCATCTTCCTCCGGTACAAAAACCTTCATTTCTGTTCACCTCCTGATTCATGTATGATAGTTGGCAGCAAGACTAGCCTTCCATCTGGCGACCTAAAAATCCGGCTGCTGTTGTAGCCAGCTTAGTCTCCATATCTCCAAAACGTGCTCTGGGTTCTCTGCTCAATAAGGCTACCGCTCCAATTGCATCGCCCTCACAGATAATGGGAGCCACCACCTGAGCGGTTATCCCTTCCAGGGTTTCTCCTGACAGAGGAATAAAGCCCTTGTCATCTTTTCCGGCCACTACGACCGTGCGTTCATTGATAAGGTTCTCCAATTGCTTGCTAATGGTTTTCTGCATAAGCTCCTTCTTAGAGCCTCCTGCCACTGCAATAATCTGATCTCGGTCGCTTATACATACGGTAAGTCCGGTAGTCTGAGCCATGGCTTCTGCATATTGGGATGCAAAAGCAGTAAGTTCTACCATCGGAGAATATTTCTTTAAAATGATTTCTCCTTCCCTATCTGTAAATATTTCAAGCGGAGTCCCTTCTCTTAACCGGAGCGTCCTTCTAATTTCTTTTGGTATCACTACACGTCCCAGGTCGTCAATTCTTCTTACAATACCAGTTGCTTTCATAATAAAAATTCCTCCATCTTGTGCGTTTTTATATCACTGATATTATTTTGCTACGAAAGCAACAGATTATACTTAAGTCTGCCATTTTTCCCAAAATTTAAAATCAGGGCCGACCTGTTAAAAAAAAGTCGAGCCCTGATTTTCTAATCAGACTTAGTATTTTCCTTGAAGAAGCCGGGGTTTTCTTATCCCAGTTTAAAAGTCACCCTGTCTGACACGGCGTAATATTTGCTTTGAGGATGACAGATATCCCTCATGGGCCGCTTTTGCAGCCGCGCTATCTGGAACGGGGGTTACAAAATGGTTTTCAAAAGAACCATATTTTTGAATCGTCAATTCATTTGAAACTCTCTGTAGAAGATACATACCTAAAACGTCCATAGCTACCACCTTTCTCCGAAACATTAATGGGAACAAAGAAAGCATCTGGGACAAAAGCCCTTCTTCTACTATTATTATATCACAAATAAGACAAAAATCAACTAGATCAACGGTATTTTAGAAGTCAATTTTCACATTTTTTCATTCTTTTCTGACAATTCCAACATTTGCTTTAATATCACTTCAGCCTGGTTGATCATGACATCGGTGGTCTGATTCCTCTTTCTGTCAAGATACGTAAGCCTCGGTACTTCTCCCATCTGGAACTTTAAATCCCCGCGGTACTGATCAATGATCTTCGGAATCCCCTCTACCTTAAGCCTAGCATTCTTATACATGGTCAGGCGGACCTCCTGACGGTTGATAATAACTTCAGTCACATAGGCGCTATGGGCCAGAGCCTTTAATCCAGCCACCTTAAGCAGGTTATCAACCGGCTTAGGAATGTCTCCGAAGCGATCCATCAGCTCATCCTGCATATCCATATATTCTTCTTCATTCTCAATGCTGGAAATCCGCTTGTAAATATCAAGTTTCTGATATTCATTCTTAATATAGGAAGTGGGGATGTATGCATCAATATCACAGTCCACCACGGTTTCATAGCTTTCCTCTTCTTTTCTCTGTCCCTTAAGCTCTAAAACCGCTTGATTTAAGAGCTTGCAATAAAGGTCATAACCTACCGCTTCCATATGTCCGTGCTGTTCCGCTCCCAAAACATTTCCTGCTCCCCGGATCTCTAAATCCCGCATGGCAATCTTGATCCCGGAGCCCAGTTCTGTGAATTCACGGATAGCCTGAAGACGTTTTTCCGCCTCTTCTTTAAGCAGCTTATCCCGCTTATACATCAAAAATGCATAGGAAGTCCGGCTGGAACGGCCTACACGTCCACGAAGCTGATAAAGCTGGGAAAGACCCATACGGTCCGCATCCTGAATGATCATGGTGTTGGCATTGGCAATATCAAGTCCGGTCTCAATGATGGTGGTGCAGACCAGGACATCAATTTCACCGTTGACAAAATCAAACATGATCCGTTCCAGTTCATGCTCGTGCATCTGCCCATGAGCAAAGGTTACCGCCGCCTCAGGCACCAGACTGGCAATGTGGTTTGCTACCTCGTCGATGTTGCCTACCCGGTTATATACATAATAAACCTGTCCTCCGCGGGAAAGCTCCCGGTGAATGGCCTCACGCACCATTTCATCGTTATGCTCCATGACATAGGTCTGTATTGGCATACGGTCCACGGGCGGCTCCTCCAGCACGCTCATGTCACGGATTCCAACCAGACTCATGTGCAGGGTCCGTGGTATGGGAGTAGCTGTTAAAGTCAGCACATCAACATTTTCTTTCAGCTGCTTGATTTTTTCTTTATGGGCCACGCCGAAACGCTGTTCCTCATCAATAATTAAAAGGCCCAGATCCTTAAACTGTACATCCTTTGACAGAACCCTATGGGTTCCGATCACGATATCAACCAGACCCCGTTTTAAATCCTCCAGGGTCTTTTTCATCTGCCCCGGAGTCCGGAAACGGGACATTAAATCCACCCGGACAGGGAAATCCTTCATACGCTGGGCAAAGGTATTATAGTGCTGCTGAGCCAGAATGGTTGTGGGAACTAAGTAGACTACCTGTTTTCCGTCCTGTGCCGCCTTAAATGCGGCCCTTAAGGCGATTTCCGTCTTTCCGTAGCCGACGTCCCCGCAGATCAGACGGTCCATAATCTTTCTGCTCTCCATATCCGTCTTGGTCGCCTCTATGGCATCCCACTGATCATCAGTCTCCTCGTAAGGAAACATTTCTTCAAATTCCTTCTGCCAGACCGTATCCTCTCCGTACTGAAATCCATGGGTCTGCTGCCTGGACGCATAGAGCTGCACCAGCTCCTTTGCAATCTCTTTTACCGCGCCTTTTACCCTGGTCTTAGTTTTGTTCCACTGGTCCCCTCCCAGCCGGTTCAGTTTGGGTTTTTTCGCCTCAGCGCCGGCATACTTCTGGATTCCGTCAAGCCTTGTCGCAGGAAGATATAAGTTCCCGTTGTCAGCATATTCTACCTTTAAGTAATCCTTGATGACTCCATCCTGCTCGATTTTTTCGATCCCTCGGTAAATACCAAGACCATGTTCCTCATGGACTACGTAATCACCAATGGAAAGATCGGAAAAGTTTTGGATCTTTGTTCCTTCATAGGAGGTCTTTTTCCGTTTCCGCTTCTTTTTCTCCACCCCAAACATATCGCCTTCCGTTATGACGATAAATTTTATCATAGAATATTCAAAGCCCCGATGAAGGTTTCCAAAGGTGACCAGAATCTCCCCTGGCTTCACCTCCTGATCTTCTCCGCCATCATCAGGACAGTAGGCCCGCAGATCATATTCTCTTAGATCTCCTGCAAGGCGGCTGGCCCTGGTTCTGGAAGCAGACAAAAGGATTACCCGGTATCCGTCCTTTTTCCACCTGGTTAAATCCTTTATCAAAAGCTCAAACCCATTCTGATAGGAATTCACATTCTTCACCTGAAAGCTGTAGCGGTTTTTTACTGAAAAACCGGAGAGCTTTTGCTCAAGGCCGGTCAAATAAACAGTGGTCTTAGTCTGAACCCTGGCCAGCATCTCTTTTGCAGAAAAAAGAAGGCCGGTCTGTCCCGGAAGGAGGTAGCCGTTTTCCAGGCGGTGTATCATGCTTTCCCGGAACTCCATTTCAACGGTCTCCCCTTTTTCCCTAAGCCGTTCCGGCTCATCCAAGAACAGAACCGAGTTTTCTCCATGAAAATACTCCAGAAAAGACACGCTCTCCTGGCAAAAATAATGAATATAGCCATCCAACCCATGCTGCCGGAAACCTTCTTTAAGCCCTTCCAAAAATTCGGATATAATGGAACGTATCCTGGCGGACTCCTGGATTTTTGACTGAGCCCTTAAATCCTTCTCATATTTTTTTGTTTCTTTTTCAAGGGCTTCGATTCCCTCTTGGATCTGTTTCCCTGTCAGTGCCATTTCCGTGGCAGGATAGATCCGTATGCTTTCTAATTGCTCAATGGATCTCTGGCTCTCAATATCGAAGGTTCTGATTGAGTCAACCTCATCATCCCATAGTTCAATGCGCACCGGCAGTTCCTCAGTTAAGGGGAACACGTCAATGATTCCGCCCCTGATGGAGAACTGGCCCATGCCATCTACCTGTCCCATACGCTCATATCCCAGCTCTGTAAGACGCTTTTTCCACTTTTCCACTTCAATGGTCTGACCGCCTTCCACAGACAGCACCTGCTTCTTAAGATACTCCAGCGGGAGAAGGTGGTCCATAAGTCCGTCAAAGGTCGTGACAACCCAGCCGGAGGATTTCTCCATTAAATGGCGAAACACGGTCATACGCTGCTTGGTCAGTAAGTTTCCGTGGATGTCCGCGCTGAAAAACAGAAGATCCCTGGCTGGATACAACCAAACATCAGGATCAAAGAAGCGCAGGTCCTCATAGATCTCCCTTGCTCTGGTGTCATCATAAGTAACCACCAGCCTTAAGCCTTCCTGCTTTGCTGATTCATACATCAGATGGACCTTTTGGGAATCCATACAACCGCTGGCCATGACAGGTCCGGCCCTTTTTAAAAGATCACCGGAAAGGTCCTCAAAATCCTTTAATTCCCTCAATGGTTTTTCAAATAGATCACTCATGAAATCTCCTTACTTCTTCCTGTTAAAATGGTTCATCGCTGCTTCCGCACCCTCTGTAACCACCATAATAGCTGCTTCCGCTGCATCCTTATACGCCTGGTCCATGATCGCTGCCTGTTCCCTAGGGAAGCGGCCCAAAACATAGTCTGCCAGGTCCATTTCCTTTGGCTTTTCACCTACTCCCACCCGGATTCTTAAAAATTCCTGAGTTCCCAGATGACTTATGATGTTCTTCAAGCCGTTATGGCCTCCGGCACTTCCCTTTGCCCGGATTCTCAACTGGCCTTCCGCTAAGTTGATATCATCGCAGATAATGATGATGTGGTCCGGTTCCACCTTGTAAAAATCTGCCATAGCCCGGATGCTTTCTCCGCTTAAATTCATAAAGGTCTGTGGTTTCGATAAAATAACCTTTTCCAATCCGATCCTTCCGGTTCCATAGAATGCCTTATGCTTTTTTTCCGTTACCCTGGACCCCAGTTTGTCCGCCAGAACGTCCACAGCTTCAAACCCTACATTGTGCCTGGTTTTTTCATATTCCCTGGTGGGGTTTCCTAATCCTGCGATGATATACATGATGATTCTCCTTATTATTGTCTATATTAATTACGGTTCCGATTCATGACTTTTTAGGGGTTTCAAACGCCCGAAAAGCGTTAGATTTCCCAAAATGGGGGGGTCTAACGCTGCTTTTTTTATTTTAACAGTTGAATCTTAAGATGTAAAGGCTAACGCAGCTTTTTTATTTTATAAAAGCATCCAGCTTTAACTCCTTCCAGAGCAACGGTCGTTAAGTAGTTAAATTGTCAGTTTTACTTTCAAAGGATTTTATCGCATTTAAAGCGTTTATAGCCATTTCATTATCTGGGAAGAGCTTAAGTGTCTTCTGATAGTATTGTTTCGCAAGCTCAACGTTTTCACAATGTAAATAACAAAAAGCCAAGTTGACTAATGCCATCTCCGTATAAGAGTAACTACTTGAAGATAATAACGTAATATAACGATACTTATCAATCCATGAATGCTTGCAAAACAAATCATAGCTTTTTTTGTATTCTTCAATTGCTTGAGTATAATTTCCCATTTTTGTTAGCGAAATTCCTTTTCTATGATTATGTGCGATACCTCGCTCCAATACCATAGATAATACCAGGTAAGTAGCTGACCCAAGAATGACATCTATGTATATTGGTCTAATAAATAAACTAAAGGCAAACATTAATGTTCCCATTACAGCTAACTGTGGAAATATTGATATCCAGGCGGTTTTACGAATAAATGTTTTAGCTTGTGGCATTTAATTTCCCCCTACATAAGTTATTAAACTTTTCACCCCCGTGCCATTAACATAATAAGCACGGAAAAGAATTTACCTAAGAATAAGTATACTCAACATTCAGGCCAGGTGCAAGGACGTACTATTGCCTTCAGGTATATAAATATGGAATCAAGGGAATCCTTCACTGTGGATAATTAAGATCAACAAAATACATATAAAAAAGTTCCTCCGATAAATGGATATCTCTTGTCTTTTTCGTATCCACTATGATAGAATAAAGCTGTTGCGCTTATATAAGTTCATAATCGGTTGAGCGTTTCTACCAACTACCATAATAGTTGACTATAAGGGTTAGAAGGAAAAAGGAGTGATGTTCATGAAGGATGTTTCAAACAATTACGACGTCATCATCGTTGGTGCAGGCCCCTCAGGTATTTTCTGTGCCTATGAGCTGATCGAAAAAAAGCCGGATCTTAAGATTCTTATGATCGAAAAGGGCCGCCGGATTGAAAACCGGACCTGTCCGAAACGGACAACAAAAACATGCGTAGGCTGCAAACCATGCTCCATCACCACAGGCTTTGCAGGAGCCGGAGCATTTTCCGATGGAAAATTATCCTTATCTCCTGATGTTGGCGGAAACCTCCCTGAAATACTTGGATATGATAAGACAGTGGAGCTGCTTAAGGAATCAGACAACATTTACTTGAAATTCGGCGCAGACACTAATGTTTACGGCGTTGACAAGCAAAAAGAGATCCAGGAAATCCGCCGTAAAGCCATAGGAGCCAACTTAAAGCTGATTGAATGTCCCATCCGCCATTTGGGAACGGAAGAAGGCTATAAAATCTACACCCGCCTCCAGGAGCATTTATTGGAGCAAGGGGTTGAAATGGCATTTAACACGATGGTAAAGGATATTATCATCGAAAATAATAAAGCAATCGGTGTCATTACCGATAAGGAAGAAATCTGCTATGCACCGGAAATCGTGTCCGCCATAGGCCGCGAAGGTTCTGACTGGTTTAGCCACATCTGCGAAAACCACGGAATTGAAACGAAGGTGGGAACCGTAGATATCGGAGTCCGGGTAGAGGTCCGGGACGAGGTCATGGAATTCTTAAACAAGAACCTTTATGAAGCAAAGCTTGTTTACCATACCCCAACCTTTGACGACAAGGTTCGTACCTTCTGTACCAACCCTTCCGGCGAGGTAGCCACAGAATACTATGAAAACGGGCTGGCGGTTGTCAACGGACATGCCTACAAATCCCAGGAATACAAGACAAACAACACCAACTTTGCAATCCTGGTATCCAAAAACTTTACAAAACCATTTAAAACCCCCATTGAATACGGCAAGCAGATCGCCCAGCTGAGCAACATGCTCTGTGATGGTAAGATCCTGGTGCAGACCTTTGGTGATTTTCAAAGAGGAAGACGTACCACAGAGGAGCGCTTATGCCGCAACAACCTGATCCCGACCTTAAAGGATGCGGTTCCCGGTGATTTATCCCTGGTATTTCCGCACCGCATTATGGTTGACATAAAAGAAATGCTTCTTGCACTGGACAAGGTGACTCCGGGCATTGCCAGTGAAGAAACCCTTTTATACGGTGTAGAGGTAAAATTCTATTCCAATAAGGTTGTGGTTAACACTGACTTTGAAACCAGCGTAGAAGGCCTGCGTGCCATCGGCGATGGTGCCTCCGTAACAAGAGGGCTTCAGCAGGCATCTGCCAACGGCTTAAGCGTAGCCAGAAGCATTCTGGCAGCTATGAACTAAGAATAAAAAAGTAAGGTTTTCACGTAAGTGTATATAAAAAGATGGAAGCATCTATTGATGCTTCCATCTTTTTTTCTGTATCGAATCAAGCAAGTCCCAGCTTCTTCATCGCATAAGCCACTCCATCATCTTCTACATTTTTGGTGTAAAAGGTTGCATAAGGCTCAAGCTCCACGCTATGATGCCCCATAAGAATACAGTTCTTTGCATATTCAAACATAGACAAATCATTGGTACTGTCACCAAACACATAGGCATCTTCCAGGGCAATTCCATAGTGCTTAATAACCAGTTCAATGGCTGTTGCCTTGGAATATTGGGAAGGAACGCATTCATAAAATCCATTCCCTCGGTCAATAATCTCAAAATCCAATCCCAAGGCCCGGGAAAAGCCCTTTAAGTCACTTTTTTCGTCTGCAAATACGCAGAACTTATCAAAATCGTAACAGTCCTCGTCCCAACTATAAGGAGATAAATTTCCCTCCCGTTCAACGATTTCCTTCATTCTCTCCACCTGGGGAAGACGGGAGATTCCTTTTCTGAAGTAACAGCTTTCTGTTCCCTCTAACACTCCATCCAGGTCATATTCCTGTATGATGCGCTTAATCTCAAGCCCCTGCTCATGAGGAATCGATGCTGAGAAAAGAACCTGGTCTTCCGCTATAATGCGGGTTCCGCAGCCACAGCAGTAGCCATCCACTCTAATCAGCTCTTTGATGGAACCGATCAGGCAATCCGTACGCCCGGAATTGATGAAGACCAGATGACCATTCTTTCGGGCCTGTAAAATTGCCTCTTTCGCACTCTCCGGCACATTCCGGTTCACCTCGGAAAAAAGCGTGCCGTCAATATCGAAAAACAAGGCCTTTCTATTCTCGCTCATCGGTCACCCCTAAAGCATATGGTCCCTGTTGTTTCATCCATGCTCTCCACAATGGCCAGGGACTCTACCCGGATTCCTTCCGCTCTTAATCGATCTCCTCCAGGCTGGAAGCCCTTTTCAATCACAATTCCTGCACCAACTAACTTTGCACCGGAATCATTTACGATAGCAGCCAGACCTTCCAGGGCTTTCCCGTTGGCTAAAAAATCATCAATCAGCAATACCTTGTCACCGGCTCCCAGAAATTCTTTGGAAACCATGATGTCATAGGTTCTTCCGTGAGTAAAGGATTCCACCTGGGTGGTATATACATCACCTGCTATATTCTTGGTCTTGGATTTTTTTGCAAATACCACCGGTACATCAAAGTACTGGGCCACGATACAGGCTATGCCAATGCCGGAAGCCTCAATGGTTAAAATTTTATTGACTTCATAATCGGCAAAGCGTCTCTTAAATTCCTTTCCAATTTCTACGAACAGCTTGATATCCATCTGGTGATTTAAAAAACTGTCTACTTTCAGTACATCACCGGACTTAATCTTCCCATCTTTCCGTATTCTGTCCTTTAAAAGCTGCATAAAGGTTCCCCCAATCGTAAATTATTCATTATTTGATAACTGCGTTCTCTGTCAGGAAATCCATTACTTTATTGTTCATAATATAATCATCTACGTCAAACTGGCCTGCGGTCTCGATCATCTTTTCAGCGCTTTCATAGCCCATCTGCTCTGCAACTTCCTTACGGTCTTCATCTGTAATTGTGATACCCTCTTTTTCCGCAATGGCGTTTACGATCAGTCTCTGCTCTACAGTCGCCTCTGCCTGGGTCTTGATGATGTTCTTAAAGTCCTCTTCGCCCATTCCGGTAAATGCTCCTACAAAGGTTTTAAAGTCCATACCGTAAGCTGCTGCCTGGTTTGTATATCTGGCAATTATGTTATTGAAATTGGCATCAATTGCTTCCTGCTTTGTCTCAACTTTAGAACCATTTAAGATGGCAGTGTAGATATCGCTTTTCATCTTCTGGTCTGCTTCATCATTCTTATTTGTTAAAAGAGTCTGTTTCTTGTCTTCCTTGTATTCATCTACTGTCTTAAAGGATGTAGTTTCCTGAACAAAGGCATCGTTTAATTCCGGAATCTGCTTTTCCTTAACGGTATTGACAGTTACATCAAATACCACAGCTTTTCCTGCCAGATCCGCATTCTGATAACCTTCCGGGAATGTAAGGTTTAAGGACACCTTGTCCCCCTTTTTCGCACCTACGAGGCCGTCTTCAAAGCCTTCGATAAACTGGCCGGAGCCAATTGTTAAATCATAGCCCTGAGCGGTTCCGCCATCAAAAGCAACGCCATCTTTGGTTCCTACATAATCAATGTTAACCACATCGTCCTTCTGAACAGCCCGGTCAACCTCCACATCCTTTGCATTAGAAGATAAATCATTTTGAACCGCCTGGTTCACTTCATCATCGGTCACTTCTACCGGATCCTTGGTCACTTCAATTCCCTTGTAGTCTCCCAGGGTGATGGTACCATTATCTACGCCTGTTAAATCCTCAACAGCCAGAGTTTCCTGTGCTGAGCTTTCTGTAGCTTCCGTCTCAGTTTCTGCAGGCTTTTCCGCCGGCTTTTTAGAGCATCCGGAAATAAGAGTGGCTGCAACCAAACCGCACATACAAACTTTAAAAATTTTCTTCATAATATGATCCTTTTTCTTTCTATTTTTAATAATTGATAAAAAAAGTGCTTCCAGTCAGTTATACCATATCGGGCAAGGTAAAAAAAGCTTTTTCCCGAAATTAACAAAAATTTCAAAATTCCGTTATTATTTAATCGAATCAAGAAGTCCCCTGTTTCAAATGTAAAAGCATGAAGCGGGGGCATCGTTCAGCCATGCAGAAAATTTCAGAAGCATGGCTGAACTACCCCATTATTTATAAAACGCCCGGAAGGCCTTGTATGTATTGTATACATCAAGTTTGGAAGAAAGCTCAAATGGGGAATGCATGGAAAGAATGGGCACTCCCAAATCCACCACATCCACATTCATATGAGCCACATATTTGGCAATGGTGCCGCCGCCGCCCTGATCGACTGCGCCAAGCTCTCCGATCTGCCAGTAAATGCCTTCCTGCTCCATCATGGCGATGATCTTTGCCATAAGCTCTGCACTGGCATCATTGGATCCTGATTTACCCCTGACACCGGTGTATTTGGTAAGAACGCAGCCTTTGTTTAAAAAGCAGGAATTGCGGTCCTCGTATACCATACCAAAGGTAGGATCATATGCCGCATTGACATCAGAGGATAAGCAAATGGAATTTCTAAGTACCTTTCTTGCATCCACCCCAGCCATAGCAGCCAGATCCTGAATGTAATGAAGTACAAAATCGGAATCTAAGCCGGTATTTCCCTCAGAACCGACTTCCTCTTTATCTGCAAGTACGGTAACAGTCGTATACTCCGGCATGTTTGCATCGATTTCTGCCATTAAAGCCGTATAAGCACATACCCTGTCATCCTGTCCGTAAGCACCGATCATGCTATGATCCAGTCCTACGTCACAAGCCTTCTGAGCCGGTACCAGCTCAATCTCAGCACGGAAGAAGTCCGCTTCTGTGATTCCATAGCGGTCGTTAAGCAGCTTTAAGGCCAGAAGCTTCACAGGTTCCTTGAGCTCCGCCTCGTCAATAAAGGGAATGGAACTAATGAGTACATTCAGCTCCTCGCCCTTTAATCCATCCCTTAATTTTCTGTCATTTTGTTCCCCTGCCAGATGAGGAAGCAGATCTGTCACGCAGAATACGGGATCGCCTTCCTTTTCTCCGATGTTTAATTCCACAATCTCACCGTTTTTCTTAATGATCACCCCGTGGATTGCTAAGGGAACCGTTCCCCACTGGTATTTGCGGATTCCGCCGTAATAATGGGTCTTAAAATAAGCCAGGTCATTTTTTTCAAAAACAGGATTGGGCTTTAAATCAAGCCTTGGGGAATCGATGTGAGCACCGTTGATGCGAAGTCCCTGTTCCATTCCCGCTTTACCAAAGGTGGTTGCAATGATGGCCTTGCCGCGGTTCACATAGTACACTTTATCGCCAGTTTTATAGTTTCTTCCGGCTTCAAAGGGGCGATATCCCTGCATCTCAAGCATTGCCACGGCCTCTCTGACACATTCCCGTTCAGTTTTTCCGTTGTCTAAAAATCTCTTATAGCCCTCGCAGAACATCTCCGCCTCTTCACGCTGATAAGGCGCTTCTTTTGCGATATGCGGAAATTTAAATGTCAGTTCCTCCTGTAATTGTTGTCCTTTCGTTTTTTCCATTTCGTAATTCCTCCATATTTTTATGATAATTAATTAACATATTTCATCGCTGTCAAGAACCAGAGTAAACGGTCCGTCGTTTAAAAGCTCTACCTTCATGTCGGCTCCAAAGCTTCCATGTTCTACCTGGTTTCCATAGGTCTTTAACCGCTCCACCATGTATTCATAGAGACTGTTTGCGAGCTGCGGTCCTCCTGCCTTCGTAAAGCTTGGGCGGTTGCCCTTTTTGCAGTCTGCATAAAGGGTAAACTGGCTGACCACCAGGATTTCCCCTCCCACATCTGCCAGGGAAAGGTTGGTCTTCCCATTCTCATCGGCGAAAATCCGTAACTTGCATATTTTATCTGCCATTTTATCGGCAATGGCTTCCGTATCTGTATCGGACACTCCCAAAAGAAGCAGAAAGCCTTTCCCAATGGCGCCGATCTGCTGCCCATCCACAGTAACCTTTGCATGGGCAACCCGCTGCAAAACAATCTTCATATCCATTCTCCTGTCTATTTTAATACCAGTCTTAAGTATTCCAAAAGGGTTTCAGTAGCCGCTTCCCTGTACAAAATCTCTCTGGCAAGCACTGGGTAATCTGTTATAATATTATCCACTCCCAGCATCTTCATCCGCTCTATTTCACTTTTGTTATTTACCGTCCAGGCATGAACCGCCTTTCCCTTTTTATGAGCGGCTTCCACCAGCTTTTCGCTGACAAAGCTGGAACGAAGGCTGATAAAGTCAATGGCATCGCTGGAGTAATAATCTCCATAGGCAGCGGAAATGATATAACCGGTGCGGATCTCAGGATCCTGTTCCTTGATTCTGCTTAAATAGGACATGCGGACAGAGGTCACCACGCACTGTTCCTTCATTTGGTATTTCTCAATCAGGTCCCGGACCTTATCCGGCAGCTCACTGCTATTTCCCAGATCCTTAATCTCAATATTTATATTGATCCGACCCTTGCAGAATTCCATGACCTCCTCTAAAGACGGGATCCGTTCGCCCTCATAATCAGCGGAAAACCACTTACCCACATCCAGCTGCTGCAATTCCTCAAAGGTGTACGAGCTTATGGTACGGTTTATTCCTGATACTCTTTTTAAGCTGATGTCATGCCCCAGCACCACCACGCCATCCTTTGTCTCCTGGACGTCGAGTTCCACAAAGTCCGCCAGGTCATCAACGGCCTTTGTCATGGCGGCCATGGTATTTTCAGGGGCCTCCTTAGAGCTGCCCCGGTGAGCGGTGATTTGAATTACGCTGAGCAAGTCGGTGGTAATTGCGGAACCATTACGTACCACTCCAAAAATGGAAAACAGGCTGAATGCCGCAGCCACAGCCATGAACAGGGCCGCCAGCTTCCTGTCCCCATACTTACTGCCGGAATAATCGCTGCTTTTACTCCTTTTTGTAAAATTGCTGGTAAAGCCGAAATACTGGACGCTTAATGCTCCCCAGTTTCCCACAGTTAAGAACATGCTGGTTAAAAAAATCAACACCAGCTCGATCCGGCCGCATGCTGCCGGCAGGATGGCCAGGGCCAGGCTGTTGTCAGTAAATAAGGTAACTCCCACAGCTGCAATCAGCACGCAGAATGCATAGACAATCCAAAGGCCTACCACAGCTGTTGCGTAATAAATGGTCAAAAGGATTACAACTTTTAAAACCCGGTGTCTTAACAGCCATAAGCTTCTAAAATACCCATCCCTGAAATTCTTCTGCTCCACCATACATGCATGAAAGGTATAGATTCCAGGAATGACAACCGCTAAGAGCAAAACCAGGAAAAGGGCCACAGACGCCTTTCCCACAGGTTTATTTAAGATCTCGGATATAACAAAATTAAGAGGTTTTACATGGGTCAGCATCTGGTATATGAGATATAAGTTTACAAGCCCATAATCAGCCAGAATGAGAAGCCCCAACCGCCAGTTTTTTCTGCGGATTTCATGGGCCAGCTTAAAAAATCCGCCTGTAAGAATCTCCCCCATCTTCAGCTTCCGGGAGTAGAAGGCTCCCTCATACAGCGTAAGAAGGCAGCCGGTCTCCAGAATGAGTATCAGGATACCAATGACTGCCATAGCCGCAATCAGAAGGAGCGTCCAGGGCTTTACCAGGAAATAACCAATGTTGGCAGCGGTCAAATAGCTGTATCCCGCCATGCGCAGCGCAAATAAAAGGCCTTTGTTTAAGAGAAGCAGGTACAGGGTCGTGGTGACCAGCCGAAACAGCAATTCAAAAACAAACGCATTCTTTTGATTGAACTTTATAATCTTCCAGGTGTCTTTTGTTAATGTACTCATGCTATAACCTTCTTTTTGCGGAGATAACTAAGAAAAACATATTTTTGGTGTTTTTTAGCTGACGCGGTATTCGCGTAAAAAGCAGCCTCAGCGAGTGGAATCGTCAAGGCTGCATCCATCTTTTAAGTCAAATCGTCTCCATCCATCATGTCCTCTTCTGCTGTCTCCCGCTGCTGAGCCTCACTCAGTTCCAGAATCGCCTGATTTAAGGAAAACATCTTCCCATCCAGCATGTTTACCACATCCGCACAGGCCTTCAGCTCCTGCTGCAAGTAGGCCGGTGCATTGCCTTCAAACTTATAATATATCTTATGCTCCAGGCTTGCCCAGAAGTCCATGGCAACCGTCCTGATCTGAATCTCCACCTTGGTGTCCACCGGCCCATCCGTCAAATAGATGGGAATGGTTATTACCATATGATAGCTTTTATAACCGTTAGGCTTTGGATACTTAATATAGTCCTTCACATAGAGAACCGTGACATCGCTTTGCTTTGTTATCATCTCCGCAATCTGGTAAATATCCGATGTAAAAGAACAAATGATTCGTATCCCTGCAATATCATTTAATTTCTCCACCATATTATCGATCGTCACATCATAGTCGTACCGCTTCAGCTTTTTCACTATGCTGTCCGGAGTCTTAAGCCTTGACTTAATGTGTTCAATGGGATTGTAATTGTAGATATGCACAAACTCATTATTAAGTATTTCAATTTTTGTACTGATTTCCTTTAATGCCGAGTCATACAAAAACATCACAGATTTCCACTGATCGACCTGATTAAATGATTTGGGAATATTCATTCCACATTCCCCCCTCTCTCGCGCAAGTCAGCGAGACAGGGGCAGCCCCATCGCCCGGCAGCCCCTGCTCCTCAAGAATAGTATACCATAGAAACCTGATATTTTATATTCTTTTTCCTTAATTTCTAAAATTTCAATCCCTTTAAGAGTCCCGAAAGCCCTGTAAATGCAGAACCTTCCTCTTTGTAATCAAAGACTTCTTCTTCCGTTTCCACTTCCTCCTGGAGGGCCTTCATGCTTAAGCTTATCTTATTATCCGCAATGGATATGATCTTGACCTTAACCGTCTGTCCCTCCTTTAACACGACTCCTGGATGCTTGATCCTCTGGGTACTGATCTGTGAGATGTGAAGAAGTCCGGAAAGCCCGTTTTCCAGGTTAATAAAAGCGCCGTAATCTTTTAAGGTATCCACCGTTCCTTCCATGATGGAACCTACCTCGCACTTTGCAATTTTCTTATTTGTTTCTTCCTTCTGTTTCATAAGGGCCGGCTCTTTGCCTGAAAGCACCAGCTTCTTATTTTCTTCATCTGCGGTGATGACTGTGACTTCAATGGTTCTTCCATTATATTCCTCTAAGTCCTCCACATATTCCCCCGCAAGCTTAGAAGCCGGTATAAATCCCCGGATACCTTCCAGATAGGCAACGGCTCCGCCCTTTACGATCTCAGCGATTTTGACGCTAACTACGGTACGCTCCCTTAACATGGAACTAAGGGTCTCCCAGGCCAGCTGATCATTAGCCAGCTTTTTGGAAAGAACCACGTTACCTTCCCCGTCATTCGCATTTATGACTGTTGCCGTGATTTCGTCCCCAGGCTGGATTTCCCTAAGCAGGTTAAATTCCGGATCATTGCTTAAATTCTCTTTATCAATGATTCCCTCCGCATAATATTTTAAATCCAAAGTGACCTTGTCCTCATCTACACCAATAACGGTCCCTGTGAGAACATCTCCTTCTCTTACCCTTTTAAAGGATGCTTCCAACTCTGCGGCATAGTCAGCCATAGTTTCCACTGTTTCTTCCCTTACGTCTGTTTGCTTCATCTCTTCGCTCATCGTTATCTCCTCCGCTCATAATACATTCAGTTCCGCATAAAATCTATCTATATATTTATCACATCCCGCTTGATATTACTATAGTTTTCTCAGTAAAAATATGTTATATTTATTATATAAGAAATATTTTCCACTGGGGAAGTCCCAGGCGCTGATACAGAAAGGACAAGAATCATGAACGACATAATGGACCTGCATACCCACACCGTGGCCAGCGGACATGCGTACAACACTTTATATGAGATGGCCAAGTCTGCCTCTGAAAAGGGACTCACCCTCATGGGCTCAACTGACCACGCACCTAAGATGCCAGGAACATGCCACGAGTTTTATTTTATAAATTTTAAAGTGATCCCCCGTAAAATCTACGGTGTAAACATACTCATGGGTGTTGAACTTAATATCATGGATCACACCGGACGGGTGGATTTGAGAAAAGGTCTTCTGGAAAAAGTAGATTACTCCATTGCCAGCCTCCATGAACCCTGTTACAAGAGCGGAACTTCCGCTGAAAATACAAGAGCGTATCTCGGAGCCATTGAAAATCCTCTGATCCACATCATCGGCCACCCTGATGACAGCCGTTTTCCGGTGGATTATGACACCCTTGTTTCCGCCGCCGCTGAGAACCACACTCTTTTGGAGCTTAATTCCAGTTCCCTTCATCCCTTAAGTGCAAGAATGAATGCCGGGGAAAATTACAGGACCATGCTGGAACTTTGCAAGCGCTACCAGGCCTCCATCATCATTGACAGCGATGCCCATACGGAAGCGGATGTGGGAAACCACGAAAGAGCCCTGGAGCTTATTAAAGAAGTGAATTTCCCGGAAGAGCTTATTGTAAACAGTTCTCTTAATAAGCTCCTTCCCTATATTCCAAAGCTGGAGGCTTATCTATGATTAACTTCCTGAATCTGGAGTATTTCCTGGCCGTTGCGGAAGAGTTAAATATCACCCGTGCCGCCAAACAGCTGTACATCTCCCAACAGTCCCTAAGCAGCCACATTTCCAATCTGGAAAAAGAGTTTGACGTCCAGCTGTTCAACCGCACTATGCCTCTTACCCTGACCTACGCAGGACGGGCCTTAAAGGTCCGGGCAAAGCAGATGCTGGACTTAAAGGATGAAACTTACCGGGAACTTGCCGACATCAAGGATTTTACCACAGGACAGCTTTCCATCGGCATCTCCCATACCAGGGGACGTTTCCTTCTCCCTGCTATTCTTCCCGTTTATAAGGAAAAATTCCCAAACATCGAAATCCATCTGGTAGAGGGAAATTCCTCCGAACTTAGTGCTGCTCTGATCCATGGGAACATTGACCTGATGATCGACCTTCTTCCTTTTAAAGCCGATCATGTGGAAACCGTTCCAATTTGTGAAGAGGAAATCCTTCTTGTGGTTCCGGACCAGATTCTGGACCGGTATTTTCCGGGACAGCAGGAGGAGATGATAAAGGTGCTGGAAGAAAATGCGGACGTGCAGCTTTTAAAGGACTGCCCTTACCTTCTCATCAACAAGGGGAACCGGGTACGTACCATTGCCGATGAAATCTTTGAGGATGCCCAGCTTACTCCTTCTATTCTTTTGGAGACAGAGAATATAGAAACAGTGCTTGCCCTTGCAGGCAAAGGAATGGGAATTACCTTTTATCCCAAAATGTTCATGTCCGGAAGCCCAAATGCCGGATTGAAAAAAACAGGACTTCATTTTTTCTCTTTAAATTACAGGCGCAGTCACGGTGTTCTGGCATTCGGCCGCTACAAAGGCAGATATTTATCCCAGGCCACGGAAGAGTTCATACGGATTGCACGGGAGCACATATAGCTAAAATATAACTGTAGATTGACAAAAGGGCTGAAATCCTTTATTATTAAATAGTAACAATTACTAATATAATTATTATTTTAGAAAAGGAGCGGCCATGAAAACATTAAAGTATAGCCGTCAACGGGAATCCATTAAAGCCTGTCTAATGGCAAGGCACGACCATCCCACTGCCGATGCTCTATACACATTGATCCGTGAGGAATATCCCAACATCAGCCTTGGAACCGTATACCGCAACTTAAACCTTCTGGTTGAGCTGGGTGAAATCCAAAAGCTGACATGCGGAGATGGCGCAGACCGCTTTGATGCGGATACTTCACCTCACTACCATTTCGTATGTAAACATTGCGGAAAGGTCAGTGACCTGCCACTAGATCCTATGGAGAACATCAACCATATGGCTCAGGAGCATGCGGACGGCACGGTAGACAGTCACACGATTTACTTCTACGGGACTTGCAAGGATTGTTTTGAAAATAATTATCGATAACACTTGACACCTGGATAAAGTTATGGTAAATTAATATCAGTAATCATTACTGTTATCGATTACCATCAATAACAATTATAAAAATTATAAATAAAAAGGAGACATAAGATCATGAAAAAATGGGTTTGTACTGTATGCGGTTACGTTCACGAAGGGGAGACAGCTCCGGAGTTCTGTCCAGTATGTAAGGCTGGTTCTGAAAAGTTCAAGTTACAGGATGGCGATATGTCATGGGCTTGCGAGCATGAAATCGGTGTTGCACAGGGTTCTCCGGAAGACATTATGATGGATTTAAGAGCTAACTTCGAAGGCGAATGTTCTGAGGTTGGTATGTATCTTGCAATGTCAAGAGCTGCTCACAGAGAGGGCTATCCTGAGATCGGTTTATACTATGAGAAGGCTGCATTCGAAGAGGCTGAACATGCTTCTAAGTTTGCTGAATTATTAGGCGAATGCGTAACCTCCAGCACAAAGAAGAACTTAGAGTTAAGAGTTGCTGCTGAGAATGGCGCAACTGCTGGTAAATTTGATCTTGCAAAACGTGCAAAGGCATTAAACTTAGATGCAATCCATGACACAGTACATGAGATGGCAAAGGATGAGGCTCGTCACGGCAAAGCATTCAAGGGCTTATTAGAGAGATACTTCGGTTAATACACCTTTAGGGAGCGGCAGAATAAACTACCGCTCCCCAATTTGCAATTTACTAATCATTCAAAATTCAAATCAGGAGGGTTTATACGATGTCCAAATATGCGGGAACAAAAACAGAACAGAACTTAAAGGACGCTTTTGCAGGCGAGTCCATGGCAAGAAACAAGTATACATATTATGCATCTGCTGCCAAAAAGGCCGGTTATGAGCAAATGGCTTCCCTGTACTTAGAAACTGCGGACCAGGAAAAAGAGCATGCTAAGATGTGGTTTAAGGAATTGCATGGTATTGGTACCATGGAAGAAAACTTAGCAGATGCCGCTGCTGGTGAAAATTATGAGTGGACCGATATGTATAAGAGAATGGCAGAGGATGCCAGAGCAGAAGGCTTTAAAGAACTGGCTCTGAAATTTGAATTCGTAGGAAAAGTAGAAGCTGCTCATGAAAAACGTTATTTAAAGCTGCTTGACAGCTTAAAGAACGACAAGACCTTTAAGGGTGATGCTCCTCTTGGCTGGAAGTGCCGCAACTGCGGTTATATCCATGAAGGACCGGATGCTCCGGAAATTTGTCCAACCTGTGCTCATCCGAAGGCTTATTTTGAAAGAAAAGTAGAAAATTATTAATTCCGTCTGTTACGGCTGCTGCCAGATGTTTTGAAGCAGTTTTTGAACAAAGAAATAACAGGTAAAACATGAAAGTACGCCTTGAAACGGCTTATCAAAGCCCTATCGAGGCGTATTTCTTTTCATCCGGATCCAGCGGATCCATTCCTCTTAAAAATAAGATAATATGACTTCAAAGGCGATCCTGTAGCCGTCCATTAAGCTTTCTGTTTCGATCCATTCCTGTCTCGTATGAGCCAAGCCGCCCCTTACAGCTCCAAAACAGACGCTTGGGATGCCCAAGGATAAGGGTATGTTGCAGTCTGTAGAGCCGGGACCTCTCTTCGGCCTGTTCCCCGTGTGTTTATAAATGACCTCAGAAACATGTCCCACTAATTCCTTTTCCTGTTCCTCATCCACCTTTCCGGTACATGGACGTTCTCCCATCAAAGTCGTATTTACTTCTATCATCATTGCCCGGTAACTTTCGATTACACTTTGAAAATGCCTGTCCATAAATTCTAAGTCTTCTCTGCTGTCCGAACGGAACTCATAAAGCATCTCAGCCTGCTGGGCAATGGTATTAACGGAAGTTCCCCCTGAAATCGTCCCCACATTATAAGTAGTTTTTGTCTTTGTCTCCGGCACCTTCAGGGTATAAAGGGTGTTGATCAAAGACGCCAGGTAAGCTATGGCATTCCGGTTTCCGAATTTTCCAAAGGAATGGCCTCCCTCCGTTAATATCTCCACCTTATATCTTTTGGAACCTACCGCATCATTTACGATTCCGTCCATATATCCGTCAAGAGAATAAAACGCTGTCATACGGCTGCCGAAATCTTTTAAGATCTGCCTTGACCCTTTCAGATTTCCAAGCCCCTCTTCCCCGGCATTTGCTACCAGAAGCATGCCTCCTTTTTGGGGCAGTATCTCTTTTTGAGCGATGTACTTTCCACACATTAAAAGAGCACAAAGGTTCGCCGTATCGTCGCCGATCCCCGGTGCCTTGATCTTTCCTTCTTCCACGACCAGAGGAAGGGGTTCCGTATCCGGAAATACGATATCCGTATGTGCTGCAAACACCACCACCGGATTATCTCCGGTACAGCCTATGGGATATATAACATTCCATGCAGAATCAATATACACTCCCTTTGCCCCCTGTTTTTCCAGCCAATCCCTGCAGAACCTGGCTCTTTCTTCCTCATGGTTGGAAGGTGCCGGTATTTTACCAAGGGTTAAAAGCAGATCATAAGCTTCCCTGCTGTGATCCTCAATATACTGCCACATGTCTTTTAGCTGTTCATTCATTCTCCCTTTTCTCCTTTTCCATAGATTGATTAACTCTTCTGATTCCGGACTTTTTTCTATCTAATCTTTTATCTTAGAATATCTTATCACATGTACGGCCTTTTCACCTCCAATATTTCCCAAAGACTTGCTCCTGTAAAATACCTTGGATTTTTTTTGGTGCTCATGCTATACTTTTAAGTAGAAAATGAATGATCGGTTTGAGGATAAAGATATGATTAAAATCGCTATTGTAGAAGATGAAATGGAATATGTGGAAACGCTGAAAAGCTACCTTGCCCGGTACGAAAAAGACCATTCCGTCAACTTTCAGGTTCAGGCTTTTACCGACGGCCTTGATATTGTATCGGATTATACTGCCAGTTATGATATCATCTTGCTTGACATTCAGATGAAATATTTAAATGGCATGAAAACGGCACAAAAAATCAGGGAGCTTGATGAGGATGTGATCTTTATTTTCATCACCTCCTCCTCCCAGTTTGCAGTAGAGGGATATACGGTAGACGCCCTGGGTTATATATTAAAACCAGTGCCCTATCTTTCCTTTTCACAAATCTTAAATAAAGCTGTGGGCAGAATCTTAAAACGGCAGGCAATACACTATATCAGTGTAGACAGACCCGAAGGTACCATGCGGCTGAGCACAGACTCCGTCCATTACATCGAAAGCCAGCTCCATCATGTCCTCATTCATACGGACAAAGGAAACTTTTTGGCTTCCGGCCCTATGAAACGGCTGGAAGAGGCTTTAAAAACTTTTGGATTCACCAAGTGCCACAATGCCTATCTGGTTAATTTAAAACACGTGACCGGCTGTCTACCTAACGAAGCACTGCTGTTTTCAGGCGAGCGGATTCCCGTTAGCCGAAGCCGAAAAAAAAATTTTATGGAATGCCTGGCCGAATATATGGGAGGTTAAACCGATGAACTTTGGCGAACTCATGAATACGCCCCGTCCCTTTACCGCTCTGGCCGAATGGTGCGCCTGCATCAGCTACATCCTCATGCTCCGAAGAAGGCTTAAGGGACTGACGCTGGCTGCTTCTTTTGCGGGCATGCTTGGCTTGTTTTTTCTTCTCCACTTAATCGCCGGCAGCCTTCCGCTGTACTTATGGTTTCCTGGGATGATCACCGCCATCCTGATGATGTATTTTTCCATCTATGCCTCCTGCAGGGTCTCCCCTTATGACGCAGGATTCCTTTGCGTCCGCGCTTTTGTTCTGGCAGAGTTTACTGCTTCTTTTCAGTGGCAGCTGTATGTATGGTGGGCCCTTAGCTCCGGACGGGTGAGCAGGACCCTTTCCGTTTTGATCATGGTGATTTCCTATGGCTGCATTTATACGGGCTATTATTTTCTGGAAAAAGAACACATTCCAATGGATGAGGGAATGGAAGTGGAACGGAAGGAGCTTCTTGGTGCTGTTTTTATTGCACTGGGCGCCTTTCTGATCAGCAATATCAGCTTTGTCATGCCCAACACCCCCTTTTCCAGTGCCACTAGTTCTCTGCTCTATGTACGGACCCTGGTGGATTTCGGAGGGCTCCTGATGCTATTTGCCCAGCAGAACAGGAGAAAAGAACTGCAGGTCCGCAGCGAAAACCATGCAATGAACGGAGTCTTACAGCGTCAGTACGACCAGTACCGCATGGCCATTGACAACATGGAACTGTTAAGACGGGAATTCCATGATTTAAAGCATTACATGATTGCCATCCGGGCAGAAAAAGATCCCAAAAAGCGGGAACAATACCTATCGGAAATGGAGAAAGCCATTCTTACCCAAGAGGCAATGGCCAATACGGGGAATCAGGTTTTAGATGTAGTACTGACTACCAAAAGTACCTACTGCGCCCAAAATAAGATCACCTTAACCTGCATGGCTGATGGAAAACTGATTTCCTTTCTTCATGTAAAAGACATCTGTTCCATCTTTGGAAATGCTCTGGATAATGCCATCGAATGTGTTTCCCAGTATGGAGATCCGGAAAAAAGGCTGATCAATCTCTCCATATTCAAACGAAACCACTTTTTATTGATCCAGTGTGAAAATTATCTGGAAAACCAGCTGGCCATAGTGACCGGCGGCCTTCCTCCCACCACTAAAAGTAATAAATTGTATCATGGGTATGGATTAAAAAGCATTCAGGCCGCAGTAGAAAAATACGGCGGTTCAATGACTATCTCCTCCAGCGATAACTGGTTCCGCCTTCAGATTCTCATACCGATCCAGGAAGAGACATCGGCCGTCCATTAATAGGCATAACAGTGCTTTCGGCTTACCATATCGTCCCTGACTAACGGCATAAAACAAGATTAAGCATAATAAAATCAGGCAGTCCGTATGAACAAAATTCATACAGCTGCCTGATTTTATTAATGAATTTGCATCATTATAGTCGGGTTCCAACTATTTATCATTGTTTTTAAAAATGACTTTAAAAATGGGAAAGAATACCCAGAAGGAAATCGCAGAATTGATCAGCATGGTAATTACATCTGCAATGGTCTCTCCCCCTCCGCCCAGGTTTAAACCGATCATAAACAGCTGATACACAGGAGCCTTATAAAGGCCCTGTAGAGCGGCTGCACCGATGGTGATGATGATATAGGCGATAACATACCACAACGCTGCCTTTGCTGCGCTGTTATTGGCTTTAAAGGTAACATTCCTCTGAAGAAAAAAGTTGATGACCTGGGCGATTCCCATGGTAATTTCCACTGCCAGAAAATACGCAAGTCCTCCGCCCCCGCCGGCGGAAAGTGCGCCCGCTCCATAATTAAATATATAATAGGGCGTGCCGTCCAGATTGGAGCCCACATGCCATATCTGGAAGTTTGTATCCACCAGGGAAGTCATACCGAAAACATTTCGGAAAACCGGCATTAAAATCATCTGCAATACCGTAACTCCGTTGGACACGATAAAAAATATTAAAAATTGTGCTAAAGTCGGATGATTACCCGCAAAGGCCTTCCATCCAGCTTTTATTCGTGACAGCATGTGCTCCCTCCCTTCTATTTACCGGAGAGCTTTTTTTCATAAGCTCTGTTTGCTTTTGCATTAGCAAAGTACCCGCCGATGATTCGTCTCATCCCGCGGAAAAAGTGGCCGTTCACTGCCAAAACCATCCCCTCCGCCATATCCATGCTGACTGCTCCTCCGGTCATCTTGGCGATTCCACGGAACGGCATGTTATAAATGAATAAGAGGTTTAAATCCGGCTTTCCCTTTTCTTCGCTCTTGTTTTTTAAGCCTGTCAAAATCCGCCAGACCAGTCTGGCCAAGGGACTTTTGGCATAATACATCTGGCTGAGCGCATCATTTATGCTCAAATCTCCAGACCATTTTCCTTCGGGAAGCGGATGCCCGAAAAGAGTTTCAAATTCTTTCTCAGACACCTGGCTGATCCTGCCGGTATAGTAAGATTTAAGGGTTTCTGCCTTATAAGGCCAATCTTCCGTGGTCCCTTCCCGGGCCACTGTCTGCTGTAGCCTGATATCCGTTACATTAGCACCAATGAAGATGGAATAAACACCGCCCTCCACCTCAAAACGGTTTGTCAGCCTGTTCCAGTATCGGAAGGTCTTATCATCAAAGGGAATGGTGATTCCTTTACTTTCCCCTGCCTTTAAGAATACTTTTTTAAAGCCCTTCAACTCTTTTTCAGGCCGGAATATTCTGCCCTTAGGCCCTCCCACATAAAGCTGGACAACTTCCTTGCCATCAACTCTTCCCGTGTTTGTCAGGGTAAAACGTACTTCATTCTCCAATACCTCAAGGTTCTTATAGGAAAATGTGGTATAGGACAACCCATAACCAAAAGGATACTGCACCTTAATCTTCCCGGTATCATAATAACGGTAACCCACATAAATACCCTCCCGGTACTGGGAGCAGCGCTCTGCTCCAGGAAAGTACCGGTAAGCCGGAGTATCCTCATATCGCAGCGGATAAGTCTCGCTCAGCCGGCCGGAAGGGTTCACTTCCCCGACTATTACACGAAGCATGGCGGATGGCCCGGCTTCTCCTCCTAAATAGCCGTGAAGGAGGGCTTTACAGCATTTCAGCCACGGCATTTCTATGGCAGAACCTGCACTAATGATTCCTACTACATTGGGGTTTGCCTCTGATAACGCAGTGAGCAGACTGATCTGGTTCTGGGGGATTCCCATATGGATTCGGTCCATCCCCTCTGATTCACTGATTTCATCAAGGCCAAAGCAGTATAGCACCACATCGGCCTGGGCAGCCAGCTTTAATGCTTCATCTCTTAAGGTGACATCAGTCTTTCTTCCACGGGAATAGCCTCTGGCACATCCAGCAACACGCAAAGGATAATCCCTTATCATTTCCTCCATATTCTCCACCCGGATAGGGTTTACCAGGGAAGATCCTGCCCCCTGATAACGGGGGGTGAAGGCAAAATCACCGATTAGCGCCACTTTGCAGCCGGGTTTTAACGGAAGAAGTTCATCTTCGTTCTTTAACAATACGATGCTCTCCTCTTCCGCCTTTTCCGCCAGCTTGTGATGCCCTTCCTTATCAAAGGATTTCCCCTTGTTATCCCGGTTCCCGGTGAGGTCAAGCACCGCCTCCAGCAAATCGTCGACGTTAGTCTCCAGCGCTTCCAGGGAAAGACTGCCATTCTCTACTGCTTCGATCAGCTCTCTGGCAGAATGAAGGCCGGGGGAAGGCATTTCCAGGTTCGACCCTGCTGCCACTCCCTTCACATGGTCATTGGAACCGCCCCAGTCAGTGATGACGATGCCGTCAAATCCCCACTCTCCCCGCAGGATATCCTTTAAAAGATGCTCATTTTCATTGGCATAGACACCGTTGACCTCGTTGTAGCTGGTCATAATGGATCTTGCCCCGCCCTCTTTCACTGCAATCTCAAAACCCTCCAGATAAATCTCTCTTAAGGTCCTTTCATCCACCACGGAATTCATGGCCATGCGGCGCAGCTCCTGGCTGTTGACTGCAAAATGCTTGGGGCATGCATACACTCCCTGGCTCTGAATGCCCTTTATATAGGCTGCCGCCAGTTTTCCGGACAAGTAAGGATCTTCGGAAAAATATTCAAAATTCCTTCCGCAAAGGGGGCTTCTCTTAATATTAAGGCCGGGCCCCAACAGGACGTTCACGTCCATGGCCGAGGCCTCCTCTCCCAGAGCTTCCCCGATCTCACGGCAAAGGTCCATATCCCAGCTATTGGAGATGGACGCTGCCGTAGGAAAGCAGGTGGATGGAAGGGAAGCATTTAATCCCAGATGATCCCCTTCCCTTGCCTGCTTCCGGATTCCATGCGGGCCATCAGCGCAGAATATGGAAGGGATCCCCAGCCGGTCGATGTTCCGGGACTGCCATACATTCTTACCGCTTAAAATGGCAGCCTTTTCTTCTATTGTCATCTTTTCAATGATATCAGTATGTTTCATGTCATTTTCCTCCGGACCTTAGATGAGTTTTCCCCCTCTTAAACTGCTGCCTATGATTCCCGTTTCTTTTTATAGACATTGATAATTCTTACCTCCAAGGCTATAAATCCTACTGCCAGAATCACATCAGCCACAATGGCTGCGATCTGCCATGGAAGCATTCCGCCCTTTGCGTTATTTCCTTCGTAGGCACGGCTGTTTACCACTGTGTACATAACGTTTTTACTTGCCTTACGCATAGCCTGAAGACTTGTAGCGCTTGATGTATCCTTTAAATGGTTGGTTTCCGTATCATAGGCTACCAGCATGGCATCGTTTCCGTTCCGGATCTCCTGATCTGCATTCTGATATCCATATCCGCCGAAATAATCTGTCAGCACAAAGCCGCGGAAGCCCCATTCATCCCGAAGCACCTTATTAAGCAGTGCATCGGAAGCACCTGCGTATTCGGTTCCAATGTAGTTAAATGCGGACATTACTGCCTTTGCTCCGCCCTCTTTTACTGCAATTTCAAATGGTCTTAAATAAATCTCACGGATGGCCTGTTCGCCGGACCAGGTACAAAGCATGTTGGTCCGGTTGGTTTCCTGGTCATTAAGGGCAAAATGTTTCATATAAGCATATACTCCATGACGTTCTGCACCCTTAATTGCACTGGCCGCCATTTTTCCTGACAGGATTCCGTCTTCGGAATAATACTCAAAATTTCTGCCTGCAAAGGCGGAACGATGAGTGTTCATAGCCGGCGCATACCAGCCGGATACCTTCATTTCGTCTGCCATCTTACCGATGCTTTCTCCGAATTCCTCTGCAATATCACGGTTCCAGGTACTAGCAATCAACACTGCGGAAGGAAAGCCGATGGAGCCGGTTCCTGTAAAGTTGTTGTTAATGGAAGCCGGTCCGTCACAATCCACGGTACCTACCTTATCCACGCTCTTAGCTGCTGACGTCTGATAACCTCCGATGGCGACCATGGTATCCATTTCTCCTACGGTCAGCTGGTCAAGAAGCTTCTCCCACTGCGGATCGTCATAATCCAGCCCCCGCATGGCGGCAAGGCTCAATCCATTCTTTGCGCCGGTTACCGGTTTTATATCCTCAGCATTGTTATGAGCTTCTGGATCGTAATTGCTGTTATTTACAAAGGTAGCCTTATATTTTTCCGGCATGGTCAGGGTAGAAGGCTTTGCCGTAGCCTCTTTATAATTTGCAAATCCGTCTGCACGGGATAAATAAGCCGGTTCTCCCTTAGCATCAGCAAACCTGTTTTCCGCAGCCGCCTTATCGGTAGAGCGGGGATTGGCTTCATCATATATGGTTTCCGAAGCTGCGGTATAAATCTGTTCTTTGATGACATTATGGGAATCGGTCCGGATCGAGATTTTATAATCTCCTGCTTCCAGGACATAAGCGCCCTTCCCAGCTGCATCGTAGGATGCCATATCTTCCGCCTGGAAAGAAACTGCAATGGTCTGGGACTGGCCCGGCTCCAGGAGATCTGACTTATCAAAGGCAATCAGATTTGCAGAAGCCTTTTCAATTCCTCCATTTGTATAGGGCGGATTGTAATAAACCTCCACTACATCCTTTCCTGCTTTGTCTCCAGTATTGGTAACGGTCACGTCAAAGGAAATCGTGCCGTCTGCTTCTGTGAGGTTCCCCATTTCCTGAGAGAAAGAGGTATAGGACATGCCGTATCCAAAGGGATAAAGCACCGTTTTACCGTAATCAATGAGCCCTTCCTCTGCGGCAGTTTCATAGAAACGGTAACCAACATAAATGCCTTCCACGTAATTGATAAAGCTGGGATAGGTAGCCTCTCCCTTAAATGCCTTACCCGCGAATTCATTCATGTTATCGTAAATAAAGCTTCCGAAGTTATTATAGTGAGGAGTCGCTGTTAAGTCTGCAGCAAAGGTGTCACTTGTTTTTCCTGAGGGGTTGACAGCACCGCTTACAATTTCGCCCAGTGCCTCAAAGCCGGACTGACCGGTTCCCGGACACCAGATAGCACTCTTTATCTGACTGTAATCATTGAGAAAGCCAAGCTCCATGGCGTTTGCACCATTGTAAACTAAAACGACATTGTCGAAATTGGAGCAAACCAAATCAACCATGTCCTTTTCCGTCCTACTTAATTGCAGATAATGCTCCCCGGCCTCAAAATCCTTATATTCGGCAGAATTATCTGTATAGGTAAATGCGCTGACATCTGTAGGGAGATCGGCTCCTTCCCCTCCTACACGGGTAATCACGATCAGTGCCGTATCAGAAAATGCTTTTGCATCTGTCACCAGCTCACTGGTGTAGGATTCCTTTAAAGGCTCCGGAAGTGTCCAGTCCTGTTCCCACATCCCCACATTGGGACGGTCGCTCCGGTATGCGGTATAGAAATCAGTAAGCCCGGTATTCAGTTTAAATCCCGCGTCTTCAAGCCCTTGAAGAAGAGACACGGTTTCATATGCGTCAGAGAGGGAGCCTGAACCGGTACCTCCATAGCATGGATTGGTGGAAGCCCAGCCAAAAACGTTTAAATTAGAATCTGTCTTTAAAGGAAGTAAGTTTTCCTCATTTTTTAAAAGAACGATTCCTTCTTCTGCAATTCTAGTACAAAGCTCTGTTGCTTTGTCTGAGGTTTCTTTTGAAATTGTTCCACTTCCGGTTGCAAGGGAGATCAGACTGGACATTGGACCCCAGCATATCATATTTACTACGATAACCACGGCAAGCCCAATGGCCATGAGCCCCTGGCGCCGGATCAAATAACGGGTTGCAGATTTCTTATTCCTGCATACTACCATAACCACCACTGCGGCTGCAACTGCAATGGCCAATCCAATGAGGTACGGCACACAAAGGTTGACGATTTTTAATACATCATCGATGTTGATTTGTAACATTTCTTTCATCCTCCTCCATAAAAATTACCACAAGCTGCGTGGTATGAACTTCACTTTAGCATACTATGGATTCTCAGGGTGGCTTTTTGCATAACCGGTAGTATTTTCTGCATAATCAGCAAAGGGCATGTCCTGTCCGGCCGGAGTTATTCCTCTGGTTTATAAGGCGGAGTGGGGCGAATGAGGGAAATCTGCACTAAGAAAACATTCCGGATATAAACAGAATCCGGAAAAAAATCTTTTGTTCAGATTTTCTTCCGGATTTTTATAAAAGTAGTATGGTGATATGACAATTGAATTTACTCCTTGAGCCAATATTCAGAGCCGGAGTCCGTGCGGCAAAAGAAGCCGTATTCGATTAACAGCCGCCTGATATATGGAAAATCATGATATATCTCTTTCAAAGCATTGTTGATTTCATTTTCGCTGTAATGGACACCTGGCAGAAACTTGGCTGCTATTTCACGGAGAACCACGATTTTAGCCTTTTCCTTTGAAGGAAACTGCTTTACCGCCCCGCTTTTATCAAAATATCTGGACAAGATCTTCGTCTTTTCTTCTATGGTAACATCATACCGGTCATCCACCATTGTTGCAGTTTTATGAGCATCATAAAACTCTGTTGCATCATGTTCTGATTTCATAGCTTCCTCCTTTTTATGAAACAGTTCCATTGTCGCTAAAAACAGTTTTGATTGCTTTTCATGTTCGTGAAGCTTAAAGCGGTAATTCCGTACAGTCGAATAAGAAATGCCTTTTTGCGCAGCTATTTCTTTATCGGATAAGCCCTCTACCATCAATTTTAATATGGAGTGCTGCAGCTTTGATAAGCCTAAAAAAGAAGGATTCATATTCATCAAATAATTCAGCATTGATCCATGTTTTTCTGCGACATGGATGTCAGCCATTTTATATGCATCATAAAAGTGACCGTCATAGGAATAAATCTCACCCTTGGTATAATGCTCATTGCAAATGAAACAGTAAACGGAATCATCATCTTCATAATATCCACTCTTTAATTCATCGGGTCCAGCCTGCCACAAAGATTTTCTGTCAAACAAATTTTTCATGATTATATCCATTCCACGCATCGTAACAATGCATATATTTCCTTTTCTTTATTTCGTGCATTCAAATATCAGGATACCCTTAATAAGGGTTATTATATATGATTTTTTACTAAATGTCTACGCATAAACAAACATTTATTAATTTTGTTTATTTATAAAGCCAATATTATCAGTGAAAGCCCTTTAATTACCGTTCCAGCATCGCCGGACTATAAGCACCCATTACCTATATTTCATAATCCCTCATCCGCAAAATAACCTGATTCACTCTGTTTTCCATGTCGCGTCCATTAAACTTTTTCAAAAAAAGCTCGGACCTAACAGCGCCGTCATTCATAAATAAAACCCGGTCAGCTCTGGACGCGACTTTTGCGTCATGGGTTACAAGAAAAACAGCCATGCCATTTTTGCTGATATCGGAAAACAGCTCCATAATTTCTTCCGATGATTTTGAGTTGAGTGCGCCGGTAGGTTCGTCAGCAAATAAAATCTCCGGCTCGTTCATAAGGGCGCGGCAGATACAGGCGCGTTGGAGCTGACCGCCGGAAACCTCGGTAATATCTCTTTCTTCCAGCCCGGTTATGCCGGTCTTTTCTATCAATGTCTTGGCTTTTCTGATAATGCCGGCGGTATTTTTTCTTTTTTCCTGTACGCTGGAAAGAATGATATTATCCAGAATATTCAGATTTTTCAGCATGGCAGGCTGCTGGAATACAAATCCCATCTTTGTTCTGCGAATATCTGCCAGTGCGTTTTCATTAAGCCGGGTCAGTTCCTTACCGCCAAATTGGATAGAACCGCTGTTGATGGTATCTGTACCGCTTAACGCAAAGAGCAGCGTAGACTTTCCGCAGCCGGACGGCCCCATCACTGCGACGAACTCTCCGGCTAATATTTCTATATTCACTCCATTGAGTGCATTGGACGCTTCCCGTCCTTTGCCATAGGTTTTTACAATATTTTTTCCGCTTAGAATTTTATTCATAGGCTACTCCTTTCTATATTCGGATATCTTCAGACCGGAAATTTCCGAAATGCCCAAACGTGCTGCCAGATAGACACAGACCGCCATTAAAACAGGGGAAAACAGATAGGCAAACAACGGGTTTATATTAAAGCGGAACGTGGATGCGCCAAAAGATGAAATCAAACCCACGCCCACCAGCTCTCCCAAAGTGTTTGCCAAGGCAGTGCCTATTAAAACGCCGGCAGCCAGTACTATGGCAGACCTCACCATATATTGCCGGCAGATATCTTCATTTTTAAAGCCGAGGGATTTTAAAACGGCAATCGGATATCTATCCTTTGTCACCAGCATTTTCATAAAGAGAAGTGTGACCAGCACAGTGAGTATGGCGGCAGCGGCAATGGCAGCGTAAGAAGCTTTTTTAACCGCATCAGTAATCCCGCCAAAGGTCTGGCCGATGTATTCATCTATATCGGATACCTTGGCATAGGAAAACTGTTCCTTATATCCGGTTATATTTTGATCTGTGGCAGCATCCGCCTGTAATTTTACCGGAATAATACTCCATAGAATGCTGTCCTTACTGGTTTTAAAAACTGCCTTTGCCGTCTTGCCCCCATTAGTGATATCAGAATATATCCCGCTTATGGTAAGCCGCTTCTCCTGACCGTCAATATTGAGCACGATAATATCATTAAGCCCTTTTTCGAGATCGCCCGCAATTAATGATGAAATAGCGATTTCCGATTCGCGCTGCGGGGCTCTGCCAGCCGAATACTCAATAGGGAACGCTGATTGGTCGCCAAGTTCCACCTTTAGCTTTTCAGTGGTACTGTCCTCCATTTTCATATCGAACATATAACTGGTCAGCACCGTGTATTTTTTAATATCTGTGTCCCGTGCCATCGCAGCTGCTATCTCCGCTGTCTTTCCTGCAATATCTTCCGTCTGCTGGATATCGATTCTCATATCACATTCGCCAATGCCCATATAAGTCATAAAGTTTCTTTGGGAAATGGTATTATAAGTATTCTGCGGCACAATCATCAGGAATGAGGAAATAACAAGCACCAAAAGCATTGTGCTGTAAAGTTTTTT